>Ga0224723_1000013_pt1 | contig 110763 bp, 110 predicted proteins | sample Balambano_FR2_Me_FD_161647 | JGI IMG/M metagenome (GOLD analysis project Ga0224723, IMG submission 161647) | Freshwater sediment microbial communities from Lake Towuti, South Sulawesi, Indonesia - Balambano_FR2_MetaG | ecosystem: Environmental > Aquatic > Freshwater > Lake > Sediment | place... | reverse complement strand
GTAGCCACTTTTATTATTTTATTACTTTCTTCTTTTACTAACTTTATATTTTCCCTTTTTCTCACGAATCATATTTGCAATATCATCTACTGTGTATTTATCCAACCATTGATGACGGTCTTTAGAATAATCACCTTGACCCATTTCAAACTGTTGCATAAACCGAATCATGCCAACCAAACCAAGTTCACGCGAAAGGGCTTCTAAGCCTGCCACGCGGATTTGTTGAGGGGTCATCATTTGTACATTCATTTCATCATCTCCTTTATCCAATCTAAAGGGTTCATTACTTTTATACGAAGTTTTTTATTATGTTTCTTTGCTATCTTTAATAACTTGTCATCTGTCGTTAGAAATATTTCTGATTTACTGTTTTCTGCACAAGCAAGGTGAATCGCATCAAAACCGATAAAACCGAATTTCTGTAATTCATTAGCACGCTTTAATTCTTTCTCGCCAATTTCAATTGTGTCATTCACAAATTCATTTACGCGTTTCAAACGCGCCTTTTGTTCAGTATCGGGAATTTTATCAATTTCAATCTCCAATGCCTCGCTCCCAACCCATTCTAATTCTTTTCTTTCTATACGAGAAAGTATTAAAAGAATTGCTTCAGTTTCGAGTCGAACTCGCTCTTGACTTTGGTCATCAAAAGGACGATTCAAAACACAATTATCAAGATATACCTTTGTCATCAATTTAATTATAAATCAGTTTTATTTAAGGCGTATAATGACAAAATGAAAAAGATTTGTTTGTTCTTTCTTACATTGATTACTGCTTGCACATCCCCACAAGTCACTGCAACAGCGACTGTCACTTTGACATTAACCACAACACCAATTCCATCTCCAACCATTACATTGACTCCCACACCACAACCGCTGACAGAAGAAACATTATCCCAAATGACCAACGAACAAAAACTAGACCTAGCACCTGAAAAAGCTGAAAACTATGAAAAAAGTAATGTAAGTGAAGTATTTCCACACCTTATCATCTATAGAGATAACGAGGAAAATGCTCAAGTTGTTTACAATCTTCTTACCAAAGAAATTTCGACACTAAAAGAAGCTGGTATTGCAGAATTTGACCTAGACACAGGTGAAAAACTAGAAATGAGATTTTTTGACAATACAGAAGAAGCCTTTGCTTTTATAGTTGATGATGTTTTACTTATGAAAAATATTGATTTTCAAAATGAAATGGTTTCACAAAAATATCCTGAGGAGTTTCAACTTGGGTTAGATGCATATGAAATCGCAAATAGTATTGTCGGTGTTAAAAGCAACAGAGGTTATTTTCCTTCACCACCTGAAAATAGTGAAGAATTTTTTTATCTAACCATATTTGAACTAAAAGGGGGAGGAGTAGTTATTTCTGCTTCACATAATACAGGGGCTCCAAAATTCTTATCTTTCAACACTCTCGATGGTAACATTGATCGTTCAAAAATCTTCAATCTTTTACAGGAAAGTGGTTTTTTTATCAATTAAACAATAGTAACTAACTAAATAAATAGATGATTTGCTATTGATTTGATGTGGTAAATTGTGTTGAAATGATTATGTGAAGAGTTTTATTCTTGTAGTTATTTTATTCCTTTTTAGTTTTTTAATAGGTTTTTTCATCTTTACTTATACCCGAGGCGGGAAATATTATTTTGAAGCAAAAGAAATAATCATAGAGTCGTTTGCCTACACGCAAACATCAATTACAAATTATGAAATCCCGTAGCGAAGCGAAGTGGACTAATCCCAAATTCTCTAATTCTCCACTCTCTAATCTCCAATCTCTAGTCTCTAATTTCTCTTATAGTAAAATAGAAAAGTAAGTTACCTTTTCAATCTCTGGAGTTTCTCTATGGCAGAAAATTTTGATGTGGTTGTGGTTGGCGCGGGACCTGCAGGCTACGTTGCCGCAATTCGTGCCGCACAACTGAAACAAAAAGTGGCAATTGTAGATAAGCAATGGATGGGCGGTGTGTGTTTGAATATCGGATGTATCCCATCTAAATCTTTACTCAAAAATGCAGAAGTGGCTCACACCTTACGCGAACGGGGCAAAGATTTTGGCTTTACATTTGATAATCTCAAATTAGATTACAGTGTCGCTTTCAAACGTTCCCGTTCCAATTCAGAACGTCTCGTCAAAGGCATTGGCTTTTTGATGAAGAAAAACAACATCACTGTGTTTATGGGTTCAGCAACTTTCAAATCTAAAGATACATTGGCAGTTGCAGGTAATGACGGAAAGAATACAGAACTCAAAGCAAAAAATGTCATTATTGCTACAGGCGCAAGTGCTGCGACACTTCCAAATGTAACAATTGACGGTAAGAAAATTGTTACCTATGCCGAAGCAATTATGCAAGATTCACTTCCCAAATCTGTGGTGATTGTCGGTGCAGGTGCTATTGGTGTGGAATTCGCAACCATTTGGAATTCTTATGGTGTAGATGTAACAATCGTTGAACTTCTCCCCCGCGTGCTTCCACGTGAAGATGAAGAAATCAGCAAAGAGTTGACCAAAGAATTAACTAAAGCAGGAATCAAAATCAAAACTGGTGTTAAGTTTGAATCGATTGCTGTTTCTGGAAAATCTGTCAAAGTGAAATTACCAGATGAAACTTTGGAAGTAGATCAGGCGTTGATTGCAACTTCCTTTACACCGAACAGCAAAAACTTAGGTCTCGAAGCGGCTGGAGTCAAAGTCAGTGATAGAGGTTTTATCGAAATCAATGAAAAGATGCAAACGAATGTCCCCAACATTTGGGCAATTGGTGATGTGACTGGCAAGTTGATGCTCGCACATGTTGGCTCGGCAATGGGAATTATTTGTGCAGAACACATCGGCGGACATGAAACTGTCACGTTAGATTATGACATGATGCCTCGTGCCACATATTGTCAACCGCAAGTGGCTTCGTTTGGTTACACAGAAGCACAAGCACGCGAAAAAGGATTCAATATCAAAGTTGGGCGTTTCCCCTTTCAAGCAAATGGCAAGGCGTTGGGACTCGGTGAGTATGCTGGCTTCGTCAAAATCATCATGGACGAAAAATATGGCGAGATTCTTGGCGCGCACATGATTGGTCCAGAAGTGACAGAGTTACTTCCAGAATTAACACTTGCAAGAATGATGGAATTGACTCCGCATGAAATTGCGAGAAACGTCCATGCTCACCCAACCTTGTCAGAGACATTGATGGAAGCGGCACATGGTGCTGAAGGTCAGCCGATACATATTTAGAAAGTAGAAAGTAAACAGGTAAACAAGTAATAAGCAAAACTCCGAAGCATTTTGACTTCGGAGTTTTTGAAAAGGAATGTTGCAAACAGACTTCGGAAGTCTTAAAGACTTCCGAAGTCTCAGCAAAAGTCTAATACATGACATCACAAAAAATTATCATTGTCGGTGGTGGATGTTTCGGCATCAGTGCCGCGATTGAATTTCGTGAGCGCGGCTATCAAGTGAATGTATTTGACCCAGGTCCAATTCCACATCCGCTGGCGGCGACGACTGACATCAGCAAAGTATTACGCATGGATTATGGTTCTGATGAAGATTACATGACTTTAATGGAAGAAGCGTTTCCGATTTGGGATCAATGGAATTTGAAACAACCAAAGCCGTTATGGCATCAAACTGGTTTTGTGATTATGTCAAAAGAAGAAATGAAACCAAAAAGTTTTGAATTGGAAAGTTTTCGTCTTTTGCAAAAGCGTGGACATAAAGTGGAAAGGCTTGATTCACAAGAATTAAAAAAACGTTTTCCTGCATGGAATGCAGAACTATATCAAGATGGTTATTACAATCCGCGTGCTGGTTGGGCAGAGAGCGGAAATGTGTTGCAGTGGCTACATGAAGAAGCAAAAAAACTTGATGTGCATTTTTATATTGGTAAAAAATTTTCACATCTTGTAGATTCGGATACAAAAGTAAAAGGCATCAAAACAGATGATGGCGAATCCCATTTTGCGGATTATGTGCTCATCGCCTCCGGTGCATGGACTCCACACCTGCTTCCGCACCTCAGTGATGTTTTATGGACAGTATTTCAGCCTGTATTTCATTTTGAAGTACCTAACATAAAATTATTTTCTCCACCAAATTTTATTGTCTGGTCGGCAGACATTTCTAACACGGGTTGGTATGGTTTCCCTGCTATTCAAGATAATCGTTTGAAAATTGCAAATCATGGAGTTGGTTGGAAGTTTCATCCCGATGAACCAAGAATCATGCCAGCAGACCAAGAAGAAAAATTTCGTAATTTCTTAAGTGAAACTTTCCCTGCCTTAGCAAGTGCAAAAGTTTTATTCAATCGCCTTTGCCCATATTGTGACTCATGGGATGGCAATTTATGGATTGACCACGACCCAGACAGACCTGGTTTAATTGTTGCCGCTGGTGATAGTGGTCATGCGTTTAAGTTCACACCTTTGCTAGGAAAAATAATCGCTGATGTTCTAGAACACAAACCAAATAAGTACGCCCAAAAATTTGCTTGGCGCAAGCGTGGGGATATTGTCACTGAAGATGCAAGATATACGGGGAATTGATATGTCATTGCGAGCGTCTGTAAGACGCGAAGCAATCTTATGATTGTGTTAGTGATTGCTTCGCCTGTATAGTCTCGATACGCCTCAGCAAAAAACGCTTCGGCTACTCGACCAACACAACAGACTCGCAATGACGGGAACAAGTCTGTTGGGGTTAAGAAAAAATTTCAATAGCATAACCAACTGGACACAAGAACAGAAGCGGGTTATTATCTTAAAATAGAATTTGTCTAGTCAACTTGATAATTCTGAAGTTATATGCTATTAAAGATACAAATTCAAAAAAAGGTTTAGAACATGCATCGAGAACGAGTTTCAGAAAATGTTTTTTGGTTTCAAAGTGAAGTATACGCGCAGGTCACGGCGGGTGTCATTGTGGGTCCGCAATGGGCAGTGGTAATTGATACACTTGCCCTGCCCGAAGAAACAATGGCAATGCGCGAGTTTATTGAACACGAATTGGGCGTGCAAGTTCGATATGTGATTAACACCCACTATCATGCCGACCATTCTTGGGGAAATTGTTTTTTTCCCGGCGCCACTGTGGTTGGGCATTCTAAATGCCGAGACTATTTGATTGAGCAAGGCATTCCATCTTTAGAGGCTTCACAAAAGCAGAATCAAAGCCTGCGCCAAGTAAAGATTGTTCCCCCGCATGAGACGTTTACTAGCGGAGAAATGACGCTTCGAGTCGGGAAGAAAAACCTGATTCTGTTTCCCTCATTTGGTCATAGCAACGACGGCATTTCGATTTTGGTCGAAGAAGACCGCGTCTTATTCGCTGGTGACGCGTTCATGCCACTCCCCTACATTGTAGATGGCGATGTAGATGACATGATTGCATCTGTCAAAAAGATTGGTCGCATGGAACTTGAAAATATTATTCAAGGTCATGGCGATATTATTTTGCGCGGCGAAATTGATGCGTCTATTAAAGAAAATTTGAATTATTTGAACAATATAAAGAAAGCAGTCAAATCTGTCTCCAAACGTAAAAATGCAGAAGAACTGATTGAAGAAATCAGTATTGAAGAATGTGGCAAAAGTCGCGTATATCTTGGCGGTTTAGCCGAAACATTGCATAGACGTAACTTAAGAGCCTTACTTGAACAAATGAGAGAGAATTAACCTTTTCAATCTTTCCTTCAATTCAAGTATAGGTTTTATTCGATAAAAGTGCGCTGAAAGGCGCACTTTTATCAAGAAAGGATAAAACATGACAAAAACTAAACCCCGCAAAGTATTTGAGAGATTACTCAGCCCGATTCAAAGATTTATTAAACAAGAAGCATCTAGCGGGATTATTCTGCTGGTTTGTATGGTTCTCGCTTTGATGTTAGCCAATTCACGTTTTTCAACTATGTATTTCAACGTATGGAATAAAACCATATTAACCGTTGGCATAGATGGATTGCTCACTATTTCAAAGCCCTTATTGTTATGGATTAACGACGGCTTGATGGCAATTTTCTTTTTCGTAGTTGGTTTAGAAATCAAACGCGAAATTTTAGATGGTGAACTTCGCACGGTTAAGCGAGCCATCATCCCCTTTTCTGCCGCACTAGGCGGAATGATTGTGCCAGCCTTGATTTATGTATTTTTCAACTTTAACAAAGAAGGTATTCATGGTTGGGGCATCCCAATGGCAACCGACATTGCTTTTGCACTCGGAGTTTTAGCATTGTTAGGTCGGCGAGCACCCTTGTCATTAAAAATTTTTCTAACCGCCCTCGCTATCGTAGATGACCTCGGTGCAGTATTAGTCATTGCAATTTTTTACACCTCAGAAATTATATGGGCGTGGCTAATTGTCGCCACTGTCTTATTCTTAATATTGCTTGCCATCAATACACTCGGAATTCGCCATCCACTCATTTATTCATTCATCGGCATCTTCCTATGGGTAGCATTTCTTAAATCTGGCGTACATGCCACAATTGCAGGAGTACTGCTTGCAATCACCATTCCAAATTATTCAAAAATCAACGAAGATGAATTCCTCGAAAGAAGCCGCGAACTCTTAGATAAATTTGAAAGACAAAGCAAAGGCAAAGAATTAAATCTCACCCAACAATCTATCATTGGTAACATTGAAAAAGCAGTTGAAGAATCTCAATCGCCATTGCAAAGGCTCGAACACAGTTTGCATCCTTTCGTCAGTTTTGTCATTATGCCCATCTTTGCACTTGCCAATGCAGGCGTAACCATACCTAACAACCCATTCCAAATCTTTACGAACCCTGTCACACTCGGCGTGCTACTTGGGTTGTTCCTCGGCAAGCAAGCTGGAATTTTTTCATTCGTCTATTTCGCCATCAAAAGCGGATTGGCAGAACTACCTCAAAATATTTCATCCAAGCAAATCTACGGTGTAAGTTTATTAGCAGGCATTGGGTTTACCATGTCACTATTCATTGCTGGGCTTGCTTTTGAAGATGAAACCCTGCTCACCTCAGCCAAATTCGGAATTTTGCTCGCCTCTTTCATTTCGGGTATAGTTGGGTACTTGTTCCTGAGATATTTTTCAAAATCCGAAACAAAAGACCAAGACGATTAACTTTTTTGTATGATGATAGTTGAGATATGTCACCAAACACGCTTCCGGGCTTCCCCCCATTTCAACAAGGCGGCTTAGATTCGCTCTGCGGCTTATACAGCATCATCAACGCAGAGCGATTCGTCAACCACTCCACAGACGAAGAATCACAGCAGTTATTCAACAGCCTGATTCATTATCTCGCTCGGCATGGCTTGCTGAGCAAATTTCTCATTAACGGCATCATCCATACAGAGATGGTGGTTATCCTCAAAAGAGTTGTTGGTAAAAAACGTATCTCGAATGTACAAATCCCTTTTCGCGGCGTGACCACTCCAGACTTAACCCGTTTTTGGAAATATATGCAATGGTTTTTAGATGGCACGCCCGGGCGTGCCATCATTTTAGGTTTACAAGGCTATCACGACCATTGGACTGTGATTGAAAAAATTACCAACCGCTCTATTCTTTTATATGATTCTTCATTAATTAAAAAATTACCCCGCAATCGCTGCACCACCGTTTACATCACAGGACAAAGAAAACATTTACTGCTACCCGCCCAAACTTATTTCCTTTCTAACGAAATTTTGGATGTAGGGCAGTATGATACATATACTTAATAATTGATGTTACGTCGAGACACCTTAATGTGTTATACTTTTTTAGTAAAAAGTATAACAAGGAGAGCGTATGGCATTAATTATTTCAAATAAAGGCTGGGTGGTCATCCCTGCTGAATATCGAAAGAAATACAATCTTCATGCTGGTTCGGAAGTTGTCATTGTGGATTATGGCGGTGTGTTAGCAATCGTTCCTGTTTCCAAAAAACCAATTAAGCAAGCCAGAGGTTTTTTACAAGGAAAACCTTCTATGATTAAAAACTTAAAGAAAGAACGAGAACTTGAAAAAAAAAGAGATTTGAGACTCTCCAATGCCTAAATCTCCAAGTTATATATTAGATGCGTTTGCATTGATGGCTTACTTGGAAAATGAGCCTGGGGCTGAAAGAGTTGAAGCAATTCTTGAAGATGCTGAAAAGGGTAAATCTCATATTTATATTTCGATTATTAATCTTGGTGAAGTAGTGTACAACATAGAAAGAAAGCATGGACTTTCTAAAGCACAGGATGCTTTAGGGTTGTTTCAAAAAATGCCAATTGAAATTCTGCCAGCAGATAATCAAACTGTGCTAGCGGGGGCTCATATTAAAGCAAATTATCCCCTTTCATATGCTGATGCATTTGTGGTAGTTGCGGCTCAACATATTAACGGAATCATTATGACAGGCGACCCTGAGTTTCAAGATATTACCGAACTTGTTGAAATTGAGTGGTTACAACAAAAAAACAAAAAATAATAAATTAGACTTCGTGCAAAAACACATTAGGTCTTTCGGGTGACTGAAAAAAACAACGGCAAGCCATACAATTAAATTCACGAAAAGGAGACCCCCCATGAGCAACTTTGATAAAAAATTAGATGATGCCGTAGAAAAATACGAAAAAAGTTTTGATAAAAATGTAAACAAACTTGCCAACACTGCCGAAAAAGTAGCCAGCGGAGTGAATCGTTTATATATCGGCTGTGCTACAGTTCTCGGAAATTTATTTTTCCTTGCATTTTGTTTATGGGGTGCCTATGCCGCCTATAATTCTTTTAACCTAAGCCGTAATGGTGAAACCACAACCGGTATCGTTATAGAAATGGAAGAAAGTGATAGTGCCGAAGGCGGCTGCTGTGTCTATTCCCCCATCATTGAATTTGAAGCCAATGGTCAAACCTATACCTTTGACGGCGACATTGCTTCGTACCCACCTGAATATGAAGTCGGTCAAGAAGTGCGCGTTTTATATAATCCTGAAAACCCCAACAATGCCCAAATCAACAAAGCCAGCGAACGCTGGCTCATGCCAGTTCTCGTCATCCCTGCTATGACTATAACGTCCATCATTTTTACATTTGCAATGGTTCGTGCTTGGCGACGTAATGAGGATGTTATATTTTAAGATGAAAACCCCGCCTCCTTCTTGACTTATAGTTGATTCTGTTCCTTCAACATTCTCCAAGTGCCATTCGCAATGACATCGTACAAACAAAGGTATAATAAATTTATGGATACAAAAATAAAATTAAACGAAGCAATGAAAGATGCGATGAAAAGCGGAGATAACACCCGCAAGCAGACGATTCGCATGGTGCTAGCGGCTGTCAAACAAGCCGAAGTGGATAAACGAGTCGAGTTGGATGAAGTGGCTGTCACCGCGCTGATTCAAAAAGAGGTCAAGAACCGACGCGAAGCATTGGAAGAAGCGAAAAAAGCCAATCGAGATGATTTAGTGGCAGGCAATGAATCTGAAATCAAAATCTTAGAAGAATTTTTACCCAAAGCTATGCCGATTGAAGAATTAAAAGCATTGGTGCAAGCCGCCATTACTGAAACTGGTGCCGCCGCTCCAAGTGATATGGGCAAGGTGATGAAAGTTGTCATGCCCAAAGTGGCTGGACGTGCGCCAAACGATATGATTAGTGCGACTGTGAAAGAATTACTTACGAAGTAAATTTTGCCGTGAAGAAGCAAGATGTTTCTTCACGGCTGATGTCATGTTAGCAAGAACCCCTGTTCCCACACGAATTCGTACGTTGCAACTGAGTTTGATTGTTGCTGTCAGCATTGTTTCTTATGCAGTGTTGCTAGTTCCAGTTGGGTTAAACCCGACTACAGAAGTTGTGGCGGTGGGAGATGTAGCCTCTGCTACAATTCAATCTCCGCGTGATATTGAATATGTGAGTGAAGTGCGCACAGAAGAAGCCCGCGTTGCTGCTGAGAGTGCTATTCAGCCTATTTATAGTTCGCCAGACCCAGCCATTGCTCGTCAGCAAATTGAACGTTTGCGAACCGCGCTACAAAACATCACCACTATTCGCTTAGACCCTGAAATTACAACCGAAGAAAAACGTTCGCGTATTTTGGCTTTGAGTGATATTCGTTTGAAAATTGAAACTGCAGATTATATTTTGAGCATTACTGATTCACGTTGGGATAGTGCACAAACAGAATCGGTACGTGTTTTAGAGCAAGTGATGCGCCGCGCTATTTATGAAGATACAGTTGAAACAACTCAGGCTGGTATTTCATCTTCTGTAAGTTTTGCGTTTAGTGAACAACAGGTAGCCTTAGTAACAGAGTTAGTTTCTGCTTTTATTTTGCCGAATAGTTTTTATAGTCAAGAATTAACCGATATTGCCAAAGCAAACGCTCGTGAAGCAGTAAAATCAATTGTGCAAACATATAAAGCTGGTGAAACAATAGTTTCTACGGGAGAAATCATCACCCCAGCCGATATGGAAGCCTTAGAGCAATTGGGTTTGATTCGTTCCAGCCGCCAATGGGAAGATTTTGCTTCCTCTGCATCGATTGTGATACTTTCTGCTGTATTTGTGCCAATGTACTTTTTCAGGCGACGTCGCCTTGTTGTATTAAATAATGCCAAAAACATTTTAGTTATTGCCTTATTATTTATTTTATTTCTAGTGATTGCGCGTTTATTTATAGGGCGCACACTTGCGCCTTATGGATATCCCATTCAAGCCGCCGCCTTGTTGCTTACAGCATTATTTGGTATTGAAATTGGCTTGGTGATTGCAATTCCGTTGTGCATTCTTGCCGCATTTGGCTTATCCAATTCATTTGACCTGACATTTTATTATCTCTTCTCATCTTTAATCGGCTTATTGGCTTTAGGTCCCGCAAGAAGATTCTGGGTATTTATTCGTGCGGGAATTGCCATTTCACTTTCTGGTGCAGTGGCATTGCTAGCCTTTCGCATTCCATTAATCACATTAGACTGGATTGGAATCTTGCAATATGCCGGTGCCGTTGCCTTTGCAGGTTTTGCCTCAGCCAGTATTGCCTTATTGCTTCAATACATGCTTGCTCAACTGCTTGGTCTCACAACCGCTTTACAGTTGCTTGATATTTCTCGCCCCGATTCTCCTTTATTACAATTTTTCTTACGCAATGCGCCCGGTACTTATCAACATAGTTTGCAAGTAGCAAATCTTGCTGAACAAGCCGCTGAAAAAATTGGCGCAGACCCATTGCTCACGCGCGTTGGTGCATTATTCCATGATATTGGCAAAGCCCTTAACCCAAACTTTTTTATAGAAAATCAATTGCCCGGTCATGTCAATTCACATGACGATGCAAATCCAGAAGAAGTTTCAGCGACCATTATTCGTCACGTTACAGATGGTATTCAACTTGCAAACAAACATCGTTTGCCACGCCGCCTACAAGATTTTATTTTAGAACATCACGGCACACTCATCACACATTATCAATACAACCAAGCGATGGAAGCCGCCAATGGAAATATAAGCAAAGTAGATATTGAAAAATTCCGTTATCCCGGTCCGCGCCCGGCTTCACGCGAAACTGCATTGCTTATGTTAGCCGATGCTACCGAAGCACGTGCGCGCGCAGAACGCCCCAGCAATGATGATGAAATTAGAAAACTCGTGCGGAGTGTGATTCAAACCGTACAAAAATTTAATCAACTCGATGATACGTTATTAACTCTACGTGATTTGAATTTAATCACCGAATCGTTTGTAACCACATTGCGTGGCACCTATCACGAGCGCATTCAATATCCCAAAGCCAGCACGCCAGACCAAGATGCCACTTTATTGGCACCGAGAAAAGAAAAATGATTCATATTGATAACCAGCAAGATTTTTTAGATTCACCTTTATTGGAACGCGCCGCCCAATACACATTGGATATGATTCCATCGCTTCATGCTGACCTTCCACCTGTTCTTTCCAGCGCGAATATGACCATCGTTTTAACAGATGACCGCCAATTGCATGAACTCAATCATGACTTTTTAGATGTTGATTCCCCGACAGATGTTTTATCTTTTCCCTCATTAGAAACAGACCCAGAAACAAATGAATTGTATTTGGGTGATATTCTCATTTCGATTCCTAGAGCAAAACAACAAGCCGAAGTTGCTGGTCATCCTTTAGAAGCCGAAGTGCAATTACTAACTGTGCATGGAACTTTACATTTGCTTGGCTACGACCATGCTTCGGATGAAGAAAAAAACATCATGTGGAATGAACAAGCCAAAGTGTTAGAAAGACTCGGCTTATCTCGAATCAAGATACAAGAATAAACTTATGTCATTGCGAGCCGAAGGCGAAGCAATCTCCTTATCAAAATGAAATCATTTCTTTATTCCCGCATTCATGCCTTCCGCCATGCTTTTCGTGGATTATTTTATGTAATGAAAACCCAACGCAACGCATGGATACATACTGCTATTGCCGTAACAGTATTCATTATAGGAATTTGGCTTGAAATTTCATTGACCGAATGGGCAATACTTGTTTTGACCACTGCCTTAGTATTTATGGCAGAATTTATCAACACTGCCATCGAAGCAGTGGTTGACCTCGCCAGCCCAAATAAACATCCGCTTGCAAAAATTGGCAAAGATGTTGGCGCGGCGGCTGTTTTAGTTTCAGCCATTGCATCTATTTTGGTTGGCTTGTTAATTTTAGGTCCACCATTATTGCAAAAAATTCGCTCACTGATTACTGCTAACTGAATACTAATTACTATTACCAATCACCAATTACGTTTTACGCATCACGCATTACTCATAACTCGGAGACTTACCTATGACTCTTTCTTTCAAATTCGGCACAGTTGGTTCACCCACAGGTACACCGAAAAAACCAGGTGGCTCCGTAGGTGCAATTGAATTCAGCAAATCTATTGGTTTAGATGCGCTTGAATTAGGTTGGGTGCAATCAGTTCGAGTCACCGAAGTAACTTGTGCATTGATAAAATCTGCGAGTGAAACTCATGGCGTGGCATTAAGTGTCCATGCGCCGTATTTTATTAACTTGAATGCTGAAACTGATGAATGGCCCAAATCGCGCAAGCGATTAATGGATGCGGCTCATTATGGATATTTAGCAGGTGCAACTGATATTATTTTTCACCCAGGTTCGTATTTCGGCAATGACCCTGCTGAGGTTTTGAAAAAAGCAATTCCACGTCTAGAAGGATGCGTGAAAGAGTTACAGAAGAATGGCGATAAAGTTACTATTCGTCCTGAAACAATGGGCAAATCTGCAATGCTCGGTTCGTTTGAAGACTCAATTGCAATGAGTAACGCCATGGACATGGTGCAACCGTGTTTGGATTTTGCTCATCTGCACGCTCGCCCCGGTGATGGCACGATGAACACGTATGATGAATGGTCTCGCTTGTTAGAGGTTTACGGAAAGCAATTAGGTGCAAAGGCATTAAAAAATTTGCATATCCATCTTTCTGGTATTGAGTATGGACCAAAAGGGGAGAAGAATCATTTGACGTTAGAAGATGCAGATTTAGATTTGAAAGCATTATTCAAGGCATTAAAAGATTTTGAATGTGGCGGAAGAATATTAGGTGAAAGCCCCATCATGGAAGAAGATGCGTTGAATATGAAAAAAGCATGGATGAAAGTAAGTGGTGAAAAATAAAAACATCCCGTTCAAATGAATGGGATGTTTTTTGTGAAACATTATTTGGTCAGACCAACATTTAGTTCAAGATTATCTGGGTCGCTATCCGTTGCGACTGCATTATCTAACGAGGCATCATAGTAGCCTTGTGCTGAGAAAACAATTGTAAATTCTGTATTGCGCGGAATGTCAGTGATTTTGTATGCACCATTATTACCGGTTTGTAGATAAGTAACAATGTATTTATCAGCATATTCTTCACGTTGCCAGTCATCATACGTTGTGCCGGATGTGAGCACAAATACATACGCATCCCTGATAGGATTGCCTGTGGTTTCGTCATACACCACACCATACACGCTGACAGTATTTCCACCGCTAGAAGGTTGTGATGGCTGTGATGTGCCACCACCAGCAACAGTTACTTCTGGAGAGGCACCCATGAAGGTTAAATTATCACCTGCATAAAGTTCTACTTTGTAGTTACCAGCGGGCATGGGGTCTCCACCATTAGGTAAGTAGGTTGCAAGCAAACCAGATTCATCCCATTCCCATGCATAACTGTATTCAGCGACTCGTTCATCATTTAGATACCAATACTCAACCAGCAATTGTCCATTATTCATACCTGAATATTCAAAGCCTGTGGCGATACATAAAGCATCTCCGCCATACGAATTGATAATGTCGTTCGACCAATCACATTCTTGCGTAGTGGTGCTGGATGTATCTAACCAAACAAAACCTGAGGCGCTTTCATTTCCACTTCCGGGGTCGGTCGCAACGCCAGATTGTGTAAATGGACTGGTATATTGTCTGCCATTTTGTGCGGCTTGAATTAATGGCATTGCTAAATTTACCGGACGTATTCCATTCAAGAAACCACCAATTGGAATACAACTATCATTTCTATCAATGATGCCATCACCGTTTGTATCTTGGACTACGCGGCAATCCGAAATATCCGCGTCTCTGCTAGAGGCGGCGATGGTTGGTACGCCGATGATATTTCCATTATTATCTGCGGCAAGACCACCAGAGTTACCACCTGAAATGGTCGCATCGGTCTTAATCCAAGCACGGTCACCAATTTGGTCTTCAGATGAAAAGCCTGAAACTGTTCCAAGTGTAAAAGTGATGGTATTCCCGCCAATGCTAGGGAAGCCAAAGATGTTAAGGTCATCACCAACACGCACATTATCTGAATTTCCTACATTGACATAAGGTAAGTTCAAACTATTGATATCTACTGGTGTGCCGTTTACTGTTTCTCTAATTTGAATGACTGCCAAATCTAAATACCCGTCTACTGCAAGCACTTCTGCTATGTAAGAAGGCACAGCGGGTTTATCTTCTTGTACGATGATGGAAATGCCGAGGGCATCTGGCTCATATTCCACGTCACCTTGTGAGGCGGGGCTAGCAACATGTGCATTGGTGAGAATCAATCCTGTCGGGCTAATAACCGTTCCTGAACCAACGTAGCCGGGAATTAATTCTCCGTTTTGATTGAATAATCCTAAAACTTGCACAGTGGCTGAAATTAATTTGGCACGGTTTGCAGAGGAAAGGCTATCTGATTGTGTGGTTGGAGAATCGGATGGTTGTGTAACTATCGGCTCAACAGGAGGAGTGCCACCGCCGTAACATGCCAGTGCCGTAATCACAAGAATGGATATAAAAATCCCAAAATGTTTAAGAGAGTTTGGTTTCATGTGTACCTCTTTAGAAGTTAATAGACCTGAGGAACAGAAGGAAACGATTCAAGTCGGCATCGTAATTATTTTCATCTGCCTGATAACTAACGACAAAGGCTTGACCATTTTCTACAAAAATGTAATCAGTACCATGCACTACTTTAGGAAATTCGCTATGAGTAAGGTCTGGGTTTGATTCGATAAAGACATACTCTAATTCATAGGCGCTGCGTCCATATACTTGCACTTCTTGTTGGTTTAAGACGCGGAATGCTAATAAATCTTGTGCGTGATTGAGTGCAACAATACTGGCAACTTCTAAGGCTGGTACATCTTCTGCTATGGTTAATTTGCTGATGGAATATGTCGTACCAAAACCTGTTGAATTAATATCAATAGTGCGGAATAATTCATCACCGTTTGGTTCAGGTTGTAACCAGCCTTTTGGTGCTTCGGCTGTAACACCTTCCGCACTAAACGGTAGGCTTGCATTTTCAATGCTGGCTTTGTAAAACCAGCCGAAAACAAGCGCAATGACGGTGACAACAACAACTGTAATTTCAGCATACTTATCACCAAGAGAATTTTGTTTTGTGTGCATGGGTTTTTCCTCCTATTCTGCCGCTTGCAGGTGTTTGATATTGCGGCGTACGAGCCAAAGCAATGCACCTGTGGTTAACAAGGCAACCACAGCCGCTAATACCAAGCCTAACCAAGCGTTGTTGGTTGCGCCGCTTAAGGTCACAGTGGGGCGAATGACAATGCCTTGTAACCAATTGAAGACACCATTAAACACAGCCGCGAGTGTAATTCCTAACGGCATCCACCAAATGGGTTCGGATTCAAATTTTGCACGACCGAGGAAGTAACCAGTGATACCAGAGAATGTGGCTTGCGCCAAAGCGACAACAGCCATGCGGATGACTCCTGCGCCTAAATCCACGCCTCCATTCGCGACTACAAACTGGATATTTAAAACTGTGGCATATCCTAAGCCTGCGGCAGTTGCGTAGATGACACCATCAGTTGGCTCATCAAATTCATCGGTGTGATAAATGCTATAACGCACAGCGGCGTACTTCAAAAATTCTTGTGTAAAACCAACCACCAAAATTCCACCAAGAATGGTTGCCGCTGTACTGGTATGAATCCAATGCGAAACACGGAACAAACTTTCCACTACTGGAATACCAATTGCCGCCGCAAGCAACGCACCTAAAATAAAAATACCCAAAACATATCCTTTCGGTTCTGGCTCGGCACGGTCTTGCAAATTAAAGAAGACCAGCCAAATGCCCGCAGGAATAAGGGCTAACACTACACCTGCTAATAAAAGTGTAGTGGGTGTGAAAACTGGTTGTAGGGCATTGTCTAAGGCATAGACGACAACCACAAAAACGACCATGCTGAGAATAAGTAAAAGTTCGTCCCGCCAAAAATGCTTACGTTCATGCAATCTTGCTCCGCTTTCAGTCATAAGACCTTCCTTTTGTTATTGTTTTATTCTAAGCCTAAAACGAATTTTTTGCCTTCTCAAAATCAGTATAAATTTCCAAAAATTGTTTCAAGCCAACCACTTCTAACACCTGCTCCACCGCCGCTTGTGGATTTAACAGCTTGACATGCTCTTTTGCCGATGTATCTTGTTTTTGATTCAGTGAACGAAAGACAGGTCTACCACCCTCTTTGGGTTGAGTCATTTGCCCAGAAAAAATTCTTGCAATGGTATGCAATGCCATTAATCCCGCACTGCTGACGTAAGGAACTTTTTCAAGGTCTAGCACCAAATGACGTGCGCCATCATTATATGCCTCTTGGGCTTTGTCAATAATGCTGGTGTAATTCGAGGCATCAATATCGCCCATCAAGTGCATCACAGTCACTTGTTCATGTTTAGAAAATGTAATTTGCATAAAAACTCCAATTGATTAAACACGAAGTACACAAAGATCACTAAGGTTTGAAGAATTAAAAACTTTGTGTATTTCGTGTCCTTAGTGTTTAAGAATATTTTTTATCTAAAATTAAATTCCTCAAAATGAATATTCCTCGCTGGCACGCCTGCTTCTAAAAACTGTTGTTCAAAAGCTTGAATCATCGGAAACGGTCCACACAGATACACGTGATGTTGTTTCAAATCACCGCCTGCGTTCTTGACAATTTCTTCTACCTTCAAAGAACCGTGAATAGATGAAAAACGAATTTTCGATTTGAGTTTTGGATGCGCTTTGGCAATTGCATTAATTTCCTCAGCAAAAATCGCTTCTTCGGGATGCCGAACTGTGTAATAAAAGTGGACATCATGCTTAAGTTCATCAGATTTCAAATCTCGCAAAAATGAAAGAAATGGTGTAATGCCAATTCCGCCTGCTACCCAAATTTGTTTTTCGCCACCTGCTTTGTAATTAAAGAGACCATACGCGCCTTCAATGATTGCATCTGAACCCTCTTTGAGGTTATCAAAAAGATGACGTGTGTAATCCCCTGATGCCTTAATGGTGAGGCGAATCACATCTTCATGTGGCGCACTTGAAATCGTAAATGGATGAGATTCACTCAAAATTTTATCGCCTGAAAATCTTACAAACATAAATTGACCCGCGTGAACATGTTTAATTGGTCCGCCTTTGGCGCGCAAAGTCACTTCGGTAGTAGAACCATTCGGATGTTTAACTGCTTCCACTGTATATGGAACGTACTTCTTAAAAAACCTACCAAACACTTCGGTGTAAAGATACGAGACAATTCCAATAATAATAAAAATTTGATTCCAGTTAATTGCTGGCGTGGTGGGTCCGCCTTGCACCGTTACCGAATGGATGTATCCTAAAATAAAAAAGATACCAATAAACCCATGTAATCTTTTCCAGCCTTCATACGTCTGACCCGTTAATCTATTCAAAAAAGGAATACGTGGTGAAAGCGTTGGCAAAACGATGGCAATAAACCCTAAAAAGGCAACAATCCCAAGATAATTTCCTAACCCAAAATTACCAATATTAATTGGCACAATCAGAATATGCACAAACAACAATAAAAATGCAGAAGTAGAAGTGTGGCGATGCGTCTGATACATCTTATCCAAGCCACCAAAAAACGGCTCTGCCCAACGCGGGCGCGTGGACAAAAATAATGAAAACGACATCAGCACAACCATCACAGAGCCAATCGTCATGCCGACATGATAGCGTGCATAATTTTCAATATCGCTTGGTTGCGGAGGTAAAAGAACCCACACCACCACTGTTAAAACGACCAATGCAATAAAAATTAAATTACCTAAATTATTTCGTTTCATTTTCATCACCTTATTTATGTACCGTCCCACAGGTTGGTTTCGATAAATCAATTTTTCGAGAAAACCTGCGGGACGTTTATGACATCCATCAAAAAGAATCAATTGCTTTTTGTTTATCAGTAAAAATTTCAAAGAATGTTGAAAAACCAACCATCTCCAACACATTCAATACTTCAGGGCGTGGATTCAATAACTTGACATTTTTCTGTACACCACCCTCGCGCGTGCGGTCAACCGATTTCAAAGCCGACCAACCTTGTTCCGTATCGGGTAACTTTTCACCCTTTGAAAGCAACGCCATAAAATGCAAAGCCACCAACCCAGCACTAGAAATATAATTTAATTCACTTAAATCCAATAGCAAATTTTTCGTGCCTTCGTTATAAATTTCTTGCGCTTTGGCAATCAAATCCTGATACGACTGCCCGTCCAACTCGCCACTTACTTTAATAATGGCAACATTTTTTTCTTTAGAAACATCAATCTTCAACATAGCAATCTCCTCTTAAAGTGTCATGCTGAGCAAAGCGAAGCATCTCTACCACCAAAGGTGAGACTCTTCGCCGCAAAATACAAGAACGCAGCTCAGAGTGACATGATACTCAATTATAAACCTGCTTTTCTTTGCAAACGCGCCAAACGATGGTCAATTTCACTCAACCAATGTTTGCGAATATACTCTGGCAAATCTGCTTTTTCAACTTCATTTCGCGCCGCATTCGCCCACTCCAACGCACTGTTTACATCACGCAATTTATGTTCATAATATTTGGATAACTCAATGTGAGCATAGACATGATGTTTACTCGCCGCCTCTTGCCACAAACTAACAGCCTGATTCAAATCTCCGCGCCGTTTTTGTAAGATAGACAACCGCTTCACTGCCACGCCGAAATCTGATTCTGATAACCCTTGCACTGAGCCTGTCGAATGTGCCAGCTCGAGTCCTCGCTCATACAAACGTGCCGCTTCATCTAGGTGATTCAAATCCTCAAACAGTTTTCCTAGCGCAATAAAATCTAAACCATGTTCTACACGCCCGTTATATGGATTATCCAACAACTCGCTGACATGACCCAACAATGCCGCCATCGCCACAACATCCATTGCGTTGTGATAAAACACACCGCCTAATGGAGTTGCATCCCCAGTTCTTAAGTAATCAAAATATAACCAAGGGATTTCATAGCCCGGCACTTCGTCTGATGTTCTGGTGAATCCAAGCACATGTTCTTCGAGATATTTTAAGGCACGTGAGGGGAGTCTATCTCGCCATAATCTTCGGGCTAATGGCAATAAATCAATGTGAGAATAATTTTTAAAAGGAACAGGGATTCTATGTAGTGAATAGCGAGTTACTAATAAAGGAGCGTCAAAAGATTTGCCATTGAAAGTCACCAAGCCTTCACAAGGTGCAAGGAAATGAATCAAGGCTTCGAGCATGGCGGGTTCTTCGGCAGGGTCACGCATGAAGAATTGTTTAAGTACAAATTTGTTATCAATGAATCGCGCTACACCGACGAGAAAAGCATACGTGCCAGTTCCACCACTTACACCTGATGTTTCAGTATCTAAAAATGCGAATTTGGTAATTGGTAATTGAGTAATTCTTTCGTCTTTTGTGATTTGAGAAATAATGGAAAGTGGGAAATGAGAATGGGATGAAACTTTGCCATGCAAATAGGTTTCGTCAAAAATTTGTTCGGCAATGAAGGTTTCACCTAAGGCGTTGGTGACAATGTCTCCCCGAAGAATTGAGTCTATGGATGTAGAAGCAGGTTTCCCCGTAGGTTGAGGCGAGATGGTATTCGCCGTCTTTACGCCCAGCGATTTTAATTTATCTGCAAGGGATGCCATGCAGAGTATTTTATCGCATCATCCTAAATACAAAATAAAAGCCGCCGAGAGCGGCGGCTTGAACAATGTGCCTTTACGAGTTACCAAATCTTGATTTGTGGCATAGCATGTATATATTTTTCGCTGATGGGTTTGGCGATGATGAAAAGCCTGCCCCAACTGAGGTCGCCATCTTTTTCGATGCAGGTTTGCAAAGTGAGGTGATAATCGCCACGATAAACTTTATTGAATAGACCTTCGGCGGTTAAGAATTCTTGTGTGTTTAGGTCTATAAAGTTGCTATATGGGCTAAGTGGGCTGGTGGCTTGGTATTGTAAAATTTGTTCTACATAAAAGTTTTCAGTACGCCCATCGCCATAAACTAAAGTGATAACATCACCTGCTGTGAGCGCTGAAAAATTTATGCCTGCTAAATAGTTGTGAGCGAGCAAGCCAATGTTGCCGACTTCGCTGGCGATGCTGAATTGTGTGATTGTATTTGCTTCAGATGAAACAAAACCTGCATGTCCATAAGGTTGTTGTTCGATTGCATGAGCCATTACACCTTGTACATAAATTCCGCGCAATGCAGAAGCATCACCATTTTTGACACTTTCAATAAATGATGCCATGTTGGGGATGATGTTATTTTCTGATTCTTTGGCAAGAACAGGTGTGGTAGGTATAAGTGCGCGAATAAAAATGCTAACAAGCGCGATGAAAAGAATTTGATTTTTGATTCTGGATGCCATACAATACTCCTTGATGATGAGCATCCAGTATGTGGAGGCTCGTTTTCGGTGGCTTGGCAGTCTTGACCGTTATCGGTTTTAGACCCATAGCTTTGCGTCGCTGTTTTTCAACAGGTTTGCCTTTATCGGAACGATTTCCGCTTTAATGTTAAATACAATACAGGCTTGACATATGCCAAGCCTGCGTGGAAATAGAGCTATCGTAATGAAAGTTGTGATGTTATCTTCGGCGGCTTGGCAACCATAGTTGCATTTGCAACCTTAGGTCCTTTAGCTTTGCGTCTCCGGTTTTCACCGGGTTTGCTATTATCGGATTTCTGCCCAAAGTATATACCCAAAGTAGAAAATTTCGGCTTTCATTTTGGTAATGTGACTTATTATTTTTGTTAGGGTTATACTCATGCTACACTTACACTCTTTATGAAAAAACATCTCCCTTATTGGTTGAAATTTTTATACGGCTCTGGTGATGTAGGCATTGCCGGCATTGGCATGATGCGCTCCATTTTTTATGCCATTTACTTAACTGATGTTGTCGGCATTGAGCCACGCCTCGCTTCGGTAGGTGCTTTGGTAGGCATTATTTGGGATGCAGTTAATGACCCGATTATTGGCACATTGAGTGATAGAGTCAAATCAAAACTTGGGCGAAGAAGACCATTTTTATTATGGTTTGCATTTCCATTTGGATTAAGTTTTGTGATGTTATGGTCAGCGCCGAATTGGGAAAGTCAAATTGGTTTGTTAATTTATGTCACTTTGGCTTTTATGATTTCGGATACGTTAACTACTTTGGTAGCAGTGCCGTATCTTTCATTAACGCCTGAACTCACACAGGATTATGATGAACGCACTTCACTTTCAAGTTTTCGCTCTTTCTTTCAATTATTTTCGGCAATGGTGGTTGTAATTTCCGCGCCGATGATTGTGGATTCAGTGATTGAAAATGGGGGCAGTCAGCAACAAGGGTTTATTACGGCTGGTGCTGTGTTTGGAGCGATTGGTTCGCTTCCACTTTTTTTGATTGGGATTTTTGTGCGTGAGAAATTTGCTTCTCGTGCAGAAGAGTCGCTTCCATTAAGAGAAAGTTTGAAGATGGCTTGGGCAAATATCCCCTTTCGATATGCGGCTGGGATTTACATGTTCAACTGGTCAGCAGTGGATATGGTCGCTATCTCGTTTCCTTTCTTCCTTTTATATTGGGTGGCGGGTGGAGACTTGCTTGCTAAAGTAAACTTTCTCGGCATTGACCTTGCGCTTGAGTCGGCATTCTTTGGCGTGTTGATGTCAGTCTGTATTTTATTTATCCCGTTTTGGTTATGGATGGCAAAACGATTTAATAAAATCAAAGCCTATATTATTGGCATGATGGTCTGGATACTTGCTGAAATTTTAATTTTCACGGTTCAGCCTGGGGATATGAATCATTTGTTATGGTTAGCGGCATTTGCAGGCATTGGAGTCTCTGCCGCGTATATTTTGCCCGATTCAATTTTGCCTGATGTAATTGAATGGGATGAATTACGAACACATCGTCGCCAAGAAGGTGTGTATTACGGCATTCGCACATTGATTCGCAAACTGACAGGCGCAGGCGTGATTTTTGTTACTCTACAAATTTTAGGTTGGTCTGGATATGTTTCCCCACCTGATAACGTGACTCAATTCACCCAACCCGATTCTGCATTGTTTATGATTCGCCTCATGGTTTCTTTTATTGGAGCAGTCATCGTCTCTGGCACCATTTTGTTGGCATGGTCATATCCATTGACTAGAGAAAAGTATGACCGCATCAAAAGATTGCTTACAATTCGCAGAAATAAAATAAAGGGATACGAATAATGCATCCCTTTATTTTAGAGAATCTTTCTATTTCTTTTTCAAAGTAATTGTTTTGATATCAGATTGTGTTCCATTGTTATAAAACACTTCTATTGTATAAGAACCTACTGGTAAATCTTTTGTTTTTAAGTTGTAGTGATATTGATTGCCTTGAATCTTGATGCCATTATTTGGATTATTACCTACTTGAATGGGAGCAAGTACAACATTGCCATTTGAATCGGTAATTTGTAAATACACTGTTTCATCTTCTACAAAGTTGCCTTCAAAATCAGTAATCGTAAACTTAACTGGAATGGCACTTCCTTGTTGAGCAACATACGGATTTGAATTGCCCATTGGTGACAGCCATTCAAATTCATAACCGTTTATCTGACTCCATGCTTCATCTATTGTTAACCCAACGAAATTTTCTAATGGATGTTTCTCCAATTCAGCCGAAATCACAGATTGCAAGTCTTCATCTCCATATTGAATGAGTGCATCAAGGAAAGATTGAAGCCCTTGCACTTGTTCCTCAGTCAGTGTAACTGAATCACCTTCTCCATCTAATAAGGCTTGTAATGATGGGGCAAATAGATTCATTGTTTCAAAGCTTGAATCAGATAATTCAGGGTGTGATATCAAAACCTGTACAATGTTGGGAATGTATGTGTAATATAAATCAGATAATCTTTGACCTTCAGAAGTTGTGTTTAAGAGTTCATCACGAACACGATATAACAAATCAGCAAGTTCAATCGTTTCAGCAACTCGTAAAGAGGATACCTGTGGTGTAGGTGTAGCACTATAAGGCATGGCAGTCGGTATGCCATAAGGATTTACAGACTCCAAACTTAATCTTTGTGCTGAGGCTGAACAACCACTTCCGCAAAAGAAACATATCCAAGGGTCACCTGCTGGTGGAGGTGGGTCAGTAGGTTGAGGCGTAACGGGTAAAGGCGTAAAAGTTGGTTGAATAATAATAGGTGTAGCAGTTGGCAAAGGTGTTGAGTTTGGCGGTTGAGATGTGGGTGTAGGAGTTGGATTTGTATTGTAAGTAATAACTAACTCTGCTGTTTCTAAATCAGGGTCACTTTCTGCTCTTTCAAAACCAATCACACGGCGTACATCCGTTGAGCCAGCATTTGAGATAATCAATGAAATGGGTTGACCTGGATTCCAATCATTCCGAATAACAATCTCACGAATAACCGCCGAAAGGTCAGGAGTATTGTATCGTTCTCCAAGATTCCAAGTTTCGGTGATATTCCATAAGGTTGAATTAAATGTCTTAACGCGATTCGTAGGCGGACTTGCTTCGCTATAAAGGATTGGATTTCCGCTGGCTTCACCGTTAATTTGCACCTGAATTGGAGTTGTATATTCTCCATCTACTGTAAAACGAACATAAGCACTTTCAATATTGGCATTACGAGGCACTTGAATATTTTCAAACCTAAAACCGCTGGTAATATCGCCACCATCGAAACAAGCACCCAAATATACCTCATTATCTTCAAGAGTAAATTCGCATGGCGTAGGGTTAATGCCTCCGTCATTACTACCTTGTGTGATGGATGAATTGATTGTAATAGTAGTAGATGGTGTAGGTGTTATCGCAACGGATGAAGGTATCCAGCGGATTGCGTCAAAAAATAGAATCTTTTCATCTTGTGTAACATCATAATCTGCTCGAATTGAAAGCATAATGCTTGTTGCGCCTGCGTCTAAATAAAACCGTGCTTTTTGGTCTTCTGGACAATTTCCATTGGGATGTGGGGCTTTGCATAAAGAATTAAATTGATTCGCTCCTAAAGTTTGGTTAGCATATAAATTGACTTCTTTCAATTCACCATTTTCATGATAGAAAAAACGATAATAAGCATTTGAGGCTGGTTGGTATTGATCACCAAAATCAGGGTCATTAGGCCAATATGCTTGGATAACATATTCATCAGGCTGTTCAATTGTAGTTCCCCATATTGCCCAGTTTGCATAATCTGTTGTATTTTTATTCATAAAACTGTACCATGCTTCACCTTGATAACCTGATGTTCTACGCCAACCAATACTTGGCGTAGCAGGTGGAGCATTGGATGGCTTCAGGAATAGTTGAGCCTGACTTTCTTGATTATCAACCGTTAAATAACCGTCCCCAGCTTCATCACCTTTCCATAACCAATTACTTACCTGCCCATAATTTGGGTATACACTCCATGGATCAGTACTTAAGCTCCACCAACCAAAAGGATCAATATCTTTTAATGCATTATCAGGATAACGTACACCAAAATGCAAATGTACCCCATCAGATGGACCTTTGTCACCTGCTCCACCAATAGTATCACCTTGTAAAACATTGTCATCAATATTTACATAGACAATATTAAGATGCATATAATATGTTATTAATCCATTGTCATGCTCAATTATTATCGTATTCGATTCTGGTATTATGTTTATTACTCTACCAGAAGCAGATGCCCAAATTGGCCAATTAAGCGGTGTGTTGTAGTCAATTCCATCATGTCCACTATAACAATTTATCGTTACGGAACACCCACTAAATGTTGCATTTTGAATAATCACATTATCAAATCTGTGTAGTGTATTTTTATATCCGTCATTTTCTAGTTCATATAATGGTTGCTGATGATCAAAGAAAGAGTTTACAGTATAAAATGAATTGTTCGGAGGTTCAAAAGGTCGAATAAGAAAAGGAGTTATCGTCGAGGCATCTGCAGTCCGAAATGTATTTGCAAATACATTGACTTCCGGAAACATTGTGTTATAGGTCTCAAACCAATTTTGTATTTTTTCCTTATCATGATTCAAGAAAGCATAAATAGCATAAGTAGCAGCATTGGTTATCTCAGGATATTGTTCCCGAATACTTTCGTTTTCAGGTTTAATCCATTCAAAAGATAAATAAAAAAGTTTTTCACTTATTGCAACGGATTGCAAATACAAATCACTATTTGAAGGTAATTGCCAATTCAGGCTTTCTCCTAAGGTAACTAAAGTGATTGCAGAATTTAGGGAAAATTGCTCCTGAAATGAGGTTGACAAAACAATTTCTCCAAGTTTTACAGGCTCTGTATTCCAAGTTACAGTTTGTTCATAGTTTGCCCATTCGGGGTAATTGGCTATTAATGCTTGACTTATATCTTCTTCTGTTGTACCTAGATAATAAAAAGATGCATCATCAATTATATTGGTTTGTTCTTTTTGAATGTATAACCAATTTGGAAAAATGGATAGCAACAATAACGTAAATGTACTGAAATATTTGAAATTATTAAACACAATCATCTCCTAGATGAAATTGAAATAAAATTACACACTCTAAAATAATCTTTGATATGAATAGCACCACTTTTGAATTTTTTCCCTGTCCTTATTAAAGAAGATATAGATTGCATAGGTGGCAGCATTTGTTATTTCGGGATACGATTTTCTAATTTCCTCATTCTCGGGTTTGCTCCATTCAAACGCTGACAGAAAAAGTCTCTCGCTGATTGATAGTGACTTTGAATATAAATCTTCATCTAAAGGTAATAACCAATCTAGGCTTTCTCCTAAAGTAACTAAAGTGACCGCAGAGTTTATAGCGAAATGCTCTTGAAATGATGCTGATAAAATAATCTCGCCTAGTTTTACAGGTTCAGTATTCCAAGTTACGGTTTGTTTATAGTTTGCCCATTGTGGATAATTATTTGCCAATGCCTGATTTATACTTTCGGCTGTTGTGGTGATTGCAAAAAATTCTTCATCACTTAATAAAAATAAATTTATTTCTATATTTTTTATACAATCAGACTCATTATAAAAAGTAGGAGGTACTGTGCTGGTTTCCTTGAATGTTGGTGTTATAGTAGACATTACAGGTGTAAAAGTGGATATGGAAGTCGCATTTGACTTTATACTATAATTATTGCACGAATTTATGCAAAGTATAGTTAATATAAAGAACAAAAAAGGTATTTTTTCTGTTTTCATAAATTTTCCTTATTTTATTTAAAATGTTATCTCCTATGTGAAACATGCAATTGTTTATCTTTACAACTATTATACAGAAAAAAAAAATTAAACTGTCAACCCAAATTCTTAACAATCATGAAAGCTAACAGTTTTGGAAGTTGTATTAATAAACAAAAACGTGGAAAGCACCTAAACTCTCCACGTTTCAATCGTAAACCGTCAATCTAAAATCGTAAATTGTTAAATCATCGTCGGCTCTTCATACTTCCCAAACACTTTCGTCATCACGCCAATCATTTCACCTAATGTGCAATAGGCACGCACGCAATCCATGATGTAGGGCATCGTGTTTTCTGTGCCTTCACAAGCGATTCGTAACGCATCTAATGTTTGACCCACTCTACCAGAGTCACGATTCTTTTTGACTTCCTGAATGCGTTTGACCTGTCGGCTAAAACCATTCGGGTCCATTTGTAAAATTGGAATACTTAGCGGTTTCTTTTCCGCATACGCATTGACACCCACAATCTTACGAATGCCTTCATCTGTTTCTCTTTGATAACGATACGCCGCATCAGAAATTTCGCTTTGCATGAATCCTTTTTCAATGGCAGGGATGACTCCGCCTAAATCTTGGATTCTTTGGAAATAAGCATACGCATCTTTCTCAATTCGATTTGTTTGCGCTTCCACAAAATAACTACCCCCAAGCGGGTCAACTGTATTTGCTACACCTGATTCTTCAGCAATGATTTGTTGTGTTCGTAAAGCAATCGTTACAGAATGTTCAGAAGGTAAAGCCAATGCTTCATCTAATGAATTTGTATGCAAAGATTGTGTTCCGCCTAATACAGCCGCAAGTGCTTGAATTGCCACACGCACAACATTATTTTCAGGTTGTTGAGCAGTTAACGAAACACCAGCCGTTTGAGTATGAAATCTCATCAACCACGAGCGCGGATTTTTGGCTTTGAAGGTTTCTCGCATTTCACGCGCCCAAATTCTACGCGCCGCTCTGTACTTAGCAATCTCCTCAAAAAAATCATTATGAGCATTGAAGAAGAAAGATAAACGTGGAGCAAATTCATCAACATCCATGCCGCGTGCAATTCCCCAACGTACATATTCCATACCATCTGCTAAGGTAAATGCTAATTCTTGTGCGGCAGTAGAACCTGCTTCACGAATGTGATAACCTGAAATCGAAATCGTATTCCATTGTGGAACTTGCTTCGCACCAAATTCCATTGTGTCAACAACAAGTCGCATGGATGGTTCAGGTGGAAAAATAAATTCTTTTTGAGCAATAAATTCTTTCAGAATATCATTTTGTAATGTGCCGCGTAATTGGTCTAAACGCACGCCTTGTTTTTCTGCGGCGCATAAATACATTGCCCAAATAATTGCGGCAGGTGAATTAATGGTCATGCTCGATGAAACTTTATCTAATGGAATTCCATCCAATAAAATTTCCATATCTTTCAATGAAGAAATTGCCACGCCACATTTTCCAAATTCGCCCAATGCCTCGGGTTGGTCTGTGTCGTAACCCATCAATGTTGCTAAATCAAATGCAATGCTCAAACCCGTTTGTCCCTGCTCCAATAAATATTTGAAACGCGCATTGGTTTCTTCCGCTGTGCCGAAACCTGCAAACATTCGCATCGTCCACAATTTAGAGCGATGAAGAGTCGGGTGTACGCCGCGTGTGTAGGGATAGTCACCAGGTAGACCTAAGTCTGAAGCGTAATCCATATCAGCAATATCAAGCGGCGTATAAAGGCGATTAATCGGCTCGGAGGATGTGGTGATAAATTCATCGGCACGTTCTGGCAATTGACTCAACGCTTTTTTGAGAGACGCTTCTTCCCACGTGGAAAGTTGTTTCTTTAATTCTTCAAGCATTTTCTTATCGTACATAGCAACTCCTTTGGTGAAGATAATGCGATTATACCCTTACAAAAATGTTTAATTCAATACGCCATGTAAATACACGGTTATAATTCCATAACATCTAACCTAAAAATCAGTTCTGAAAGTAAAATATTAATATGCCCGGACGAGAAGACGTTTTCCAAAAAGCAATGAACGAAGGACATTCTGCCGCGTGGGACCAAGAATGGCAGAAGGCAGTGGTTGCCTATCGCCGCGCCTTAGAAGAATTCCCTGACCATGCCAAAGCCTTGAACAGTTTGGGCTTGGCGTTGTATCAATTAAATCAAGTAGATGAAGCCTTGCAAATCTACAAACGCGCCGTAGAAATTTCTCCCGATGACCCTATTTCGATGGAGAAAGTGGCACAACTTTCAGAACGTGTTGGCGATTTGAAAGCCGCCATGGATTTTAGAATCAAAGCGGGCGATTTATATCTCAAACAACGTGATACTGAAAAAGCCTTAGAAAATTGGGTACATGTCACTAGCATTAACCCTGAAAATGCCATTGCTCACTCACGCCTTGCACAAGTGCATGAAAGATTGGGTCATGCTCAACAAGCAGTGACGGAATATCTTGCGATTGCCAGCATCATTCAACGTGCAGGCAATATGGAAAAAACACAAGAGATGGTAAACAAAGCATTATCACTCTTGCCCAATAGCCCCGAAGTAAAACAAGCACAAACATTATTGAAAAACGGACAATTGCTCCCCAAACCGATTCGTGGAAAAGGTGGTACGGGTCCAATTCGTATGGCGCAAGTAAAGCAATTGCAAAAACCACAAAAAGCATCTTCTGGATTAGACCCCATTGCTGAGGCGCGTCAAAAAGCATTGACTCAATTAGCAGAATTGTTGTTTGAATATTCAGATGAATCGCCTGCCGCACAAGAACGGCGTGGACTTTCTGCCATTATGAAAGGCACGGGTGGAGTATCTATGCAAAATGCAGAACAAACGAAAGTGATTTTGCATTTAGGGCAAGCCATTGATTCACAATCTAAAAGCAATGAAACACAAGCCGCAGAAGAAATGGAAGGTGCGTTAAGTGCTGGCTTTAAGCACCCCGCTTTGTATTTCAATTTAGGTTTGTTGCGTTTCAAAGGTGAGCGTTATGAAACGGCACAACGCTTTTTACAAAATGCCGTCAAACATACGGATTATGCACTTGGCTCACGTTTGTTATTGGGTCAAATGTTGATGAAAAAATCAAACGTCAGTGAAGCGGCGTTGGAATATTTAGAAGCACTCAAATTGGCAGATTCACAAACTGTCCCCGAAGATTATGCCGACGATATTAGTCAACAATATGAACCGTTGGTTGAAGCATTGCAAAATCAAAAAGATGAAAACGCGCTCCGAAAAATTTGTGACAACGTGCATAGTCTTTTGTTGCGTCCTGATTGGCGCGAACAGTTACACAAAACTCGAGACCAAATGCCAAAACAAGCAGGCGATTATATTGCTCCGTTAGCAGAAGTGATTTTGCAAGCACAATCGAGTTCTGTTTTGGAATCAATGAACCGCATCAATCAACTGGCACGCATGGGTAGTTTACGTTCGGCTATGGATGAAGCCTACGAAGCGGTTCAATCAGCACCTACCTATCTCCCACTGCATACATTGATGGGCGATTTGCTTGTGCAAGAAGGTCACACATCAGATGCAATTGCAAAGTTTGGTGTCGTAGCACAATCGTATAGTGTGCGTGGTGAAGTGCAACAAGCCGCAAAATTATTACGTCGCATTATTCAAATTTCGCCCATGGATTTAGGCGCACGCAATCGTTTGATTGACCAATTGGTAGCGCGTGGTCAATTGGATGAAGCCATTCAAGAATATCTTGAACTGGCTGGCATTTATTATCGTTTGGCTGAATTAGACATGGCAAGAAAAACATATACAACGGCATTGCGTTTGGTGCAACAAGGCAACGCCAGCCGCGAATGGAATGTTCATATTTTGCAACGCATGGCAGATATTGATATGCAACGCCTCGATTGGAAACAAGCCGTGCGTGTGTATGAGCAAATCCGCACGCTTGCCCCTGATGATGATTCGGCACGCAAACAACTTATCGAATTAAACTTACGCATGGGACAATCAGATAAAGCCTTTAATGAATTAGATGGTTACATCACACATCTTGAAAGCCAAAACAAAAATGAACTTGCGCTTGGTTTCCTTGAAGAACTTGTGCGCGAACATCCTGAACAAGAAATGCTTAAACGCACACTCGCCGCTTTACTTGCACGCATGGGTCGCATGAAAGAAGCCATTCCAATGTTAGATGCACTCGGTGAAAGTTTATTAGAAAAAGGTGACAAATCGGGCGCAATGGAAGTTATCAATCAAATTGTTTTGATGAACCCACCCAATGTGGAAGATTATCGTCAACTCTTGAATCAAATGCGAAGTGGATAAAACGCTTCATTCTTAACATCAATCTGATTCTGCATGGCGACATTCGTTTCACTTATATACAGACCTCGGAGATTTTTGCGAAGCATATCTCCGAGGTCTATTTTTCTAACACCTGATTAATTCCATTAGAATACAATTCTCACACTTCACTTCGGAGAAATTCAATGCCCCAAACCCAAAACAAAACTGTGATGAACTGGTTGTTCATCTTCTGCTTCATCGTGGCTTTCCTCGTCTCTTTCGGCGGATTCACCCGCCTAACCCGTTCTGGACTTTCAATCACAGAATGGAATCCCATCAGTGGTTCAGTTCCGCCTATGGGAAATCACGATTGGCAAGCCGAGTTTGAAAAATATCAGCAAACACCCGAATATCAATTGATTAACAAAGGCATGACGCTAGAAGAATATCAATATATCTTCTGGATTGAATGGACGCATCGCACCATTGCTCGTTTAGCAGGTTTGTATTATGCCATTCCCGTTTTTTATTTCTTATTCAAAAAGATAATTCCATTCAAAGAGTTTGGCGTGTATTTTGTGATGGGCATGTTATTCATTTCACAAGCCTTCGCAGGTTGGATTATGGTCGCCAGCGGACTTGTAGATAGACCATCTGTGAGTCATTTCAATTTGACGCTTCATTTGTCTTTGGCATTGGCTTTATTCGGTATTGCCTTATGGACTGCACTAGGTCATAAATACGGATTTCAAAATCAAAAAGCAAAATGGTCTTTGCCTTCTAAACTTTCTCTGTTTGGCTTCGTCTTAATCATCATTCAAATCATCTACGGCGGATTCACAGCAGGTTTGAAAGCAGGTCACGTTTCTGATACTTGGCCCCTCATGTTTGGAAAATTAATTCCACCCAATTTATTCAATTCATGGATTAATATTCTCGAGTCGCCACAAACGATTGTCTTTATTCATCGTTGGTTTGGATTCACGATTCTGATTCTCATGCCGATTTTGTACTACATTGTAAAAAAGAATAAATACTCCGCCGATATTCAAAACGGAGTGAAATGGTTAATTGGCATTGTTGTTTTACAAATGGTGTTGGGAATATTGACCGTTTTATCTTATGTCAATATTGTAGTGGCGTTGCTACATCAAGCCAACGCGGTGATTTTATTCGGGCTTGCAATTTATTTTATTCATCGCTTCCGTGCATTGGATAGAAACAACAATTAACGTTTGTTGTTTCTATTCCACAACGTAAACCCAACTGTACCTAATGCCAAACCCAAAGTAGAAATTCCCCAAGATAAAAAGCTCAAGAAAAATGTTGCTTCAATCAATTTAATAATCATCAAGAAGGGTAGCACAATGCCGCCCATCATCAGAATCACGCCGAAGGTTAGTAAGAAGCGCGGGTTCATCATTGTAACCAACATGCCACAAAATGATTCGGTTAGTCTATGCTTGGGAGCAAGGTATCGTCAGCAGGCAAAATTAAATAAAAAGACACTGCTTTATGCAGTGTCTTTTTTGTTACAAATTATTTTACTGATTGATTTCAGCCAACGCGGCTTCTATTTCTTGTATAAAGACATCGTAAGGTTGGGCACCTTGAATGTTTTTTGTTTTTGTTTCACCATTAACAGTATATGTCATCACAAACGATGGGGTGGCTTCTGCGCCAGCGGTAAGTGCATTGGCTACATTTTCTGCAACTAAATCTGCATATTTATTGGAGTCGTAACATTCGTTATACTCGTCCATGTTCAAACCAACTTGCTCACCAAAAGCGGCTAAACGGCGGTCGCTTAATGCTTCAAGTCCTTGATTTGTAAAAATGGTTGCTTGCATTTCCCAGAATTTGTTTTGGTCGCCAGCACAATATGCCGCTTCGGCGGCTTCAGCAGATGCCGTTCCAAGATAATCAACTGCTTTGAAAACAAAATATACTGTGCCATTGGCAACATAATTATCCATTAATAACTTTTCTGTATTTCTAAAAAAAGTACCACAATGCGGGCATTGAAAGTCGGCATATTCTTCTATCTTAATGGGTGCATCAGGGTTTCCCACCGCATTGAAATCTGGATTAGGATACGTAATTTCTTGCGCGGGTAACACTTCTCCAATCGGTCTGAGGCTGGGCCAAATAAACAGAAATGCCAAAAACAAAACGCCTACCGAAATAAGACCAATAGACAATAAACGTGAACGCCTCTCTTTACGGCGAACTTGCTCCTTGCGTTGCTGCCTTTTACTAGCTTCTTTATCGCTCATACTCACTAACTCCTCTATAATTTTTATTACGTGGCGCGAATTTTCTCACGCACAAATGATTTTGTCTAGCACAGGCTGAGAAGGTTCTTAACTGACACTTTCACGCAATCTGGCATCCATCCAAAGCGTCATCGTCTTGAATACTTCATCTTGTTCAGGTTCATTGTGTAATTCATGCAAGCCATCATCCCATAAAACCAATGTACATTTTTCTTTCAATGGCTCAGCAAATTCGATACTGCTAGAGACGAATGCAATGGGGTCTTTTTTGCCGTGCAACAACAACAATGGAAGCGGAAAATCCTTCGCATTTTCTAACGTCCATTTTGTTACAGTGAGCATAACTTTCCCAAAACCAAGTGAGACTTTATCATGCACAAGCGGGTCGCTCTTATATACCTGTACCACTTTCTCATCACGAGAAATGCCGTTTGCGTCTAACCCACTGGCAATTGCAGTTGTCGGTATCAGAGAACCTAAAATTTTTGCTAACAAAACTTTCACTGGTTGATTCTCAAGCGCAGTATGCAAACCTGGGCTGGTTGCAATCACACCTTTCAGGTTTGGTTTACGAAGCAAAGCATAATGTAAAACTAAAATTCCTCCCAAACTATGACCATATAAAAACAAAGGCAAACCTACATAACGAGCACAGGCTTGTTCAAATAAAGTATCAATATCACCCATAAAATCTTCAATAGAATTGATATGCCCACGCGCACCCGCAGATTTTCCATGCCCGCGCAAATCTGAAGTAAATAAAATGATGCCTTCTTTATTGAAAGCCTCTGCTACATGTGCATAACGAGATGAATGTTCGCCTAACCCATGTACCAAACAAGCAACTGCTTTCGCTTGCACTACATCAGGTTCCCAAACCTGTGCAAAAATATCTAAACCATCTTTTGATTTCCAGTTTGTTTCGATGTGTGTCATATTATCCTCCGATGGTGATTTTGAACTCGCATTGGCGCGCGCCCATTGCTTTGCAAGTACGTTCTTCAATATCATGTTCTTCGCCGACAGCCCAAAATAAACATTCACGAATCAACCCCAGGGTAACAAAGCAAACAGGCGTATCGTCAGTTTGATTCAAAGTGCTAGGAGATACCGAATCAACGAAGAGCAGGTCGAGGTCAAGGGTATGAGTCGTAATATCATTTTTATTTGTGCTTAAAATTTTTCCTAACAAATCTAAGGCTTGTTTGCGGCGTAAAGATTTTGGTAATCCACGAATCACAGCCGCTTGGGCTTTGATTCCAAAAGAGGCATCATCTAACAAGTGCCCCCACAGTTTTGTACCAATACGCAACAAAATGCCACGTGCGCCACGCCCATAATATGCACGCACAGCAGATTGCAAGCGCGCGTATGCCAATGCAGATTGTTCATTGTTCAAATTTGCAAAGTTATCGTCGTGCATCCATTCTTTTGGCAAACCTGTTTTTTTGATAACTGCCGTAGCGGTATCATGCCCCAATTCAGTTGAAAGGGTTTCAACAAATTTTCTTAATACAGGTAATGGGAATTGAACTTGTGTCATAAACCCTTATTGTAAATCAACACTGGAAAATATTCACCTGTTTTAGAAAAGCCCAATTTTTTATACAAGGCTAACGATGCAAAATTATCTTCTTGCGTATTGACAGAAAGATTACCATGTTGATTTGAATCCAAATGCTGGATTAATTCACTAACCAAAGCAGATGCCACGCCTTGACCTTGCGCCTCTGGGCTGACCGCCAATCTGGCGAGATGTGCCCCAAGCCGATTCCCCGTGCTGAGTTGATAGCCAATAATTTCACCAGATTGATTCTCTGCAACTGTGGCATACACAGATTGTGAATAAGCACGATGCAGAGAGTCTAACGTGTTATGCCAAAATGAGCCGAAGGCTTTGAAATCTAGATTGGCTACAAAAGAGAAATCTGACTCTTTCATGCGGCGAATACGAACATTATGTGGAGAATTAACTGGCTTGAAGTTTTCAATTCGTAATCTTAGCAAAGCAATGCTTTGGATTTGTTCAAAACCGCTTTGCAAAAGAATCTCTTGAAACCATGATTTTAAAATAATGGCTGATACTTTTGCATGGGGGTTGGTTTGAAAAATTTCAGGTTGGGCAATATTCCACAAGGCTGACCATGCTTCCCTTAGGTTAAGATGCGGGTGATATGTAAAGAGTCGAATCCAAGCAATATCTTGTGGGTCTTCTGGGCAAGCAAACGCGGCGGTGATAAATCCATGTTCATCAAATACCCAAAAATTTTGTGCGCCGAGCCAATCCAAAACAGACCGCCAATCTAAATGGCGGTGTGTGTGCGATTCATGAAAAAGTAGATTCGCAATTTGATAATGGTCTTGTGCGACGGCGCGACGAACTTTGGTGTTGAGGTGTATCATTTCATTTGATAAAACGTGTAAAGAATCTTAAGATACGTTCAAAAAAACTTGGGTTATCTTTTGCATCTAATGACCCCAACATTTTGAAAGCTGAGTCTGTAATTTTGCCTGTTTTCAATTTAATGGCGGCGGCAGATTTCATTACCATAGCACGCAAATCCCCTTCATTGATTTGACCAAATAATTCAGCCGATTGTTCGTATTTTTGAATGGCTTCATCATAACGGTGTAAGGCTTCTAATGCGGCGGCTTGATTCCCCAATGCCATGGCTTGTCGTTTTGTATCTTTTGCGCCTGCAAAAATTTCATCAGTGTTTAACGCGGCTTTTAATGCTTCATCGGCTTTGCCTGCTTGCAATAAAGCAACGCTGGCATTGTTCATCGCTTCGGCGGCTTGCAAACCCGCCCGCCCCAATGTATAGCCTTGAGCCGCTTGTTGAAACAAATCAGCGGCTTGGGAAAAATTTTTATTTTGAAAGGCTTTTTTGCCTTGAGATTCAAGTTGGGCAGGGTCGGTGGTCATAATGTTTTTGTGTCATTCTGAGACGCGCTCTTGCTCTTTGCGACGAAGAATCTTCTAGATTATCTTAGAGATTCTTCGCTTCGCTCAGAATGACATGAACCTATAAAGTAATATCTAACAAACCTTCAGCAACCGAACGAAGTTTTTCACGAGACATACTGCTTAACTTCATTGCCAATTCTAAATACGGTCTGTTAACGGGTTGGCATACAAAGTTTTGAATATCTTCTGGTAATTCATTAAATTTTTGTAACGCGCGCTGGCTATTCAACCACTGCCCTACTGGTCCACTTTGGTCAAAGAGTGTTTCCATTGGCACGCCAATTACGCTTAAAATCATTTCTAATTCTGGCACAGAAATTGGGCGTTCACCCAATTCATACGATTTCAAGCGAGATTGTGAAATGCCAGTATCCGTTGCAATTTGACGAATAGAAACATTTTTATTGGTGCGTTCTTGGCGAATCAATGCACCAATCATGCGTTGACGTAAACCAATCAAACGCGTCACATCTTCCACTTCCAGCGGAGGCGGCGCATCAGATATGGTTTCGTTACCCCAAAATTGAAAAATAGAAATTTTCAAAAAATATACTAAGGCTTCTAATTCAGGCAATGAAGGCGCACGTCGTCCCTCTTCATACGCACGAAATACACCAGGCTTCACACCAATCGCATCGGCACATTCTTTAATACTGCGGCGTTCTGCCACACGTGCATCGCGGATTAGCAAACCAAGTTTCTTTTCACGAATTGTGATTTGGGCGTTGGTCATTGTTCCTCATCAAAAATTTTAATACCTGAATTATAGCAGACTGTTTAGCGTCGCGTTGATGAATCAGATGGCTTACCAGTCATAAATATTTCTGCGCCGAGTTTATACCCAGCCGCTTCAAGACGTGGTGTAAACAGGGGGCGAATACCTGTTGGTTTTAACTCACCCTGAATTTTTCCATCTTGGGTTACTCCCGTTTGATTAAATTTGAAAATATCGGTCAAAACCACTACATCACCTTCCATACCTGCCACTTCGGTAATGGCTGTCACTTTTCTTTGACCATCTTTCAAACGGCTTTGTTGCACGATTAAATCTATGGCTGACGAGATTTGCTGACGAACCACTTTGAGTGGTAAATCCATGCCTGCCATTAACACCAATGTTTCCATGCGAGAAATTGCATCACGTGGGCTATTAGCGTGAACCGTAGTTAATGAACCGTCATGTCCAGTATTCATGGCTTGAAGCATGTCTAAGGCTTCGCCACCACGCACCTCACCCACAACAATACGGTCTGGGCGCATACGCAGAGAATTTTTCACCAAATCACGAATGGTGACAGCGTGCATACCATCGGTGTTGGCGGCTTTCGTTTCCATACGCATGACATGGTCTTGTTGCAATTGCAATTCTGCCGCATCCTCAATAGTGATGATGCGTTCATTTTCTGGAATAAACCCAGAAAGTACATTTAACAAAGTTGTTTTACCAGAACCCGTTCCACCAGAAATGACAATATTAAAATGTGCTTTTACGCAGGCTTCTAAAAAGTTTGCCATTTGCTGTGTCAGCGAGCCGAAATTTATCAGGTCTGGAACTTGTAGGCGGTCTTTGCGAAACTTTCGAATGGTAATAGAAGGTCCATCTATGGCAACAGGTCGAACGACGGCATTGACGCGTGAACCATCTGGTAAACGTGCATCCACTGTCGGTGAGTCATAATCTACACGCCTGCCTAACGGAAGAATGATTCGGTCAATAATTCGAATCACATGGTCATCATCATCAAATGAAATATTGGCGCGACTGAGTTGACCTTTTTTTTCAATGAAAACTTTTTTCGGTCCATTCACCATAATTTCGGTAATATCGGGGTCATCTAACAAAGGTTGAAGCGGACCAAAACCAAGCAAATCATTTAAGGTTTGTTTGAAAATTTCTTTTTTTACATCTTCGGGAAGTTTAATTTGGGTTTGTTCAAAAATTTTTGTAATGTTTTGTTGAACAAATGTAGTACGCTGTGCGGCTGGGATGCTTTCCATTTCTAAAGCACGCATTAAATTATCAGCCAGAAATTTTTTTAAGCGAATTAAATCTTGTCCCGTCAGTCGTTGAGGTGCCCCTGATGCGTTCATCCGCTTTCTCCCGCTTGATTTTCATCGGCTGGCATAATCCACACAATTTGTGATTTATGAACTGCCAGAAACGGGCTGGAATATGCTACCTTTCCAGCCGAATCATATACGCTTGCGTTCGTAACTGCCACATAATTTTCATCATTTTCGAGTTCGTCTTTCAATCGCTCCCCCTGACGGACATGCACCGACCCACGAATCAAATGCGTGCTGGTCTGTAAGATTGAGGAAACGGTTATCTTAGAAACAACATTGGTGTAGTACTTACCTTTTTCATCATATTCGATGCTCATGGTTTCTCTCCAATCGTGAAAGGTTTATTATTTTAAGCGTGTACTTTTTCCATTGCCACCAACATCTCTTTCGCAGTTTCTTGAAGAATAAGTACCGCCGTGTCGTTAGGGAATTTTAACGTAAAAGGCTGATGATGTGTATTCGCAAATGCTAAATTGGTGCTTAAGTACGGTACTGAGGCATTGATTTTTATTTCCAGCATTTTTTCGGCATCGGCTTTACTTAACCCTTCTAAACCAGCCGCCCGATTCAAAATGGAATAAATGATATGTGGGTTAACATTTTTGTTTTTCAAATAATCTAATAAAGTTTTTGAAAGTGGCAAAGTACTGGTATCTGTACCAATCAGCAAAGTCACCAAATCGGCATGTTGAATTAATGGTAATGTGATTCTTGAAAGCGAACGTCCAATATCAATGAACACATAGTCATACGCCATTTTTAATGAAGTGACTATATCCCAAATTCGTTCTACTTTTAATTGATTGCTAAGTTCAGGGTCTGGTGAGCCTGCTAACAAACTAAATTTCCAATTACGCATTTCAGGTAAATGATTACGGAAAAAGTCCGGTGATGTGACATCATGTGACATATCAGCCACATTGACGATATTCACGCTTCCTTCGTACCCGACAATTGGAGCAATGGACCCGATAGGTAAGACTAAGTCCGCGACAACGAGCTGGGCATCTGGTTCTTTACCAGCCATGTTCATTGCTAAATTAGCACAAAATGATGAAGTACCTGTGCCACCCTTGGCACTCAAAAATACAATTAACTTTCCACCTTGTTTCATGGCATCGCCGTTTAGTATTAATAAACGTCGAATCGCATCAGTAAGCATCGGAACTGCCTGCCCTGATTTTGTGATGTACTCTTTGAACCCAGCCTCTAAACAAGATTTGATGCGTTCTGGGTTTGAGTCACTGCTTAAAGCAATGAGTGGAACTTGGGATGTACGCGAATCTTGTTTTAATTTATTGGCGAACTCTTCCCCTTTGAGGTCTGTCATAGTTGGGTCGGCAATAATTAATTCTGGATGGTCGCGCCAAGCAGAAATTAAACCTTCTTTGCCTGAACCTGCTTGCAAAACTTCGTGGTTTTGACCCAGTAATTTTTGTGCGATGAAATTTCGGCTGGCACCATCTGCATCAACAACTAAAATTTTATTGGGCATACACCTTTCATTACCATTCTCACGTTTCGACAGGTGGCATTAAGTATCCTAATCCTGAACGTGTAACTATATGTTTGGGGCTGTGCGCGTCTTTCTCTAACTTTTGGCGCAGACGTGCAATGCTCACCCACAGAATTTCTTTATCGTTTTTATATTCAACACCCCATACATTACTCAATAATTCTTCAGATGTGAGAATTTTTCCGATATTGTGAGCAAAATGCAATAAAAGACGGTATTCGGTAGCCGAAAGTGAGATGGCATCTTCGCCACGCCAAACTTCGGCACGCGCAAAATCTATTTTCAAATCATCATGAATAAAGAAGCGTACTTGATTGGCAGATTCGCTGGGCGGTTGAGCACGGCGTAAGACGGCACGAACTCTGGCTAACAACTCAGTAGCAGAAAATGGTTTCACTAAATAATCATCTGCGCCTAAATCCAATCCGCGCACACGGTCTTGTTCTTCGCCACGAGCAGTGAGAATCACAATTGGCACGTTAGAAAACTCTCGAATGCGCTGGCAAGTTTGAAAGCCGTCCAGACGCGGCATCATTACATCTAATAAAACTAAATCTATCGGTTGGGCTGAAAAAACTTCTAGGGCTTGCATACCATCTTGCGCGGTGGCAACTTCGTATCCCTCTGTACGCAAGTTTGCTTCTAACAGGCGCAGATAGCGAGGTTCATCATCCACAATTAAAATGCGCTTTGCCATAACAATTTCTCCTGAAGTGCAAAAATGAAAGCGGTCAAGGGATTGGGTCGGCGGGCAGTTCGATATAAAAAGTAGTGCCGACATCTAACTCTGACTCTACCCAAATCTTACCATGATGTGCCATAATAATTTGTTTGCAAATATACAGTCCTAGCCCTGTGCCAGTGACTGTGCGTTCGCCGGGCACGCGATAAAATCGCTCAAATAAAAACGGTAAAAAATCTTCGGGAATACCTTCACCTTGGTCTGCAAATGAAACCAAGACAGATTTTTCAAGTGCTTTGGTAGTGATAGTAATTTTTGAATTTGGGGCATACTTAATGGCATTGCTGAATAAATTTTCAAACACTTGCGAAAGGCGCACGCCATCTCCATGAACGGAGGGTAATGTCTCCAAGTGGTATTCAATTTTCAAGTCAGGATGATGCGTGTTGACGCGGGTGGCAACGTCGCGGATTAAAGCATCTAAACGAATAGGGGCAAATTTAAATTGCAATGTTTTACTTTGTAAACGCGCTGATTCAAGCATATCTTCAATCAAACGTGTTAATCTATCTGCTTCTTCATCAATAATGGTCAGAAATTCTTTTTGAGTTGCTTCATCCCACGTTGTATCTGGTCGTAACAAACTTGTGCTATAACCTTTGATAAAACCCAACGGCGTGCGCAATTCATGTGAAATGGTGGAAACAAAATCATCTTGTAAACGCATCTGACGTTGCACTGAATCTAATTCGGTGCGGGCATCTTGTAATTCTTTTTTTTCAATTATAGATGTTGACCAAAATGCTTGTAATGAGGCAAGATGAATATGCAATTCAGAATAAGCAGGTCCGCCGAAACGCACAAACAATAGTGTGCCTCTGGCTTTTGAATTGATTCGCAAAGGAATACCAAGCAGATACGTTTGCGAAATTCTATCCATGCCCTGAATGGGTTGACCAGGTTCGCGCATAATTAAACGATTGGTTTTTATCACTTCTGCCGCAATGGCTTCACCCCAAGAGGCATCGGCTTCGGCGGTTTTGCCACGCCCCATCGCACGCGCATAGATGACATCTAAACTTTTATCTTGTGGGTCTTCTAAATAAATTGCCACGTTATCAAACACAAATGAACTCCGCATAGATAAAAACAATGTATCTAATGCAGATTTCAAATCTGGCTTTTTTTGCATTTCTTGAAAAATAAAATGCAATTGCGAAAGGGTTTCAATGTCCATATTTATTTTTAATCACACCGTCCCGCAGGTTCGGTTAGAACAACAAGATTATATAAACAAACCTGCGGGACGTTTTCTTATTCTCTCACCGCTAACAACGGAAACTTAAATGTTGTACCTTTGCCTTCTACTGATTTTACATCTAATAGCGAGCCATGTGCCTCGATAATTTGACGAACTAAGGCAAGCCCTAGCCCTGTACCGCCATAATGCCTCGTGGATGAGCCATCTAACTGATGAAACGGTTCAAAAATTTCTTGCATCCGATTTTGGGGAATGCCAATACCAGTATCAGCAATAGATACGTTAACTAGATTTGCGCCTTCTTCTTTGAGTGACACAGTCACGCTTCCTCCGGACTGGGTGAACTTGATTGCATTATCCAACACTTGATTTATCACCCAACCGATTTTTTCAGGGTCGGCTTGCACGAGTGGAACAGAGTCTGCAAATTGTGCTTGCAATGTAACTCCACGATCTTGCGCCTTGTTGGTTGCAGACTTAATTGCCAGTGAAACCAAGCGACGAACATCCACTGAATCTAATTTCATGCTCAATTCGCCACGTGATGCTAATGAGAACATGATTAAATCTTCAATCATGTCTTCCAATTTCCCAGTCGCTTTTTGGCTCACAGACAAAGCATGTTTTTGTTCTTCAGTAATATTCCCTAATGATTCAGAAATTAATAACTCAATATAACCTTTGACATGGGTTAACGGTGTTCTTAACTCATGTGAAATATTCGATACAAAATTGGCTTTCATTTGATTTAACTCAGAAAGCCTTTGCAAGGCTTCATTCAAATCTGCTGTTCGTTCTTGTACGCGTTGTTCTAGGTTTCGATTTGCGGCTTGCAATGCAGAACGCAATAGAATGATTTGCTCAGTAATGGCTTGGTCTAATGCTTCTTTGCTTAATAACTTCAAATCAGTTAAGGATTGCCCTAACATATAAGTTTCACCTTTGGCAATCTTTTCTTTTTGATAATCTAACGCTAGTTGTAAGCCAGCATCGGTGATTAATCCCTTTTGCACAAGATATTCCCCTAAACGGGGAATTAGCATTTCAGGTGTGAGTTTTGGTGTGTTTTGAGACATATCTTTTAATTGCTCCCTGCGCCGTCCTCGGCACAGAAATTAATATTTACAACGCCGCCGAAGACGGCGGCTTGAGCGTGGATGAATCTATTGCACAACCCATTCACCATCAATCATCACAGCACTCGGCTTCATATTCAATAAGTCATCTGGATTCACTTGAAACGGGTCTTCATCCAAAACAATTAAATCGGCTAAATAATTTTCGGCAAGTTTGCCAAGCCTATTTTCAGCATTGGCAGTGTAAGCTGCACCATACGTGTAAGCAGACAGTGCTTCACTTAAAGATAATTTTTCTTCTGGGTACCAGCCTTCCACTGAGGGAGAACCGTCTGCACGTCGTCTTGTTACTGCGGCATGTAATCCTAAAAATGGATTTGGTGATTCGACGGGTGCATCTGAACCAAAAGCAAGTAATGCACCATGATTCAATTGCGTGCGCCAGCCATACGAAAATTTTGAACGTTCGCCCCAAAGTTTATCTGCCGCAAACATATCGGATGTCGCATGAATCGGTTGCATCGAAGCAATCACATTTAATTTTGCAAGTCGCGGTGCATCATCAGGATGAATAATTTGCACATGCTCAATGCGATGGCGCAAATGTGGCAAATTATTTTTGGTTTCATATTCACGCAATTGTTCGTAAGCATTCAAAACCTCATGATTGGCTTTATCACCAATCGCATGAACGGTCATACTCAAACCAACATCAGCGGCTTTACGAACATGTTCAAATAATTCTTCGCCATCCATATTCAAAATGCCTTTGTTGTTTGGTTCATTTTCATACGGTTGAAACATCGCCGCCGTGCGCGGACCTAACGCGCCATCCATAAATGCTTTGACAGAACCAATCCACAACCATTGATTTCCGAATCCAGTTTTCAATCCTAATTGATTTGCTTCTTCAACACTTTCCACTGGAATATTTTTACACACGCGTAATCTTAATTTATTTCTTGATTGTAAAGATTGCAAAGCCATGAATGATTCACGCCTGTCAAAATCATGGATGCCCGTAATGCCCATCTTCCACAAAACGGATTGCGCTTTTTCAATCGCCTCTTCAATTTCGGGGATACTTGGTTTTGCAATGACACTTGATACTAACCCCATAGCAGTTTCGAGCAAAATGCCTGTTGCCTTACCACTTGCATCTCTTTCAATTGCCCCATCTTTTGGATTCGGTGTGTTGTCTGTGATATTTGCTAATTTCAACGCGGCTGTATTCGCCCACGCCGCATGTAATGACTTGGCAGTTAAATAAACAGGGTTATTCGGAGCAATTTCATCTAATTCTTCTTTGGTTGGAAAAATCCCATCCCATTCGTTTTGCGTCCACCCATGACCTAACACCCATTCATTCGGTTTTGTATTTTTAACTTTTTCAGCAACTCTTCTTAAACATTCTGCTTTTGTTTTTGTTTCACAATCAATTTTTGATAATCCCAACGCATAATATTGGATATGAATATGGGCATCGGTCAGCCCTGGCAAAATAGTTTTGCCTTTCACATCTATTTTCTCTATTTTGCCATGTGCGATGGATTCAAGTTTATCTTTCTCCCCCACCGCAAGGATACGTTCTCGTGCAATTAAAATCGCATTTGCTTTTGGATTTGCTGAATCAAGTGTGTGGATGTTGGCGTTGTAGAGGAGTTTCATACACAAATTATAACCGCCTATACCAATCTAATCCGATACTAATTAACAGTCCTACCAATACTAAAATCCCAATTCTTATCAAACGCCTTCGAGTCATTCCTTTTTTATCTTCCCTATCAGGTAACAAACTCAACTTAATTTGAAACTGATTCAAATCCCAAGCAATCAGTGCAAAAATTGCACCGCTGAACATCCACACGAGGGAAAGGTCAAGCCATAAACCAATAATTGCAAGAAATATTGAAACAAGCATTGCAAATGATGGAAACCACTTCCATCTCCGCCAGCGGGAAATGAAATATAAAGTGCCAAAAACAAGAATATATTTGGCTATGTTTTCATAACCCATCTGAAAATATCCCCAAGCAAAAGATGTTGTACTCAAAAGAATAGAAATAATAAGTGAAAATAAAATCATAATATTTTATGTCGTTGCGAGCCACGTTCTTGTTCTTTCTGGCGAAGCAATCTCCCAAAACACATGGATTGCTTTGTCACTTTGTTCCTCGCAATGACATGTTGTTGCATTGTATCATCCCAAACTCTGCATGATATACTTTTGAAATCTCCATGCTCTCGCGTCTCGATTCGATTCTCAACATCCGCCCAGATGAACGCCGCAATGTCTATCTCATGTTGGCACAATATTTTTTCATGGGCGCGGCCATGTTGTTTGCCCAAACCATTTCCATGCCGTTGTTTTTGGAATATTGGGATGCATCCTATATTCCATTCACCTACATTGGCATTGCAGTTGTCGTTTCATCTATCACCGCCGTTTTTCTAAAAATTGCAGAAAAAGTTTCATTATCAAGGTGGCTGTGGTTAACAGTTTTATTTATCGCAGTCACCACGTTAATTTTTCGCTTGGGTCTTTTCATCGCGCCATCAAAATGGTTGGCATTACTTCTCCCCATCTGGACTCAAACTTTAATTAACTTAGCCGTCCTCGCCTTTTGGACTCTCGCCGCAGAAATTTTTGACGTCCGTCAAGGCAAGCGTTTATTTGGTTTGCTCAATGCAGGTTCGTGGCTTTCGTATGTGGTCGCAGGTCCGTTCACTGGCACGTTTGTCAATTTGTTTGGCACAGAAAATTTATATATCGTCATTGCAGTTTGTTTGTTCATCGCCTTATTCATTCAAGGCATCATCATTCGTAATGTCAAAAAACCTGAAACGGGATCGACAGATTCAACTGAACAAACACAACCTCCACTCAGTGCTTTGTTTCGCAATCGTTTTATTTTGTTAGTCTTCGGTCTCGCCGCCATTTGGCGCGTCGCCTATTTCGTCATGGATGCAATTTTTTATAACATGACGTCTCTGCAATATCCAAACACTGCTGACAGTGCCATCTTTATCGGAAATTTTTTCAGCATGGTTGGTTTGTTAGGATTCATCACCGACACATTTTTGACAGGCAGAATCATCAGCAGATTTGGACTCTGGGCTGGACTCTTAACCACTCCCCTTGCTTTGATTTTATCGATGAGCGGATTCGCAGGTATTGGCTTTTTCGCTTCAACCTGGACTTTAGGCTTGTTCTGGTTTGCTGTGGCAGGGAAATTTAACAACGAGGGTTTGGGATTCACCCTCGACCAGTCCGCATCTTCCATTTTGTACCAGCCCATATCTGATTCGTTACGTCCGCGAGCACGTGCAATTGGCGAAGGTATTGTCCAACCCGCCGCAATTGGAATTGCAGGTTTGCTATTAACTTTGTTATCCAATATTTTAAATTTTGATGTCATTCAACTTGCCCTTGTATATATTTTCTTAGCAATTGCTTGGCTGGCATTAAGCATGATTCTGGCAGGAGCCTATCCAAAACAATTAGTCGAAGCCATTAACAAACGTAGATTCAAACGTGAAGAATTAATTAACATTGAAGAAATCAATGCCGAAGTTTTATACAAAAGTTTGAAAAGCAATTACGAAGGCACTATTATTTATTCACTTGATTTGCTCGAAGAAATGAACCCGCCAAACCTAAAAAGTGAATTGATTAATTTATTGGGTCATCCATCTTCAAATGTTCGTGTCTCAGTCTTAGAAAAAATCGAACGCCTCAAACCTGAGCAAGCAAAAATTGAATTACCAAATCACATCCAAAAAGAAGAATTGCCTCAAACTCGAAGTGCCGCAGTCCAAGCGTTTTCTGCATTAAGTTCAGAAGATGTCAATTTAATGATGCCCTATCTCAACTCGGATAATTCAGCCGATACTTTTGGCGCATTAGTAGGTCTGCTCAAATATGGTGGCGAGCAAGGTATTACCATTTCACGCGAGAAGTTAGAGAAATTGGCAAGTCACAACTTGGCAAAGAATCGTTTGGTCGCTGCACAAGCTTTGAAAAAATTTGGTTCGATTGGTTTTGAAGATGTACTAGAAAAGTTTTTGGATGACGAAGACCCAATCGTCAAAAAAGAAGCACTGATTGCTAGTGGCAAAATCAAAAGCGAAAATTTATACGAGAAAGTTTTATTGGCGTTAAAAAATATCCATACACGAGATGCCGCAGCGAAAGCCTTGCAAGCCAGCGGAGAATCCGCATTGCCGTTTATTGAAAAAGGTTTGAGTGATGAAACTTTTCCCAAAGCAGCTCGAATCAAGTTGGCAAAAATCTGTGGAAATATTCGCGGCGAGAAAGTGATTGAGTTATTACGAAAACATATTTCTGTTTCAGATAACGATTTGAGAAAAGCAGTCTTGGCATCGTTAAACGAATGTGGCTTCAAGGTGGAGAAAAAATCTGAAAACGAGATTCAGGTTCAAATCAAGAAAGAAGCGGATGATGCACGAAGGTTATATTCCGCTTTACGAGAAGTTGAGTCAAAGGAAGAGATGAATCTTCTTGCAAATGCAATCCGTATTGAATTGAATCATATCCGCGATAGAATTTTTTATTTATGTTCGTTTATGTTTGGTAAAAAAGCGATTTTGAATGCACGCAGAATCATTTTGCAAAAGAACCAAGCCAAGTTACCGTATGCGATTGAAACACTGGATACGATTTTGCCACGCGATATAAAAAATATTTTGTTGCCACTTGCCGAAGAATTAAATGGCAGTGATGCTTGTAAAAAGATTGGAATCAATGAAAGAATTTCTGTAAGCGAACTTGCTGAAACTGCCCAAGGTTGGTTGAAGATTTGTGCGAGCGGAAAAGGAGATGCGATGTATTCGACTGTTGAAAAAGTTTTGATTTTGAAATCGGTCAATTTGTTTAAGTCCACGCCTGATGATGCACTGGCAGAATTGAGTGAAATTATTTCGGAAGTGGAAGTGCCTGCAGGAAAAAATATTGTGCTCAAAGGCGAGCCTGGCAGTAGCATGTTTATTATCGTCAATGGCAAAGTTGCTGTTGTGGATGGTGAAAGAGTCGTCAACACATTAGGTGAACGTTCTGTATTTGGTGAATTGGCTTTGTTGGATACGGAACCGCGAACTGCCACCATTCATGCTCTCGAAGATACATTGTTATTCCGTTTAGACCAAGAACCATTTTATGAATTAATGTCTGACCGAATTGAAGTAGCCATGGGAACGATTCAGATGTTGGCGGGCAATTTACGCGCGCGTGTAAAAGAAGTGATGGAATTGCATGGGAAGTTAGGCGGAAATTAATCTCAAATCGTTCCGTTATAATCTCATCATGCCTATCACCACAAACTCTGTCAAAACCTATTATGACCAAAACACAAATTTATTTTTGAAATTTAACAATTCTAAAAAAGCGCAAAACATTCATCGCTCTTTGTGGAAAGACGGAATTAAAAATTTAGAAGATGCACTCAACTATTCCAATTCTCTTATTCTCAAAGAAATAGAATCGTTAAATACAAATTCCCAAAAAATTGCGGATTTAGGTTGTGGCGTAGGTGCAAGTTTGTTTTATATTTTTCCACGTTTACAAAATCCAAAACCAGCATTGGGATTAACGCTTAGTCCAGTGCAAGCCAAGTTAGCAAAAAATTCTGCCAAAGAATTAAATTTACAAAATCAAATTGTATTCGCAGAAGGTGACTTTACGTCCGTTCCACTTGCAAACGAGTCATTAGATGCAATTTATTCTGTCGAAGCAGTCTGTCATGCGATTGAGCCAGAAAAATATTTTCGTGAAGCAAGTAGGCTACTACAAAAAGGTGGAAAATTAATTTTAGTAGATGATTATGTAGCAAATCGCACATTTACAAAAAATGAATCAAAATGGTTGAATGCTTATAGAGATGGCTGGTATGTTTCAGGTGTAAGGACGATTGAACAAACAATTGAGTTTGCAAATAAAAACCATCTCAGCTTAATCAAAAACGAAGAATTGACACAATATTTACGATTAAGAAATTTACCTGATTTTCTCGCCAGCACAATTTTATTTTTTGGAAACTTAATACCAATCAAACACGCCATTCTTCCGTCCATGCTTGGGAGTATGGCATTGCAACAATGTTTGCACATAAAAATTGTTGAATATCGGTTTTTAGTGTTTGAGAAAATAGACAACCCTTTTCTAAACACGAAGTACACAAAGGTCACAAAGGAAAACCGCTCGCAAAATTAACCTCTTCCACCCTTGGTGTACTTTGTGTTTGAAGCTTTCCCACCAAAAACGGGAGACCGAAATTGGTATATAATTTCATCAAGCAAAAGGATTGACCATGTTAAACTCTGCCCGATTAATTACCCCCGAAGGAAAAATGATTGAACTTTCGCCTGAAATGTACAGAAAAGTTCAAAGACTTTTAGATTCTAAAAGAACTGTTCTCCCACTCAAAAACCGATTATCCGCCATTCGCGCCACGCACGGAAAATACGCAGGCAAAACATCTCTAACGAAATCTTTGTTAGAGGAAAAACAAGCAGAAAAAAATAGAGATGCTAGAACAAGCAATTGAAAATCTTGTTGCAATTTGAGGCAACATAAATGTTGCGGTACAGAAAAAGTGGTTAAAGTAATCACCCTCTTAACCAGTGGCACACGCGGAGATGTGATTCCATACATTGCATTGGGTGAAGGGTTGCAAGAGGCAGGTTATAAAGTTAACATCGCCGCGCCGATTGGTTTTGCAAATTTGATAAATGAAAGCAAATTAAATTTTTCACCTTATCAAGGCAATCCATCCGATTTATTAATTGAACAAGGAAACTCAACGCCACTTACACTCGGTAAAAATTTTATTCATTCAATTCAATCCACAAAAAAATTTTTCGCACAAGCTCGTCCACTTTACAGAAACATGTTGCAAACTGCGTTTGAAGCATGCACTGGTTCAAATTTATTGATTTACGGTCTGCCCACATTATGGGGTTCACATATTGCCGAAGGATTAAAAATTCCATCTGTGCGTGCATTGTTGCAACCGCTTGCGCCTACAAACGATTTTGCATCTGTATTACTTCCCTTTCGTTTTTCGATAAAAGGAATCAATTGGTTATCACATTTCATGGTGACACAAATGATTTATCTTTCGTGGCGTTCAGAAATAAATCACGCGCGTCAGACTTTGTTTCAACTTGGTTCTGCACCTCTACTTGATGCTTCACTTCGACATGTTTCTGAGCAACCGCTTACCTTGAATGGATTCAGCGAGCAAATTGTTCCACGCCCAAAAGATTGGAATGAGAAACAAATCATCACAGGCTATTGGCGTTATGGAATCGAGAGGCTTGCCTCTCAAAACATTGAGCAACAAGTTGCTCGACTCCGAAATCCTATTGCTATCAGTTTAGGTAGCCAAAACACAAAAGATATTTCACAAACTATAAATATTCTTGAAACAGCATTAACGCAGACAAATACACAAGCGATATTAACTATTCCTTCTAAATGGCACAATGAAATTAAATCTAAAAATATTTTTCCTGTGGATTATGTCCCACATGATTGGCTATATAAACATGTCAAAGTAGCAATTCATCATGGCGGAGCAGGGACAACATCCGCGAGTTTACATGCAGGCATTCCGACAATCACATTACCTTTAGCCATAGACCAATTCTTCTGGGGAGAAAGAATTTATAAAATCGGTGTGGGTCCAAAACCGATTCCACAGAGAAAGTTGACTGCCGAAAAACTTGCTAATGCGATTCAGATTGCTTTATCAGATGAAGCGATGAAAGCAAAAGCAAAAACTGTCAGCGAAAAATTAAGTTTGGAAAATGGCACCCAAGTTGCCGTGAGTCAGATGCGGAAAATTATCTAGTTATGAGGAGGTTGCTTCGTCGGGCTATCGCCCTCCTCGCAACGACATATAAGCAACCATCAACGCAAAAAATGCAAACAGACTTCCAATCCAATATGGTGATGAAAAATTAATTAATTCAAATGAAACGCCAGCAATGATGGGACCAAAAATATTTGTGAGGGCAAGCAAAGTTTGAGTACCACCCATCAGGCGACCTTGCTCGCTTTCAGAAACACGCAATGAGACAAGCGCGGTAAGAGATGGAATGCTTGTGCCTGTGCCAAGCCCAACGATGGTGACGGCGGGAAATAACATCCATGCTTGCGGCGCAAATGCCATGAATGCCAAGCCGATTGACATAAACGTTAAACCAAAAATAATGAGGCGTTTTTCTCCAACGCGCGGCTGGATTTTGCCGAATAAAAATCCTTGCATGAACACGGCAAACACGCCAACGTATAAATAAAAATATCCATTTTGAGTTGGATTCCATTGAAAACGATAATTTGAATACAACGGAAAATTGGATTGCAAGCCTGCAAATGCAATGTTGAGCAAAAACATAGCAATTAATAATTTTTGAATATTGGTTTGTTGAAATAAACCTGAAAATTGTTTTATCCAATTAAATGATTCTGAAATTGGTTTGGTTTGTCGTTTTTCAATTGGCAATGATTCAGGTAAAACAAAAAATCCGAAGACCACATTTACTAATGCAATTCCACATGCCACAAATGCAGGAACATATAAACCGTATTGACTGAGAAATCCGCCGAGAGCAGGTCCAGCCATTAATCCCAAGCCAAATGCAGCACCTACCAAACCCATGCCACGCGCACGATTTTCTGAATTAGTCACATCCGCAATATAAGCATAGACTGTGGTTAAGTTTCCACCTGTGAGTCCATCAATCAAAACGGCGAGAAATAACAAAGGCAGTGAATTTGCTAAACCGAGAATCAAATATCCTAATGCTGTTCCGCATAAACAAATCAATAAAACAGGTCGCCTGCCAAAACGGTCAGACAGTGAACCGATGATGGGACCTGTAAATAATTGTGTAAAGGCATAAAATGAACTCAACATGCCTGCAATCAATGCTCCGCCATCTTGTGCTTGGACGAAGAAGGGCAGCAATGGCAACATGATGCCATAACTGAGCAGGTCAACAAAAACGGTGATGAAGATGAAAAGGAGGTTCAAGGGAGTAGAGGATTAGAGATTGGAGATTAGAGAATTGGGTTAGTTCTTTGTGGCATAAAAATAACTGACTTGTGAATCAGCATCGTCGTAAGTGTAAACTTCACGGTCACGATGAACCCATAAGAAATTTAACAAAGCAAAATCACCTGATGTTCCACTTATATGCAATAGTAGCGTAGTTAAAAAATAAAGTTGATACACAGGAAATAAAATAGTTAACAATGTCAAAACACAATTAATGACAATCGTGGGCATCAATGCAACCCAAGTAAACTCACGACGGTCTGCAATAAAATTATGAGCCACAGCGTAAGCAAGCATTTTTCTTAATTCAAATTTGTATCGAACATCCTTGGCACCGAAATACTGATATGTGATTCCATGAAGCCACTCGTGAAATGGAAGTAAAAGGAAAAAAGATATTACGCCAAATCCAAAGTGAGTTAGAAACTTATCTAGTGATTGACTTTGCCAGCCCGACCATAGTAAACCCGCTAAAGCCGTAAAAGTGATTAAATAATGAAAACCAATCACTGGCGAAAATTTTTTGGAATAATATTGGCTGACAAAATTTACAATCTCTGTCAACTTTATTTTAGCCAATTGTTCATATTTGGTTTCATCTTTGAAATTTTCTACGGCTAACAAACTCATAAATTTTCTCTACACATCATTAAAGTTTGGTTTATTTTATCAGAGCAATTAAATAAAAAGATAATGAAAAATTAAATCATCTTTTTAAAACTTCTTAATATGTCACCCTGAGCGATAGCGAAGGGTCTCTACGATTATCTTAGAGATTCTTCGCCACAAAGAACAAGAGCGTGGCTCAGAATGACATGAACTTTACAAAAATCTTTCTAAACGAAAAGCATTGACATCTATTGTCATTTCTTTTCCATTGACCAACTCACTAACAAGTTGACCCGTAGCAGGTCCCATCGTAAGACCAACCATCGCGTGACCAGTAGCAACTATCAGATTGGAATGAAGCGGAGATTTCCCAATGATGGGAATGCCATCGGGAGTGACAGGTCTGAGTCCAGCCCATGAGTCAACCATCTTTACATCATCATCAAAATCAAAATATTCGCGCATAAAATTTTCGAGTCTGCGAATCCAAGTTTGATTCGGCGTGGTGCTGAACTCACCCATTTCAAGGCGACCCGTGGCGCGCAAAATATTTCCAAATGGCGTAACCGCCACATGCTTATCGCCCAGCGTGAAAGCGCGGCGTGGCATTTGTTTCGGCGCAGACATGCTGACGCTGTATCCGCGCGCAGGTTGAATAGGAATTTTTATTTTCAAATCACGCGCCAGCATCGCTGACCATGCACCCGTTGCCAAAATAATTTGTTCGGCTTCAAACGTTTGGGTTTCTGTTTTTACTTTTGTAATTTTTCCATTCGCAATTTCAAAACCAATCACAGGCGTGTTCTCAAAAATTTTCGCACCCATGGCACGCACACGTTCAGATAAAGATTTCAAAAACAAAGATGGATTCAAAAACGCATCACCCACACAATGCACACCACCCATCACATCATCGCGCAAAATTGGTTCAAGCGCATGCAAACGATTTTTATCTAACACTTCAATTTCAATGCCATACTTTTGCAACATCTCGCCTTCGTGCACGCCCGCCTCAAAAGTTTTTTCATCTTTGAAAATCGTAATCATGCCGTTTTGTTGATAATGACACGCAAACTTTTCTTCTTCGATTAACTTCTGGAAGTTGCCTGCACTCAATTGACCTAACTTTTGCATCGGCTGGATTCCGCGTTTCAAATTCGCTTCAGTGCAGGACCGTGCAAACTGAATCAGCCAACTGACATATTTTGCATCGGGACGAATTTTCATTCCAAACGCACTGGTCTGCGGATTCAACATCCATTTCAAAGCAGAGGTCACAACACCGGGCGCCGCCAGCGGAATAATATGACTCGGCACAATTTGCCCCGCATTGCCAAACGCCGCACTGGCTTTCGGAATTTCTTTTGATTCGAGAATCGTCACTTCTCTACCAGATTTGAGCAGATAATAAGCGCAGTTTAATCCGATAGAACCACCGCCGATAATTAATGTGTCTGTTTTCATGTTTGAAGGTTGGAAATTGTATGATGTAAACTATCTTTTATAACTTATGGACAGGGTACTAAATTTGGCTCATTAAAGTTAGAGCCTCCATCGTAATTAAGCACATCATCTAATTTATAGTTTCGTGGATCATCAATTTCTACCCATTCATAGGAAAACCTTCCACTTGTTAAAGTAAGTGGACCAAAATCATCACCTTCACGAATTGGATAAGCAATAGCATGAATCTTTGTTTGAAATTGGTATTTACCAGGCTCAGTCATTAAGATAGGTACGAAAATATTCACCCCTGAAATTGTGTTTAGATTAAATCTCCTAAAATCAATTATGTAGGTTTCTTGGCTTGGAGTTACAGAAATTTTCTGAGTTCTAACACTTTTAAACGGAAGTCCCATTCCCCCTGCCCCAGGAAACATTATCCATACTTTATCAAAATCCATTCGTGGTTCGGTATAATTTGTTATTATTAACTCCATCCCAGTAATTGCTAATTCATATCTTTCATCAACAAACACTGATACTGTTGGAACTATTTCATTCACTTTGAAATTTAGAGGAGATTGAGAGTTCTCAGAGTAAGCAATATTTATTAAACACATATCTGTTTGGGCTCTAATTCGCTCGCCATCTTGATATTCAACTTCATAGCTTATAAATCCAGATGGATCTAAAGAAAAATCGCTTAAATAAATTCCTTCATAAGGGCTAGACTTAAAATTAAAAAAATTAGGTATATTCTCTGGTGTGCCGTAATGTCCATCTCCCACAGAAAAATCAAGTTGTTCGCCTATGAGCGGAATATTATTAATCCAACCATAAGCAGTTAGTGGAGTAGATGTAATTGATGCTGTTTCAGATAAAGGTGCAAGAGTGGAAACGCTATTAATCTCTGTAGATATTGCTGTTGGGGTCTCTACTTGAGCAACATCTCTCGAATAAGAAATCCAAGTAGATATAAATGTTCCAAATAAGCTAATACAAGCAGCCAAAACAATAAAACCACCCCCTATAATTGCCGCAATTATCGTTACAGGCAGTTTTTTCTTACTTTCACTTTTAGGCGTTTTTTTGGACATAATACATCCTCCTATTTATAATTAAATGATTAAAGAGAACACGAAAAGAGCGATGACTCATGGAAGAAATAGGAAAGATTAAGAGGTTTTATCCAAAAATTCTCGTGGAGAAAGAATATCTATTCCACGAAATGGGTTAAGAATTTGTAAGTCTTTATCACCACTGATGATTAAATTGGCTTTGCCATTTATTGCCAATTCAAGAAACTTATCATCCTTCGGGTCTCGGCATTCTGTTACTTTTTCAGAAATTTCAATTAACGTAGATTCTTTTACTAACAAAGCAAGAAACTTAATTCTATCCTCTTCATCAATATAGCGATTAAACGCAGGGCGACTCAGCACTTCTTGCAATTCATCAATCACGTCAGTTGATAACAAAATTTCCCCTATTTGCCTTGCTGTGTCTAAAGCCTGGCGTGCAACGGATTTTTTCATCAACACAGCACTGACAATCACATTGGTATCCAAAACAAATTTCCCCTTATCGGTCATTCAAAATTGACTCCAAAATATCAGGTGTTAATCCGCGCATTTGGGCTTTGTTGCTAATATCATCCATTAATTCATCCAGTGAAATAGATGGATTTTCAAATTCGCGCAACCACAGGCTCATCAGAACTTGCATCTTTTTTTTATCTGCTAACGGTGCTTTTTCATAAATTTTAGCAGTCTCGTTGTCTAAAGGTATGTTTATAATTACCATCGTTCACCTCGTTCAAAACTATTATACACAACTATACTTTCCAAACAAAATGCAGGCTTGGACATCAACTTGGGTCAAACCTTTATATTCATCTATGATTTCTTGTACACTTGCTCCATGTGCCATGAGATTAAGAATAAACTCAACAGTTAAGCGCGTTCCTTTAATGACTGGTTTACCAACCATCACTTTGGGATTAATGACAATGCGCTCAAGTAAATTTTTATCGGTCATGCTTAATCCTTTCTCTTACAAACTTAATTATACCTGTTGATTTGTGCTAGAATCAAAATCAAGCAAGGAGTTTCTGATGGAAACAAAATGGATTGATGTAAAAGAAGATATGCCGCTTAAGAAATTACTGGAACTTGTCTCTGCTGGGGTGGATGTTGTTTTGACGGAAGACAAGTCTCCTGTGGCACGTCTTGTGTCTGTTCAGCAAAAAGTCAATGCACCGCGTGTGCCAGGTATAAATACTGGAAAAATTTGGATAAGCCCCGATTTTGATGACCCTCTCCCCGATTCGTTTTGGTTGGGTGAAGGTATTCTATGAAATTGTTGCTGGATTCACATGCTTTTTTGTGGTGGAATAATGACCCTCAAAAATTAACACCTCACGTTTTAGAGATGTGTAAGAACTCTGAAAATGTTCTTATGTTAAGTGTTGTAAGTATTTGGGAATTGCAAATCAAATATCAATTAGAAAAACTTCGGCTTAATAAACCTTTACAAGAGATAATTTATCAAGAACAACAAGAAAATGGAATTGAAATACTACCAATCGAATCCACTCATATTTTTGGTTTAGAGTCCTTACCCAATCACCATAAAGACCCTTTCGACCGTTTGCTAATTTCTCAAGCCATTGTTGAAGGTGCAATTTTTATCAGTGCAGACCCTCTTATCAAAAAATATCCAATCAAAGTTGAATGGTAAGAAAATAATTTTGTTTCATTAACTGGTGGTCTCGCTACGACACTCGTCGCAAAGCGTCTCGTGTCTACTCGACCACCGAGTTTTATTTAATCTCAATTATTTTCTTGCTTCTTATTGACTCCACCGCCGCGAAACTGGCTTTGGTGACTCCAATCAAGTGCTCATAAGGGATTGGAGGTTCGCCGCCTGATTTAATCGCATGGGCAAGGGCAGTCATTTCATTTCTCCAGCCTTTGTCTTGTGTTTTGCTTTCTACTTTTTTCTTACCATCTTTGGTGATAGTCAAAGAAACATAATCATCTAACACAGCCACCATGCCTTCACAAAACACTTCGAGTCGTTCTTTTGGTACGGATTTATCTCCGTTGGCAAGATAGTCCACAACACTAATCGAGCCATCAGGGAAAGTGAAAGTCATGGATACATTGTCATCGCTATATTTGCCATTGTTCGGCAAAGCGACTGCATTGACAGAAATTGGAGGTGTGCCAACAAGATAAGTAATCAAATCAATGAAGTGACAAGCCTCGCCGATAATTCGTCCACCACCGATGACTGGGTCTTGAGTCCAGTGGTAAGAAGTGATGTAACCTGCATTAATACGATAATGAGCATATAGTGGAGACTTAAGACTCGAAACCTGAGACTTAAGCAATTGAGCATGAGGTGAAAATCTGCGGTTGAAACCAGCAAGCAGTAAGCAGTTATCAGTTTTCAGTAACTGTTTACTGACCACTGATAACTGTTCACTATTAAGTGCCAACGGTTTCTCAACAAAAACATTTTTTCCAGCCTTTAGTGCTTTGATAATTAAGTCTGCGTGCGAATCATGTCGAGTCAAAATAGCAACTGTGTTTATATTTTTGTCATTGATAATTTCATCGTCAGCAGAAGTTGCATAATGAAAACCAAACTTCTTACCAGAATCTTGCGCGTGGAATCCGCCAGCCGAAGCAATGCCAATTAATTCATAATCTTTATTATTTTTGATAATCGGTAGCAATGTAAAATTTGCATGTAAGCCTGCTCCCAACACACCTAGTTTGACAATCGAAGTTGAACGACGAGTAGGAGAAGCAAACGCAATTTTTGTTTCCGCTTTCTCACTGCTCGAATACTTTAGCAACACACCCAAAAACGGTTCTTTCTTTTTGCCTGTGATTACTTCATAAGCCTGCACACCTTTTTCAATTGGAAAGCGATGAGAAATTAAAGGTTCAACTTTTAATTTTTCACTCCCCATCAAATCTACTACTGCTTGAAAATTTCGTCCTTCCGTCCAACGCACATAACCAAACGGATAATCATTTCCATCTTCTTCGTAATTCGAATCATAACGCCCAGGTCCATACGAACGCGAGTTGATAAAAGAAATTTCTTTTTCGTAATAAATTTTTCGTGGGATGTTTAATCCAACCGCACCTGTCGCAACAACACGACCTCTATCTTTTGATATGACTCCTGCTAATTGGATTGGGTCATCTGATGATGTATCTGCACAGATGATAACCGCATCGAATCCGCGGCTCAAACTGAGTGCTGAGGCGTAGGCTTCTGCTTCGGGTCGAGTAACCGCTTGAAGTCCAAGTGATGAAGCGAGTTTGACTCTTTCTAGGTCAAGGTCAATGCCGAGGACATTGCATCCAGCCGCATCTGCAATTTGAATCGTCAATAATCCTAATAAACCCAAACCAACCACAGCGACATTTTCACCAATTTGAGTTTCAGCCAAACGAAATCCATGCAGTGCAATGGCACCAAGCGTGGTGAACGCGGCTGATTCAAAATCCACATTTTTAGGCAGTGGCGTTAAAAGATTTTTTGGAACAACATTGTATTCAGCATGTGTGGCAAACCCAAAGCCTGCACACCCCACACGTTGACCGACTTTGAAACCCGTCATGTTTTTTCCAAGCGCGACGATTGTGCCAGCAGACGAATACCCAAGTGCCATCGGTTGGTCGAGGCGATTAAGCGCAGCTTGCAAAGTAGGTGTGATGCCTTCGCGTTTGGCTTTATCTAAAACTTGTTTGACTAAATCAGGTCGAGAACGCGCTTTGCCAATCAAACTTTTTTCGGCAAATTCAACCACCATGCGTTCTGTACCAGCAGAGACAAGACTCGCTGAAACTTTAACCAGTGCTTGCCCATCGCGCGGAGTAGGAACTGGCACATCTTCAATTGTGGTTTTGCCGTTTTTTATGTTTTGTATCAACTGTTTCATGTTTACCTATAGAAAAACTTGAATACCCGATTGTTGTGCGGCTTGGCGAAGTTCTTTATCAAAGGTGGCGAGTGTAATCGGCATGTTTAATAAATCTTGCCATGTTAAAGCGCAAGCAAGATGAATGGCATCGTAACCACGTAACAAGTATTGTGATGTTAACAAATCAGCATGGGCAACCAGTTGTTCGGTGATAGGAATACGGTGGAAGTCATCCCACTTTTGACGAAAATCATTTAGTGCCATCGCACGTTGAGATTCATCTAAAAAATTCATACGGGCTAAGCGATTAATTCCAGCGGCAGTTTCAGCGCGAGTCATTAATCCAGTGGCAACCAATTCAGCGTTTTCTACTGATTGTCTAATTTCATTTGAGTAAGTTTCTTGTACAAATAACTTAATCAAAGCACTAGTATCAATATAGAGATTCATTCTGCATTTCCAAAATAATATCAGAGGCAAGTCTTTTGGATTTGTTTATCATCACTGGCTTTGCAGGTCTCAGTTTTTTTCCGCTCCAAGCAATTAAGCCAGCGGCTTGTAGTGCATGGACGCGCGTCATTAACTCCTCTTGAGCAGGTGTGAGTTGTGCAATCGGTTTGCCATGTGAGGTGATAATAATGGTATGACCCTTTTGCACTTTTTCTAAATATGAACTGAGATGTGCTTTCAAATCTCGAATGCCAATTTTGTATTGAGCCATGTCTGCTCCTTTTGTGACTACATTTTATCATAAAAGGTCACAATTACACGTCCCGCAGGTTGGGTTCAATGATTGAGGTTTTCGAGGAAACCTGCGGGACGGTTGAATGATTAAGAGTATATCGTAATGAAAACAAAAATTGAGGATGATATAATTTTGTCATTCTTTATTAGGAGCAATCCCTTGGCTGACATTCGAGTCCAAAAATATGCACAAGTTTTAGTAGAACATTCGGCGCGCGTTAAACCTGGCGACCGAATTTTATTGGAAGGCACCACTGCCGCTGAACCCATTTTGCGTGAGTTATACATTCAAATTTTGGAAAAAGGTGGTCACCCACATTTGATGATGGCTTTGCCCGGTACTATGCCTTTTAGTCAGGATGAATTGTATTTGACCTACGCCAACGATTCACAACTTGACTTTGTGCCTAGTTTTTACAAATTGGCTTATGACCAATTCGAGGGTCGCATCCGTATGCACTCCGCAACGAATACTAAAGGCACAACCAATATTGACCCAGCAAAAATTCAAAAGCGAAGCAAAGCAACTTCACCAATCACCGAAGCACAATTTCGAAGAGGCGCAGAAGGTGTCTTCAAATGGGTCACAACTTTGTATCCAACCGAAGCGTACGCGCAAGATGCAGGTATGAGTTTAAAAGAGTATGAAGATTTTGTTTTCGATGCTGTTCATGCTAACGAAGAAAATCCTGTGGCATTTTGGCAGAGTGTAAAAGATAAACAACAATCTGCTGTTGATTTTATGAAAGATAAAAGTCAAGTCATCTTGCGTGGACCGAATGTTGAATTGACCTTAAATGTTAAAGGTCGCACGTTTATGAATTCGTATGGAATCCACAACATGCCCGATGGTGAAATTTATACTGGACCTGTGGAAGATTCTGCAAATGGTTGGGTAAAGTTTACATACCCTGCAAATTATGGCGGAACAAGTGTGGAAGGTGCCGAGTTAACTTTTTCAAACGGACGTGTGAGTGTTGCAAAAGCAGAAAAAAATCAAGACTTTTTGGTCAAGACGCTTGATAGTGATGCAGGTTCACGCTTTATTGGTGAATTTGCGATTGGTACGAATTTCGACATTCAACAATTCACTGGCAACATTTTGTTTGATGAAAAAATCGGCGGCTCTTTCCACATGGCATTAGGTGCGGGCTACCCTGAAACAGGTTCTAAAAACAAATCCGCAATTCACTGGGACATGATTTGTGATTTACGAACTGATTCTGAAATTTTAGTAGATGGCGAATTGTTTTATAAGAATGGTCAGTTTGTGTTTGAAAAATAATTACCCTCATCCCCAGCCCTTCTCCCGTTGGAGAAGGGAGTCGAGTCCCCTCTCCCTTTGGGAGAGGGCTAGGGTGAGGGAAGTTCATCCCCAAAACTAATTCCAATATTTCTAGCAGTGACAACTGCATCATCATTCGGGTTGACTCGTTTCAGCTTGGATGTACATTCTTCCAATGAAATATCTGTGATGTAACCACATTGTAAAGAGACCATACGGTCAAATTCTGCACGTGCCGCCAAACGGACTGCGGCTGAGCCATATCGTGTTGCAAGAAGACGGTCAAATGAAGTGGGAGTCCCGCCGCGCTGTAAATGACCAAGTACAGTCACGCGTGATTCGAATCCTTGTCGTTCAATATATTCTGAAACCACACCGCCAATCCCACCCAAACGTGGCACATACACTTCATCACCTTTTCTTGAATATATCTGCTCCCCGCCTTGTAATTTCGCACCTTCAGAAACTGCCAACAAACTAAACTTTTTACCTTGTTCGGCACGCTGATTAATTTTTTTCATAATGCTTTCAAAGTTAAACGGAATTTCTGGAATCAAAATCACATCTGCCCCACCTGCTACACCTGCTTGCAAAGCAATGAAACCAGCATCACGCCCCATCAACTCAAGCACCATGGCGCGGTGATGTGACTCAGCGGTTGTATGCAAACGGTCTAAGGCTTCGGTAGCAATGCTCAAGGCAGTATCAAAACCAAAGGTGACTTCTGTTCCACCAATATCATTATCAATTGTTTTAGGAACACCAATGACTGGTACACCTTTTTGAGCCAATTCATGTGCAATGTGAAGTGTGCCATCACCACCTAATACTAACAATGCATCTAATTTTTGTCTTTTGATTCCTTTTACAATTTCATCCGAAACATCAATGACAACTTCTTTGCCATCCCGCATTACTTTACGCGCATACGGATTACCACGATTCGCTGAACCTAAAATCGTGCCACCACGCGGAAGGATTCCACTCACTTCGTTTAATCCAAGCGGAACAATGCCATCTTCTTCAAGGAATCCATCATATCCATTTTTGATTCCAAATACTTCACTATTAAATTCAATAATGGCAGTTTTGACCACCGCCCGAATGACTGCATTTAATCCAGGCGCATCTCCGCCACCTGTTAAGATTCCAAGTCGTTTCATAAAATAATTCCTTTCAAGTCCTCAATCATAACGCATTCAGTTCAAGGTAGAGGTAAATTTAACTTTAAGATAGGGTAAGGGAAAAAAAATTGTTCAAGCAAAAGCCTCTGTGGCATATAATAATAATTAGGTTGTGCGAATATAATTCCACTTTCATCGTAGTACCAACCATTAAATCCCCGAATATATCCTAAGGGTATGTTTTCATCTTTTATTACGGGAATATCCGAATCTGAAAAGAATATACCATCCTCACGAGCAACATATTTTCCATTTGGAGATGGTACTTCTACATAATGAAGAGAAACATCAACAACTTCATAGTCTACTTCTAGTTCTTTCAACAACTTCACCAGCAACTCACCGTTTTCTGGGCGATTACCTTGTCCAAATGAACTTTGATTAAAATATGAGTTTATTTTTGGGTTCTGGCGAAAATTAGGTGCTAAGGCTATGATTGAATTGTATTCATAGCTAATGAAAACTTGCTCTGCTTCTGTAAAGTAAGGTAACAAATCTGGATTTAAGTCACCATTATCTAATGTCGTATCAAAATCCCATCTTAAGTCAATCAACTCATATTTTTGACCATCAGATAAATCAAGCACATAATGGGGTCTATATCCTTCATCACCAGGGCTTAATTGACCCGTTAACCAAGCTAATTCTGAATTAAGAAATATGATGCCTCGTCGTTCTAACAAAAGTGGTTGGTTGGGAACCTGTCTTTTTTCTCCTGTTCGTAAATCTAATAGATAAGCTTCACCTGTTTTTTTCTCATGCACAAACAATAGTTCACCACCTGGCATACCGTGCACTATCGGGTCAGTACAAGCAGAAATTAAGAGTTCAGCATTTGGCGGAATTTGTTGGTCTTGTTTTACACATTCCTGCCAAAATAAATTTTCATACCATTGTTCTATTACCTCTGTTGGACAAAACGAAAAGAAAAGGAAATCTTCCACAAGCCCACCACTCTCTTGTATTCCTTTACATACACTCTGATAAAAAACTGCTTTGGGAAGAACATAAAAGCAAAGAGGGATAGCTACAATAAAAATTAGAATTGTTCTTATTCTTTTGTTAGAGTCTTTCATTGCTAGTCCTTCCCTGATATTCAGGAATCTGTAATCTGTTACTTCTTATAATATTATTTTATACCAAGAATTAAGTTAATATAAGTGTGCTTTATATAAACACATTTGACATATTCTTGCTATGTTAAACTTTTCTTGCAACTAAACTTCATCCTTTATAATCAACCCAATGAACACAACTCAACCCTCAACATTTCAAACCATCCTCAAATGGCTCGTGCCGATTATCGGAATCATCGTCATTGGCGTGTGGATGTATATTTCTCCCGAAGGTGCACTCGGAAAATTAGATGCCATCGGCTATGCAGTTTGTCACCGCATTGATGCACGTTCCTTTCAAATTGATGACCGTCAACTGCCATTGTGTGCGCGTTGTACTGGCGAATTTTACGCCGCAGGTGTGGCATTATTATTTCAAGCCTTCGTCAGTGGACGAAAAAGCGTATTACCATCACGTGGAATTTTAGCAGTCTTAATTTTATTCTTCCTTGCCTTTGGCATTGATGGCGTTAATTCGTACGTCTATCTACTCAAACAAACTTCTGGTGGCTTAGAACAAATTCCAAATTTATACATACCGAATAATACATTGCGTCTCTTCACGGGTAGCGGCATGGGCATCGCCTTAGCATCTGTTTTATTTCCAGTCATCAACCAGACCCTTTGGAAAGAAGCGGAGTACCGCCCCGCCCTCGAATGGAAAAATTTTGGCATCCTTGTCGCCATCATCATAGTCATCAACTTCCTCATCCTCACTGATAGCCCGCTAGTTTTATTCCCGATCGCATACATCAGCGCACTCGGCACATTATCATTACTTGTTTTAGTTTTTATGATTTTGTGGATGATACTAATGCGACAAGACAACACATTTGATAACCTCCGTCAACTTTGGCTTCCATTCGCTTCAGGCTTAACGTTAGCCCTGCTTCTCATCCTCAGCATTGATTTACTCCGATTCACAATGACCGGCACATGGAATGGTTTTCCCGGATTAGGTTAAGCATTATGTCATTGCGAGCCTGTTGGTCGAGTAGCGAAGCGTATCGAGACCATAAAGGCGAAGCAATCCCTTTTTTAATTATGAGATTGAATCGCAACAATCTGCTAATTAAATCGTATAATAAAACTATGGAATCAAGGATCTTGCTCCTGTAACTCACCAACAAGTTGGCTGATTCCAAAATAAAGAAGGAGAAATAAAATGGAATTACTACTCGGAATTTTTTCAGCATTCGGTTTATCTGCAAGTGCAGGTTTGAATGCTTACATTCCACTCTTAGTAGTTGGGACAATTTCCCACTACTTCCCCGGCATCATCAATCTTGCCGAACCATTTGACTTGCTCGCCAACCCCTGGATTTTGATTTTGCTTGGCGTGTTAGTGATTATCGAAATGGTAGCAGATAAAGTGCCTGCTGTGAATCATGTCAACGATATTATTCAAACATTCATCCGCCCTGCGGCTGGTGCGGTTGCATTCGCCGCTAGTGCAAATGTGATTACTGACATCAATCCAGTTTTAGCATTGGCATGTGGTTTGTTAGTGGCAGGCAGTGTGCATACTGTCAAAGCCGCGGCAGTTCGCCCAGCCGTCACAGCCGCAACTGCAGGCGCAGGCACAACTCCTGCCTCTATCATTGAAGATATTATCGCAATCACCACTTCAATTTTAGCAATCTTGCTTCCCATTGTGATGGGAACTATTCTTATCATCGGATTGTCATTGCTCATTTATTGGTGGTGGCGCAGAACGAATAAACCGCAAACCGCATAATTTTATCTGGGTAAGGTATAATGCGAAAAATTTTTGAATAACAAAAAGGAGAAATTATCATGTCTGAAATGAATGAAGTATCTGGTGGAATGACCCCAGAACCCAAGAAAAACAACAACACTATCATTATCGTTGTTGTCGCCGTTGTATTATTGTGTTGCTGTTGTGTTGGTGCAATTGGTGGCTGGTGGCTCTGGAACAACGGTGACTCACTTGTGAGTTTCGTACAAGCTTTAGCATAACAGTAGTTAAACAAAAATCCTCCGTTATTGCGGAGGATTTTTTGATTCAAATAAAGTTTTCAATTCATCTAAACTTTCATAAATTTTTTTCTTCAATTCATCATCTACATTTAATTCTTCTAATTCATCTTCATCTAGAACAACTTGCTTGCCTTCTGCATTTACCCACAAATCTAAAATCAAATCAGAATAGGCAATTTCATTTTCTGAAATTTCAGCGGGCTTGGTCACGTTACAATACCAACCTTTTATTTTTCCATCGTCGCGGTCGTAAATTTCAAAAATGTTAAACCATTTGTCGGTATAAAATGTTTCCACAAAACGGTCATTGCGTTTCAAAACAATCTCTTGAAATGGCAAATCATCACGGTTGAATAAGGCTTCTACAATCACCAAGTTTTCTTCGCGGCGCACAAGCTGGGCATCATATTCCCAAGTCACTTCATCTTTATGATTCTTCTTGATAATTTTCATTCGAGACATCCTATTTGAACATTCACTTTGATAGTTTGACCAATCTTCGGTTTATCTTTGACTAAAAACACTGCGCCTCGACTCTTAACCTCAAATTGATTCTGCTTGTAAACAATATCTTCCACTTTGACACTTATATTTTCGCCTTTTGTTTTGGATGATTGAGTCAATAACAAATTAACTTTTTCACCTTTGTTTTGTTTGCAATTTAAATTAAAAATCCCAAATTCAGTTTTGACTTTATTCTTGGCTATGATTTCACCTTCAATTACATTTCCAATGCCTAATATTTTCGCAACTTCAACATATGTCGGATTCTTCCAAATTTCTTCTGGTGTATCATCACGAATGATTACACTATTTTGCAAAATCAAAATTCGATCAGCAATTGCAAAGGCTTCTTCAGCATCGTGTGTGACGTAAATGGCTGGGATTTTTGTCTCATGCAAAATATTTCGTAATTGATTTAATAAATCATCTTTCAGAGATTTATCTAATGCGCCGAGAGGTTCATCTAACATTATCAAACGAGGTTGGGGAGCAAGTGCACGAGCTAATGCGACTCGTTGTTGTTCACCACCAGATAAATCGGTCACTTTTCTTTTTTCAAAACCTGATAATCCAATTTGTTCAAGTAGAGCGGCTACACGCAGTTCAAAAGGCAAGCCTTTTGATTCCATATTCTTCATTTTCAAACCGAAGGCGATGTTGTCAAAAACGTTGAGGTGTGGGAAAAGATTGAAGTCTTGAAAGACCAAGCCGAAATCACGTAAGTGAGGCGGTGTTGAAGATAAGTCAATTTTGTTAAACAGAATCTCTCCCCCATCAGGAAAATCTAGCCCAGCAATCATCTTCAAAATTGTAGACTTGCCACTACCCGATGCACCAAGCAAAGCAATCGTTTCATCTTTTTTTATTTTGAATGAAATATTTTTCAAAATATTTTTTTGATTGAAAGATTTTGAAACATGACGAAGTTCGAGCATCTAAAATTCTCCGTTAAGCATAAACCGTCCCGCAAGTTTATGGGTAGGGTTAAATATTTTCACGAAACCTGCGGGACGTTTCATCGAATTCAATCAACAAAATAGATGCAGTCGTCAGAATCATAAGTAAAGTTGCCATTGCCATGGCTTGACCATAATTGAGTCCGCCAGGTTGAGATAAAAATCTTTGTATGGCAATAGGAATCGTTGGATATTCTGGACGATTGATTAACAACGTTGCACCAAACTCGCCAAGTGAAATTGTAAATGCAAATGTGGCGGCAGTGAGTGTGGCGCGTGAAAGAATTGGAAAATCAATGGTTTGCCAAACCTTAAGTGGTGATGCGCCAAGTGTGGATGCGGCTTGACGAAGTCTTTCTGGAATTGATTTTATTGCGGGTTGTAATGTGCGAATAACAAACGGCAATGCGATAAGTGTATGTGCAATGGGAACAAAGATTGGTGATGAGATGAAACGACCAAATGAAATTATAAAACCTAAACCAAGCATCACAGCGGATGAACCGAGTGGAAGTAAAAGTAATGGGTCTAAAAATTTTTCTATTGCTGTTGGTTTGGCAAGTGCAATTGCAACGGGATACCCTAATGCTAATGAAAATAAAACTGTGATGCTAGCATACGTTAATGAGTTGATGGTTGCTTGAATCGGCGGGACATAAAATAATGAATTTCTTCTGTTGATAAAAAGTTCTTCGTAATAATCAGTGGTGAATCCGTATTGGACTTCGTCGCGTTGGGCGCGGTCTGCTTCTAAACGTGTTAAGGAACGGATTGGGAGAGAGAGCAAAGGCAGAACGAAAAACGTAATGAGTAATGCGTAAAGCGTAAAAACGAAAATTTTTTGTTTGAAAGTTTTTGGTTTTTGAGGTTGCGAAAATTGCGGATTGGTTTGGGTATTGACGTGATTAATCGTTTTTGTATATAAAATTGAAAATATCAACGTGAAAAATAATTGAATAATGGAAAGCATTGCCGCGAGATTTAAATTTGGCAATTGCAAGGCACGGATATAAATTTCAACTTCAAGAGTCGAAAAAGTAGAGCCACCTAATAAAAGAATCACACCAAAACTTGTAAAGTTGAACATAAACACAAGTAGAGCGGAGGCGAGTAGTGCTGGTCGCAATAATGGAAAAATAATCTTTTGCCAAACGTTGAAGGTATTTGCTCCAAGCACACGAGCTGAGGCTTCGAGTTTTGGGTCAAGGCGAGAGAGGGCGTTACCAACGATTCGGATAACTATTGTTGTATTATAGAAAACATGAGCAAGAAGGATTAATAGAAAGTAGAAAATGGGAGAAGGTGCTGAGGAAAGAGGAAAGAGGAAAGAAAATAATCCGCGAGAGCCGAGTAAGGAATTAAATGCAGCGGCAACAACAACTGTTGGAAGCATGAAGGGAACGGCAGTCAATGCACGTAATAATGATTTGCCGCGAAAGTCAAATTTTGAGAATAAGATTGCGGAAGGAATACCAAGTGCAAAGGTGAGAATTGTAGAGAGTGTGGCTTGGTAGAAAGTGAAAAGTAATGCCTGAAGCGTAATGCGTAAGTTATTTTCGTTTGTGAGAGTTGAAAAATCAAATGTTAAATTTAGGATTTTTGTCAGCGGGTAGAAAAAGAAAACAAGCAAAAAAATAAAAGCAGGTAGCCACAGGAATAGGCGAATATTCACTGGAATATTTTTAGAATTTATGGCTACCTGCTTATTCATCATTTTTATCTCATCACCTCAACCCACGCCTCAATCCAAACATCTCGATTGGCTGAAATTTCTTCATATGAAAGTGTGGATGGATTTTCAATAATCTGAGTATGTTGCAAAAACACATCGGGCAATTGAGCAGTTTGATTCACAGGATACACAAACATATTCAAAGGCATATCTTCTTGAAAAGTTTTGCTTAACATAAAATCTACAAATTTTTCAGCAACATCACGATTGCTTCCATTTTTCAAGATGCCAACAAATTCAATTTGACGAAAGCACATGCCATTTGCAACCAGCGAAGCAGTGGGAGATTCGGTCAAAGGTTCGGCGGCAAACACAACTTCAGCCACAGGGCTAGAAGCATAGGAAACAACCATCGGTTGTGAACCTTGACCTGACGATGCAGAAAAGTTAGTGTAATAAGCAGTTTCCCAGCCATCTACAACCACAACTTCGTTTGCTTTCAATTGTTTCCAAAATTCTAAAAAGTCATCACCAAAATAGGCGCGTGTGGCAAGCATGAATGCTAAGCCTGTTGAAGACGTTGCTGGGCTTTGCACAACCAATAAATTTTTATATTCAGATTTGAGTAAATCTTCAAAAGACACAGGCACAGACAAATTATTTTCTGCAAAATATTTTTTATCATAGTTAATACAAACATCACCATAATCCACTGGCAAGGCACGATACGTTTCATCCAAAATAAATTCAGGTGAAATTTCATTCAACATTGGCGATTGATATGATTCAAAAATATCTTCCTCTAAAGCACGCGAGAGAAAAGTGTTATCCACACCAAATAAAACATCTGCTAATGGAGCAGATTTGGAAAGTATGGCTTTGTTGAGCATGGAGCCTGTATCACCACCTTGCAAAAAAATAACATCAATATTATTTTCGGTTTCAAATTGTGTAATTACATTTTCTGAAATTGCAAATGAATCGTGGGTCATTATGGTTAATGTTTTTGGTTGTGGTGTACAGGAGGAAAGAAGAAAGAGGAAAAAGGAAAGAAGTAATGCGTAATGCGTGATGCGTAATTTATGTTTCATTAAGTATCCTTTGAATTAATTTGATGGACGATTAACAATAAACCGTTCTTAATAGATATATTTGCAATATCACTTGTCATTTCGTTGCTGATGCCACGTGTTTTGTTGAAATATAAAGTTTCGTTATTTAATTTCCATTTTAGATTTTGAGTCGTGACTCCTTCGACATCTCCTTGCCATGGGATTAATGAAACAATGTCTCCGCTTCTGCCTTTGACCTCAACTTGGTCTTTGCATAGGAAAATTTCTTCTACCCCATCATTGAGTTTTATGTTGAAGTTTTGATAATGCGAAAGTAACGTGATGTTTGCAAGCGTTTGGTCAATTCTTCCACCCAATGCGGCGACGATAATAATTTCATCAGGCTTCAAGGTGATGGCATGATTAATTGCCAGTTCAAGGTCGGTTTCGTTTTTGTCTTTTGGAAATACAATCACTTCGCCATTGAAAGTAGAAAGCGAAAAGTTTTTGGGCAATGAATCCATGTCACCTATGATGAGGTTTGGAATCAAGCCTAACGTTAAAGCATGAATCGTGCCTCCATCTGCACAGATGATGAAATCATCAGGTTGAATCAAAGCACTTGCTTTATCAGGGTTTGGCATTTCGCCATTGGCAAAGATGATGATACGCATACGATTTACGATTTTTGATTGCGGCTCGCAATGACATAAGAGTAAACAAAAACATCCTCCACAGCGGAGGATGTAAAGTAGTATAAAATTCCTCCGCTGGCATTATCCAGTTCAGGTGATGCGGGTCGAGCGTGGCACGCTCCTCTCAGCCTGTAGGGCAGGCTCCCCGTTCAGTTGTGAGGTGAGTATATGACTATGAATATAAAAAGTCAATAGCCATACAAAATGTAAGAGCAGGAATATCGCCATCATCAAAGACCTTGCAACATCGCCGTCCCGCAGGTTTGTTTGAATCTAAATAATTTTATGAGCCAACTTGCGGGACGTTTATTCAAAGGAGAAAAATGAACAAAGGTATTTGGTACGGAATCGGCGCGTATGCCATGTGGGGTTTCTTCCCAATCTATTGGAAACTTTTACAACACGTGCCAGCATTAGAATTGCTTGGTCATCGCATTGCATGGTCATTCTTTTTTTTAGTAATCGTTATTTTGATTTCAAAACAATGGAATGAATTTCGTTCTTTAATCAATCGCAAAACATTAGGTATTTATTTAATTGCTTCATTGTTAATTGGTGTGAATTGGTTGTTATATGTGTGGGCAGTGAATGCAGGTCACATCGTGGAAACAAGTTTAGGTTATTTCATCAATCCATTGTTGAGCGTGTTTCTTGGTCTCATCATCTTGCGCGAAAAACTAAGATGGTCTCAATGGATTCCAATTGTGATTGCATTCATCGGAGTTGTGTATTTGACATTTACTTATGGAAGACTTCCATGGATTGCTTTAGGATTAGCATTTTCCTTTGGCTTTTATGGACTCGTCAAAAAACTCGCGCCTCTTTCCTCTGTCTTCGGCTTGACTCTCGAAACCGGCATTCTCTTCATCCCAGCTTTGATGTATCTTATATTTCAAGAAGGAAATAACACTGCATCATTTTTACATACAGGCATCACAGCAGATTTGTTGATGATTGGCGCAGGCGTTGTGACTACGATTCCGCTTTTGATGTTTGCCTCTGCCGCCAAACAAATCCCATTGACGATGATTGGCGTATTACAATATCTCGCCCCGACGATTCAATTCTTAATCGGTGTGTTCATTTATAAAGAAGCATTTGATACAACGCGATTAATCGGGTTCAGTATCGTCTGGTTGGCATTGATTATCTTTTGGGTAGAAAATTTTATGGCAAATCGGAATCCGCCTGTGCAACCACTTCCAGAAGTAGGAGCAGATTAATGAAATTTCTTTTTATCGGTGGTACGGGATTAATCAGTTCTGCGTGTTCCGAATTAGCCGTTCAACGCGGACACGAATTATTTTTGCTCAATCGTTCTGCTTCTAAAAAGTATCCTGCTCCACAAGGTGCGACCGTTTTACAAGCGGATATTTATAACAATCCAGCTCAAGTAGCCGATTTAATTGCAAATCATCATTTTGATGCTGTTGTAGATTTCATCGCTTTCACACCACAAGATATTGAACGAGATATACATTTATTTCGGAATAAAACAAATCAATTTGTATTTATATCATCTGCAAGTGCATATCAAAAGCCAGTTCAAAATTATTTGATAACCGAAGAAACGCCATTAGAAAATCCATTTTGGGAATATTCCCGTAACAAAATTGCATGTGAAGAAAGATTGATGCAAGCCTATCGTGATGAAACATTTCCTGTGACGATTATTCGTCCATCTCACACGTACGGACCGTCACAAATCCCATTTATTGTTGGCAGTTGGGGACATCCATGGACATTGATAGATAGAATGAAACAAGGCAAACCAGTCATCATCCCAGGTGATGGAACTTCTTTATGGGTCTTAACTTGGAACGAAGATTTTGCTGTCGGTTTGATTGGTTTATTAGGAAATCAAAAAGCAATTGGTGAGGCGTTTCACATCACGTCAGACGAAGTGTTGACGTGGAATCAAATTTATAAGGAAGCGTATCAAGCCTTGGGCGTAGAAAGAAACGTGGTTTATATCCCTAGTGATTTTATTGCCAAATATGATGAACATGCTATCGGAAGTTTGATTGGTGATAAATCCAACAGTGTGGTGTTTGATAATAGCAAAATCAAACGTTTTGTGCCTGAATACAATTGCAAAGTGAAATGGAGCGAAGGTGTGCGCCGTTCATTGGCTTGGTTTGAGTCGCATCCTGAATTTCAAACGATTGACCATGATTCCATTAAGATGATTGATAAGGTTTTAGAAGCATATTTGTAAGTGTGATTAAAAATAGATATAGAATATAATAATATAATTGAAAAGAGAGAAATCAATTGTCAAAATATAAGACCATTGACCTTTTTGCAGGAATTGGGGGAATTCGATTGGGTTTCGAATCTTATGATTGCGAAACTGTTTTTGCTTCTGAATGGGATAAATATGCACAAGATATGTATGAGGCAAATTTTGGAATTAGACCGTTTGGTGATATTAATAAAATAAAACCTAATGATATTCCAGACCATGATATTTTGTTGGCAGGTTTTCCTTGTCAACCCTTTAGTATTGCTGGAAAAGGACTAGGTTTTGCAGATACGAGGGGTACATTATTTTTTAATATTGAATCAATTTTAGAAGCGAAACGCCCACAAGCATTTTTACTAGAAAATGTAAAGAGATTAACTACGCATGATAATGGGCAGACTTTTGCTGTTATTTTAGAAAAACTTAAAGCATTAGGTTATACCGTCTATTACAAAGTTCTTAACTCCCTTGATTTTGGAGTACCACAAAAAAGAGAAAGAATTTATATTGTTGGTTTTTTAGAAGAAATTGATTTCAAGTTTCCTAAACCATTAGGGTATTACAGCCCTTTGGTTGAAATATTAGAAAATGACAAAGATGTTCCTAAGAAATACTTTCTTTCAAATGAACTAAAAGAAAAAAGACTCAAAGCAGTGAAAGGCGTACCACTTGTTCCTTCTATATGGCATGAAAATATAGGTGGGAATATTTCTGCTTTGCCTTATTCATGTGCGTTGCGAGCAGGAGGTAGTTATAACTACCTTGTAGTAAATGGGATTAGGCGTTTGACGGATAGAGAAATGTTAAGGCTTCAAGGTTTCCCTGATAGTTTTAAGATAAATATCCCATACTCTCAAGCAAGGAAAGTTGCTGGTAACTCTGTAACTGTACCTGTAATTAAGGCTATTGCAAAAGAAATGATTAACTCTTTAGAGCAGAAAAAAACTCCAAAAGTAGAGGCTTTTAACTTAGATTTTTTGGAATTAGTTCATGGAAATTAAAGTTGCTAAACAAGCTTTAGATAAAGTCATTGATAAAGCAAGAGTTCATCTTTATAAGCCGATTCAAATTGCTGAAATTTTGTATCGTGACCGTGTTGAAAAAGATATTAATCTTTCTGATTTATCTACATATCGAACCAATTCAAGGAAGTGGCGGGATATTGTTTGTATTAAGTTTTTAGGAAGAACTTCAACCTCCTCTGCAAGATATCAAGATGATATTTTTAATGACAATGCTATTCCTCCTAGTGCATTAACTAGGCTTGGTAAAGAAAATAGAGCAAAAAAAGGAATCGTTGAAGCCTATATTTATCAAAAATTCTCTCAACGATTTTCTCAAATGTCAGCAGGATTAAATTATATTTCTGCGCATGACAAAGATACTTTTAGAATCGATGAGTTTCTGGCAATGTTTTGGAAAGAAGCGGGTTTACGCAGAAGTATAGATAAAGTATATGAAATTGTAGTGTACTCTTTGTTTTCTGCCTTAGTTGAAAAATTAGAAGTTTCAATTGAAATAAGTTTCAACCCTGAAAAGTTAGAACTGATAAAAGAATTTGAAGACTTTGCAACTCGTGTAATCCAATTGTCTCCAAAACAAACCAGTACAAAACTAAAAGCAAAAATAAATCGTGTTGGAGTGACAAATGCGGCAGATAGGGGATTGGATATGTGGGCTAATTTTGGGCTTGCTATTCAAATTAAACATTTATCTTTAACAGAAGAATTGGCTGAAAACATAGTTTCTGCTGTTTCAGCAGACCGAATTGTTATAGTCTGCAAAGATACTGAACAAAAAGTAATTGTTTCAATTCTTAATCAAATGGGCTGGAAATCAAGAATTCAAAGCATCATTACTGAAACTGACCTTATAAATTGGTACGAAAAGGCATTAAGAGGTAAGTTTTCTAATGAGATTGGGAATTTAGTTCTTAAAAAGTTAAATGATGAAATTCTGATTGAATTTCCAGCAACCGATAGTAACGAGTTTATGAAATTTTATAAGCAGAGAGGCTATAACAAACTAGTTGATAAGTTTTGGTCTATTAAGTAAATACTCTTTACAAAAAGTAGGGGAATAGTTATAATAATAGTGATAAATTTCACAAATATAACGAAAATATAGTGCGTCGCACTTCTAAATTTCAGAACAAGTCTTATCGTACATAGTGCGACGCACCCATTCACAAAAGTGAGTCACTATGAACACACAAAATCTTCCACATGTCATCATCATTGGCGCAGGCTTTGCAGGGCTAGAAACCGCTCGCGGACTCGCCAACTCCCCTGTTCGCATTACACTGATTGATAAACGCAATCATCATCTTTTTCAGCCTTTGTTATATCAAGTAGCAATTGCAGGGTTGCTTCCGTCACAAATCGCTAGCCCGGTGCGAACCATTTTTCGCAAACAAAAAAATCTCACCTTCCAAATGGGCGAAGTGACAGAAATTAATCTCAACGAAAAATTTGTTAAGTTAAATGGCTCGGCAATTGCTTATGATTATTTAGTCATTGCCGCAGGCGCGCGCACAAACTTTTTCGGTTTCAATACTTTAGAGGAGCATGGTTTGCAAATCAAAGACCTTGAAACCGCTATAAAAACGCGCAATCATTTGCTTTCGATGTTTGAACAAGCCAATCACGAAGGTGATGCCGAAAAAAGAAAAGCCATGTTAACTTTTGTGATTGTTGGTGGTGGACCCACAGGCGTTGAAGCCGCAGGTGCATTAGCTGAATTAATTTCACACGTCATGCCAAAAGATTATCCAAAATTAAATCTCAAAGAAGCAAAAGTTATTTTGGTTGAAGCGGCGCCGCACCTTATCAGCCCTTACCCCGATGAGTTGCGTCAAGCCACAAAAAGATTGTTAGAAAAGAAAAATGTTGAAATTCGTTTGAATACAAAAATGAAAAATTACAACGGTCAACGAGTTGATTTTGAAGATGGTTCCAGTATTGAAACACAAACTTTGATTTGGACTGCTGGCGCGAAAATGGTTGAATTATTTGACTCGCTTGGTGTGGAACAAGCCAGCATGGGAAGAGTGCGCGTCACCCCAACCTTACAACTGCCAGCATTTCCCTCAACATTCGTCATCGGGGATGCCGCTTTTCTCGTCAATGGAAATGGTCAACCCTTGCCGATGCTTTCGACTGTTGCGATTCAACAAGGCAAGCATACTGCTAAAAATATTCATCGCGCCATTGACAATAAAGATTTAATTCCATTTCATTACAAAGACCCTGGTCTATTAGCCACCATCGGACGAAATGCCGCTGTTGCTAGAATTTTCGGTATTTCATTCAGCGGATTCATCGCCTGGGTGATATGGGTTTTCTTACACATCTATCGCATCATCGGATTCCGCAACCGCATTATCGTCATGTTCAACTGGGCATGGGATTATTTCTTCTACGACAATCAAGTAAGATTGATTACGAAAGAATAATTCACTTATCCGTAAACTTGACCATCATCTCAGGTCTTAATAATGTTCGCAACAATTCAAATTCATATTTTGTCCTCTTCACAGCCGCGCGGATGGCGTAATCAAACTTAAAACCTTGTTCAGGCGAATCAAGATTCATCCAGCCGTGTGAATCTTTTGGCAATAATTTCAATGCAAAAGAACGCAGTGGCTTTATAAAATAAATTATATCCATCGGAAAATACACTTTGCCAGAACACAGTTTCGGGCTTTGCAAAATGTCTTTCTTTAGCGGTTCAATTTCACCCGCAGATGAAGAAGCGGTATGTGAATCCAACCATAAGGTTACATAATTGCTGTGGGCATAAAAATCCTGTGCGCTATGCAACAATCGTCCAAACGCTTGCCACGCCACAACAGGAGAAACATCCATTCCCATAAATGTTGCCAAAACATAACCGCGTTGTTCATTCATATAACGATAGCCTTTATCAAAAGCATTGTTATCAAAATGAAATTCATCATGAAAAAACATGCCAGCCAATCTATCCTGATTAATATTTGCTTTTATAATCTCTTGCAAAGCACGTTCGCTAAAATGTTCGCCCAACGCCTCGCGTGTCATCTCAATATGATATTGTCTCTTCATAATTAAATTATTATACCCGCGATATAATTACATCAAAATATAGGAAAATTTATGACAGGCACATTTCTTAACATTGCGGCAGTATTAATCGGCGGGACAATTGGTTTAATCTTTGGCTCACGCATCCCCGAAAGATTCAAAAGCACAGTCATTGCAGGCATGGGTCTCTTCGTAGGTGCAATGGGTTTGCAAATGTTTTTTGATAGCGAAAATCAATTGATTGTTTTAGGCGCAATCATTCTTGGAATTATTTTAGGCGAATGGATGAAGATAGAAGATAGACTGCAAACCTTTGGGCAGACTCTTGAAAAACGCTTCTCCCCTAATAGTGAAGTTGGTTCTGCTTCATCAACTTTTGTGCGTGGCTTCATGGTCGCTTCGCTTTTATTTTGTGTTGGTCCCATGACAATTCTCGGCTCGATTCAAGATGGTTTAACTGGTGATTATCAATTACTGGCTGTCAAATCCACATTAGATTTATTTGCTTCCATTGCATTTGCATCTACATTAGGCGTTGGCGTTTTATTTTCTTCCATTGTTATCTTAATTTATCAAGGCGGAATTAGTTTATTAGCAAGTTCCTTAAGTGCCATCATCTCTGACCCGATGATGAACGAAATGACCGCTACTGGCGGCGTGATTTTGTTTGGTTTAGCAATCAGCAATTTGTTAGAAATCAAAAAAATCCGCGTGGGGAATTTTTTACCCGCCCTAGTTGTCGCCCCGCTCATTGTGTGGATTTTGGAAATGTTTTAAAACAAAACATCCCGAATTTGGGATGTTTTCGATAAATTTTCATAATCTAACTATTTGTTAAACAACTTCTTTTTTCAATTTTCTGTCATAACAATCCAGCCAAATAATACCAACAATAAAAAGTCCTACGAGAAGTTGTTGTATATATGAATCGATTTGAATCATATTAAACGCATTGGATAGGACACCAATAAACATGACACCGAGTAGGGATTTAAAAGCTCCACCGATACCACCTGCAAATGAAGTGCCACCCACTACCACAGCAGAAGCGATATACAATGCAGTTTGGTCCCCATAAGTTGAATTACCTGAATTAACCCATGACGATAACATTACCCCAGCCAGTGCGGCAGTCACGCCACTAATAACGAAGGTCAAAGTCTTAGTTGTTAAAACATTTATTCCCGAATACTTTGCCACTTCATAGTCGCCGCCAATTGCGTAACAATTTCTACCAAATGATGTGCTGCGCAATATCCAAACCACAATGATGACAGTCGCAATCATCACTAATATTAAAACTGGTATCTGACCAAATAATTTATAATTTGCAAGGTTTTGAAAATCAGGATTTGTACATGAAATTGGACGGGCAGTCGTTAATTGTTGCGCCACACCTGTCAATAACACCCCCATTCCCAATGTAATAATAAAAGGCTCCGTGTTTTGGTAAACGGTTAAATATCCATTTATTGCGCCAATGATTGCGCCAAACAAGATTGAAACCAGAACGGCAATTGGTATTGCAACACCTGCATTAATTAATTGGATGGCAATAATACCTGAGACGGTCATCACTCCGCCAACGGATAAATCAACTCCACCTGCAACCAAAACCACAGTAAACCCCATAGCAACAATCAGCAGAGTGGAATTTGAGTTTACAAGGTCAATAAGATTGTAGCTTGTATAGAATGGGGTCTTAAAAAACAGCATGGTAATAAATATCAACAACATGGCTAAAGGTGCCTTTTGCGCAGATAAAACATTCTTTATAGGTTGTGTCAATTTTATGTTCAACATTAGTATCCTTCCGAATATTGCTTCCGATTATCCAGCCAAATTGCTAGGATTAAGATTGCGCCTCTGAGCATATATTGAATATAAGTTGTAACGCCCAAAAGATTTAGACAGTTTGACATCATGATTATTAACAAAGTTCCAATAACTGTCCGAATCACACTGCCCTTCCCTCCCAACAAAGCGGTTCCACCAACGACCACCGCTAAAATTGCTTGAGTCTCATACCCTTTTCCCATAATAGGGGATGCGATGGTCACTCGTGACGCTAAAACCACTGCTCCAATCGCAGCCATAATTCCACAAACTGCATAAATAAAAACAATTGTCCTTTCAGTTGGAATCCCAGCCAGGCGGGCGGCTGTCATGTTCCCCCCAGTTAAACTAATTGACCTGCCAATATAGGTTCTACTTTCTATGATATAGAGAATAAGCAGACATACCATGAAAATGACAAAGGTAACCGAAACTGGACCGACAAACCCCTCGCCAATTGCAGTAAATATTGAAAAGCTAGTTTTCGAATAACTTAGAAATACTGAAGCGGCACCCGTATAAATTAATGCTATCGCAGTATAGACCACACTCATACCGTACGTTAAAAACAAAGCCTCTGCTTGCTTAAGGGCCCCACCTTTGATAATTAGAAAACTGTTTATTAGCCCGCAAATTAATCCGACAGTAATGCCAACCAGTAAGGCGGCGACCTGTCCAATAGGGTCAATTAGCGATACTGTAACAACAGCCACGAGAGAGATAATCCCACCAACAGAAAGGTCAATAAATCCTCCCATAATGATAAATGTCATTCCAAGAGATAACATGATCAAAGGACCAAACTGCCGCATGATATTTTGAAGATTTTCAGTTGTAAGGAAATTTGGCTCAACAATAGCCGTAATAATCGCTAATATAAAGATACCCACTATAATGAGATTATTTCTAATGAAACTAATTATCGATTGTGTTGTCATTTTTTTGTCCATTGTTTTTAGAATTCAAAAGCCTTTTCCATAATTTCATCAGCCGAAGCCTGTAATGGATCGAACTCTCCAGTAATTCTGCCATTACAAATGGTGATTACTCGATTGCTCATATTTAATACTTCAGGGAGTTCAGACGAAATTAAGATAATCGAACCACCATTTTCCACTATTTGTTTCATTAACATATAAATTTCATATTTGGCACCTACATCAATACCCTTGGTAGGTTCATCAAGAACTAATATTTTGGGTTTTAATTCTAGCCATCGACCCAGAATGGCTTTTTGTTGATTCCCACCAGATAACATTTGAATTCTGGTTTTCCCAGACGGCGTTTTAATGTTGAGAGATCTAATTTGTCTTTCGCTAATCGCTTTTTCTTCTTTTTCGTTCAAAAAGCCATAATATGTTAATTCGCCTAGACTAGCTAAGGAAATATTTTTTTCGACCGAAAATTGCAACAACAATCCTTGAATTTTTCTGTCTTCAGGCACCATTGCAAAACCATGATTGATTGCATCTATAGGATTGTTTATGTTAATAGATTTTCCATCCAACTTGATACTCTTATTCTTAACATTATCCGCCCCGAAAATTGCTCTTACAATTTCGGTTCTTCCAGAACCCACTAACCCTACAAACCCTAAGATTTCACCTTTTCTTAAGTTAAGGTGCACATTCTTTAATATTTTTGTATTGACGTTTTCAACTTCCAAAATCGTTTCGCCAACATAATTTGGACGAGGAGGATATTCATTTTCAATGGTTCTGCCAACCATCATGGAAATCATTTCATTGCGAGTGATTGCACTAATATCTCTAGTATCAATCATGTGACCATCTCGCATGACAGTAACAACATCACAAAAATCAAATATTTCATCTAATTTATGGCTTATATAGATAATTGAAATGCCTTTATTTTTTAAATCATGGATAATTTTTATTAACTCTTTCATTTCATCAGCGGTAAGGCTACTGCTGGGCTCATCCATAATAATAAGTTTCGAATCAAAAGATAATGCTTTTGCAATTTCAATCATCTGTTTATCTGAAACACTTAATTCAGAAACTTCTTTTTGCGTATCAATTTTGCAGCCTATGCTATCCAATAGCATACGTGCCTTCGTATGCACTCCCTTTCTCCCACCCATTTCACTAAACCTGCCTAAGAAAATATTTTCCCCAACAGTCATCGTATTAACTAAATTTAATTCTTGATAAATAATACTTAACCCCATTTTCATGGATTCAATTGGGGTAATCTTTTCAATCTTATTTCCATCAAAAATAATTTCTCCACTATCTTTTTGATAGACCCCAGATAATATTTTCATCAACGTAGATTTTCCAGCCCCATTTTCTCCAACGATTCCATGAATAGCGCCTCTGAAAACTTCTAAAGACACTTTATCTAATGCCTTTACCCCTGGGAAAGATTTGCTTACCGTTTTGATTTCAAGAATTGGCTCAGAAGGGGTTTTATCCATGGAAATTCCTTATCTAAAAATTTGCTCTGCCACACATAATTATACAGTACAGAACGACATAGACACAGATATAGAAATAAATCTCATCCCTGAATTCAGGGATGAGATTTATTTTCAAACAGTTTACCACTCTGGGGGAGTGAAGTTACCGAATGTTTCTTTGGTAATGAGGTCGAAGGGAACGATATTATCGAATTGAGCAGAAGGGTCGTTGGCTAGGAAAAGGTTAGCAATTTCCATAGATTTTCTAGCAATTGTTTCTACATTTTGACCAATTGAATTGTAGTTTGTCCAACTCTGAACTTGTTCAAATGCGACTGCATTGCCATCGACACCGAAAACCAAAACATCAGTCATACCAGCAGCGGTGAGTGCATTGATTACACCAGTAGCACCATTATCCCAGTGGCAAAATACAAATTGAATTTCATCACCGTATTTGGTAATCATATCTTCTGCAATAGCTTGCGCCATGGCCGCATCCCACTGCTGAGGATTTTGGTAATCTAACACTACGATTTCTGGATGGTCAGCACGCGCTGCTTCGAATCCATCATGGCGGTCAATGGCGGCTGGATGCCCTGCTTGACCACCAATTTCAACACCAGTTGCGCCATCGGGGAACAGGTCTAGGATTCCTTGTACAACAACGCCACCTGCTTGCTTATCATCTACTGCTACAAAGAAAGTAGAGTCACCAGGTTGTGCGGCAGCCATAAAAATACCGACAACTACGCCAGCTTCCTGTGCGGCTTTCATAGCCGGGACGATTGCCAAGGCATCGTTAGGGTTGACGATAATTACATCGGCACCTTGAGCCACAGCATTGTTAATGGCTTTGGTTTGTTCTGCAACATCAGCTTTACCGTCTAACATGCTCACTTCAAAATTAAATTCTGCGGCGTGCTTTTGGAACATTTTGAAACCAAAGGCTTGGGATGGATTTGAAGCGGAGCCGGGAATAAAGACCAATGTATTGGTACCTGAATCAGCTCCACCGTCGCTTGAAGCGGGTGCGCCTCCACCACAAGCAGATAAAACTATCACGACCATTACGAACAGGCTAAACAACTTAAACTTATTCATATGATTCAATCTCCTCGTTATATTATCTTAAATTTGAAATTAAACAGACTAGGGAAAAGATAGGATGAATTTTTGTCTTTAGGGTGCCTCCTTTGTCAGGATATTGCCATCTTGAAAATAAATCTCAAAACTATAAGTATAAGTATAAGTATAAGTTTTGAGTTTGGCACAATGTTTTTTAAATCGAGCTAAATATACTACTAGAAAACTTTTCACTTTTTTTAGATGAGCAAGGAAATTGGCTATTCATATCATCTTCGCCCAATATAACCAATTTTCCATTATATAGAATCTAATTACAATTATAATATAGTACCCCCTTCTTCTTGTCAAGTTGCATAAGAACTTCGTTTACAAAATGAACGAAGTTCTTATTTTTTAGAATACTTGGCTTATTGATTTATCAAAGTCATGTCGTATAATGAATTAATTTTATAGTGCCGGTTGTTAGATAAAAAATTGCGATTTAGAGGATTAATTTAGTGAGTAAAGATTATTCTGCTATTACAAGTCACAAATCCGGTTTAATAGCTCCAATATTGCTTGATTCAGCAGAAGCTGAAATCATGCGGGCTTTGCGTCGGCAAGGAAGCATTGCAAGGAGTGACATTACTAATATTACTGGATGGTCAAAAGCAAAAGCCTCACAGGAAATACGTAGCCTCGTAAAAAGAGGTCTTTTAATAGAAATAGGCGAAGGTATCTCGAAAGGTGGACGCAAACCAGGATTATTACGCATCAATACCCAACTTGGTTACATTGTAGGAATTGATATCGGAGCGATTAACTTGCAAATTGCGATGGCAGATGTAACAGGATTAGTTGTTCAACAGCGTTCAGAGCCAACAGATGTTCATTTGAAACCAGAGATAGTTTTAGGTCGGTGTAGTGAATTGATTAATGAGATGGTAATTGCACAGGGAGGAACTATAGGTCAAATCATCGGAATTGGAGTAGGAGTACCAGGTCCGGTTGATTTTGCACAAGGAGTACTTGTAGCTCCCCCACTAATGCCCAAATGGGAAAACTTTCGTATTCGAGGCTTCTTCCAAAAAGCATTTCCATTAGCCTTTGTAGTTGTAGATAATGATGTGAATATTATGGCATTGGGAGAACAACGGGCCGGAGATGGCGTAAACGTTGACCATTTTATTTTTATCAAAATAGGCACAGGAATCGGCGCGGGAATTATCTCTAATGGAAAGATGCATCGCGGCAGTGATGGTTCTGCTGGTGATATCGGCCATATTTGTGTAGATAAAAAAGGACCGCTTTGCACATGCGGAAACATCGGATGTCTGGAAGCTATGGCAGCTGCGCCTGCAATCGTATCAAAGGCAATAGAAGCTGCTCAAAACGGAACCAGCCCAATATTAAGTAAGATGCTTAACTCAAATGACGGAAAACTTCAGGTAGAGGATGTCAATGAAGCTTGTCGCGAAGGAGATCAAGCCGCATTGGATATTATCCGTGATAGCGGGCATATGATTGGTGATGTACTGGCAGGATTGGTTAACTTTTTTAATCCAAGTCATATATTTATTGGCGGAAGAATCGCAAATTTTGGTAATCACTTATTGGTTGCCATACGCAGAGCGGTTTTGCAACGCTCTCTGCCATTGGCGACTGTTCACCTATCAATCAAATTCTCGCGCATGGGATCAGACGTAGGTGTTACAGGAGCAATTGCTCTAGCACTGGATCATTTGTTTGCAATCAAAGATAACCCACATCTTGTAGTCGGGAGTACAGTGTAGACATGAAAAAACAACTTACAAAACAAACGATTGGTGTTGGTATAGCAGGGACAGGTTTCATTGGTCCAGCACATGTTGAAGCGTTACGCCGTAGCAATATTAATGTATTAGGGCTTGTTGATAGAACCAAAGAAAAAGCAGATAAAAAAGCGGCGGAGATGGGAATTCCACGTGTCTATAGTTCACTTGATGAAATGCTTGCCGATTCTGATATTGACGTTGTACATCTTGCTACTCCCAATTATTTGCATCACCCCAACGCCAAAGTTGCGTTGCTGGCTGGTAAACATGTTGTCTGTGAGAAGCCATTGGCAATGACATCAGCAGAATCAGATGAACTCGTAAAACTTGCTGCGGAGAAAAAACTGGTTAATGCAGTTAACTTTAATCTTCGTATGTATCCATTGGTACACCAAGCACGGAGCATGGTGCAAAATGGTCAAATCGGTGATGTATTTGTAATACAAGGTTCTTATTTACAAGATTGGTTGCTGTTCCCCACTGATTGGAATTGGCGACTTGACCCAAAACTTGGTGGCACATTACGTGCTGTTGGTGATATTGGATCACATTGGTTAGATTTGTTAACTTTTATCACAGGTTTGCGCATCGAAGAAGTTTATGCAGATTTCAAAACATTTCATCCAATTCGTAAGAAACCTGCCAAACCGCTTGAAACTTTTACTGGAAAAATTTTAACTCCTGAAGATTATATTGACCAACCCATCAATACAGAAGATTACGCCACCATCATTTTGCATTATGAAAATGGCGTGCATGGTGTGCTAACTGTTTCACAAGTTTCATCGGGACGAAAGAATCGTTTATTCTATGAAATCAACGGTTCAAAATCTTCATTAGGTTGGGATTCAGAAAAACCAAACGAGTTGTGGATTGGTCATAGAACAGAACCCAACCAAACGTTAATGAAAGACCCGTCTCTCTTGTCTCCTGAAGCGCGTGAAATTACATCTTATCCTGGTGGGCATAACGAAGGCTTCCCCGATACATTCAAACAACTTTATATAAAAGTATATAACTATATTCTTGCCGGCGATTTTACAAAGCCAGCAGATTTTCCAACGTTTGCTGATGGTCACTATGAAATGCAATTATGTGAAGCAATAGAAAAAAGTGCACGTGAGAAAGCTTGGGTTAAAATTAAATAATAGGAGACAAGATGAAACTCGGATTCTTAACCGCCGCATTACCTGATAACACACTTGAGCAAGCCGCCAAATGGGGTGCTGAAAATGGATTTGAAGCCATTGAAATTGCATGTTGGCCCTTTGAAAAAGCCGCTCGTCGTTATGCTGGTGTGACACATATTGATGTAGCAACACTGGATAAAAACAAAGCGAAGGAAATTCGCCTCATGCTTGATGGATACGGGTTGACTGTTTCCTCACTCGCCTACTACCCGAATCCTCTTCACCCTGAAGCAGAGCATCGTGAAATAGTTATCAACCATCTGAAAAAGGTAATTGAAGCGTCTGCTTTACTCGAAGCACCAATTGTTGGGACATTTGTTGGTAAAGATAAAAACAAAACAATAGAACAGAATTTGGAAGATTATGCCAAAATCTGGCCCCCCATTGTGAAATTTGCCAAAGAACATGGCGTTAAGATTGCCATCGAAAATTGTCCAATGTTATTTTCCTACGACGAATGGCCCGGCGGAAATAACCTCGCCACTACACCAACAATCTGGCGCAAGATGTGGGAAATTATTCCTGATGACAATTTTGGATTAAATCTTGACCCATCTCATTTAATTTGGCAAATGATTGACTATGAAAGAGTTATCCGAGACTTCGCAAGCAAGATTATCCATGTCCATGCAAAAGATATGCACATTGACGGCGAAGGTCTCTATAATAATGGTGTACTTTCACAAGGTATGGGCTGGCAGGTTCCACGTTTGCCAGGTTTAGGTGATGTTGATTGGGCAAAGTTTATTGCCGCACTCAAGTCTGTTGGATATAACTATGTTGTCAGCATTGAGCATGAAGACCGCAATTATGAAGGCGATGAGGAATTGGTCAAAAAAGGTTTCTATCTTTCGCGTGATGTATTAAAGCCGTTGATGAGTTAATTAACTTAGGAGATACAAATGAGTGAATTAAATACAATAGATGAGATTCGTCAGTATGTCGAAAAATTGAATCAGGAAATGGATGATTGCCTTATGCGCGGCGACCTGCAAGGGTATGCAAACTTTTATGCAGACGATGCCACAATTATCGGTTTTGAAAAACGAAAGATTCAAGGGCGAGAAGCTCTTAATGAATTCTGTTTTGCGATGACAGGTGTCAAAGAAGCGAAAGCCATCGTTTTAGATGTTTGGATGAGCGGAGATTTTATCTGTCAGGTAGCCACCTCCCTTGCCAAATGGGAAAGAAACGGAGAAGAAGGAAGCTACTTCTGCGATTGCATGTATGTCTGGCGCAAAGAGGCGGATGGTACATATCGCATTTTTCTGGATGCGTATAACTAAGTTTCACTAGAAATTACAAGAAAAGAGTCCAATCTTAAGGATTGGACTCTTTTTGTGACCCCGGGGGGATTCGAACCCTCAACCAATTGCTTAAGAGGCAACTGCTCTGCCGTTGAGCTACGGAGTCATTTCTAAGTAGCGCACGAGATTATACCGTAAAGAAAAAACATGTCAACAAAAATTTGATTTCATAAAATGTACTCACATTTTTAATAACCCTGCTACAATTTCAACCATCAAACCTCAACGCAAGAACACACTCTCATCGAAAATTTCCTTCGTGTACTTCGTGTCCTTAGTGTTTAAAAAGGATTTAATCTATGACTCAAAATTATGATGCCATTGTCATCGGAGCAGGTGTGATGGGTGCCAGCCTCGCCTTTCATCTTTCCGAACGCGGACTCAAAACTGCGATTCTTGAAAGAAAAGTCACTGCTTCAGGTGCAACAGGTCACTCTAGCGGACTCGTCCGTATGCACTACGACCTTGCCGCTGAATCTGATTTGACATTTCAGAGTTATAAAATTTATTTCAATAATTGGAAAGAACGCGTCGGTGGTGAATGTGGATTTCAGCAAACAGGCTTCCTGCAAATTGCCAAACCTGAACATGAAGATAAACTACGCGGCAATGTGGCTAATCAACAAAAGATTGGAATTAACACCTCTGTTATTACTGCAGATGAAGTGCAACGCCTCTTCCCTGACCTGATAACTGGTCACTTCGAGTACGCCGCCTACGAGCCTGATTCAGGTTATGCAGACGCAACATTGACAACAAATTCATTTATTGAATCTGCCAAACGAAATGGTGCAACATTGATTCAAAATTGTGAAGTCACAGCAATCAGAACATCTGGTGGAAAAGTTATCGGTGTAGATACTACAAAAGGAAATTTCGATGCGCCGATTATCATTAATGCATCTGGAGCATGGGCAAAGCATGTTGCTCAATTAGCCAAAATCGAGGTCCCGCTTGTCACATGGACGCATGATGTTGCATTTTTACATCGCCCACCATCATTAGGGAAATTCCCTGCCGTGATTGATGACATCATCAATTGTTATTTTCGCCCCGAAGGCAGTGCCTTGATTCTTGCGGCGGGTGAAGATGAATCGTTACGTGGCGAAGCGCCCGATGCAGAAGACCAAACTCCTACGCCAACTTTTATGGAAAAATTGATTGACCAAATGGTGAAGCGTATCCCAAAAATTGAACAAAGTGGTTTGCATTCGATTCATGTCGGGCGTGACGGCATCACACCTGACCAACGCGCAATTTACAGCGGAACAGAAATAGAAGGTTTTTATTTGGCATGTGGTTTGAGTGGCACAGGTTTCAAAACATCACCTGCCGCTGGTGCTAGCATGGTGGAATTAATTTTGGATGGAAAATCTAAAACTGTGGATATTTCTTCTTTCCGTTTTGAACGCTTCGCAGAAGGTCAATTGCTTGAAGGTGAATACGGGTACGGTCATATTTGGAAATAATGAAATCTACGAATCCACAACCCGTCCTTGTTCCCTCAGATTCAGGTAAGGTATTGAGTTTTTTAGGAATCACACATAAACTGACGCCTCAACAAACTAATAGCGGATATTATCTTTTTGAATTTGAGTTTGAACCACAAAGCGGAAATGGACTTCATGTTCATAATTTTGAAGATGAAGTTGTTTACGTTTTAGAAGGCTCTATTGAAGTCAGACTCGAAAATCAAAACCTTAAAGCAACCAAAGGCGGAGTTGTACATTTGCCAAAGAAAATTCCACATGCGCTTTATAATCCTTTGAAAAACACGTCGAAATATTTAGCAATGGCAATTCCAGGCGGAATGGAAAAGTTCTTCGATGAACTGGCGGAGGCACAAGAAGCAGGTCTCCTTGACAATACAACTCACAAAAGCATATCTGAAAAGTATGGGATAGAATGGTTAGAATAAATTAAATCTGAATTGAAAGGGTTTTTATGACACTTCATCGTTTATCTGCAATAATTTATGGAATTGTTTCTCTCGGTGTGATCGCATTTCAAATTGCTTTAGCGGCTGGTGCACCATGGGGTGCGTATGCAATGGGCGGAGCATTTCCCGGTCAATTTCCACCTGAATTAAGAGTCGCCGCAATTGTGCAAGCAGTGATTCTTGGATTGTTAGCCTTGGTTGTTTTATCTCGTGCGGGTGTTGCACTACCAAAATGGTCGAAAACGTCTCGTTGGTTAATTTGGGTTGTTGTCGTTTTTTCAGCACTCAGCCTTGTTCTTAACACGATTACACCTAGTGCTGGTGAACGCGCCATTTGGATGCCCGTTGCGTTGATTATGTTGACTTGCAGTATTATAGTGGCTATAAATAAATCTTAATTGAACAATTTAATGTAAGTACTCTTGTTTAATTTCAACAAACGAGGCTGGTTCATATCTGTCTCGTTTTAATTCGAGTCTTAAATTACAGGCGTATAATTCTATTTGTACATGATTGGTAGAATAGTTTTACCAAAAGATTTATTGGGACTATATATATCATCAAGAGAGATGTAGAAAGGAGTCAGATACATGACCACATTCAGTCACTCTCCACATAATTCTTTTGCGGTGCGCTTGCGCAAAATAAAACTTATCCTCATTGCAATCCTGATAATTACAGCATGTAATTGGAATGTTACCCCAACCAACAGTAATGTTCCTACAAACACACCCTCCACGTCATCAACATTATCATCGCAAGCACTCTCAACTCATAGGATTCAAGTCAGAAACATAAATGGTGTGGCTGAATTTTATGATGTTGTGAGCGGGGAAAAATTTGTTCCGCGTGGTATGAATTACAACCGCTTTCTCACTTCTGAGGATGGAAGGCTTAATGACAATGTGCTCAGTACTACTCGCTACGACCCTGATACAGTTGAAAAGGATTTTGCGGCAATGCGAGCACTGGGATTTAATGTGGTACGCATCATGCTTGAGACCTGTGGCTCTTATATTAATGGCTGTGTTACTAATGCAAGCGGCAGGATTAATCCAGAGTATTTTGCCAACCTTGCTGATTTTCTTACGCGGGCAAAGGCTCATAATTTGTATGTGATGGTTGCGTCGAACACACTTCCTGACGATGGGTATTGGATCAACGCCACAGCCGCACTTCAAGATGAACAATTTGAAAGCGCGAACAACGAATTTCTCAACCCTATGGCTGTTCCTATTTATGTGGATTATTGGGAATCAGTCATACGCGCCATCATCGAATCCGGTGCCCCACTTGATGTGATATGGGCTTATGAACTGCGACAAGAACATCACTTCCACTGGAATTATGCCCCACTCAACTTATCAAGTGGTCTTATCACAACAGCCAACGGATTAACTTATGATATGTCACTACCTGATGACAAGACACGTATGGTAGATCAAGGATTGGTCTATTGGGCGGATACGATACGAGATTCAATCAAAGCGTTAGACCCGTCTGCGCTTATAACCGTCGGTTTTTTTGTCCCGAATGAGCCGCACCCGGTTCGCGGTGTGGAAGATCAGCGTCTTGTCCGTACAGCGTATTTCATGCGAAACTCATCTATGGATTTTATCGATCTACATCATTATGCTGGTAACGGTGTTGACGATAAACAAATTTGGGAAAACTTCGGGCTGGAAGGTGTGAATGAAATACCCATTATTCTCGGAGAACATGGCGCTTATTATCATTGGTACGCAACAGAAGATCGTGCCGCATCTGCTGTAATGGGGCTCGAAGTTGAATCTTGTCGGGTCGGTTTTGATGGTTGGCTAATTTGGGCATGGCGTGGTGATGAATCAAGGGACATCTGGTGGGCAAACGAAGGCAATGGACATATTGCCGAAGTGGTTGCGCCGGTTATACGTCCCAACCCATGTGAATATGGCGAGTTCGATTTCATCCGCTATAACGTAGCACTTCAAGCAACAATTACGGCATCTAGTGCGGTAGATGGTGCTCCGGCTCAAAACATTGCGGATGGAACGCTGAACCTTTGGAACGCTTCTGCCTTATCTCCACAATGGGTGCAACTCGAACTCGCCGCTCCTACAGATATCGAATCTATCGTGCTGACTGTAGCGCAAGACCCACCCGGAGCAAGCACACACCAACTTTGGGTTCGGCAGGTTGGAGGCGAATTGATTTTAGTTCATACTTTCGATGGCATTACCAGCGAAGGTGAAATCCTCACTTTCACACCTGATGAACCACTAGCCAACGTAGATATTGTAAAGGTTATCACAACAAAATTATCGAATAATCTATGGCCCGCTTGGCATGAGATTGAAATTTTCGCCAGTATGCTCCCCTAGTGATGCTTCTATTCCAAATGTAGAAACGCATTTAGAAGGATTTCTGTCAACATTTATCATCATAAGACATAAGTACTATTACTAGTCGATGCTTTGTAATTTCCCCACAGGGAGTTGTCAGACATTTGAATAAAATCCGCCTTCGTGTAAATAAGGAAAGGAAATTCAAAATATCAAAGTATCGTAACGCACTTCCACAAGTATCATCCAAAAATATCTTCATTACCGATGGCGGTATTGAAACTGACCTCATCTATCATGAAGGGATGGAATTACCCAGTTTTGCTTCTTTCGTTTTATTGTTAAATGAAAAAGGTACTGAAGCACTTCGCAAATATTTTCAAGGATATGTGTCCATTGCACGCAATCATGAAGTTGGCTTAATTTTAGAATCTGCCACTTGGCGTTCCAACCCCGATTGGGGCAAACAACTTGGTTATTCTGAAAGTGATTTAGCCGCTATCAATCAAAAAGCGGTTGATATGTTGGTGAAACTTCGCAAAGAATATGAAAATGACAAAACAAAAACTGTCAGCACCGAGTTAGATGAAGGCAACCCTGTCGAATTAGCACAGGATTACACTCCGCTTTTAAATAATGTAAAAAATCTCAACGTTTTAGGCGGATGTTGTGGAACAGACTCACGTCACATTGAAGAAATCTGCAAAGTTGCAGTACAGCATAAACGTGTAACAGCGTAATTAATAGATAAAAAAAACAGACTGTGAAAATCACAGTCTGTTTTTTTTTCGCTTCACACTTAGGGATAGTTGATTCTGTTCCATCAACTTTTTTTATCGTCTATAATTTCCTTCACAATGACAAAGATAAACCAAAAGAATTTACAGGAATATCATCAAGAAGTTGCTCAAGAACTGAAAGCCATTGGCGACCCAACTTTTGGAAAAGCTGTTCAACAAGATAGAGCCTCAAACCTTGAACATCTTGGGATTAAATTTCCTGTGTTGAGAAAAAGAGTTAAGCAAGGTTTTTCTTTTTATGGATTACTAGAAGAACAGATTTTAGAAGTGTGGGATTATCTATGGAAAACATCTCCGTATGGTGATGTTTTATTCGCCGCTTTAGAATATTATGCTCCGATTGTAAAGAAAGAAGTGAATCCAAAATTTTGGTCAGTGATGAAGAACTGGAGCAAGCGAATTGATAATTGGTGTCACAGCGATGGATTAAGTGCCGTCTACTCCCGCATTTTAGAAAGTGATCCAGAAAAAGTTTATCCTCAAATGTTTAAGTGGAATCAATCTAAGGAAGAATGGTTAAGGCGAATTTCTCTAGTCAGCTTGATTCATTACACTGGAAAAAATGCAGTCTATCTTCCACTCAAAAAAGTTTTACCTTTGGTATCCAATTGTTTGGACGATGAAAGATATTACGTCCAAACTGCGGTTGGTTGGGTGTTGAGAGAGATGGGAAATGTGTATCCAAAAGAAGTGATGAAATATTTAGAATCTCATATTGAGAAATTGAGTTCAGTAGCTTTTACACGAGCAATTGAGAGAATGAATGCGAAGGAAAAATTTAGATTAAAGAAAATGCGTTTGGGAAAATAAATTTAGTGTATAATACACATAAATTACTAATTTTATACACATTGAGAGGCAGTATGCGAACTAACATTATTTTAGATGACAAGTTGATTGAACGCGCCAAAAAGTTAACAGGCATCAAAACCAAACGGGAAGTAGTGCATGAAGCATTACGACTCTTAATTTTGTTAAATGAACAAGGAAGTGTTCGTGAGTTAAAAGGAAAAGCAATCTGGGATGGCAATTTAGATGAACAACGTTCATCCCGCGTAAAGGTTCATTAAACATGTTAATTGTGGATACGAGTGTGTGGGTAGATTATTTCAATGGCATTGAAAATCCACAAACAGAGTTTCTCAATACCATATTAGATAAAACACCAATCTTGATTGGTGACTTAATTCTTACTGAAGTTTTACAAGGTTTTCGTCACGACCCAGATTTTGAAAGAGTGCGTCGAGCCTTAGGAAAGTTTACTCAAATTAATATGGTAGATACTGAGTTAGCAATTCAAAGCGCAAGAAATTATCGCTTATTAAGGCAAAAAGGCATTACTGTTCGTAAAACAATAGATAGTTTAATTGCTACATATTGTATAGAAAACGAACATGAACTTTTGCACAATGATAATGATTTTGATGGATATGAAAAACATTTGGGATTACGAGTAATTCACCCATAATAAAAAGGATTGTGATTAATCACAATCCTTTTTGATTTTATGATGGGATTGCTTCGCCTTGGTTTCGATACGTTGCTTCGCAACTACTCGACCAGCGGCTCGCAATGACATACTAAAATACTGCCGTACTTGCTAACAAGAAAAGAATATTTGGCACTAAACTCACAACAACTGTCACAATGGCGGTGATGGCGGTGGTGAAATTTAACCAAGTTTCGTTTTCAATCGTTGGGTCGCCTTCTTTCATATACATGTTGACGACGACTCGTAAATAGTAATAAGCAGAGACAACGGATGTAAGCACGCCGATGATTGCTAAACCAACAAAACCACCATCCATTACGGCGCGGAAGAGGTAGAACTTACCGACCATTCCTAAAGTTGGTGGAAAACCAATTAATGAAAGCATAAAGATGGTCATTGCAATGGCAAGGGCGGGGTATTTTTTGGCTAGCCCGGCATAATCATTAATTTCAAGACCTTTGTTTTCAGCTTTTTCTAAAGCAATTACAACAGCCCACGTCCCAAAGTTTGAAACGGTGTATGCCACTAAATAAAATAAGCCAGAAGCAACTGCAACAGGAGCAACTTCTTTAATTCCGTACGGCACGAATGCCATCAGGATATAACCTGCTTGTGCAATGGCTGAATATGCAAGTAGACGTTTGATATTAGTTTGTGATAAAGCCACAAAGTTACCAACAATCATCGTCAAGGCTGAAAGCACCCACAGAATATTTGTTAAGTCATCTGCTAGGGCGGGGAATGAAATTGCAAACACACGGAACAATGCTACAAAACCAGCAATCTTTGCACCTGATGACATGAAAGCAGTAACAGGTGTAGGTGCGCCTTGATATACGTCGGGAGTCCACATGTGGAAGGGAACTGCCGCGACCTTGAAGCCAAAACCTACAAGCAAAAGAGCGGCTCCAATAGACAGAAGCAGGCTGAAAGTCCCGGAAGAGGCGGCGAAGAAAATATCGTTCAACGCGGTTGAACCTGTCGCACCGTAAATCAAAGCGATTCCATAGACAACAAATCCACTAGCGAATGCGCCGAGCAAGAAATATTTCACGCCTGATTCTTCTGCTTCGATTCTGCGCGAAATGGCGGATAAAACGTATAGCGGAATGGAAAGTAATTCAAGCGCGAGGAAAACGATGATGAGGTCTGTGGCTTGCGCCATGAGCATCATGCCTGTCAGGCTGAATAAGAGTAGTGTGTAATATTCGCCTCTTTCGATGTTCATCCGTTTTGTGTACCCGTAAGCGAGTGCTATCCCAAACAAACCACTGACGAGTAATAAGATGTTGGCGAACGTGGAAAAACCATCTAACGCCACCATGTTGTTGAAACCTGTGCCTGTGATTCCAATTTGTGTGACGGTGTAGCCTAATGTAACTGCAAGACCAATTGCAGAAAGTATGGCTGTGATGGTTTTGCGATTCTTTGGAATGAATAAATCAACCAATAAAAGTACACTCGCCCAAACAGTGAGGATGATATAAGGTAGAAGTGTATAAAAATCTGTGAAGGTAGGTGGTGTCATCAAGACTCCGAGTTATGTCTTTGCGAGGGCGTTCTTTGCCCGAAGCAATCTCCTGCAAAATTGGGGATTGCTTCGTCGCAAAGAGCAAGTGCGCTCCTCGCAACGACATGGTGGTTATAAAGGCAAGTTTTGTAAAAGTTTTTCAACAGCGGGAGCGAGAATATCGAAGAATGGTTTTGGATATAAACCAATCCAGAACATGAAGAGTATCAATGGAACCATGGTGATAATTTCACGCCAGTTGAGGTCTTTGAGTTGGTGATGATGTGTGATTTCACCAGCGGGTCCCATAAACATTCTTTGGAACATATAAAGAATATAGACAGCCGCCATAATCACGCCAAGTGCAGAAATACCTGCGTACCATGGATTGCCAATTGCATCTGAACCAAAGGCTCCGAGCAAAATGGTGAACTCACCGACGAAACCATTGAGACCTGGTAAACCCATTGAAGACAAGGCAGAGATTAACATGAACACACCGAAGATGGGCGTAATCTTCCATAAACCACCATACACTTTAATTTCGCGGGTGTGTGTTTGTTCATAAATCATACCGATGAGCAAGAACAATGCACCAGTGCTAATACCGTGATTAATCATTTGCAAAATAGAGCCAGCCACACCTTCATGATTCAAGGCGAACAAGCCGAGCATCACGAAACCTAAGTGACTAACTGAAGAATATGCAACTAATTTTTTCACATCTGCTTGAGCATACGAAACCCATGCACCATAAATAATGCCGATGGTTGCAAAGAGTGCAATCCATGGGGCGGCTTGGACAGTTGCCTCAGGGAACAACGGAATGTTGAAACGGATAAATCCGTATGTACCCATTTTCAACAACACACCTGCCAAAATCACAGAACCAGCAGTTGGGGCTTCGACGTGTGCATCAGGTAGCCATGAATGTACGGGCCACATTGGAACTTTAATCGCAAATGCAATTGTGAAAGCAAGGAATAACCAAAGTTGAATATCAGCAGGAATGCCACCTTTTTCAATTAAATCTGGCACAGAGAAAGTGTTTCCATAAATACCGAGCCATAAAATGGCGAGCAACATCAAAATAGAACCAGCCATTGTATAAAGGAAGAATTTAATGGCGGCATAGACTCGGCGTGGTCCGCCCCAAATACCGATGATGAAATACATCGGCACTAAAGTAAATTCCCAGAAGATGTAAAACAGGAATAAATCTTGTGCGAGGAATACACCGGTCATACCTACTTCAAGTAATAAGAAGAATGCCATAAAATCTTTGACGCGGTCTTCAATGGCTGTCCATGTGCATAAAATGGAAATAGATGTCAAGACAGTCGTCATCAACACTAGCAAAATACTCAAACCATCCACACCTAAGTAATAATAAATATTAAATCTGGCGACGTTAATCCATTCGTATTTGGCTTCGAGTTGTAAGTTTGGGTTGGTTGCATCGAACATTGAAAACACCCACAGCGAAATGCCGATGGTAATCAATGATGTTCCCAACGCCACCCAACGAATGGCGTTTTTCTGCTCGGCGTTCATAAAGAGAATCACCAGCACGCCCAACAATGGGAAGAAGGTTAAGAGTGTAAGCGGTTGCGTAATAAATTCCATGTTCTATCCTTGTACCCTCACCCCAACCCCTCTCCCAAATGGGAGAGGGGTTGGGGTGAGGGAATTTTCTACTTAAAAATTAAATATCCTAAAATTAAAACCACACCCAACAAAACAGAAAGTGCATACGAACGCACAAAACCATTTTGAATTTTTCGCACATTGGCAGAAATCCAATTCGATACATCTGCCCAACTGTTGAAGAATCGGTCAATACCTTTTTGGTCAGCATATTGATTCAAGGCAATTTGCCCAATCCAGTTATAAGTTCCAAGAATAACCGTATCATGCACAAAGTCATGCCAGAAGCGCCAATCAATTACATCTGCAAGGAACGCGGCAAGTTTTTTAAACGGTTGGCGAATCAAGAAGTTATAAATCTCATCCACATACCATTTGTTTTCCATGCCCGTAAAAATAAAACTTAAAGGTTTTTTCAATGGGTCTAATTGATTGGATTTCATTGGATTGCGTCCGTAAATTAACCATGAAATCAAAATCGCAATCAAAGCCAAAACAGTAGATGAAATTGCCACGCCCAAATCAAAGGGCGGATATTCAATAGCGCCCAATGTATATTCAAGCCAGTGACCTAATTGATGGAAACCTTTGAATGGAAGATTCAACGCGCCTCCTGCTACGCTGAGAATTGCCAGCACAACCAGAGGTATGGTCATTATCTTTGGGCTTTCTTCGGCGTGTTTGGAAGCATCGGTTCTGGCTTCACCGAAGAAGACCATCCAAATTTGCCTGCCCATGTAAAAGGCTGTAAAAAACGCAGCGACAGTCAATAACCAATATACGGTTTGATTATGTAAACTTGCATCGAGCAAAATTTCATCTTTCGACCAAAAGCCCGCAAATGGGAAAATACCTGCAAGGGCTAGTGTGCCAATCATGTATAACCAAAATGTGACTGGCATTGTCTTTCTCATGCCACCCATGTTACGCATATCGCCTGGGTCAAATGTTTCGACATGCTCAACACGGCGTGCTTCGGCATGGTCATCATGTCCGTGACCATGTTCATCTTCTTCTTTTTTCTTTTTACCTAATTTTTTCTTTGGCTTTTCTTCATGGTGGTCATGATGTGCATGAGCATGATGTCCACGCTCAACGCCTAAAATCACAGAACCTGCGGAAAGGAATAACAATGCTTTGAAGAAAGCATGTGTAATCAAATGGAACATGCCTGCCACATACGCACCCATTCCAACAGCGGCAACCATGAAGCCAAGTTGTGAAATGGTGGAATATGCCAAAACTTTTTTAATGTCATATTGTCCGACTGCAATTGTGGCGGCAAATAAAGCAGTGACTGCACCAACAATCGCAACAATATTTTGGGCTTCGTGAACTAAATCATATAAAGGAAATGACCGAGTGATTAAGTAAACGCCAGCAGTGACCATCGTTGCAGCGTGAATCAATGCTGATACTGGAGTCGGACCTGCCATTGCGTCTGGTAGCCAAACATATAAAGGAATTTGGGCTGATTTACCAGCCACACCGACAAGCATGAATAATGTAATTGCTATGATAATTTCAGGTGGCGCACTTTTTGCGGCTTCAAAAACATTATCAAATTGGAAACTATTGCCTAAGTGCCAGAACATCAAAAAGCCTGCGATTAAGAAACCAAAGTCACCAATGCGGTTGACAACGAATGCTTTCTTTGCGGCATCTGAATTTGCCCATGAAGGTCGGGCGAGTGTATCCATTTCAAACCAAAAGCCGATGAGAAGAAATGAACACAAACCTACACCTTCCCAACCGACGAATAACATTAAGTATGAGTCGCCGGAGACTAAGACCATCATCGAGGCGAGAAACAGGTTGAGGTAAATAAAGAAGCGAGTGAAACGTCCTTCTTCATGTTTGTAGCGAACATCTTCGTGCATGTATCCGATGGCGTAGATGTGAATCAAAGTTCCGACACCAGAGACGACTAACATCATGGTGGCGGAAAGTGAATCAATGCGGAATGTCCAATCAAGTGCGAGGTCTCCAATGTGAATCCATTCCGCAAGTTGCCAGCGCATCACTTCGCCGTGATTGATAGAAACGGAATAGGCTAGCAACACGGAGACGATGAATGAAGCACCCGCCGCAATGCTGGCAACTGCACCCACCATGTTTTCGCTGAACTTAAGAGGCTTGGCAAGAATCCAATTAATTAGCAAACCGATAACTGGAAAAAACACCAGCCACGGTGCTAGAAAATAAAAACCTGTGTTTACTGTTTCGCTTAAGTGCATAGAAGTTCTAAGAGAGTAGAGAATAGAGAGTAGTCTTCGTTGTTCTTAAACTTATCTCTATTTTTCTAGTTATCTAATTATCTGTTCTCTTATCCTTTCAAAGAATTCATTTCATCAATATTGATATTTTTCTTCGACTTGAAAATTTCCACAATCAATGCCAAGCCTACGGCTACTTCTGCGGCGGCAACAGCAATGACGAAGAACACAAAAATTTGTCCTGTGAATGATTCGTAAATGCTGGAATAAGCAACAAAAGCAAGGTTGGCGGCATTGAGCATCAATTCAATAGACATGAAGATAATCAACGGGTTACGGCGAATTAATACGCCAGCCGCGCCGATAATAAATAAAATAGCAGATAGGGCAATGTAATAATCAACGGTGACTGTCATTTTGCACCTGTTTTTTCATGTTTGTTCAACACAATCGCACCAACCATGGCTACCAGCAAAAGAATCGAAGTTACTTCAAAGGGCAATAAGAATTGATTAAATAATTCCAATGCCATAGCACGCAAGTTTTCAATGGAATTGACAGAAGCATCTGGTGAAAGAACTGCTTCATCAGAACGGGCGCGAGCGAAGACCAGATAAATTGCTTGCACTGTCAGAATCACGGAAAGAATCGTTGCTAATGGTTTTTGCCAGGGAAGCACATTGGATTGAGGAAGTGTATCTGTGCCTAATAACATGATGACGAAGAGGAACAACACCATAATCGCACCAGCATAGACAGTGATTTGTGCCATAGCAATAAATGGTGCACCCAGTAAAAGATAAAACACAGCCACCACAATAAAATTCAATACAAGAAACAAGGCTGAGTACACTGCATTGCGACTAAACAACATGCCTAATGCAGAAGCAATGGCAACGAGTGAAAGGACGAGGAAAACGATTAAGTCAGTCATAGTTTTTATTTGAGACTAGAGATTGGAGACCAGTCTCTAGTTATCTAGTCTCTAGGATCTTCCATCTGTGGTACAGAACGAGTGAATACTTTTGGTTCCACTTTTTGCGGAGTGAGCATTGTTTCACCTTTGACAGGTACAAGCAACATATCTTTTGTATAAATGGCTTGCTTGCGGTCTGTGAAAGATAATTCGTAATTGTCGCCGAGAGTAATGGCTTCTGTTGGACAAGCATCTTCACAAAAGCCGCAGTAAATGCATCGGAGCATGTTAATTTCGTAGGTCGAGGCATATCTCTCCCCAGGCGAGAAGCGTTTTTCATCTGTATTTTCGGATGATTCAACAAAGATAGCATCCGCAGGGCAGGCGGCGGCACACAGTGAACATCCAATACATTTTTCGAGACCATTGTCATAACGATTCAACACATGACGACCACGAAAACGCGGACGGACTTCACGCTTTTGTTCAGGATATTGATAAGTGACAGTTTTCTCCGCAACAAATGTGCGAAATACTTCACCTAGCCCTTTGGTTAACTCAATGAGGGGTTCAAATACGCCCATAGGAATTTCTCCTCAATCCGTAATTAATCACAGCAATTGCGATTAAGAAACTAATAATAGAAGCAGGCAGAATACCCCAATAATACAGTTGATTATTGAACATATCTGCTAGCAAAATACCGACAGCAGTAATGAAACACAGAGCCAGAGTCAAAGGTAGGAAAATTTTCCAACCCAGTGCCATTAAGCGGTCATAGCGGAGGCGGGGCCAAGTAGCACGCACCCAAATCATCGCGAATAAAATCAAAAAGACTTTGATGAACAAATAGATAGGTCCCAAGAACCAATAGGTATCTACACTCAAAATGCCACCGAACAGATTTGTCAAGAACCAGGGCTCGCGATAACCGCCTAAGAATAAAGTAGCAGTAATCATAGACATAACAATCATCTTTTGATATTCAGCCATGAAGAACAAAGCAAATTTCATGCCTGAATATTCAGCATGATAACCCGCAGTTAATTCTTGTTCGGCTTCAGGAATATCAAACGGCGCACGGTTCACTTCTGCTAACACCACCACAAAGAAAACAATCAAGCCGATGGGTTGCACAACACCAAACCACATATCTTTTTGAGCATTCACAATTTCATTTAAGTTCATTGAGTCGCCCATTAAAATAACGAGCACAAAACAAAAACCTAATGAAAGTTCATACGAAATCATTTGAGCCGATGAACGAATGCCACCTAACATAGCATATTTATTATTGCTAGACCAACCTGCTAACACAATGCCATACACTGCTATCGAGGCAATAGACATGACGTACAAAATACCGACATTCAAATCTGCAACATATAAATGAACTTCACGTCCAAATAAATTAAACGAAGTTCCCAATGGGATAACAGCCGCAAGCACCAATGAAGGCACAACTGTTAATACAGGTGCCAGAATAAAAACAACTTTATAAACTTTTGCGGGTGTTAATTCTTCTTTGAAAATTAATTTCACTGCATCAGCAATCGGTTGCAACACACCTTGCGGACCCGCACGATTCGGTCCCACACGCACTTGCATTCTTGCTAATGCGCGGCGTTCATATAATGTTAAGTAAGCAAAGCCACCTAACAAAATTAAGCACAAGATTGCGCCTTTCAAAATCCATTCAAGCCATAGTACCCAATCCATTATTTCACCTTTACTGCAACAGGTTCACGAATAGCAATGCCCATGCTACGCGGCACAAGCACCACACCATTAGAAACAGAATCATCAATGTTTACAATCGCTTCGCCATTCACGCTATCAAAACTTAACTTCACTTGCTTACCAACATCCACCCCTAATTTTTTGGCAGTGGATGAATTCATCGCAACTTTTGTTTCGCCAATTCTTCCTTCAAGTAATTCTGCACTGCTGACTGTGATTCCATAATCATATAATTTATTGATAGGCACAGCCAACACTTCTTTTTCTTTTAGATGAAGAGCCGCTTCTTTCCTGACTTTGGGGATGCGTACTGTTCCTCCAACTTGTGCCATCGGGAGGAGTTGGACTCCCAACCCTTTTACATTCTCATAGGTCGTGCCGCCATAATACATGTCACTGCGACCAACCAATGGGAATTGTTCTTTGGTTTCAGCCAGCTTGTCATAATTCAAATCCGCAAAGGCTTCAATCGAATTGGATAACAAATCAAACACCACACGCACCGATGAACCTTCTAAAATCACACCCATTTGTTTCGCAATCATAGATGTAATTGCAAAGTCTGGTTTGCTTTCACCTTTCACTGGCACAGCGGCATAAAATCTTTGTACACGCCTTTCACCAGAAGTTAAAGTACCTTCTCGTTCTGTAAATGCCTGAGCAGGGAATACTGCATCTGCAATTTCGGTTGTAGCAGTTTCAAGTAAATCTTGCACGGCTACAAATTTTGCATCTTTCAAAATTTTAGCAAAGTTCGGGTTATCACCCACAGGGTCAGCCCCGGCAATATAAACTGCTTTTCCTTTAAGTGCTTTTTCTAAATCAGCCACAGGTTCAAAGCCCATTTCAAATGCACCTTGGTCATTGGCTCTCTGCCAGACACCGATTAACCCATTATTTGCTCTACCAATGTGACCTGTTTCTTTTAACAAACTTCCACAAGCAGATGCTAAGGCAGAAGTTCCATTAACTCCCAACCCATCACTGCCATAGAAGATAATTGCATTTTTGGCTTTGGCAAATTCATCAGCAACTTTGCCTTTTTTGCCTAAATCATTAATGGTCTTAACTTCGTTGCCATGTGTATATCGAATAGTATATTTTGCAAATTTATCTAATTTTGTTTCGCGGGCATTTGCTACGATTACAGTCGCACCCCGTTGTGCCGCTTGCTTGACTCGTAACCACCAAATCGGTGCTTCTTCATATAAATCAGATGCCACAACGACAATTGCATCACCTGCGCCCATTTTGCTCAAGTTTGTGCCAGCACCCACACCTACCAATTTGGTCAATTCACCGCCGCCCATGTCAGAATACAAAATGGCTTTGCCACCGGCTGTATCTGCTAAAGATTTGAGATTGAACAAATCTTCGTTCGATAAACGTCCCGAAGCAAGAACAACAAAATCTTTTTTATTCTTGGTAAATTTTTCTGCGGCTAATTTTGTGGCGGCATCCCATGAAGCACGGGATAATTTTCTGTCTTTGCGAATCATTGGCTTGGTGAGGCGTTCTTTGCTTTCAGCATAATGATATGCAAAGCGACCTTTATCACATAACCAAATTTCATTTACTTCTTCATTTTGTCTTGGCATCACACGTTTCACAACAATGTCACCACCTGCTTTGGCTTCGCGGCGAGTATTGAGTGTCGTGTTACAACCAACTGGACATTGCGTACATATCGAGGATTCAGCGTCCAGTTCCCACGGTCGGGCACCGAAGCGGAAATCAGAAGTGGTCAATGCACCCACAGGGCAAATATCAGTTGTGTTGCCAGAAAAAATCGAATCAAAACCTGGTTCAGATAATGAAACGATTTGCATTTTTCTGCCACGTTCATCAAAACCCAAAACGGGTTCGCTGGCAATATCTTCTTGGAAGCGCACACAACGTGCACATTGAATACAACGTTCGCGATCCAAATAAATCAATTCACCAAGTGGAACTTGTTTATCAAGATTTTGTTTTTCATCGTAGATAAAACGACTCTTGCCCGGACCATGTGCCATGGTCAAGTTTTGAAGCGGACATTCTCCACCTTTATCACACACCGGACAATCTAATGGATGTGACGTGAGCAAAAATTCAACTGTGCTTTTTTGACCCAAAGTTGCTTTATCAGTTTGTGTGTGTACCACCATGCCATCAAACACACGATTGGTACAAGCGGTTTCAAGTTTCGGGCGCATGGCAATTTTGGGTGCGCCATTTTCCATGACCACTTCTTTTGTTTTTGGGTCAACGGCTGGTGAACCAATTTCTACCAAACACATGCGGCACATACCCACTGGTTCAAGTTTTGGGTGATGACAAAAAACAGGAATATCAACACCAGTCATTTTGGCGGCTTCAACCACAGTGATACCCGCTGGCACACTAATATTTTTTCCATCAATCGTTACGTTCACTTGTTTTATCGTCATACGCTATGCTCTGTTAAACTCTTGTGGGAATCGCTTAATGCCACTTACAACTGCCATGGTTGAAAACTCACCCAATGCACATAAACATTTGCCTTGAATTTGTTCAGCAACATTTAATAACAACTCTACATCTTCGTTTTTTACGCCGTTACCATTTTGCATCCGTTTGCTGATGTTGTTCATCCAGAATGTACCTTCACGGCAGGGTGTGCATTTTCCACAAGATTCATGTTTGAAGAATTTGAGTGTTTTGCTAATCACCCATTTCAAATCCACTGTATCATCTAACACAATCACAGATGCAGAACCTAAATCTGCACCCATTGCTTTCACAGCGGCATAATCAATCGGTGTATCTAACACTTTATCATTGGCAACAATTAATGAAGAGGATGCACCTGCTGGCATAATTGCTTTAACAGGTCGGCTATCTTGTACACCACCACCATGTTCATAAATTAATTGTCTGAATGTTGAACCAAACGGAAGTTCATAATTACCGGGCTTGCGAACACGCCCACATAACGAATAAATTTTTACACCTGCGGCATCAGGCGTGCCAATGCTTTTATACCAATCTGCTCCGTTGGCAAGTATCGGCGGCACATTCGCAAATGTTTCTACATTATTAATCACAGTTGGCTTACCGAATAATCCAAACACTGCTGGAAATGGCGGACGATTTCTTGGTTGTCCACGTTTGCCTTCCAACGATTCCAATAAAGCAGTTTCTTCACCACATATATACGCGCCTGCACCTAAGTGTGTATAAATTCTTAACGAATAATCGGTGCCAAATAATTTATCACCGAGAAAACCTGCTTCTTCCATCTCAGCAATTTGTTTATCCATCTCTTCGGCAATATCCCAAAACTCACCACGCAAATAAACATAAGCAACATTTGCACCGACTGCATACGAAGCAATTGCCAAACCTTCCAAAAATTGGAAGGGATTCAGCTCCATCAATTCACGGTCTTTGAACGTGCCGGGTTCCGATTCATCTGCATTGGCAACCACATAATGGGGCCATTTATTTTTATCAATGAATGACCACTTCAAGCCTGTTGGGAAACCTGCGCCTCCTCGCCCACGTAAGCCTGAGTTTTTAACCTCATCCGTCACTTGGCTTGGTTGCATTTTCGTCACGGCTTTTTTGAAAGCAGAAAAACCACCGTTCTTTTTATAGACGTTAAATTTATGTAAATCAGGAATATCCCGATGTCTTAATAAGATGTGACTCATCGCTTCTCTCCTGTTTCAACTTGTTTCAGCGACTGAAGCCACTCATTCACCCGGTCAATCGTCATGTATTCGTGATATTTGATTCCATCAGGTCCTTGAGATTGGAACATGGGAGCACGATCACAAGCGGCGAGACACATCACATGTTCAACAGTCACCATACCGTCTGCTGTTGTGCCGCCATCTTCAACATTTAAGTGTTCACAAACTTGTTTCATAAATTCATCAGCACCACGTAATGCACAAGGTAAGTCGGTGCAAATTTGCATACGATATTTGCCCTCTTTTTTCTCGTGATACAACGTGTAAAAACCAACCACTGCACCAACTTCGGTTTCGGTGATATCTAAAAGTTTTGCAATCTCTTGCATAGACTCTTTGCTGACATATCCTTCATCTCTTTGCACGAGATGTAAAAGTGGCATGACTGCTGAACGTTTATATTCAGGTGGATATTTCGATAAAATTTGTTTTATTTCTTTGGGATATTTTTGTTGCAAACTCATCGGTCAATATCTCCAAGCACAATGTCAATAGAAGCAAGGATAGCAACCAAATCTGCTACCAAATGTCCTTTGGTGATTTCAGGTAAGACTGCTAAATTATCAAAGGAAGGAGTTCGCATGTGAACGCGATAAGGTTTTGGTCCGCCATCACTTTCGAGGAATACACCTAATTCTCCACGTGGGGATTCAACTGCACTATAGATAGAACCTTTGGGTGCGAGGAAACCTTCTGTCCATAATTTGAAATGATGAATCAACGATTCCATACTTGTGCCAATTTCTGAGCGTGGTGGTGGAACAAACTTACGATTCTCTGAACGAACTGGACCCATTGGAAGTTTATCCATGGCTTGTTCGATGATGCGTAATGATTCTCTTAATTCTTCAATACGGACGATATAACGTGCATACGTGTCGCCTTCTTCACGAGTTGGAACATCAAATTGATATTGGTCATAACCAAGATAAGGTGTTGCTTTTCTTATGTCCCAATTTACACCTGATGCCCGAAGTGTAGGACCAGTTACCCCGTAGGAAAGAGCCGTCTTTTTATCAAGATAGCCGATGCCCACTAAGCGATCCAAGAAAATGGGATTGCGAGTCATCAAACGTTCGTATTCATCCACACGTTTGTGGAACATTTTTACAAAATCACGCACGGCTGTTTCAAACTCAACGGGTACATCGCGCCATAAACCACCAGGGCGGATGTAAGTGGTCATCATGCGTTGACCAGACACCATTTCAAAAATATCTAAAATCAATTCGCGTTCACGGAAACAATAAAGGAAGACGGACATTGCCGCAAGGTCGAGACCAAATGCACCAAGCCAAACTAAATGGGAAGCAATGCGTTGCAGTTCAACAAGAATCACACGCAAGGCTTGAGCACGCACTGGGACATCTACATCCACCAATTTTTCGACAGCCATTACATAAGCAAGATTGTTGCCCATAGTGTTCATATAATCGAGGCGGTCGGTCATCACTTCGGCTTTCTGATACGTTTTGGCTTCCATATTTTTTTCGATGCCAGTGTGTAGATAACCAATATCAGAAATACAGTTGACAACTGTTTCACCATCTAACTCAAGCAACAAACGCAACACACCATGTGTGGATGGATGTTGTGGACCCATATTAAGCAACATGGTTTCACCGCGCAAAGCACGTTCTGAAACCAAATGTTTGAATTGATCGATGCTGACTTCTTGAATTTGAGTCATGCTTTTTTTCCTTAAGTCTTATCCGCTGTACTTGAGTATTTTTTACCGCCAAGCACGCTAAGGTCGCCAAGTTTAGGTTTTCTTTGCGTTCTTCGCGGGCTTTGCGGTGAAAGATATAGTAGAAAATATAACTTTATTCCTTTGCGTACGGCTTGCGAATATCTATATCTTCAAAATTAAATGTAAATTGTGGTTCTTCATAACCCAATGGAAAATCTTTGCGTAACGGATGACCTTCTGTACCATCAGGCATTAAGATTCTGCGTGGGTCTGGATGATTTTCAAAATCAATGCCGAACATATCCATTAATTCACGTTCACGCCAATTACAAGTGTCATAGACTTTGGTTGCTGTCGGCAATTTCGGGTTATCACCATTGACAGGAACACGTAATTGAATGAAAGCAATTTTTTCTAGTGAGGTTAATTGATAAATGACATGAAAACGAGGTGACATTTTTGGGTAATAATCTACTGCGGTTAGGGCAGACAGTAAATCAAATTTATGTTCATCACGTAAAAGTTTGAGTGCCTCAACAATTTGTTCACCAGAAACAAAACAATGCACCTCATTACGATATTCTTCGTAGGTGACATTGAATTTATCTTGTAAAGCTTTTACGATAGGTTCGAGTTTTTTATCCATAATTTAATCACCATGTCGTTGCGAGCCACGTTCTTGTTCTAAGTGGCGAAGCAATCCACAACATAACCATAAGATTGCTTCGTCGGCTTCGCCTCCTCGCAATGACAGAACTATGCAGGTGCAGTTACTTTTTGAGCATTGACCTTTTCATATAAAGTCAAGACACCATGAATCAATGCTTCTGGGCGTGGAGGGCAACCTGCTACATATACATCAACAGGTACAACTTCATCAACCCCTTGGAAGATGGCATAGTTATTAAACACACCACCGCAAGATGCACAGTCACCCATTGCGATGACCCATTTTGGTTCGGGCATTTGATCATATAACAATCTCAAGACAGGTCCCATTTTCTTGGAACAACGACCAGCCACAATCATCAAATCCGATTGACGCGGACTAGCACGCATCAATTCCATACCGAAGCGGCTCATATCATAATCAGATGCTTGTGCCGCCATCATTTCGATAGCACAACATGCCAAACCAAACAACATGGGCCACATCGCATTGGTGCGCGACCAATTAACGACCTGTTCAAGCGTAGTCGTCACTACGCCCATATTTCCAAGTTTTTGTTCTATTCCCATTCAAGGGCTCCTTTCTTCCACGCGTACACATAACCAATTAATAAAATAACAATAAAGATCCCCATTTCAATTAAGCCAAACAAACCCAATTGACGAAACGCAATTGCCCAGGGTAAAAAGAAAATCACTTCAATATCAAACAGAATAAATAACACAGCAATTAAATAAAACCGTACAGGCATTCGGCGTGTGCCTTCACCATACGGAACCATACCTGATTCATAAGGTATATCTTTCGCCGCAGACTTTTTCTTCGGTCCCAACAATTCCCCCAAGCCGATAGCAATGAACGCAATCAACGTAGCAACTGCAATCATCACCCCAATGGCAATATATTCAAAAAGCATACATACCTCTACTGATTTGCAAAAACTGACGTGCTTGACGAAGTATACTCATAAGTGCTACTTTTCACAAGGGATTTTCTGAATAAATCTACATTTCCCCAAATTTGCTATTAATCCGCTTCTTTTCTAGGGGATAATTGGTTCTGTTCCTCAATCCCCCAAATAATCTCGCAACTCTCTACTCTTAGAAAACAACAACTACAGTCAACTTATTGAAGTATATCTTTTATAATCCCCTCATGCAAAAAAAATTGTTATTTTGTGTTTTTCTTATGGCTTCGTGTGCTTCACCGAACAACCCGGCAAGTGATGTCTCTTTGCAAACATATCTCACCAGCACACCTGCCTCTACAAACACACCAAATGTTTTAGTAGTCGAAACCACGCCCCTCCCAACCAATACGCCACACATTTACATCGTGCAACAAGGTGATACATTCAGTGAAATTGCTGAAGCATTTAACATCTCCATTTCTGATTTAAGAGCGGCGAATCCAGATGTAAGCCCGAACACAATGTCCATCGGTGAGACGCTCATCATCCCAGACCCATCTGCTATTTTCGCCGCCGCTTCAACTCCTACGCCTCTGCCTGTTCCCATCACCCAAACAGTTTGCTACCCTGATTCATCCACTGGGACGCATTGTTTTGCATTAATTCAAAACAATACGGAGCAAATCCTCGAAAATGTTTCAGTCAAAATCAATTTATTAGATGAAGCAAATAATCTAATTACAAGTGAAGCCGCCTTTACCATTTTAGATATTATTCCTGCAAACTCATCACTACCTGTTTATATTTATTTTCCAAATGTGAATCAGACAGTTAATCCACAAGTGCAATTGTTGAGTGCGATTCAAGGGAATTCAAGTAATTATCTCCCCGCCGTGATTCAAAACAGCATTGCAGAAATCAACGGTAATTACGCTCAAGTGCGCGGAGGAATTTATTTGCCATCAGAATCACAATCCGCAACCCAAGTGTGGATTGCGGCTGTAGCGTATGACAAGAATAAAAATATTGTCGGCGTGAGGCGTTGGGAAGGCGGAGAAATCCAGCCGGGGGGTAGTATCAATTTCCAATTTAGCGTATCAAGCCTAGGTCAAGATATAGAAGCGGTGGAGTTTTTCATTCAAGCGAAATAAAACGTCCCGCAGGTTTGTTAACTGAATAGAGTCTTATCACAAAACCTGCGGGACGGTGATTACAACTTATCTTCTGTATCACTTTTGCCCACATCTTTACGGACAATGATTCCCAAAATGGGAATCCCGATAACTATCAACAGCACGCCACAAAAACAAAGCAATGAAATGGTGAGTGAAAGTGGTGGACCTGTTTGTTCAATCATAAAATAATAATACCATTATCCGTCATTGCTTGGTCGCTATCGCTCCTCGCAATGACATAGACACTCACCCTTAATTAATCTCGCCGTGTAAAATAAGAGATGAAATATTTTTTTGGAGATGTAAATGAAACCTAAATTTATTATCGGCTTTGGGATGATTTTAGCCGCAGTGATTTTCTTGATTTTTACTTCTACTGCACAAAGCCAAGAACGCTTTATGACGGTAGATGAAATGCTAGCCGAAGGACCTGCTATTGTGGGAGATAGTATTCGTATTACTGGCGCGGTGATTGGCGATACGATTCAATATGACCCTGCTACTTTGACTTTGACCTTTGAAGTGGCTCATGCCCCAGCAGATTTTCAGGAAATTGAAGAACAAGGTGGTTTGGCAAAAGTATTATATGATGCCGTCAATGACACAACTCGTAATCGCGTTAAAATTATTTATATCGGTGTAAAGCCAGATTTATTACGCACCGAAGCGCAAGCCATTATGGCTGGCACTTTAGATAAAAACGGTGTCTTTCACGCAACTGAATTATTGTTGAAATGCCCTACTCGTTATGAAGAGGCTTTGCCAGAACAGACTCAACCTTAAAAATAATCCGCTAATCTTCGCCAATCTGCACGAATTATTTACATTAGCGAAGATTAGTGAAAATTAGTGGAAAAATAAATATATGCTTGCAGAATTTGGATATGGTGTTTTAGTTCTAAGTTTTATCGTCACAGTGTATAGCGGCGTTGCCGCTTTTTTCGGCGTTAGAAAAGGCTCTGCTTCTTTAATAGAAAGTGCTAGGCGAGCGCAATTACTTTCTTTTCCACTAATTTCAATTTCATCATTGGCTTTAATTTTTTTGCTGGTCAATAATCGTTTTGATGTTTCATTTGTTTACGAAGTGACCAGTCGCAGTATGCCGACCTACTTAAAAATCACAGCCTGGTGGGGCGGACAAGCAGGCTCACTTTTGTTTTGGTCTTGGTTGTTAGCGGCATTTACATCATTAGTCACTTTGCGAAAATGGGATAGAGATATTGAATTTCTCCCCTGGGTGATTGTCGTTTCTGCCATCACGTTAGCGTTCTTCTTGTTTATGATTATCTTCCACGAAAATCCATTTTCAAGATATTGGTTAGTAGCAGGCAACGTCGTTGAAAGTATGTTCAAGCCCACCGCAGAAGCAACCATTTTCACCCCAGAAAATGGACGCGGATTAAATCCATTGCTTCGTCATCCCGGCATGATTATTCATCCGCCTATGTTGTATCTTGGATTTGTCGCGTATGTGATTCCATTTGCATTTGCAATCGCCGCATTAATTACGGGTCGAACGGATGACCGTTGGACGCGCATCACACGCCGTTGGTCATTATGGGCTTGGTTATTTTTATCTTTCGGTTTAGTGCTTGGTGGGCGTTGGGCATACGA
>Ga0224723_1000012_pt1 | contig 110806 bp, 95 predicted proteins | sample Balambano_FR2_Me_FD_161647 | JGI IMG/M metagenome (GOLD analysis project Ga0224723, IMG submission 161647) | Freshwater sediment microbial communities from Lake Towuti, South Sulawesi, Indonesia - Balambano_FR2_MetaG | ecosystem: Environmental > Aquatic > Freshwater > Lake > Sediment | place... | reverse complement strand
TTACCAGGAAATTACTGCCAAACTGTTTATCACCGAGAACACCGTCAAGAAACACATCAAAAGCATCTTGTCGAAGCGTCGCATCGCCTTAGAAATCGAAGAGGACTAACGCCTTTGAATTCCCCTAGTTCCCCCTGGTTCCCAAACTCTTGCTTGGGAACCGCTTTTGAGGAAGCTCCAGCTTCCTGGACAGGATTACCAAGCTGGAGCTTGGTCACGCGGGAAAACGCTCCTTCATTTCCCCGTCTCCCCTAAGTAGATAGACAGAAATAATTACAAACCCAATTTTTGGAGAGCGTGCGCCGTTGGCGCACGCTCTCCAAAAATTAGGTAATTTGTTTTGTCCAGGTACTTATCTCCCCTATCCCTCATTTTCCCCGCCCTCAGCTTGGTTGAGTAAGAATTGCAGCGATCGCCGAATTCTCATGTCTACCTGTTCTGCTTCCGCGTTGAAAATTAACGTATAGAAAACTGAACCTGCTATCAAATCAAAAATCAGAGAGGCATCCAGGTCTGCCTGAATTTCGCCACGAGTTTTAGCCCGATTGAAAATTTCCTCCAATTCTTTGCGCCGGGGGAAGATGTATTTTGTGCGGTAGATTTGAGCAAATTGGGGACTGCTAGAAGCAGTACTGAGTAACAGGGCGATCGTTTGACGACCCAAATCACTGCAACTCATTTCGATAATTTCTTCGATGAGACAATTCATGTCTCCCCAAAAACTACCCGTGTCAGGTAACGAGGGATCGCACAATACATCGTCGATGGCAGCAGCGACGACTTCATCTTTACAGGTGTAGCGGCGATAAAGCGTTGCCTTGCCCACCCCTGCACGAGCAGCGATCGCCTCCATACTCATGTCTGGATAACCCGCTTCTGCCAGCAAATTCAGGGTCGCTTGCAGAATTGCTTGGTTCACTGCTTCACTGCGCGGTCGTCCAGGAATTTTGCTTGGTTTGTTCATCCCATCGAAGCTCTTGAATAGCAATGCTTCAGTTGTTCAAACTGAGAGTTGTTTAGACCGAGGTGAAACCCCGAAACCTTAAACCTTTGCCTTAAAGCTTATGCTAATCAATTAAGACTATTATGTATATCAGTTTGAAGTAGTTAAAGCTTGACGTGCTATGATGTATACGATACAGTACCGTATTATAAGTTTTGTAATTTTAGCACTCATTCATCTTGCGTATCCCATTTAAGGATCTACAATTTCGGCTTGAGATACTGCCTTTTCGGAATAGTCAATTTTTCGGGATGGCCAGAACTCATCTTTAGCTCTCAAGAGAAGCTGGTTTATTTGTTCTGGCAATCTCTTCAAAAGGCAAATTTTTCACAGCCTGTTATTCCTGATAGAGCGTTGATTGCTCTTTGAGAGCAAGGTCTGTAGCGTTCAGCATCAAACGTACCGCAATGGGTGGCTATTCAGTAGGTCGAAGAACATGAAATGTGTGATGGCAACTCCCAAGATGATTCAGAATTGCAGTCAGTCTCCCGCTAGTTGGGCGGAAGCGCTCTCTCCTCGTGAATTAGAGGTATTGCGTCTGGTTGTTGAAGGTCAAAGCAATCCAGAGATTGCGGCTCAACTGCATATCAGCCTCAATACAGTGAAAACCCATGTTCGCAACATCACTGGCAAGTTTGGAGTGGGCGATCGCCTGCAAGCTGCCGTTTTTGCAGTCCGCAACGGTATCGTCTAGCAACAGTATTGCTCGTTGACCATCCCTGGAACATCTCTGTGCCCTCAATGCCTCTGTGGTCTTGGCTTGCTTTGTGTTTCCGATACAAGCTTACTGATACAACCGAGCCGGTTTTTCGTGAATCCGAGACTCGATCGGTTCAACTTTCCGAATAAATTCAATTAGCATCCGATAGTCTGGTGGCGGGGCATTGGGAATAAAACCCGCTTCCTGGGCAATTTCGGGTAATGCCTGCTGCATCACCTGCTGAATTAGTTCTTGTTGATTGCGATCGACCTGAGGACTGATCAGCACCGCTCCTGGAGGCACTCGCCGACTGGCGTGAAACACCCGCAAGCGCTGGTTGGGAAACTGGGCACGGTATTGCTCCAGTTCGGTTTGGGATACGGCACCGACTTCGATTTCTCCCCGGATCAACCCATCTAAAAGGAGTTTAGGAGTGGGAGCCAACCGAATTTCAGATGGGGCCGTACCATACAATTCGTATAGGGGCACATAGTAGCCTGTCGCAGATCCCGGTTGCCCCAATCCCACAACGCGATCGCTGACCTCCTGCACTGTCTGAATCGGGCTGTCTTCTGGCACCACCAGCACCGAAGTTAGATTAATCACTCCTTGCAAGGGAAACAGGGGCAAATATTGGGATTGGGCAATGGCGATCGCCGCTAAGCCAGCAGGAGCAAAAACAATCGACCAGGCTTGTTGCTGGATTTGTTCCCGGGCCATAACTTCGTTGAAGGCCGGTTCTAAGCGCACCAGTTGTTTCGTTTGGCTTTCCAGATAGGCAATAAACCGCTGGTATTTTTCCAGGGAGCGGTCTTGGTCGGCGTAGGCGATTGTGCCCAGGGACAGTTCACCAAAAGTTTTGCTGGAATTGGCACCAGCACAGGCCCCTAACAATCCAGCGATAAAGAGACAGGATTGAATGCAGAAAGAACGACGAGACATCCGGTTAATCACGGTTTATCGATGAAAAAGAATGAATGCAAGATGATCTAAGAACAAGCCTGATCAGTATTCAAAAATCACAATCGCACATTGACTTAAAATAACTCTGAAAGATCTATGTTAAAAAATTTACGGCTTAGCAAAAAGTTTAATCTTCTCCTCCTGCTAGTGTTTCTGAGTGCGGTCGTGCTCAGTGGCATTGCTTTCTCTACTATTCTGACCCGCAATGCTGAGGCGCAAGTGACAACCAAGGCCACTTTGCTGTTGCAAACCATGCTGGCTGTGCGGGAATATACCAACGAACAGATCACGCCTGAATTGGCTCCCCGCCTGGAAACCGAACCGGAATTTTTGCCCCAAACGGTTCCGGGGTATTCGGCCCGCGAGGTGATTGAAAACCTCCGCAGCCAACCCGAATATAAAAATTTCTTTTATAAAGAAGCGGCTCCCAATCCCACCAATCTGCGCGACAAGGCAGACGGGTTTGAATCGGAATTAATCGACCAGTTTCAACAAAATTCTGCTTTGACAGAACTGACTGGCTATCGCTCCTCGCCAGCCGGAGATTTGTTCTATATTGCACGACCGATCGTGATTCAAAATGAATCCTGCTTGCGCTGTCACAGCACGCCAGATCAGGCTCCCAAGAGCCAAATTGCCACCTATGGTAGCGAGAACGGGTTTGGCTGGCAGTTGAATTCGGTGGTTGGGTCCCAGATGATTTCTGTGCCAGCCAGCGAGGTACTAATTAATGCTCGTCGTTCCTCTTTCCTGTTTATTGGCATCGTGTCTACTGCCTTTGCCTTGCTGATTTTGACAATTAACATGCTGCTGAAACGGGTTGTGATTCAGCCGTTAAATCAAATAGCCAATGTCGCCAATGAGGTCAGCATGGGCAATATGGAAGCTGAGTTCGCACAAACTTCAAATGACGAGATTGGCAAACTAGCAACTGCCTTTAACCGCATGAAAACCAGTTTGGTGATGGCGTTTGAGATGTTAAATCAGGGCCAGTAAGGATTGGCGAAAGGACTCGGCGGTTTTGGGGTCGCGCAAGTGTTGAGACAGAGACTCAATTAATTGAGTAGAAGACAAATGGGGATGGCGGGTCAGGGTGCGTTGTACCAAGACAGGAGCGATCGGCCCCACTGACTTGGCTAACTCTTGCTCACACCGCTTCACAAAATCGGCAGTCACCGCAGGGGTAGCAGTCGCGGCTGTGGCACCCGAATTCACAAAGGTGGGAATCGAACTGTTATCAAAGTTCTGCAATAACAACTCGGCTTGTTTGCGAAATTGCGTTCGCCGGGGCAACGGCACCCGTTCGACTAAAGTCTCCAGCAAATCTTCCAGGGTACTAACTTGAGTCAAAGCCGCCTGAAAAATCACTGTGGCGATCGGCCCAATCAGTTCTGCTAGTAGCTGCTCCAGGGACTTTTTGACGGTGTCTGAAAGATCTTGCGGCGTGGGTAGAGGTGCTGGTGTGAAGGTTTTCGGTGGCTGGGTGGCAAGACTCAATGGGGGTTGCGTCACCGGGAGAGTGCCAAATGTGGCAGTTTCTTCTGTAGGGGAATCAGAGGCGATCGCACCATTGGTATTGCCGTCAGCGCTTGGTGAGAGTAATGGTTGACCTATTGATTGCACATGCGCTTGCAGGGCTTGCAGGGCAACTGTGGCGTTTTCGTAGCGCTGGCGGTGGTCATAGCGCACCATCCTATCCAAAATAGTAGCTAAACCAGGATGGATAGAGAGGCGATCGCCAAAAGCCGCACAGCAATATTCGCCTGACCCAGCATCGGCTGGAAAGGATTTGGGATGTAGACCAGATAAGGCCTGTAGCGCCACCATGCCGACTGCATAGACATCACTGCTATAACGAGGATGAAACGCCTGTTGTTCGCAGGGCATGTAGCCAGGAGAACCGATGGCAACGGTGACGCTAGTTTCACCAGCGAAAGCGGTGTCTTGGGTACTGACTAGCTTGACTGCGCCAAAATCGATTAAGACCATGCGATGATCTTTATTGCGTCGAATTAAGTTCGCTGGTTTGATGTCGCGATGGATGACTTGGCGCTGATGCACAAACGCCAGTACTTGCAAGAGGTCTTGTAACAGGATGAGGGCGATCGCTTCACTGACTTGGCGATTTGAAGCCAGTTCTTTGCTGAGCGTTTCTCCAGGAATATATTCTTGTACTAAGTAAAATTCCTGATTCTGCTCAAAATGAGCCAGTAATCGCGGAATTTGATCGTGGTGTCCCAACTGATATAAAGTCTCAGCTTCACGGTCAAACAGCCGTTTGGCTACCTCAAGCGAACCAGAATCAGTAGCGCGGGGTTTGAGTTGCTTAACCACACACAACGGTCGGCTCGGTAGGTGATGATCTCTAGCCAAAAAGGTTTGACCAAAACCGCCGCCGCCCAAATGGTTAACAATTTGATAGTGCCCTGCCAGCAACTCCATGTTGTTTCTCTGCGTAAGGTTTCAGAGCCTTACTGACGTACTTGATACTTTCTATCTTCGCAGGCTCGCAATAATTGTCAGTCAGATACAGGCTCTAGGAGCCTGTATCTGATCTTAAATAAATCTTAAGCTTACCTAACTCCCTATTCTCATTTTAAACCCTGCGCCATTCCATCTCACGCCCCTTTCCACCCCTCTAAGTAGATAGACAGAAATAATTACAAACCCAATTTTTGGAGAGCGTGCGCCGACGGCGCACGCTCTCCAAAAATTGGGTAATTTATTTTGTCTAGGTACTTACCCTCTACTTTCTAAGGCAGCAAGATTGCTAACTTTGTTAAATCTTCTTAGCATTCGAGCAATCAATCTCAATTCGCAGTAGATTCGGTTTTGAAGGTTTGTTGTCTCATTTAGGAAATTTGCTTATGGCGGCTTCATATTTGCCTTCCATCTTGGTTCCCATTGTTGGATGGGTCTTTCCGGCTGTTGCAATGGCATTTCTCTTCATCTATATCGAGCGTGAAGATCCCAGTGGCATTTAATGTCAATTGCTTCATCCATGCAACAGATTAAATTTTTTGTTGCAATTTGTTTTTTTGTGCTGAGAATTTCAGCCAGTCCAGTCAGGCACAGATAGTACGATAGATAGTACAGCAGAAGTTGGAGATAACCTGAACATGACACAGGACTTTGTAGGACCCGCAGGCGACCCTCAAATCGGCAATCTCGCTACCCCCATTAATTCCTCTGGCTTTACCAAAGCCTTAATCAACAATCTACCTGCTTATCGCGCTGGTCTTTCTCCCCAGCGTCGGGGGCTAGAGATTGGCATGGCTCATGGCTACTTACTGTTTGGCCCCTTTGCCCTGACCAGCCAGTTCCGCAATACACCTTATGCTGATCTGGTTGGTTTAATCGAGGCTGTAATTTTGGTTGTAATCCTGACCCTCTGCCTGTCTATTTATAGCAGCGTGGGTGTAGGCAAACCGATCGCAACAATCACCAATCCCAATCCTCCTGAGAGTTTGGGCACTCAAGAAGGCTGGAGTGAATTTGCTGGCAGTTTCTTGATTGGTGGTATCGGCGGTGCAGGTTTTGCCTACCTGATTTTCCAGATCTTCAAATCTGGAGTCTTCCAAACTTTTGGTAACTTATTGAACTAAGTTTATTGCTTTTGGAGGAGTAACACTCCACTCCTCCAAAAATCAATGAATATCGTGCAGTTATTCCCCAAATAAATCTGATAGGGCTGGCACACATAGCTTTCGACAAACTTCCTAACTCTCTGGGATTTTCGCACGAAGTGTGTCCGTTCTATAGCAATCCCATATTGCTTATAAGGGGTGAGCAGGCTACGCTGGCTCACCCCTTACAACTTCAAATTACCAGGAAACTCACGTTTAATAAAATAACGTGAGTCCGATAATCGCTCGTCGAACCCACGTTAAAATAGCGCCCTTTGCAGAGCGCCTGAGGTTTCAGGTTAGGTCATTTCCCTTGACATCCACCTAATTCTTATCCCAATTTACAGGGAAACTTGAGCCGCCTTACTCCTGGACAGAACTAGTCACCCCCAAATAGATTGCCAATCCCTCTAAAGATATTAATTAGGGCGTTGACTGGGCTGAAGACTCGTCCGGCAAAGTCCAAAATTTCAGGGGTTGAACTCTTCGGCACGATAATCACATCGCCTGACTGCACCTGGAACTCATCCGTCAAATTGCGTAAGTCAACCACTTCCCGCTCAATTTGACCCGATTCATTCATTCGCACATAGGCAACTCGGCTCAAGCGGGCATCTTCAGTGGGTCCGCCTGCGATCGCGATCGCACTGGACAACGAACTATTAGGCGGTACTAATACCTCACCTGGTTCAATCACTTCACCAACCACCCGCACCCGCACATTTTCAGGAGCCAGGGTAGAACGAGCTAGCAGACGTTGATCTAGTCGATCTCCCTCTGCCGTCTGAGGCACAAAGATTGTATCTCCATCTTGCACAACAGGATCAAGAGGTGACGCATCTGACCAAATGGCATCCCAGAGATTGATTGTAGTGGTGGCTGAATCCCCTCCAGGCAAAGGTCGCCTCAGAACGATTTGACGAATATCTGCATTCGTCGTCACTCCGCCCGCTGCAATGATGGCTGAACTCACGGTTGGTGCTCGTTCTCGGGTGAAGCGAGTATTGCGGGGGTTAGTCGCCTCAGAATCGAAGTTAAGGGCAGTTAACCCAAGGAGCTGGATCGGTCCGGGGCGTTCTACTTCTCCCGCCACATTGACAACGACCGGTCTCAATGACACCAGGCTAATGGTGACAACCGGATCTACCAGATACTCGCGCAGACTCGCTGCCAGTTTTTGGGAGAGGGAATCCTGGGTTTCTCCAGCCGCCATAACCGATCCCACCAGATCGAGTGCAATGGTGCCATCTGGCAAGACAACCTTGTTGCCTGTGTATTCTGGATAGCCCAATACAGACAGAGCAATCTGATCGCCTGGGCCCAAAATATAGCTAGAAGATACAGCGCTGGAAAACTCCTCTGGCAATGGAGCCGCGACATCGCCAGGTTGTAAAGATGTTGTTGAAGATTCAGACGAAGCGGGTGCAGTCGCTTGAGCAACAACTGGCAACTGAGTCGAAAGACACAAGGTAAACACCAGAAGACCACACTGACCGCTACTTCGCAAAGTAATAAGTTTGGATGGTTTGAGAATCATCAGTATCCTGCTCAATAAAATTGCATCTTTACCCTGGGTTGCGACTTGACTCAGGCAAGGCAGGGTTGGACAAACTGGGAACCTGTTCGACAACTTCTTGCCACTCTTGCTCACGAGTGTAGTGGAAGTAACTATCTGGCTCATTTCTCAACTTCACGCCGTTAGCAACAATCCCCAACACGTTTTGAGTGGAGCGTTCCAGAAACTCCCGTGCTGCTTTGGCATTGGGCATATCGACCGCACCCGGACGGACAATATGGAGGATACCATCAACCATCTTGCCCAGGATCACCGCATCTGCATTTCCAGCCAGGGGCGGGGTATCAAAGATAACGAAGTCGTACTGCTCAGCAAACATGCGAACAAGGGATGCCATGCGTTCCGAATCTAGGAGAGCGAGAGGGTTGGGCGGAATCACGCCAGCCGTTAACACATCTAAATTGGGCATGACAGGTTGAACAGCTTCACTGAACTCTATCTGCCCTACGATGACGTTGCTCAAACCAACTGAATTCGTCAAGTCCCAAACATGGTGTTGAGAAGGTTGACGCATATCTGCGTCAATTAACAGAACTCGCCGACCAACCTGTGAAATGGTTGCAGCCAAGTTAGCAGAAACATCTGTTTTACCTTCTTTGGGGATTGAACTGGTAATCACAAACGTTCTCAACTCTCGGTCAGAATTCAAGAACCTCAGGTTGGCTTGCAACATTTGGTAGGCTTTAGCAATAGAGGAACGAGGGAAATCCCTGACCACTACGCCAGCATACAAGCGCTCTGAATCACGACTGCGAGGGGCCGCTTTGCCTAAAATGCCAAAGTCGGGAATAATGCCCAACAATGTATAGCCAAACACGTCTTTGGCCTCTTTGACGGTTTTGATGGAGCGATCGATCAAATCCAACAGGAAGGCTGTTGCTACGGCTAGCAATAAACCGCAGAACATACCAGCCGCGATCGTCAAAGACTTGTTGCGACTATTCGATGGAGATTTAGGTTCGATCGCTTCTTCAATGAGACGCACATTACCGACATTTTGATTTTCAGCGACTTGAATTTCCTGCATCCGCAGCAGCAGGCTTTCATAGGTTGATTGAGCCGCCTTCAGTTCTCGTTCTAACTCCCGCTGAGTTTTCTCTAAAAGTGGGAAGGCACTTGCTCTCGCTTCGTAGGCTCCACGAGCATCCGCTAGGGAAGCTAACCGCTGTTCCAGCCCCAAACGTTGAGATTCAAGTTCCACCAGGTTTGCTGTCAGATCTTGTTTCAAGCGTCCGACTTGCAAATTTCCTGCTGGCACTTGCTCTGAAGAACCTAAGACATCAGCAACTCGTTCTTGCAGGAGGGATTGTAGTCCGGATTCTTGGCGGTTCAGGTTGGCGATCGCGGGATGACGGTCAGTATATCGGGCCCGCTCAATCGCGAGTTGATTCTGGGCTTCTTGCAGATCAATTAGCACCTCCTGCACTCCTGGAGCCAGACTCAATGTGCTAGCATCAACAGCTTCCGCAGAACTCATGCCGATGCGATCGCGCAGCACATCGGCTTGAGCAACCGTTGCCGCCATCTGGGCTTGAGCTTCAGCAATTTGACGATCCAGGTTGGCAATCGACTCAACCGAAGCGGTTGCCTCCTCAGCCAAAACCGTTACCTGATTTTGCTCTTTGAACTGGCGTAATGCTTCTTCAGCGCGACTCACAGCCACCTCAGTTTTAGGCAGTTGTTCTGCAATAAATTTACGAGCAGCAGCGGCTTCCTGGCGGTTCGCATCAATATTGTCTTGAATGAAGGCTTTCATCACTTCATTAACAATATCTGCTGCCAGCTTTGGATTGCCGCTCTCGTAACCGATTGATAACACGTCGGTTCCCTTAATTCCGGCAACCTCAAGTTTGCTAACAATGCGATTGGCACTAATGGGATTACCCTGATCATCTTTAGGATTGAGGCGAGTGACAACCGATTCTGCGATCGACAAGGAGCGAAGGATCTCCGCCTGCGTGTCAAGTGGGTTGCTTTCGTTATAAACAGGGCGCAGATCGCCTAACCCGCTGTCACCAACTCCAGTCAAATTAGCTGTCTGGTTTTGCTTGAACAGCAATCTTCCTTCAGCTTTAAATACCTCCTTTAAGGAGGACGCATAAAGCACTGCCAGGGTGGTGGTTAGAATAAATACTCCAGTAGCAGGTAACCATCGCCGTTTAAACACAAGCCAGTATTTTTGAAAATCGAGTTCTTCCAAGGATTCTCTCGGCTCCATAGCTGCTCTACCTACTCAAGCAAACATCAAGTGTAAAAATTTACTGCTAACGCTTCTGTGTTCAAGCTGTTTTTAACCAAACACGAACAGACACAGTTTAATCAAATGTTTAACCAACTCAAAGATTCATCAGATGAGACGGAACTCTCAAAATCCTTTGAATGACGTAAAGGGATCAACAACGAAACTTAATAATGTAGTCCAATCACATGTAGTTTAGCTCTATCCTCACCCATCACCTGAGCAGTCAAATTTTTCTAGCAGACTAAAACAGATATTCACTCCATAACTTATCCATACAGATTAAAGCACTGCCAAGGAGATGTACATGTTTCATCAACCTGCTTCACAATAGCTTCACCTTTAATTTGGATTAAGTAATGAATATGAAAGCCGCTGTTGGTTTTAAGTAGTCCTACTAGTCTGTCAAGAAATTTTTAGGGGTCTCAGACCCCTAAAAAATTTCTTGAATTTAATTTTGATTTGCGGGATACCCCGCAAATCAAAATTGACAGACCACTACAGTTGTTTTGAGGTGCGGCTGCATGTTCTTTTCGCTCAAGGCGATGCAGCTAAACCTATAGAGTTTGTGGACCGACAATGGAAATGTAGGGAGCATTAAAGTACGCTTGGGCAACTTGCTGAGCCTGATCAGCAGAAACCATTGATACCTGTTGCTGAAATTGTTGGTCGAATTCAATTCCTAAACCCAGGGTTTCATACCAACCCAGAATGTGAGCGATTTGAGTATTGGTTTGTTTGCCCAAGGCATACTGACCTAATAATTTATTTTTGGTTGATTGAATTTCATCTGGTTCCAGCAACACCTTGCTTAAACGTTCCACCTCTTGTTGCAATCCTGCTAGGGCGATCGCCGTATTCTCTGGTGCCGTCCCGATGTAAACTATGAATTGGGAAGGATCAAGGCGAGTGGGATAGAAGCCAGACACCTCGTAGGCTAAGCCTCGTTTTTCTCGTAGTTCCACAAATAGGCGACTGGAAAGACCGCTCCCCAAATAGGTGCTTAACAGTTTCAAAGCAGCATAATCGGAGTCTTTGACCGAAGCTGCTAAGTAGCCCAACATGACGATTGCTTGATGGCTCTCTTGCGAGGTCAATACCTGTTGGGGTTGAGCGATCACTCTGGGTCGGGAGCGGAGCAGCAAACAGATGGGATTGCCATCTGCCTGAGTAGGCACCTGCCAATCACCAAAATATTGGTCAACCAGCGCGATCGCCTTTGTTGGCTCAATGCGTCCGGCAATACTGACCACTACGTTGTCTGGTCGAAAGTAAGTGGCATGGTGTAGGGCCAGATCTTGCGCCTGCAATCCAGCGACAGTTTCCGCTTTGCCCAAACTTGACACAGCATAGGGATGCGTTTGATACATGGCTTGCTGTAGATGCTTTTGAGCAATCGGAAAAGGTTGCTCTTGCATGGAACGGATGCCTTGCAGCACCAGCCGCCGTTCTAGCTCGACCTCTGGTGTGGGGAAACTGGGCGATCGCAATATCTCGGCAGATAAGCCAAGGATATTTTCAAAGTCGGTGGCAACGGTTTTGAGACTTAATACTGAGTAGTCAGTGGCGGCATCGGCTCCTAAATTTGCCCCCACGGATTCGACTCGCTCAGCAATTGCTTGAGACGAAAGTCGCTGAGTTCCTTTCGTGAGCACCGCAGTCAGGAGATGCGAGATGCCGGACTGCTCTGGAGATTCATACAAGCGACCCACCCGCACAAACAAACGTGCTGACACGATATCTGCTGCTGGATTTTCAACAGTTAAAACGGTTAAACCGTTACTTAAAACGGCGCGATGAACCATCCAGTTGTGTAAGGAATAGGTCGAATTTGTATGAATTGGCATAAAGTTCCTGGTTGCCTCACCTTGGAATCACATAGGGTTTTAATTGAAACGGGGGGAAGTCAAACTTCCCCTCATCTCTGCTTGGTTCGGTGTTCTCACATCCAGCCGATCTAGCACGGTTTCAATATGCTTACAGCGTAGTTGCATGGGGACAAGTAGAGACCCGCTAATAGTTGGAGTTCCTCAGCCTGAAAGGATTGAATTTGGTGGGGGTAAGCCACGGCTAATGCTGCTTCGGCGATCGTGTTGTAGTAGCCATAAAGCCCTGCCAATTGACCAGCGGTTTCTGTTGAAAAGGCATAGTCATTACATAAGAGCCGTTTGCTGCGAACCAACTCCAACTCTGAAACTGGCGTGATTGCAAGTTGGGCGAGGCGATCGCCGATCAGCGCCTCAACCCGGTCAATCTGGTCAGAGTCAAGCCAGGCCGTAATAGTAAACAAACTGGCTTCCTGTTGCAGAGAGAAATTGCAATCGACTGCTTGCACCAACTGCCGCTCCTCTCGCAACTCTCGCACCAGTCGCGAGGAGCGACCGCCGCCCAGCAAAACTGCAATTAAATCTAACCCATAAGCACTTCGGAGATGCTTCACCCCAGGAACCAACCACGCCATCATCAAACGAGTTTGCTGCAAATGAGGTAGGCAAAGTTCCTGACGTTGGATGCCCTCTAAAGCAGCAGCAGGTTGAATCACGGGTTGAGGACAGATGGATCGAGGTGCGAATTGGGAAAAGTGCTGCTCGACTAACTGTAACGTCTGATCCTGTGAAATATTGCCTACAACGACAACCGTCATATTCTCAGGTTGGTAGTGGGCACGATGAAAACATAGCATTTCTCTAGGCGATCGCTGCATCATCTGGTCAGCATTGCCTAAGATGGAGCGACCATAGGGATGGTGTTGATAGGTTGCTTGCAAAAGGGTTTGAAACCCTAACCAATCTGGATCATCTTCAGCTTGACGAATTTCTTCCAAGACCACTTCTCGCTCTCGGTCAAATTCATCTGCTGGGATAGCTGCATGGAGCAAAAGTTCAGCCAGATAAGGAAGAGTTTCGGCAACGTAATCAGAGGCCGTATGGATGTAGAAATGGGCATAATCGTGACTTGTTGCCGCATTTGTGACCCCGCCACAACCTTCTACAACCTGATCAAAACAACCAGCGGGCAAATAATCTGTGCCCTTAAAAATCATGTGTTCCAAGAAATGAGCCATGCCAAACCACGGCTCTGGCTCGGCGATCGCGCCAGCCTTGACCCACACATCTACAACGACACTGGGAGAGGTATGAACCTGCTGATGAATTACGGCTAATCCATTAGCGTGTCGATAGAGATTGGCAGGGAAATCCAAGGGAGTTTCAAAGTGAGCAAGAAAAGCTGACAAACGCTTGATTAACACCAGTAAGTTGAATGATCTAATAATCATAACGCCTTTTCAAAGCTGCTTTGGCGTAATTTGTTACCGAATTTCAGAAGCCATGTTGCTGGAGGCAGGGCATAAATGGAAAGGTGCCAGGCTAATCCTATGCAGAAATAGGTTAGATTTCGTGGCATAATGAGGGGCAATTTTGCCATCATTGTTAAAGTGATTGGGTTACCAGCGAGGGTGGGTGTAGAGTGAAGGTTTTAGTCATTGGAAATGGCGGTCGTGAACATGCCCTTGCCTGGAAACTGTTGCAATCTCCTCGGGTTCAAGAGGTCGTTTGCGTCCCTGGAAATGGAGGAACTGCAACTTTACCTCGTTGCCGCAACCTGGCATTGACCATGAAGGATTTTGAGGGGGTCGGACGGTTTTGCCTGGTAAACAATATTGGTCTGGTCGTCGTTGGGCCGGAGGTTCCCCTAGCCGAGGGGATTGCTGATTATTTGCATGCCCAAGGCTTGACTGTCTTTGGCCCTTCGCAAGCAGGAGCACAAATTGAGGCTAGCAAATCTTGGGCAAAAGCCCTCATGCAAGCAGCAGGCATACCGACGGCTGATGCCAGCGTTTTCACCGATGCTACCGAGGCGATCGCCTATATCGAAACTTGTTCAGCGCCAGTTGTGGTAAAAGCAGATGGTTTAGCGGCTGGTAAAGGAGTAACCGTAGCGCATTCCCTGGAAGCAGCGAAATTGGCTATTACCGCAGCTTTTTCTGGACAATTTGGCGGGGCTGGCAAAACCGTTCTCATTGAGGAATATTTAGTTGGCAAAGAAGTATCGGTTCTGGCGGTGACAGATGGCCATACCATTCGTCCCCTTTTGCCTGCACAGGATCACAAACGGATTGGAGAAGGAGACTCAGGCGCTAACACTGGCGGCATGGGAGCTTACGCTCCTACTCCATTAGTGAATAGTGAATTGATGCAACGCATTCAGCAGGATATTTTGGAACCCACTCTGGTCGCTCTCCAGAAACAGGGAATTGATTATCGGGGTGTGCTTTACGCAGGTTTAATGGTATCTCCAGATGGAGATCCGAAAGTGATTGAATTCAACTGCCGTTTTGGTGATCCCGAAACCCAGGTGGTTTTACCCCTGCTGGAAACCCCTTTAGACACAATTCTGCTAGCCTGTGCCCAACAGCGGTTGGAGCAGATCCCTGCTTTCACCTGGAAACCCGCTGCGGCTGCCTGTGTCGTGGTGTCTGCTGAGGGCTATCCTGGTCAGTATCAGAAAGGTTTCCCAATTCAGGGAATTGAACAGGCTGAGGCAATGGGGGCACTCGTCTTCCATGCTGGAACTAAATTGAAGCAGAATCAACTCGTGACGGATGGCGGTCGAGTTTTAGGGGTAACGGCGATCGCTCCCAGTTTTTCAGAGGCGATCGCCCATGCCTACACGGCCCTTGACTGTATCCATTTTGATGCAATGTATTATCGGCGGGATATTGGGTATCAAGTGTTGGGGTTGTAGAGATGGGGAGATGGGGACAGCAGTTCTCATTTTGGAACAGATGTTTGGTTTTTCGCCCCCGTTGGGGGCGAAAAACCAAACATCTGCTGGGGACCCCAGCAGATGTTCATAATGAGAATTGCTGAGATGGGGAGATGAGGCTTCTCAAACTTCTCAGGAAGATGGGATAATGTAGGGTAATCGAAATTTTGCTTAATAAAAACCCTAACTTTGATCTTTATCCTCATTTTCTGATAGCCCTCTTCTTTATCCATATCCTTTAGAAACTATGACGGCTGTTGTGCAATCGACTCCCAATTTTGCTTCTCAGTTGGTGAATGGTATTCTAGCTATTCAACCTTTGGCTCATCTGGCAAAGCAGCAAGCCCGATCGATGATGATTAAACGGGCAGAGTCGATTGGGGTCTATTGGCATGAAGAAGTCAAGGCGCTACGTTCTAGGGAGCAGGCGATCGACTTTGCTCCAGAGTGGGAAGTAGATCTGGTACAGATACAAGATTCCCAGTTGGTTTACCCTGAGTATTACCTGCGCTCCTTCCATGCTTACGCTGAAGGCAATCTGGGCTGGCAGCCAGCAATGGAAGTCGAAGTTGCAGCTTATGCCGTCCATGCTCGGATTTGGCCCGAGGCAGGCAGTCAAGGAGATAGTCGCCTGCGCCAGAGCTACCATAATGTCCTTAAAGCCAAAATCCCACAAGAACCACGGGACATTTTGGATCTAGGCTGTAGCGTGGGCATGAGCACCTTTGCGCTTCAGTCCACTTACCCTCAAGCCCAGTTGACTGGGGTGGATTTATCTCCTTACTTTCTAACGATCGCCCAATACCGCACCACTCATCCGCGCTCTAGTTCCACAGGTGAATCCCAACTTGCTAATCGTCCTCGCCCCATTTGGATTCATGCCTTAGCTGAATCAACAGGTTTGCCAAATTGCTCCTTTGATCTGGTTTCGGCGCATCTAATTTTTCACGAACTGCCAGAACAGGCAGCGATCGCCATTCTGCATGAAGCACGACGGCTGCTCCGTCCCAATGGCACCTTGGGCATTATGGACATGAATCCCAAATCCGAAATCTATGCCAAAATGCCACCCTACATCTTGACCTTGCTCAAAAGTACAGAACCCTATCTGGATGAATACTTTGGCTACGATTTAGAGCAAGCGATTTACAAAGCTGGGTTTGCTCGCCCTGAAGTCACTCGCAACAGTGCTCGACATCGCACGCTGGTGGCTCAGGTGAGATAAGCAGATCGAATTCGCGTTATATGATTCTACCAACAGTCAGAGAAACGTGAGTCTCCATACATCAAATCACGTCCTGGAGCAGGGGTTTTAATGACAAGCTGCGTTCCTGGTGAGGGAAGCCCCGGAAAGTTCTACGAGAAGATGGGCTTGCAAGAAGATTCCTTAATCATTTCCTCCATTGCAGGATCATTAGCAGTCATTTGTTGCAGCATCCTCAACGCATCATTCGCTGTTTCCTCCATCATATATAGCTGTAGCCACTTTTCTTAGGACGTTTTTGTGGGGGCGCGAAGCGCCCCCACAAAAACGTCCTTGTCCTAACCGCCGTGGCTACGGCTATAAGTATGAACGTCTGGCTTAACTTCAAATTGTGACTTTCGTTGAATAGCTCGCTCAATCTCCATGTCGGGAACTTGATCCTCATCTTTTGTGATTGCATGGGCCAAAATTGCTACATTCTGTTTCAGAATTCACCACCCTATGAAAAATTAGTCGGGGGCTTAAAAGGTGCATCCTCACGGCGAATCAATATTCAACATTGTCTTGTGTACGCAGTCATCGAATCTGAGAATCACGTTAAAGAATTGCTCCCAAAGTGGGTAAGTTTAGCCCGGAACTGGAGCAACTACTGAGGAGGGATGGGCGAATGACTGGGACAATGACCCCACAGGCAGAGTTAGGAACTAAATTATCACTTTTGGGCTTGAATCAAGGCTTGATCCAACCTGTCATTCTGGCTGGAGATCCAGATGGCTCTCCGACGGATTCCCCAGAAAATCGGGTCGATCCTAACACCACAGATTCACCCTTTGCTGGGGTTGGCAGCCTTAGGATCTCTGTTCCAGGGGTCGGCGATTTTTTAGGATCAGGAGCAGCGATTAGTCGCCGCCATATTCTAACCGCAGCCCATGTTCTAGATGTCGTCAACGAAGATGGCGTGGTTGACCCGGTTCCAAAGAATGTCCTGTTTCATCTCAACTTCGGTGGCAATCTGACTCAAATTATTCCAGCCAGCGAACTGCAAATCTATCCTGGCTTTCAGGGAATTTCTAACACCACTGACAATGATCTGGCGATCGTTACTTTAAGCAGCGATTTGCCAGAGGGAGTGCCCATTTATTCCCTTTACCGAGAACCGATCGCCTCCGGTAGCACGATCACAATGGTGGGTTATGGTACTTCTGGCAATGGGGTAACGGGCTTTGTGGAAGACACCGCAGGCTTTGACATCAAACGGGTGGGGCAAAATCAAGTCGATTTGTTGCTGGAGGGCAATTTCGTTTTTGATTTTGATGGCCCCGATGCCTCTACCAACTTGTTTAGCTTGCTGGGTTCTGGTCCTAGTTTGGGCAATGATATTGAAGCTTCTCTGGGCCCGGGAGATTCTGGCGGCCCCAGCTTCATTCAGCAGAATGGCAATTGGTTACTGGCTGGGGTGAACACCTTTGCGTTTGGGTATCCTGAAGGATTTGGCTTACCTGGTTCGGGACAGGGAACCTTTGGCACAGGCGGAGGCGGTGTCTTACTCTCCGACCCGGATAAACTCGCCTGGATTGACAGTATTATCGGTTCGGTGACAGGCACAGGTAGCCTCCAGGGTGTGGTCTGGCAGGATGACGATGGGGAGGGCGATCGCGATCCTGATGAATCTGGGCTGGCGGGTTGGACTGTGTATCTAGACTTGAATCAAAACCAGGTTCTTGATCCAGGTGAACCAACTCAGATCACAGATACGGCTGGAAATTATGAATTTACCGAATTGGCAACAGGCACATATACCGTTGCTGCCGTTCTACCTCTCGCATGGCAACAAACTTTTCCTACAGAAGGCACACGAGAACTTTTGAATGTCGATTTCAGCGCTGCTGATGGCAGTGCCAGTTTAGAGGGGTTCACGATCGACAACACAGGAGCGGCTACGCTGGGATTATGGCATCTTTCCACGGGGCGGGGTGAACAAACCGGACACTCAGCCGACGATAGCTTGTATTTTGGCACAGGTGAGGGGGCTACAGGCGGCGGAAACTACAACGTTGGCCACACGGCAGGACGGGTGACCTCTGCGGCGATTGATCTCAGGGGATTGGCAACCGCAGAATTGTCCTTTAATTACTTCCTGAATGTTGAGCCTGGAACAACCAGCGATTTACCTAGAGTCAAACTGGTACAAGCGAATGGCAGTTTTCAGACGATCGCCTCAAAATCCACTGGGTTACAATCTGTTCCCAGTTCAACCCTGACTTGGAGTGCTGCAACGATCGACTTGACTGGCTATGTGGGTAACACGGTGCAAATTCAGTTTGAATTTGACACAGTGGACAATCAATTCAACAACTTAGAAGGCTGGTATATCGACGATGTTGTTGTGCGTGGGGTTGCTAATCGCACCCACAAAGTCACCGTCGGGAATGGAGACACCTTAACTGAGCTCAACTTTGGCTTCCGCCCAACACAGCCTGGAATTATTTCGGTGCCAACAAAAGAGGAAGCGATTTCTACGACGGTGAGACAACGTTTTGTAGGCGATGCTGGAAACGATCGCTTAATTGGTCATCAATCTGGACGACTGGTGGGCAAAGCCGGAAACGATTGGCTAGAGGGCAAAGCCGGAGATGATATCTTAATCGGAGGAGAGGGTAGCGATACACTAACAGGGGGTGCAGGCAGCGATCGCTTTGTCTATCATACCCTGGCAGATCGACGAGACGTGATTACTGATTTTGAGGTCAACGCAGACGTGATTGATCTGCGCCGCTGGAAAGACGCGATCGTGCCCGGTTTCAATCTGGCAGAGTCCTTAAAGTTGGTACAGGTTGGTTCTGGTGTGGCCTTTCGGATTGATACGAATGGCACGGCTACACCCAGAGGATTCAGAACCCTGGTCGTCTTAGAGCAACTGGCAGTGACCGAACTAACCGCTGCAAATATTCTCATCTAAACTGCTCAACAAACTCACCAAGGAATAGGACTGACATATTTTGTGCAAGAAATCGAAAGACCTCTGGGGGCTGGCGAATTTGCGATCATCCCTTGCGACGGTCTAGCGTGCCTGTAACCAATGAATATGCAGTAGGATGGATTTAATTTGGCAACAAACAAGACATTTCTCAGACGGCTGGATGCGATCGCCATGACGATAACCCTTGCGAAATGGACGCTGACGGACTATCACCAGATGGTTGAGGCAGGAATTTTGACCGATCGGCAGGTGGAGTTGCTCAGAGGAGAAATTGTTGAAATGGCACCAGAAGGTGAACCTCATGCCTATTGCAGCGATGAAGCAGGGGAGTATTTAGCGCAGTTGCTCGGTGAGCGGGCTAAAGTTCGCCAGGCAAAACCGATTACGTTACCGAATGCATCGGAGCCAGAACCCGATCTGGCGATTGTGCAGCGGTTAGGACGTGAGTATCGATCGCACCACCCCTATCCCGAAAACATTTTTTGGATTGTTGAATACGCCAACTCTAGCTTGACGAAAGATCTCGATATTAAGAGCGAGGTTTATGCAGAAGTCAGCATTCTTGAATATTGGGTGGTGAATTTGAAAACGCTGGAGCTTGTGGTGTTTCGCAATCCCCAAGAGGGCAAGTACAGGTCGCAACAGACTTTGACCAGTGGCATAGTTCAACCCGTGGCATTTCCAGATGTGGCTGTTTCAGTCGATGCGATTTTGAATCGATAAACGTTAATGCCGTTTAGCGTTGCTTAATGACAAGTAAGGTAATATCGTCAAATACCTTTTGCTCACCGATGTGCGATCGCAGATCATTAATGACGGCTTGTCGAATATCTTGACAGGAGTGATACCAGTTCTGACTAACGACTTGCTTCAGGCGATTCAACCCGTAGAACTCATGTTGGAGATTGATCGCCTCTGTGATGCCATCAGTGTAAAGCACAATGCCATCCCCCGCAGCCAACTGCACTTCTAAATCAGCCACAAAATCGGCAATTTCTTCCACCAGTCCAATAGGTAAACCCAGATTCATGGTATTGATAGACTCGATTTCACCGTTGGCCTGCACTAACAAAACCTCTTCATGCTGCCCACTCAGGCGCAACGTTCCGGCTGAGTAATCCAGCAGTGCTAAAGTCAGGGTTTTATCACAATTCATGCGTTGCGTGTTGTGATAGACAACGCGATTGAGAATATTGAGGAAACGAGCGGCATCTTTTTCCTGAGATTCGAGCAACGTGCGAATTGAGGTTTGCACCATCAGCATTAACATGCCGCTCTCTAATCCGTGCCCTGTCACATCACCAATGCCGATTTTGACAGAACCATCTTGATACAGGACATCATAGTAATCTCCCCCGACTTCTTCTGCGGGGTCCATATATCCGGAAATCTCTAGGTCAGGAATCTGGCTCAGTTCCTGGTCTTTAGGGAGAATCAACTGCTGAATTTGTCGGGTAATTGCCAGTTCGGCGCTCATCCTCAAATTCTCAGACTGCAATCGCTGATTCAATAGCCTAATTTCTGCATTGGATTGGGCCAATTGAGCCGTGCGTTCTTCCACTTTACCTTCCAGGGTGCGGTAGAAGCGGGCATTCTCTAGCGCGATCGCTGCCTGTGCAGAGAGAATGTTGAGCACCGTGACCCGTTCTGCGGTAAATGCATCTGGGGTTAGGTTATTTTCCAGGTAAACGATGCCCACCAGTTGACCCTGATTCAAAATAGGGGAGCAAATCACCGATTGAGGGCGCATGGATTGCATGTAGGGATCGGTGGTGAATAAGCCTTGATGCGTTGCATCCCCTAACACCACTGCTTCATGAGTTCGCTGCACATAGTAGATGAGCGATAGGGGCAAGGCGTAATCTGCGTTAAGAGCACGAGTTGCCACCTGCACCACTTCCTGCCGACCCACCTCTCCCGTCGCTTCTATTCGCAGTTCATTCTGGTGGGTTAACAGCAAACACCCCTGTTGTGCTCCTGCATTCTCTAGCACCAACGCCATTAATTTCGCCAGTAGGCGATCGAGCACAATTTCACTGGAAACGGCCTGGGCTGCTTTGACCACGGTCTCTAAATCTAAATTTAACGCCGCTCCTGAAGAGTAGGGTGACCCGGTTGAAATGATCTGTGTCACGTTGGAATCGGTATTGACCGATTCAGGCGATCGCTGAAGCAGATCGGAATATTGAGCGGTCAGGGTATCGACCTTAAATGTAGCTCCCCAACGCAGGTAGTAGTAACGGGCATCGGTGAGATACAGCCGCGCCACGCGCTCGCGTCCCATCCAAAGACGAAACTTGCCAGCCAATTCACTGGACAGGGCTAATTCGTTAATGTAGTTGTGATCTTTTGCGCCCTCAATGGCGCGATCATAAGCATCGGCCGCTTTATCAGGCTGTCCCAATACCCGAAAATATTCTGCCTGCACCAGATCATAGCGATGCTGATAATTCTCTGGACAGTGTTTTGCCCATTGGACTGCCATGCGTTGATTGGCTTTAACCTGTTGTAGATACTGGCGCTGCACCGATTGAGTGACGTTAGAGTAATGGGCCAGACAGGAGAGCGACCAGTAGAAAAAGAAATTGGCGTAGGGAGTGGTAACGGGAGAGCTTTCTTGAAGTTGGGCCGCTTGTTTTGCCGACTGAACTGCTTTGGCATAGTTGCCAATGTGGTAGAACCAGATCAGCCGACAGATGTAGGTGTAAAGGCTGGGAACTCTCAAACGACTGTCGATAAAGAAAGGTAGCAATTCGTCTTCGTCAAATGCCGTTCCTTTCAAGCGATCGGGTTCAGTAGCCAATCCCTGTAGATTTAATACCAGTTGGTGAAAGGGCAGCATGGAGTAGGCGGTATTCTCTTGCCGAAACTGGAAGATGAGTTTATCGTATTGCTCAAAGTCAGCCGCAACTTTATTTAGCGGTTCTCCTAGAAAGAACTGATGAAAGCAGTAGACGGATGCGGCTAAGGATGCGGCTTCTAAATTTCCCAAATCTAGCCCTTCGGTGTAGGCCGCCAGCAAGTGGGGTAGGGTACTTCGCAGTGGTTCTTTCCAGTGGCGCAGACAACTTTCAAAGCCTACGATTGTGATGGTGCGATATTGGCGGGCATTGACGCGATCGATCTGACGCAGGCTCATTTTACCAAATTCGTAAGACCGTTCGGTTTCTTGCAGTCCTGTTCGCAGCATCACGCCGTAGGCAATGCCCTGCACCGCCGACATGGGAGAACTGCCAAATTTAACCACCATATTCACTACTCGTAGCCCCAACACCGCCACAAAATACGGCGCACTGTTCACCGCCGCTATGATGACCGAACCGGCCAGTTTGAGCAACCCCAGCTTGTAGGGATCGCTCATCGACGGTAGGAATTCGAGTTGGGAGAGGGGGCGATTACCAACGATGAAATACCGGGTTCGCAGGAGTTCCAACCCGACACGAATCCGGCTGGGGTGACGAGGAACGGGCATTCCCAATCGTTGGGCGGCAACGACAAAGGTATCCAAGGCTTTATCCATGTTGTTCTGAGCCGTGTAAGCAAACATTCTCACCTGATAGGCCTTGACAGCATCCAGGATGTTATGAGCCTGGTTCAGAATTTCATCCACTAAGCGATCGCTCTGCTCAAAATCTCCATTCAAGTAAGCGGCTTCAGCAGCCGTTTCATGCAGTTTCAAGGTCAAGTCGTATTGGCTCTGCCAGCGATCGGCATTGAGCAAACTCAGCCCGGTTTCTAAATAGCGTAAAGCCGCATCGTAAGCAGTCGATTCTGAGGCTTTCTCGCCTGCTTTCAGACACAGTTGTGAGAGTTTCAGGCGATCGCCAGGATCGGTAATAAAATCTCGACCAATACTTAACTGATTGACGATATCAAACAGGCGATCGTCTTCCTGATCGGGAGGAGTACTGGTTAGGAGCGATCGCCCAATCAAATAATGAATATGCTGAAGTTCGTTGGCATCAATGAGTGAGTAAGCCGCCTGCTGTACCCGATCGTGCAGAAATTTGAAAGATAGATGGATATCAGTTGAGTTAGATTCCTGGTCAGATTCAATGGCAGCCAGAGAGAAGTTACTGCCCAACGGCACAATTAATCCGGCTTGAACTGCCTGCCAGAGAGACTGGGTGACTGTGGCGGGTGTGTTGGCAGCGATCGCCACCTCGCTTGCAGCAAATTGCCCCCCCATACAGGAGGCGAATTGCAACACATTTTGGGCAGCGCTGCTGAGCTTCTGAATTTTGCTCATTGTTAGCGCCACCACATCCTCAGGGATATAAGTCGCTTCAATCTGGCTTAAATCCCACCGCCACTGACCAGAGGACTCCTCAAAGTTGAGTAAACCTTCTGTATATAGCGATTTCAGAAACTCTGAGATAAAGAACGGGTTCCCCTCCGTGGTTTGATGAATAAATTGGGCCAAAGGCTCGGCCTCTGTAGGGGTGCAGTGACAGGTGTCAGCCACCATCTGGCAGACCGCTGCCAGTTGTAGCGGCGGCAGATCAATCTGCGTCGTGTGAACGCCTGCCCTACGGACTGCCTCAACCGTGACCATCAGCGGATGCACTGCGCTGACTTCGTTGCTGCGGTAAGCACCTACCAAAAACAGGTATCGACTATCCGGGGCGCTAATCAACATTTCCAGCAGTTGCAATGAGGCAGCATCCGCCCATTGCAAATCGTCTAGAAACATGACCAACGGATGTTCTGCCTGGGTAAACACTTGAACAAATTTTTGAAACACCAAATTAAAACGGTTTTGAGTTTCTCTGGAAGGCAAGTTGGGAATAGGGGGCTGCTCTCCCATAATCAATTCGACTTCAGGAATGACTTCTGCAACAATCGCTCCATTGTTCCCCAAAGCCTGGTGGAGGGCCAATTGCCACCGTTGAATTTGCTCTGGAGCTTCGGTCAACAGTTGCCGCATCAGTTCCTTAAAGGCTTGGATCAGGGCAAAGTAAGGAATGTTGCGCTGAAACTGATCAAACTTGCCTGCAATAAAGTATCCCTGGCGCTCAGTTATGGGCTTGTAAATTTCGTAGACCAGAGAGGACTTACCAATGCCCGAATAGCCTGTCACCAGCATGAGTTCAGAGCGCTGGCGCAGAGGTGCAGAGCTGGCGATCGCCGCCGCCCCAGATCCTCCTGCCACTCGCTCAAACGCTGCCAGTAAGGCCGCCACTTCCTGTTCCCGTCCGTAAAATTTTTGGGGAATTTGGAACTGCCTAGACGCATCGCGCTGAGCCAGCGGAAAGGGAGCGATCGTTCCACCCGTTTGCCAGTGCTCCAGACAGATTTGCAGATCTGCTTTAATACCATAGCTGCTCTGATAACGATCTTCCGCATTTTTCGCCAGCAATTTCAGCACAATTTCCGACACCACAGGTGGAATCGCAGGATTCACAAGCTCTGGCGGTTCTGGTTTCTTGGCCAGATGGCAGTGAATTAACTCCATTGGGTCAGTAGTGGTAAACGGGGGCTGACCCGTCAACATCTCATAAAAGGTGGCCCCCAGCGAATAAAAATCGGTGCGGTAGTCGAGCGCACGGTTCATCCGTCCGGTCTGCTCTGGAGACAGATAGGGGAGCGTTCCTTCTAAAACATGGGGACTGCGGAAGGTCGGATTTTCGCGAGACAGAATTGTGGCGTTGCCAAAATCAATCAAGACCACCTGATCGAGTTGATCCGTCAGCAAAATATTGGCCGGGTTGATGTCTTTGTGGATCACATGGGCAGCATGAACATGGCTGAGAATCTCGGTGAGGGCGATCGCCATCTGCAAAAAATCCAGCACCTCCAGCCGCTGCTGCTGCATAACGTGACGTAATGAGTTGCCGCCCACATCCTCCAGCACCAGCATTAACCCATTCTGGTAGTTCTCTAACCCGTAGGCTCTAGAAACCCCATGCAAATTCAACCGCTTCAGAATTTCGTATTCCAACCGATAGCGATTCAACTCCTCCAGACTGGGATACTGTGACTGCATCACCTTGAGAATAACCGATTGCTGGTCATAACTGCGCCTCGCTCGGTAGACGATAGAGCGATTGCTCTCGTAGAGTTTGGTCATTTCTTCGTAGCCCGTAATCATGACCATAGAGTCAGAGCAGCATGATGAATCGTGGAACTAGAATAAGAACTGTGTCCTCAGAATAATACTGTAGACCGTTGGGTTCTCTGAAAAGTTATTAGGATTTAATGTGACAAAAAACATGGGAATTAGAGCAAGTTGATCCGTCAGCGGGTAGGAATAAGTGGCCAGCAGGTCAATCTGAGTGCCGCCATCGCCATAGCCACCTACCAGAAATCGCCGTCCTGCCAGCACATCAAAGGGAATCACCGCTGAGAGCGTCGCGATCGCCCCTGCTGTCCCTAAGTCTGGAAATGCAGTTCCCAGTTGAAACGCTTGGATGTTGACATTGCCATCATCCACAGCGGCATCAACCGGATTGATCGCTGATGTGCTGTAGGAATAGCGACCAAACAAAGCAAATTCGGGTGTAATTGTCCAATCAAAATTGAAGACAAAATTGTGGGAGATGACATCTTCAATCGCGCCGCCAAGACTATCATCGACCGCACCCCGCAAGGACTGGAGCAGGAAAGGGGCTGGGGGAGAAAGCGGGGAAGCTTCTAAATAAGCCCGGTTGTAATAGAAGCGGAAATTGGCATCGGGGCTGGGGGAGTAGGTCAGTTCTGCCAGGATGTTGTTGTTGCCCCTGAAAAAGCCGCGAGCAGGATCTGCTGCGCCATCGCTTGACCCAAAGATGCGTTGAGAAGCATCATTGCGATTCAAATAACCCGCTCTTAAAAGTAATTGGGGGCTAATGGCCCATTCCAGCAAGCCCCCCGTACCCGATAAACCATTGCCTGCCAGGGTGCTCTGGTAGAAGTTCAAGCCACTGGCACCGTATAAAACATCCGTGTAAGGATTGATATCGAAATGGCGAAAGGGTAATATACGCGGACCCACCACAGCTTGGAGGGTTGGCAGGATAGGAAAACTATACTTGAGTTCAAATAGCCCAATATCATTGGCATCTAGGGGCGTTACTGGATTGGAATCGGCGTAGGGAATGCCAAAGCTGCTGGTGAATCCTGCTGAACTGAAAACACTGGCAGGCGGGTCGCCATTTCCGGCAGCGATGATTGTCGTCAGTTGATCGCGTCCACTGAAGGAAGTGGTGAGAACGATATAGGTAGAATGGCTGAAGGTGAGACCAGGATCGGCATCGACTGTGCCCACAACGGGATCGGCAGTTTGCGTTTGGGGATTGACAACGCGCAAGGGCAGGCGAGCAGCCGGACTGACATCAGGAATCGGCACCCCCTCCGCCAGGATGTCACCCCCTGCAAACACCTGGCTGACGTTAAAAGACGTGAGGATGTTGAGGCGGGTTGTGGTCGAAAACTGATTGTCCTCTAGCTCTGTCACCTGAGTTTCCAGGGTATCAACCCGCCCCCGCTGGGCTTGCAGTTCTTCCTGAAAGTCTTGCATGAGCCGCTGCAAGGATTCCAGGTCCTCTTGGGTAACGGTGTCGCTGTCTAACACTTCGGTCTGTGAACCGAGGCAGGCGTTTAGTGCCGCCGCAAATTCAAAGCGAGTGATGGAGCGATCGCCCCAGAATGTGCCATCGGGATAGCCAGCGATACAGCCATAGCGTTCAACTAAACTGGTGAGTGCCTGATAAGCCCAATCGGTGGGCTGCACATCCGATAGTTGGTGAACTGAAGTTACCTGATCGATCGCCGTTGGATTATCCGCGATCGCTGCTTCTCCCATGACAGGTTCATGAGTTTCATCCACAGTAAAGTAAACCTGTGTGGCTAAACTGCGAGATGGTGTGACAACCCCTCCTACGCAAGAAAGAACACCCAAACTTAACGATAGGACAACTCGTTTTAATTGCATTAACTAAATCATCTCCTCACATTAAAAATAAGTAGGGTGGGCACTGCCCACCTGCCACAAATGTTAAACTTCAGAGGTTTTGTGGGCAGTGCCTACCCGACTAAAACGCTGCATGGAAAGCTACCATCGGATTCAATCATATTGAGCATAAGACGTTGTAGCAATACCTGAACGTAATTGACATGAGAGGGAAAAAATAAATTCCCTGCAAGCAATAACAAATGCTCACAACAACCTATAACTATCAGGCTTTTCAATGAGTAGATAAAAAGTTAGTAGAGTAGATAGAAATAAATGTCTGGGAATGATTATGATATACACAACTTAGAGCAACATAACTCATCTTTTTACATAAAAATTGAACTTTTTCTGAACCAGAATTATATAGTAAGCATGGCGGAAATACTAGGGACTGCTAAATAATGCTTCCGAAAATTCAGGAGTGGGGGCTATTACTCTTTCTCATCGCGACCTTGAGTGTCTCAATCAGTTATTGCATCATAGTATTTCGGGCAGTGCGGCAGTTGACTTACCTGTCTCCCCTCCCCCTTTCTCAAGGGAAGCAGCTAGAGGAACACCTGCCCCAAATTTCCGTCATTGTTCCCGCCTATAACGAGGCAGACAATATTGCAGCCTGCGTTAGATCTGTTCTGGCAAGCACCTGTCTTGCAGAAACCTGCATGGAATTTTGGGTCGTAGATGATCAATCCACCGATCAAACCTGGCAGATTCTCCAAATGCTGCAACAGGAGTTGGCTGACCCTCGCCTCAACATTTTGCAGGGGAAGGCTCGCCCATCGACGGAGACTTGGGGGGGGAAAAATTGGGCTTGCTTTCAGGCGGCTCAAAAAGTGCAGGGCGAATGGCTGTTATTTTTAGATGCCGATTTGCGCCTCAAACGAGGAGCGATCGCCACCGTGACGCAAACGGCAATCCATCACCAACTTCATTTCCTTACTTGTATTCCCGAAATTGTTAGTGGGTCTCTGGTGGAGTGGTTAGTGCAACCGTTGATGTTCACCAACCTGATGGTGGCTTTTAATTCTGAGGTTGTCAAAAATCCTGGCTCCCCCGTGAACTTTGCACTGGGTCCATTCCTGCTGTTTCACCGCTCTACCTATGAGGCGATCGGCGGTCATGCCAGTGTGGCAGACCGCGTCGCCGAGGACGTGGCCTTTGCCCGGAGCATCAAACAACAGGGATATCGGTTTCAGCAAGTATTGGCCCCAGACCTGGCTGAATTACGGATGTATCGCAGTTGGGCTAGCCTATGGGAAGGTTGGACTAAAGTACTTTACGTTGGCTCGAATCGCAGCCTTTACGCCATGCTGCTGCTGCTGGTTGTCATGCTCTCTGTCTACACTGTGCCCTGGCTGGCGCTGCTGCTATCTTTCCTGTGGCTGGGAGGGGGCAGCTTATGGGTAGGGGCGATCGCCCTCCTCATCTCACTTGTGGGCATTGGCTTGCAATATCAAATTCGCGCAACTAGTTCTCCGGCTTTGGGCACCACGACTACCTTCTGGTGGCTTCAGGGAATGGGGGGTGCCCTGATTGCAGCAATGGCGATCGCCTCTGTCATCAAAACCTGGACCGGGTGGGGATGGACATGGCGCGGGCGATCGTTGAAAACCCTGCATTAACGATACTCCCCACTACGGCACTTGTTTGCTGTATCATTCAATCCACTTTGGACTTGACCAAAGGGCGCTCTTCCCTGGACATGGGCAATACTCAACGTTTGTTGATTGGCATCGAAGGTAAAGGTGAGTTCTCCCACCTGCCCCAACCCAGTAGCGAACACCAGAATGCGTCCCTGATTGTCTCCGTCGTAGGTCACCCAACCACCCACGCCACGATTATGGCGACGCATACAGCTAAACGTATCGGCGGAAATATTGCTCAAATTAGCCGATTGAGCGCTAACTGGAGGGGTAGAAATCACTTCAAAAGAAGCAATTACCAGACAAGCCAATCCGCCCAAGTGCAGAACAGACAGACGTTTAGATGGCTTTGCGATCGCAGATAAAGCTTTATTAATTGTCATAGAACAAGGTGAAGAAACACATCAAAATTATAAAAATAAAATCACTTTGACAAACACTCTAACGAAACCAATCTGGCCTCAAGTAACCCGACTGCATCCCACTTTTGTCATCTTCTAAGCCCGATTTTACGAGTCGAAGAACTTAGTACAGGCACACCATGAAACTGACAAAACAACCACAGTCAAAAGCCGTCCTAGAAGGACGGTGCTCTAAACCCTGTTCTTTGATAACCCGATGTGGTGGTAACCAGAGATTTTTCTGAAGCGATTTTAAGGAAGACTTCAATTGAGCAGGCGCAGTTTACAATCAAAACGGTTTACAATCGAAAATCCTTTTCAAGCCAGCCGTCTCACAGGTTTTACCCGAAAGTTTTATAGGATAGATGCTGGATTTTGTTAGAACATTTATCTATGATATCGGTTAAGCCTGGGATGACAACTTTGTGTGGTTCGTCTCAACAGTCTTTGCTCGATTTCTCAATTTTACGTGCCGCAGAGAATTTGTCGCATAAGATTTGCTGCAATGAGTTCGCTCTAAACAGTACAAGCGCACTTCTGTGCTGAGAAGTATGACCCAGATTTTTGGCGATTTTGAAGAACATCTCACAAAAAGTCAGGAGTATCTGACAATCGTATTTTCTCCCAGTTCTGCACCATTGCGCCAGCGTTGGCGCACGAGTGGTCTGTCCGCTGATTTTATGGCAGATTATCTGGCAACTTTTCTGTTTACGCCTGAAACAACTCCTGAAAACGATCGGCTAAAAAGCGATGTCAAAAGCACCGTTTGTTTTATCGCCAATGAACTCCTGGAAAATGCCATGAAGTTCAACGATGAGTCTTCTCAACAACCTATCAGCCTGACACTGGAAATGCACGGCGATCGCCTCGTATTTTTAGCGACCAATAGCATCAAGTCTCAGGGAATCGAAAAATTGCAAGGATTTATTCAAAATCTGATCTCCCATGATCCGATGGAACTTTACATGAAGCAACTTGAATCAGATGATGAATATACATCTGGACTGGGCTTTTTGACCATGCTCAATGATTACCATGCGAAGCTGGGATGGCGCTTTGACCTAGTGCCCTCTCAGCCAGAAATTACAACGGTGACGACGATGGTGCAAGTCACCCCTTGACGGGTGTGGATTTTGAGGATTTTGAAACAAAATTAGGAGAACTGTAAGGTTGGGTTAATATAGACTTTAAGCATAAAAACGATAGTCTGGTCAAGTTTGAGTGGTATGGAAATTAAAGAGCAAGATTTTCACGTCTGGTACGACGAGCAGACGCAGACTGTTACCTGTCTTGGGGCACTTCGTCTGGCAGGCATGAGCGAATATGCGCCGATTATTAAACTGCTAGATGACGTAATTCAACAAGAACCATCCACACTCAAGCTGGATCTGACTCAACTTTCGTTTCTGAATAGTTCTGGCATTAACGCTATTTCAAAATTTGTGCTTAAATTGCGGCAGCATCCAGAAACCCAACTGACGGTTCAGGGATCAAACGAAATCTCCTGGCAATCTAAATCATTGCCAAATCTCAAACGATTGATGCCCAACCTCAATCTTCAACTCGTGTAGGAAGTATTTATGAGATCTGGCAGACCACTAAAATTGTCAGAACTCAGCTTTCCTTAAATTATGAGTGACATAAGCACTAAAGCATTCAGCAAATTGCTTACGCCATTGTCTGCTTTTTGTTTTTCCTAAGTAAGGTTCCAGTCGGATAATCATCACTTGCATTTCCGAAATATTATTTCGTCTGCGTGTATTCATAACTGAGTAAACGTGACTTCATAGAACCAAATCCGTAACTGTGTGTGAGCAACGCAATTTATTCAAGAGCGATCGCCTGTTAAGCAAAGGATTGCAGGTTCACATTCTGTCACCAGCCCCAAAATGTGAACATGGTGTGGCGGTGGCATGTAAAGCTTCTAACTTGATATAAGTAATGCCTACGGCAACGCTGTGCGGGCGAGTTTCGCTTAATCACACTCTAACGTTTCTCTGGTTAACCTGCCAGTTACCGGATTTGTGCCCGACGCGATCGCACACAGTTTCTCCTGCACATCTTCGCGTAACAACACTTCAGTGAAATCTGCTCCGTCAATCGTTGCGCCATCGAATTTAGTGTTGAAGGCGAAGGCTCCTTCCAAAATAGCGTTGGTCAGATTGGTGCGGACAAAGCGAGCCGAATCTAGCGTTGCGTATCTTAAGTTCGCTGCGGTAAAATCAGCCCCCTCTAAATTGGCTCCAAAGAAACTCACACCCTGCAAATCGCTCTGGCTAAAATTGCTGCCCCGCAAATTGGCTTTGGTGAAACTAGAATCGGTGAGCACCTGTCCAGAGAAATCCGCTCCCAGCAGAATCTCCTTGTTGTAATCAGCGGCAACGGCTGAAGTGGGTGCAATCAGAATCAATACCACCATCAGGATGAGCGCAGCGGCCCCCGTGGAAACGACAAGGAGCGATCGCTGAAACACAGAACGAAAACAAAGATTCATGTGACTTAATCACCACTTTGGGCATTCTAATCAAAGCAATCCTTCCGATTCACTGACTCAGCAATGCTTGCCAGTCAGATTGTGGAAGAGTTGCTTCACCTAATCATAAAACTGGATCAGCACTTCGTGGCTAAAAATCCCAAAACTTCGACCGCTTCCACTGCTCCCTCTGGCTCACCCCCTGTTTCGATTACAGTGGGTTGGATTGCCGAAAACCTGGTCGCTCAGTGGCTAAGGCAGCAAGGCTGGCACGTGTTATGTCACCGCTGGCACTGTCGTTGGGGCGAACTGGATCTCGTGGTGTTGTCTGAAGCGATCGCTCCCTCGCCTGTCTTAGCATTTGTCGAAGTCAAAGCCCGCAGTTACCGAAATTGGGATGAAAATGGATTGCTTGCCATCACCACGCGCAAGCAACAGAAACTCTGGCAAGCCGCTCAACTGTTTCTGCTGGATCATCCTGCTTGGGTTGACTGTGCCTGCCGCTTTGATGTCGCTTTAGTTACTTACAAGCGATCGCCCCAAATCACGCGCCAGCAAACAACACTCTCAACCGCCCAACTGGAAATAGATTTCAACCCAAAGACAATTAAGCTGGGTCAAGCGGTGGCGATCGGTGGCGATCGGTTTATCCTGCATCAATATTTGACTGCTGCCTTTGAATATGAGCCGATTTAAATTCACATTCTTTGGAGTTTGTTTGAAGTAAGGCGGGCTGTCCTGTGCATGGAAATTCGATAAACAGATTTGTGACTCAGCAATTCTCATGATGAACATCTGCTGGGGTTTCAGGTCGCCGCTGGCGACCTGAAACCCCAGCAGATATTTGGTTTTTCGCCCCCATTGGGGGTGGAAAAATCAAACATCTGTTCCAAAATGAGAATTGCTGTTTGTGACTTTCCTTGACTCAAACTTCTAATGCTACGTGATACGTTGGAGGGGATAATCGTAGATTTACTAAATTTTACCCAGGTAGATTGGATGATAAGATGAAGCAGGTGAGGCGATCGCCTGCGGGGAAGTAGCCCTAATTCGCGCCAAAATTTGCTTAAAGGAATCCGCACTCCCAAGTTTGAAGAGCGTCAGCGAGGACGTGAAGTGGCATCACTGATCCCGGTTGGGCATTGCAAGTGGAGAGTCTAGATGGCACATTTCACCCTGATTGAAACTCCGCGCATCCTTAATTCAAAAGCGTCTTACACCTTCGCTGATTACTTCTCACTGAACTATGATGCCGCAGACATATTAGCTGATCTAGGCTGCCGCTTCATCAAGTCGCCGCTCGAATTTGAGCCATTGCCCCTGGATACTAGCTTTCTAGAGGCCGAAATTCAGGATCACTTGGCCCTGGTGATGCTAGATAGCGAAGATGCTCGTAAGCAGGCGTTGATCAGCCCCTTGATCTTGTATATAGTGCGCTACACTAGGGCGATGCTTAAGATAGAATACAGCGTGAATCCCAGCCCATACCTGCGGGGAAAGATCGATTATTTCATTAGAAATGGGCATCACCTGATCATTGTTGAAGCCAAAAACGCTGATATCAGTCGCGGCTTTGTGCAGATGGCAGTTCAGTTGCTGGCATTACACTTCTGGCTACCAGAAGCACCTGCTCAGCTAATCGGAGCGGTGACAACGGGCGATTCCTGGCTATTTGGCAAATTTTCAGCTAGCGATCGCACCATCGTACAAGATACACAAATTTATGCAGTCCCTAGCCAGCTGAATCAGCTAGCCGCAATCCTCCACGGCTTGCTCCGCCAGTAAGGAACGTGAATTAAATAAAACCGAACTTTTTGGTGGGAAGCGATCGCCCCTGCAACCAGCGACCTGCATCAGTCAGGCAAACGCCGTGCCCGAATCTGGTAGTACATCCTGCCAACGTCCCTGTCCCACGGCTCTGATCGCTTCTTTAAGCGCAACTTCACCTGTATACAAGGCTCGACCCACGATTGCTCCAGTCACTCCCAAAGGCTCTAAAGTCAATAAATTCAATAAGTCACGAGTTGAACTGATGCCACCAGAAGCAATCACTGGAATAGAAACGGCTCCTGCTAATTCGCGTAAAGCATCCAGATTGGGTCCCTGTAATGTACCATCCCGATGAATATCGGTATAGATAACTGCTGCCACACCTAAATTAGCCATTTGTTGCGCTAAAGCGATCGCCTCCACTTCAGATTCTTGCAACCAGCCTCGCGTGGCCACTTTGCCATTGCGGGCATCAATGCCTACGACGATTTGACCCAGAAATTCTTGGCAAAGGGACTCAACGAGTTGGGGCTGTTCGACAGCGATCGTCCCCAGAATCACCCGTCGCACTCCACGAGCCAGCAGGTCGGCTACACTGGCGCGATCGCGTAATCCCCCTCCCACCTGTATGGAGATATTTACGGACTGCACAATCGCCTCAATCACTGCCCCATTGACTGGTTGCCCTGCTTTTGCGCCATCCAGATCAACCAGATGCAACCATTGTGCCCCCTGCTCAGCCCACTGATGCGCGATTGCCACAGGATCATCATGAAACACCTGAGATTGTTGATAATCTCCCTGCACCAGTCGCACGCAACGACCCTTCAGCAGGTCGATCGCCGGAATCACATCCATAAATTCACGCCCAATTGCTGATTGCTAAACGATTACAGATTATTTTGCTGCGCCCTTGTTCCCAAGCTCCAGCTTGTGCCCTTGTTCCCAAGCTCCAGCTTGTGCCCTTGTTCCCAAGCTCCAGCTTGGGAACACATCCCCCCAAGCTCCAGCTTGGCTGCTAGTCTATAAGAGAACAATTTTCCCCTTCCAAGACTAAATACGACAAACTAATCTTCATGATCCTCAAACGGATCACTGAGTTCTTTGGACGGAGGACCGAAAGCTGTGTAGACGGACACAGCCGTAATCACCACGAGGACAGTGGCGACGGAAATACTAAGAACTGTTGCAGAATCCATAAGCCTATTAAGCGATAGTGAATGGTTAATAGTAGTATTCTAATTATTACAGATCATTAAATACATTAGTTTGACATAGGTGATCATGGCACAACGGACTCGTCTGGGAGATATCCTGAGACCCCTCAATTCTGAGTATGGCAAGGTCGCACCAGGATGGGGCACAACGCCACTGATGGCGGTTTTCATGGGGCTGTTTTTTGTCTTCTTGTTGATTATTCTGCAAATTTACAACTCCTCTCTGATCTTAGAGAGTTTCAATGTGGACTGGAGAAGCTGAGAGGGTTGATTGCAACTCTGCAACTCATTTACGGGTTGAAGTTGACTCTTCTATCAACTTAATTCTTTCGACCCCGGCGATCGGGGTTTTTTGTTGGAAATTTGTCCCGACTTTTTTGGTCGCCTGACTTGTCACTCCACTGATCTAGCGTGGCAGAATTTAGGTAACTTCAAGAAGAGAATTCACTTTCCTGTTCTGATGACAGCAACACCCACCGCTTTACCAAGTCAATACGATCCTGCTACCGCTGAACTCAAATGGCAACAATACTGGGAGGATCACCAGTGCTTTAGAGCCAATCCCAATGCGACTGGCGAACCTTACTGCGTTGTGATTCCACCCCCCAATGTGACGGGTAGCCTGCACATGGGACACGCCTTTGAAAATGCTTTGATTGATACCCTGGTGCGCTATCACCGCATGCAGGGGCGGAATACGCTCTGGTTGCCTGGAACAGATCACGCCAGTATTGCAGTCCAGACGTTGTTGGAGAAGGAGCTAAAGGCGCAGGGAAAGACTCGGTATGATGTTGGACGCGATGCCTTTTTAGAGAGGGCCTGGCAGTGGAAGGAGGAATCCGGCGGCACGATCGTCGGCCAATTGCGGCGCTTGGGGGTGTCGGTCGATTGGAGCCGCGAACGCTTCACGATGGATGAAGAGCTTTCAAAAGCAGTATTACACGCATTCGTGCAGTTATATGAAGAGGAACTGATCTACCGAGGCAAGTACTTGGTGAACTGGTGTCCTGCCTCCCAGTCGGCGGTGTCCGATTTAGAAGTAGAAAACCAGGAAGTCAATGGTCATCTGTGGCACTTGCGCTATCCCCTGGCAGACGGATCGGGGTTTGTGGAAGTCGCCACCACTCGCCCAGAAACCATGCTGGGAGATACAGCCGTCGCTGTGAATCCCAAGGACGATCGCTACACAACTCTCATCGGCAAAACCCTGACCCTGCCAATTGTCGGACGGGAGATCCCCATCATTGCTGATGAGTGGGTTGATCCAACCTTTGGTACGGGCTGTGTCAAAGTCACTCCGGCGCATGATCCCAATGACTTTGAGATGGGACAGCGGCATCAACTGCCTTTCATCAATATCTTGAATAAAGACGGCAGTTTGAATGCCAATGGCGGCCCCTTTGTCGGACAAGACCGATTCGTCGCCCGCAAAAATATTGTCCAGCGACTAGAAGCTGATGGGGTGTTGGTCAGGGTTGAGGATTACCGTCATACTGTACCTTACAGCGATCGCGGCAAAGTGCCAATTGAACCCCTCTTATCTACTCAATGGTTTGTCAAAATTCGTCCTCTAGCCGATCGCGCTCTGGATTTCCTGGATCGCAAAAACGAGCCAGTTTTCGTGCCTGAACGCTGGACAAAGGTGTATCGCGATTGGCTGGTGAGTTTGAAGGATTGGTGCATTTCTCGCCAACTCTGGTGGGGACACCAAATTCCGGCCTGGTATGCCATCAGTGAGACAGGGGGACAAATTACCGATGAGACTCCGTTTATTGTGGCTCGCAATGAAGCTGAAGCCAGGGAGCAGGCGATCGCCCAATTTGGTGCAGACGTAGAGTTAGAACAAGACCCCGATGTGCTGGATACCTGGTTTTCCTCTGGGCTGTGGCCCTTCTCCACAATGGGTTGGCCAGAACAAACTGCTGATTTGGCAACGTATTACCCCACTACAACCCTGGTAACTGGGTTCGACATTATCTTCTTTTGGGTGGCGCGGATGACCATGATGGCGGGCCACTTTACTGGAAAGATGCCCTTTGAAACCGTCTACATTCACGGTTTGGTGCGGGATGAAAACAATAAAAAAATGTCCAAATCTGCCAACAATGGGATTGACCCGTTGATTTTAATCCGCAAGTACGGCACGGATGCCCTGCGTTACACGCTGATTCGTGAGGTGGCTGGAGCCGGACAGGATATTCGTTTGGAATACAACCGCAAAACCGATGAGTCGGCTTCAGTCGAAGCCTCTCGCAACTTCACCAATAAGCTGTGGAACGCTTCCCGCTTCGTGATGATGAACTTGCAGGGACAGACCCCTGCTCAGTTGGGACATCCTGCCTCCCGCCTAGCCTCTGGCGAATCGCTGCCTTTAGCCGATCGCTGGATACTCTCCCGCTATTATCAAGTCGTGCAGCGGGTTTCTCAGCAAATCAATGCTTACGGACTGGGAGAAGCGGCCAAAGAACTGTATGAGTTTATCTGGGGCGACTTTTGCGACTGGTATATTGAACTCGTCAAATCTCGCTTGCAAACAGATTCCCCAAGTCGCACAGCGGCTCAACAAACCCTGTCCACGGTGCTGGAGGGAATTCTGCGATTGCTCCACCCATTTATGCCTCACATCACTGAGGAAATCTGGCATACCCTCAATCAAGTGGGTGAAGGTCAAGCGCTGGCTATCCAGGCCTATCCTCAAGTAAACGCAACTTGGATTGATTCAGACTTAGAGCAACAGTTTGACCTCCTGATCGGCACGATTCGGACGATTCGTAACTTGCGAGCTGAAGCGAATATTAAACCGGGTGTTAAGATCCAAACAATCTTGCAAACTGAGAATCAGCGAGAACAAGAAATCCTGGTAGCTGGACAGTCTTATGTGCAAGACCTGGCTAAGGTCGAACAACTCACCGTGAATCCACATGAACCCATCCCCAAACAAGCGTTTGCGGGTGTCGTGGGAACGGTTCAAGTGCTGATTCCATTGGCAGGTGTGGTAGATGTCGTAGCGCTGAAAGCAAAATTAGAGAAAGATTTGGCTAAAGTAGAAGCGGAGGTGAAATCTTTGGGCGATCGCCTGAATAATCCCAACTTTGTTGATCGAGCTGCCTCTGAAATCGTCCAGGCTACTCGCACTGCTTATGCGGAAGCGCAAAAACAGGCAGAAATCCTACGAAATCGGCTTCTTCAACTTTAATGGGGATGTTTTAGACTGAAGTTAACTCGGTGCGTTGGCTCTAGTCTTGATTTCAAAGATTACTCGCAAATTCATGGCTGCATCTTCACAAAATTAAGACACACTTGACACCGTTCTCAATGGGTTATAGGGATATACTGATTCTCAAGGGTTTGTAATCTTTTTTTGTGATGCTACATCTGGCTCAGGTGCAGAATAAAAACCCTGATGGTAAGGCGACGCTCCGCTTGCTTGCCTTTCAGAAATCTGAACATCTCTGGGCGCTGGTTCCTGAGACTGATATTGTTCATTCATCCGAGCAAATAGAATTTGACCATGGCACGCTAGTTCTGGTTGAGCTAACAGTGAATCGACTGGTAAAGCGAATTCGTGATGCAACTCCCTGGATCGTGGAAGTCGTTGAGCAATACCTGACTGTGGGGATTACACCCTCGATTTTGCGGGCAGAGGTGGAGCGGGCAGAGCAATGGCGGCAATCTTTGACGTTACAGAGCCAGGAAATTGGACGACGTGCCCTAGAAGTAGAAGCCCGCAGAGACCAGATTCAAGAGTTAGAGGAATATTTGAAGCAAGAGAAAAGGCAATTGCAAGATTTGGAAGCTCACTTGCAGCAAGAAAAGCAAAACCTGGCTCGGATGGCAGATGAACTTGGAGTCAATGTTAATCCGTAGATAGTTAATCCATATGCCCCTGCTACACACATTCTTTCGACTAATTCCTGTTTTTCTAATTCCTGTTTGCCTGATTTCAGCCTGGGCATTGATTCTCCTAATGGCGTGGAGCCTATTTGCCGCAGTTCAAGATAGTTATCGCAATGCCAAACGAATGCACCAGGTTCCCTGCTCTCAGTGCCGTTTTTTTACAGGAAGTTATTACCTCAAGTGTCCAGTTCATCCCTCGCGGGCACTCTCTGAAGCTGCGATCGACTGTCCAGACTATGAAGCGATTAAAACCCTCTAGTTGGATTTCTTCCACACGGAGTAAGAATTCAACGCGCTCAAACTTTTACCTTTATGAAAACAATTTTAATTCGCTTGATTCAGTTTTATCGCGTCGCGATCTCGCCCCTCTATCCACCGATGTGCCGTTTTCAGCCGACTTGCTCTCAGTATGCGATCGAGGCGATCAGTCGATTTGGAGTATTAAAGGGAAGCATTCTAGCAATTCGACGCATCCTACGCTGCCATCCTTTCCATCCGGGTGGGTATGATCCTGTCCCCATATTAGATTCAGATGAAAAATCCAACTGTGGCTAAAACATAACTCATGATTTAGTCGTCGTCATCGTCCTCAGAAGCCTGATCTTCCGGTTCACCCACCATGTTAGGACTGATTAGAGTGATATCAAATTCATCCGGAGGGACAGTTGAAACGACATCCCGCTGAATGAAGAAATAGATAGCATGGACTTTTGGGCCAAAGACAATCTTATCTTCATTCTGTAAATCATGGGCTTGCAATTTGCGCCCATTCACAAGTAGCCCATTGGCACTGGGTTTGCCCTTGAGGTTGCCATCTACAATGCGGTAATAGTATGAGCCATCTTCGTGAGTCAATTGCACCAAAGTGGCATGGCGGCGGGAGACAAACTGTGAAATCAAGCGGATGTCACATTTGGGATCTCGTCCAATTGAATAAATGGGGCTATCCAGGATAAACTCGCGTCTTCCTTTATCATCCTCAACGATTAGTAGATGGTTTTGTTGCGGTTCTGGGGTGGTCATTAACGAATAGGTAGAACGCTTATGAGAATCAATAAAACGACAATTTAAGTCAGCACATGAGAATAGACACAAGGTCTCTCAGAGCAGTTATATCGCACAACTCAATTTACTTCAATTGCGTCTAGAGATTCTTCCGTAAGATTCCTGGCAGCAGGGCATTTTTCAAGAACACTACCGCCAAGTCAATATGTGATAGGACTGACGCACTTCGTGGAAAAACCGGGATAGTTTGGGGGATTTTGGGATGCGAAGCGTCCTCAAAATCCCCCAAACTCCGTAAGTCCTATGTGCATCGTGAGCGTAGGGCGAGCATCCTGCCCGTGCAGGCTTAATAGCTAACAAAATTGACTTGAGAGATCTCTCGATCTTCAGGTTCACCTACCATACTAGGGCTGATCAGGGTAATGTCGAATTCATCTGGCGGAATCGTCGGAACTGCCTCCCGCTGGATGAAGAAATAGATTGCCTGCACTTGTGGACCGAAGACAATCCTATCCTGATGTCGCAGGTTATGTGCCTGCAATTTTCGCCCGTTGACCAGCAACCCGTTCGCGCTGGGTCTGCCATCCAAATTACCATCAACAATCCGGTAGTATTGTGAACCGTTTTTATCAACTCCCTGCATTAGAGTAGCATGGCGGCGAGAAACGAATTGTGAACTTAGGCGGATATCACAACCCTTTTCCCTACCAATAGAGTAAACAGGACCATCCAGAATAATTTCCTGAATGCCCCTATCATCCTCAACGATGAGTAGATGGTTTGGTTGCAGTGCTGGATTCATCATCAGCGGAACATGGTAAATAGGTTCAATTGTAGCGATCGCCGTTACTTTTGGCTGTGTAACAGTTTGGCTGTGAACAATTTGGCTATGTAACAATTTGCCGCTCTATCGCTGCTCTATCTGAGCGTGCAAGCAGATTCGCATTTTGGGAGACATGCCCCCTACAAAACAACTTTACTGCAATTTAACATCAAGGCTCTTCCGTAAGATTTGATAATTTTTTGATAAAAATGATACATGCTCTCTGTAGATTTCTGGAGTTACTAGAGGGAGTATCAGCTTAGCGAGAGCGTCGTAATAGCAGGGAACTGGTCACAACACTGACCGAACTAAAAGCCATTAACGCACCGGCAGTAGCAGGGCTAAGCAGCAATCCAAAGAAGGGTAAAAGTGCTCCGGCAGCAATTGGAATACCAGCAATATTGTAAATAAAAGCCCAGAATAGATTTTGATTAATTTTTTGGAAGGTTGCTTGACCTAAGCGAATTGCTTTGACGATATCCTCTAAGGAATTTCGCATCAAGATGATCTCTGCTGTCTCAATCGCTACATCTGCACCGGAATGTAAAGAAATGCCAATATCAGCCTGGGTGAGCGCAGGAGCATCATTAATTCCATCACCAACCATTGCCACTCGGTGCCCCTCAGTCTGTAATTGAGCGATCGCCTCTACCTTACCCGCAGGTCGAACACCCGCTAACACGTTGGCTGGGGCAATACCCAGAGTTTGAGCAATTTTCATCGCTGCCGTGGGGCGATCCCCTGTTAACAATATCACCTGCAATCCCATTTGTTGCAGATGTTGCACTGTTATTAGAGCCTCTGGACGCAGAGTATCCACTGCGGCGATCAGTCCCACAAGTTGGCGATCGATGGCCACATAAACTGTTGTCTTTCCCTCCTCTTCTAACTGCTTTACCTGCGTTGCAGTTGAGCTTGCAACCCAGACCTCATGCTGTTGCATCCAGTCCAGGTTGCCAATGAGAATGCTCTGTCCCTGAAGCACAGCGGAAACCCCAAAGCCAGGTTGGGTAAAGAACTGTTCCGCCGCCAGTAAGGGCAAGTTTTGCTGTTGAGCAGCGGTTTGAATTGCCGCTGCCAACGGATGGCGAGTACCCCTTTCGACACTGGCAGCAATTTGCAAGAGGTTTGTTGAATTCAGGGTTTCAGTTAGGGGAATGCAATCTGTCACTTGCGGTTGTCCAACGGTCAGTGTGCCTGTCTTATCAAAGACAACTGTCGTCAAACGGTAGATCTTTTCCAAAACATCGCCCCCCCGAATCAATAAACCCTGTTCAGCCCCCATGCTGGTGCCCACAAGAATCGCAGTTGGAGTGGCCAACCCCAGCGCGCAGGGACAGGCAACGACCAGAACAGCGATCGCTAATTTCAAACTCATCAACAAACGCAGCGCAGGCTGAGAATGGTGTAAAGCCTGTTTTGTATGGGTAGCGGCCGAGTGACCCAGGGTGGACAATCCGTGACCAACCATATCTGATTGCAGCACATCCTGTAGCATGTCAGTCCAGAGATGGGTGCCGATGAAATACCAGAACACGAATGTCAGAGCTGCGATCGCTATCACCCCATAGGTAAAGTAGCCTGCGATTACATCTGCCAGTTTTTGAACAGGAGGTTTGCGAGTTTGGGCTGCTTCAATTAACTCAATCATCTGGGCCAGGGTCGATTCTCGGCCGGTGCGGGTTGCTTTGAGAGCGATTGTTCCCGATTGGTTCAGGCTCCCTGCCACCACCCCATCCCCGATTTGCTTGAAGACTGGCAGGGCCTCACCCGTTAACATCGCCTCATCTATCGTTGTCTGTCCAGCCACAACTTCACCATCGACGGGAATGCGATCGCCAGGGAGAATCAATAGCCATTCCCCGACTTTGACGCGATCGGTCGGTACTTGCAAGGCAGAGGGCAGCAGGCTAACAGCAGGGTCGGCTTCAGGTGGGAGAGATGCAGCTTGTTCTTGCAGGGTAGTCAGGTCGCGATCGTTGAGAATGATTTTGGAGAAAGCAGGTTGCATCGCCAGCAGTGCTTGAAAAGACGAAACAGCACGGCTGCGCGCCTGTTGTTCTAAGGCTCGACCCAGCAAAATGAAGCCGAACAGCATGACGGGTTCATCGAAAAAGCATTCCCAGCCCAAACGGGGTACTAACAGCGCCACAACGCTGGTCAGGTAAGCAGTCAGCGCACCCAGTCCGACCAGGGTATTCATGTTGGGAGTGTTGTGTCGTAACCCCCGCCAACCATCTAGCAAAATGGGCCGACCTGGAAACAGTAGCGTCAGAGTCGCCAGAGTGGCATGAAACCACAGGTCGCTCAAGATGGGAACAGTCCAGCCCACATGTTGCAGGTGTCCAATCGTGGACAGAATCAGTAGAACTGTGGCGATCGCCACCTGTCTGAGTCGCTTGTGAGTCTCTTTTTGTTGTTTTTCGGCAGGACTCAACCCCTGGGGTTGTTCGTCGATTGCCTCATGAGAAGACCAGCGCAAAGTGGACGGAAAACCTGCTGCGGTCAACTGCTGCGCCAAAGCAGCACCGCTAATCTCGTCTGGTTGATACTCTACCAGTGCCATTTCTGTCACCAGATTGACCGTGGCAGACAACACACCCGCTTGCTGAATTAATCGGTTTTCTACTGCCTTAACACAACCTGCACATTTCATACCGCTGACATCTAAAGTCAGCGTTGCAGTGCTATTGTCAGAAGCATCAGTGTCAGGAGCGGCAGGAGAGGCGATCGCGTCTTGAGGAACAACTTGCATGGGTCGCTAACCGGGTCACTTACACGAAAGGGATAAGCCTAACCTAACACAGGGGGGCATTTGCATGTCTATCCCTCTATTTGAGTTTAATCCTCAGAATTCGATGAACAGGGTTTTTGGCATTCTCGCGGGGCAAAAAACTCATCAAGCCCCGATTTGCGGGCGCGACGCGCCTGCAAATCGGGGCTATGGAATTCCTAAGAAGACGTAGTTTTCTCGCCTGCTGCCTGAGTGTGGTGGGTGTGTTGCCCCCACCACACTCCATTAGAAACTTATAGAAACTTACGTTTAATCTTGCTACTTGTTGTAAGTAGGGTCTGAATTAAATAGGCCAGTATCGGCTCCATTGGGGTTAGAAACGATCGCTCTCATCCCCTCTATGGTCGCTGGAATGGTGCCTGGGTCCATAAACATCACCTTGCTGCTGTCACTATGCCCAATTGCGGTGCCCATATCCATGTAGTTCTGAGCCAGGATAAATTGCAGCGCTTCCCGCGCTCGCGGATCGATTTGAATTGCTTTACTGATGATTTGCACCGCCTCCGCAGTCCCCTGAGCTTTTAAGACTCGCTGTTGCCGTTCGGCTTGCGCCTTTAAGATGGCAGCTTTCTGTTCTGCCTCGGCTTCTAAAACTTGAGCCTCAGCCCGTCCTCTGGCACTGTTGACGGCCGCTTCTCGTTCGCCTTCGGAAGTCAGAATTGCAGCCCGTTTGCGCCGCTCGGCAGACATCTGCAATTCCATCGATTCCTGCACGGCTTGAGACGGAACGATGTCTCGCAGTTCCACGCGAGTCACTTTCACTCCCCAGGGATCGGTGGCCGTATCCAGTTCGCGCAGTAGGATCTCGTTAATTTGGGAACGAGCGGTGAAGGTTTCATCCAATTCCAGTTGTCCCATTTCAGCGCGAATTTGGGTCAACACCAGATTGACCATCGCTGCCTGCAAGTTTTGCACTTTGTAGTAGGCTTTCTCCATATCAACGATGCGCCAATAGACGACTGCATCCACCGTAATGGAAACATTATCGCGAGTAATACAAGGTTGGGGTGGAATATCTAACACCTTTTCGCGAATGGTTTCTTGAAAAGCAACGCGATCGATAAAGGGGACGACAACATTGAGTCCAGGACTCAGTTTCTTCTGGTAACTACCCAACCGTTCTACTAAAGCCTCATTTCCCTGATTGATGATTTTGACAGAACCAGCGACCGCAGAACCACCGATCGCTAGCATGACCAAGAAGCCCAAAAATTCTCCCATTTTGCTCTCTCCAAATGAATTGATGAATTAACGTGTAGAATCAGAATCCGAATTTTGAGTCAGTGCAGTAGCAACGTATCTTTATCGACACCAACTGGGCCTGCCTCAATCTACATGCTTCAGCAAGTGTTCTGGCATCACGATTAAAGTGGTGCCCTTGCGACCAATCACATACACCTTCTGTTGGGGGGCGATCGCCAACTCCTCATCACCACAACGTGCCTGCCAGGAATTTCCCTCGTACAGAACCCGACCGGTTTGACCGGCTGGAATTTCTGTCATGGTTTGGGCTTCCTTAGCATCTTCGAGCACAGCGGCAGAACTTTTGCTGACAAAGCGACGAGTCAGAGCAATTAAAACGACTGAAATGATCAACCAGAGGATGACCTGAATACTTAAAGAGGGCAGAAAAAAGGAAACAAAAGCGACCAGAATGGCACTGATCCCCATCGCAAACTCGACAAACGCGGTAGGTAGAATCAGTTCCATTGCACAGAGGAGAAATCCTGCAATAAACCAGGCAATAGTTGGACTCAGTTGCATAGTCTTGATCAGTGGGATAGGAATAGAATTCCCATAAATAGGAATACACAATTAAGCACGGGATTCCGAATTAACCGAGTGCCACACAAGCAAATCGCTGAGGGATGAGGAAGACCGAGACAAATCTTTACGGTCTTTTGTCAAGTTATTCAAGAGACTCACGCAGGTCTTGTGCGAAACTAGTTCTAAAAATTCCTCTCCTGCAACGTTTACCAGTCGTTTCAGTAAAACACCAGATTTAGTGCGTTACCTGGCTGCATATCCCACATTTATGGTCTATAGTCTATAGAAACTCGTCTTTAAAGCTGATTGAGCCTCCCTCGTGAACTTGGAAAAATTAACCCTTAGGGTCAAAATCTGGAAGTATTCAGCTGCTGTTACCCTAAGTAGATGTACCAGTATGTACCATCGGATCGTTGTTTCTATGCCTGGGGTTTGATGCCTGGACACTCCCTCACCCCAATCTAGCTCAAGTTGATGAGTTCGTTGCGCCAGTTCTGCCTGCAAGTCCCTTTCGTGATGCCCTGCGGATTGATTTATGAAAGTTTCTACTCCTTCTGTTCAGTGCCCTAATCCAGCTTGCTTATTTCCAGAAAATCCGCTGGGGGAGCAGCGGTGTAGCCAGTGTAAAACGCAGTTGGTGCATCGCTATCTGTGGGCAGTGGGGGAAACCCTCGGAAGGGTGCCGCGCGGCACCCTGATGGGCGATCGCTACCTCGTCGCCGCACCGCATATCTGGCTCGATACTCAACCCGCGTTGACTCCGGATGCATCTGCCACCTTACCCGATGAAACCATCCCCTACCTGAAACTGTACTCGTACCATTTACACATTCCCACGGTCTATGGCTTTTGCCAGCAGGGTGCGGTCAAAGATTGGGTGTTGTTGTTAGATAATGTCCCCTTAAATGAGAATGGACAGTTGTACCCAGCGATCGCCAACCATTGGGAACAGGTCACCGCTGTGCGGCAGATCTATTGGTTGTGGCAGATGTTAGAGTTGTGGACTCCACTCCAGCGATTGGGAGTGGCTGCGAGTTTGCTTAATCCTGAAAACATTCGGGTAGAAGGATGGCGAATCCGGTTGCGGGAGTTGATCCCGGACAACTCTGCTAACTCTGCCAGATCTCAGCCTTCTCCTCACCTGGCAGATCTGGCGACTCTTTGGCAGGGTTGGTTGAACGGTGTGCAGATGCAGATCATGCAGCCTCTTCAACAGATTTATGAACGGATGCGAACCACTGTTGCATCAGAATCGACGATAGCAGAAGTGACTACAATGCTCAATCAACTGATGCTAGAACAAGCAGCCCGCCTCCCCCTCAAAATTAAAGTTGCAGGTGGAACGACAACAGGCCCACAACGGGCCCACAACGAAGATGCTTGTTATCCTTTAACAGTTGATTCTCAACTGCAAAAACATGATCCTCTAGTGCCCAATCTGGCGATTATTTGCGATGGTATTGGCGGTCATGCGGGAGGAGAGGTAGCCAGTCAAATGGCAGTGCGATCGCTGCAATTGCAAATCCTAGCCATGCTTAGCGAAGTGGCAGAACAACCCGAATTGACTCCACCAGAAATCGTGATTCAGCAACTTGAAGCCGTGATTCGGGTTGTGAATAATCTGATTGCCGAGCAGAACAATGCTCAGGGGCGGGAAGCACGGCAACGCATGGGAACCACGGTGGTACTGGCCTTACAACTGCCTCAGCATCTAACAACGCCATCGGGTTCAGGCAATACCCACGAACTATATCTGGCTCATGTCGGGGATAGTCGAGCCTATTGGCTCACGCCCCAGCACTGTCATTTACTGACATTAGATGATGATGTGGCAGTGCGAGAAGCCTGCATGGGGCGGAGTTTGTATTGGGAAGCGCTCCGCCGTACCGATGCCGCCGCCCTGACTCAAGCACTGGGAACCCGTGATGGTGAACTTCTGCGACCAACCGTCAGGCGATTTTTAATCGAAGAAGATGGAATTTTGTTGCTCTGCTCTGATGGGTTGAGTGATGGCGATCGCATTCCCAAAAACTGGAAAGAAGCTACGATTCAGGTGATGGAAGATCGGGCATCTTTGCCAGAAGCCGTGCAATATTGGTTAAACTTAGCCAATGAGCGCAATGGGCACGACAATGCCTCGGTCGTCTTGATGCATTGTCAGATCTCTCCTGAATACCCCAAATTGATCGAACCCGTTGAGCTACCCACTCACGAAACCCTGGAGTCTGAACTATCAGATTCAGCCAGAGCTTTACTGTATGATCAATATACTGAATCTGTAAAAGTTGATTCTCCTGTCCAGGAAGAGCAGCCTCCGTTGCCGAAACGCACTTCGTCCCGCATTGTGTTATTTGCCTTAGGGATTGCGGTTTTGATGTTTAGTATGGGGGCGATCGGGGTAACATTGTGGCGACAGCTTGATCCCAACTTCCAGCGTACCTTCGAGCGGTTGATCCCACCTCAGAATCCGCAGGAACCTTGATCGGCGACTTGTTCAATTTCTTTATCTTATGAGGAGGCTGAGGCGCATGGCTGACCCAGATAAAAATACGATCAACATTGACCCGGTTACCTTCATCGTACTGATTTCAGCTTTGCTACTGATCCCGCTGCTGTTGGCTGGGTTTGTGTTTCATTAACCATGCTTTGCATGACCACATTGCTCATTTGGGAGTGTTATAAGTTCTTGCTGAGGTTGAATCAACTGTGTCCTTTCAGATGCTAAAGTGGCAAGGATTAGTCTCATCACATTCTGGTTATGTTGTATCAGTCGGAACGCCACGAACGCTTAAAGGAGATCGCCTGGGATGAGGCCCAGGTGCGCTCCGTCATCCAATCCATCGCAACTGATACAGTCCGCCATTTTAATCCAGACGAATATTGGGCTATCCACCCGCTCGATCGTGACTATCAACCTCCTACTTTATCTTTCAAAGGCTTGTATAGCGGTGCCGCTGGAGTTTTTTGGGCATTGCATTACCTGCAACGAGAAGGGGCAATCGCTCTAGACTTTGACCCGATTGCCTACAGTCACAAACTGCATTGGAACTATTGTCAGTCTCCCGATTCGGGTGAAGTTGTGCCTTCCTACTTTATGGGAGAGGTGGGCATTTTGTTGGTGTTATGGCGATTTGCAGCGAATCCAGAAATGGCCGATCGCCTCTACGAGTTAATTCAAAAAAATATCACTAATCCCACCCATGAAGCATTTTGGGCGGCTCCAGGAACGATGTTGGGTGCATTGTTTATGTGGGAGTGGACGCAAGAGGAACGCTGGCGGGATTTATTTTTGCAAAATGCCGATTATCTCTGGGTGACTTGGCAATACGCGCCAGAATGCAATTGTTTTTTATGGACTCAAAATCTCTACGGTGCTGTGCGGAAGCTGACTGGCCCAGCACATGGTTATGTGGGTAATCTCTATGCCCTTTTGAGAGGGCTAGCGCTGTATCCACACAAGAATCGCGAGGAATTGTACCGTCGCTGTTTAGAAACAGTGATTCGCACCTCCCAGATTGTGGGGAACTACGCCAACTGGTGTCCTGATGCCAACATCCCTCCTGGTTTTTGTAAGATGCTGGTGCAATGGTGTCATGGTGCGCCAGGAATGGTTACGAGTCTAAATGGATTTCCTCAAGGATACGATGCTCGTATGGATCAGTTATTGATTGATGCAGGAGAGCTAACCTGGCAAGCTGGGCCACTGACCAAAGGATCAGGCTTATGTCATGGTACGGCTGGTAATGGGTATGCTTTCCTCAAGCTGTATCAGCGCACTGGGGAAGAGCGCTGGTTGCAACGATCGCAAGCTTTTGGGATGCACGCGATCGCCCAATATCATGCTCTCCGGCAGCAGTATCCGCAAGGACGCTATTCTCTGTGGACAGGCGATTTGGGATTAGCAGTTTATCTTTGGGATGTGATCACACGACAACCTCACTTACCTACCTTAGATATTCTTTAAACTAGCGGTCTACCGAACTAAGTTTGCCCGGTCAATTTGCTGTGAATTTAGACTTTGGATTAAATCTAAAATCTAAAATCTAAAATCTAAAATCTAAAATTTAGACACTACTAGGCAAAGTTGTCTTAATGAACTACCAGGTGTAATCCCAATTATGACTCCATCCGAAATTACAGCCGAACTCCAATCCCTCTTTGGCAACCAACTGCAAGTAGCCGAACCCGAATCGTGGCAGGTTGAGATGGGCAATTTGAGGCTGTTGGTGCTGCTATCAGAAGACCAGACCTGGTTGCGATCGCTCATCTCTATCACGACTGCTCAATTGGCTCAACCTTATTATGAGCAGTTGTTGGAAGCTAATTTCGATGAAACTCAGGAGGTGCGCTATGCCCTCTATGAAGGGGTGTTGTGGGGGGTGTTCCAACACAGTTCAGCGAGTTTAACTGTAGCTGACTTGAGGGCGGCGATCGCTCGTCTCATTACTCTGCAACAGCAGGGATTGGCTGAAAGTTTTAACAAGCTCAGTGAAATGCAAGTGCGTCAAATTATTCAAGCGGCAAAACAGCGGGGTCAATCTTTAGAAATGACCCTACAAACTCTGGAGCGATTTTATCAGGAAGGCGTAATGGGTGATATCAACCAGGGATCTGAGGAGCGGGAGCGCGTGTTAGCGGCATGGCGCTATCAGTTGGAGCGCTTTTGGCAAGAAGTAGATTAGGACGATTTTTTATAAAGCGATTCTAACTTCATTAAAATCCGGGGTTTGATATTTTCTAATTCCATCTTCAGTTGATTCTTGCTCTGCGTAAAATTGGCTGTGGATGGAGAGGTCTGAGCCAATGTACTCCATTGCAACAACAACTTACATTGGGCTGGTGCGATCGACACAGGTTGAACATTGGCACAATGCTGGGACTCTTCTGTAGCAAAGTAAAGGATGCGATATCCACCAGATTGTCCCAACAACCGGGTCATTTGCTGACCTTGAGCCGTCTTTAGATCAAGATAGCACGGCAACCAGCGCGGTCCGCACTCCTGGTTATAAAGCACTGTCAACCACAAAATCACAGGATGGGGTGAAAGCAGGAACAAAAATTGATTATAACGAGTACAAAGCTGCCGCCTGTGAATCTCTTGTCGCTTCAGCATCACCCATAGGGTCGCTAGCATCTCCTTGGGAGTACGCACAGGATTGGAGAAAACAATTTCGGCGATCGGCTTGGTATTGGGCCAGGTCGCCTGTAGGCATACCTGATCAGGACTTGTCAGATCACGGGCTTGGCTAATTCCGGGTAAGATGTGCTTCTCCTTCAACACATCTTCAATCCGACCAGCAAGCTGTCGTCCTGTCCGGAAACGCTCTTCTAATGGTTCCAATGCTTTAAGAATTTCAGCCGTGGTAGTTGGGCGATCGTTTGGTGATTTGGCCAAACAACTCATCACTAACGTCTCTAACGGTTTGGGAATTTTGACGTTGGCGTTGGCATGTTCAAAAGAGCGGGGTTGCTGGTGATGATGGGCCTTATACCAACCACCAAAGGTATGAGTATCTGCCTGAACAGGCATTTTACCCGTTAACATTTGATACATCATGACCCCTAGACTATAAATGTCAGAGCGGGCATCCAATTCATGCCCCTCCATTTGTTCGGGAGAAGAATAGGCCAGTGTACCCATGAAACAGTTGGTAGCTTCATTGTCTGCTTGCAGCATCTTGGCAATGCCAAAATCGAGAATTTTAGCCAGTTCTCCCAAGCTATCATCGGGGCAAATAATAATATTGTTGGGTTTGATGTCACGATGGACGACTGGGCAAATTTCCCCCTCAATCGAAATGCCTTGATGGGCGCATTGCAAACCCAAGCAAATTTGCCGACTTAGGTTAAGAAACCGGGGTAATGTCAGAGGTTCGCGACTGATCAGATGAAATAGGCTTTCGCCGCGTAAGTATTCCATGACATAGTATGGAATTTCATCTTCATCCACGCCGTAATCCGTAACTCGAACGATGTGGATGCTGCGCTGGCCTAATGAAGCACAGGTCATGGCTTCTCGCTCAAAGCGATCGCGCATTTTCTGGTTCAACAGGGTTTGAGCCAAAAATTTGACTGCAACTGGCACACCGCCCAGGAGAGTATCCTTTGCTCCATAAACTCGACCCATTGCTCCCTGTCCAAGCAACTCATTCAGTTGATAACGCTTAGACAACAAGCGACCAAGATTTGGATCAGTCATCGTGGCTGTGTTCTCCTAACGAATTGCCCATACAAATGAAATTAAACTTAATCGGAAATAAGGTTTTTGAGGTTTGAAATTGTTTTGTGGCGCGGCTCCGCCGCGCCACAAAACAATTTCCGATAAAGTCTATTGATTTCAAGGTTTGCCAACCCGACTTATGCGTCGCATTTAGCCCTTCTCGTATTGTGCTCACGATGATAACCATGTGCCCAAAAACTGATTTGGGATAACGCCCCTCTTGAAAAATATTTTAACGATTTGATATCTTCACCGGGCTAAAGCCACACCCTGGACATACCCAAACAATGCACCCATTCTTCTCTATCCTACCTTCTGAAAAGTCTTAGTCTGCTCTCAGTTTTGCTTAAGCTCCTGATTCTCTATCAACGCTAAGATAAGGAGTGGTTTCTACAGATAACCGGGGGAATCACCTGTGTTAGATACGCTCACGGCTGACTTTCGCATCATCTTTGAACGCGATCCTGCGGCTCGCAATTGGTTAGAAGTATTGTTTTGCTATCCCGGTTTGCAGGCTTTGGTGCTTCATCGGTTTGCCAATCGACTCTTTCACTCAAAGGTTCCATTCATCCCTCGCCTGGTTTCCCATATTGCTCGATTTCTAACTGGCATCGAAATCCACCCAGGTGCCACCATTGGCAAGGGTGTCTTCATTGATCACGGTATGGGAGTCGTGATTGGAGAAACGGCCATCGTTGGAGACTACGCCTTAATTTACCAAGGAGTCACATTAGGTGGCACGGGCAAGGAAAGCGGCAAGCGCCATCCCACTTTGGGAGAGAATGTGGTGGTAGGAGCCGGAGCCAAGGTGTTGGGTAATATTCAAATTGGAAACAACGTCAGGATTGGGGCGGGTTCTGTCGTACTGCGTCATGTCCCTGCTGATTGTACGGTGGTAGGGATTCCGGGCCGCATTGTCTATCGCGCTGGCGAACGAGTTGATCCTCTAGAACATGGTTGCCTACCGGATTCTGAGGCACAAGTGATTCGAGCTTTGGTCGATCGCATCGAAGCCCTAGAGCAAGAACTTCAGGCGTTAAGACAATCAACTCTGTCTTTGCCCCATACCCATCAGTTCTCCGAGCAACTCTATAGTGAAGCCACCCAGTCATCCGATCGCTGGCGACTCATGGATGCAGCAAAGCCAGAGGTGCAATTTGATGTGTTGGGAACCGAACCTTCTCCCGTAGCGACTCGGTGCCGCTTGCAGGATAAGGTAATTCAGGAGTTCTTAGATGGCGCGGGGATCTAGCTCATGAGTTCTGCGATCGCTGATCTGCGTCGAAGTTATACCTTGCAAGCATTATCTGAAGCAGCGATCGATCCTGACCCGATCCACCAATTTCGGATGTGGTTTGATCAGGCTGTGCAAGCCCAACTGCTGGAACCCAATGCGATGACATTGGCTACAGCTAGGGCAAATGGTACACCTTCGGCCCGCATGGTCCTGCTAAAAGAGGTTGACCAACAGGGGTTTGTTTTCTTCACAAACTATGACAGTCGCAAAGGACAGGAGCTGGCAGACAATCCCAAAGCCGCACTGGTATTTTGGTGGGCTGAGTTAGAACGCCAGGTTCGTATTGAGGGATCGGTTAGCAAAATTTCTGTGGAGGAAACGCAAGCCTACTTCTGGAGTCGTCCAGTTGGGAGCCAGTTGGGAGCTTGGGTGTCGCAGCAGAGCCAACCGATTCCCAATCGCCAGGTACTCGAAGATAAATTACGAGAGCTAACTGAGCAGTATCAAGACCAGAAAATCCCCTGTCCTGAACACTGGGGAGGATATCGCGTTGCTCCTGAGGCGATCGAATTTTGGCAGGGTCGCCCTAATCGTCTGCACGATCGCATCCTATACCAGAGGCTCGGTACGGGCGGCTGGAAAATTATTCGACTCTCCCCGTGAGGTAATTTGGGAAAACACAAAGTAATACGGTAGGGTAGGCACTGCCCACCCAAGCGCGAACCACTGTGAACAATATTCTGTGATTTGAGTGAGTTCGATAATCGCCGTTAGAGGTCTATGGCACGACGCGCCATAGACCTCTAACGGCGGCTCGTTGGGCGGGCTGCGCCCGCCCTAACGAAAAACCGCCCGTCGAACTCCTGAGAAAACGAAGGTTCTCTCGCCTGCTTCCTGGAGTGTGGTGGGTGCGACGCACCCACCACACTCCATTGGAGACTCAAGTGTGATTTCTTTTTGTGAGATTTTCATGCATAGAAAATCTCACAAAAAAACTGTTTGAATTTATATTAAAGCTATAGCTGTTAATATTAACTTTAATTAACATTCTGGGGTGTTCCTCAGAGACTTCACTCCATCGCAGTTTAATTCTGGGTGACTCTTCATTTAGTTGGATTACGTATGCCCTTGTCACGCATCCTCAGTGCTATTGTTGCGATCGCCCTGGCCTTGGGGATGACTCTCCTGGGGGGCTGGTATTTCACCGTAGGACTGGGCGTAATTTGTTATCTGGGGCAATTAGAATACTTTCGACTGGCACAGACTAAAGGCATTGCGCCCGCAGTCAAAACGACCTTATTTGTGACGCAGGTTTTGCTGATTACTGCAACTTTGTCACCAGATCGCCTGGCCGATGCCGTTTTGCCCATCGCGGGCACGTTGATCTGCTTTTACCTTTTATTCCAACCTAAACTCGCGACCATCGCCGATATTTCTGCCTCAATTTTGGGCCTATTTTATGGGGGGTATTTACCGAGCTATTGGGTGCGGTTGCGATCGCTCGAAAGCGTTGGAGGTAATAGCTTACCCCTGGCAGATTTGTTGCCCGATTCCATTGCCGATCTCGCCAATCTGTCGTTAGGCTTGACTGCTACTCTACTGGCGTTTCTCTGCATCTGGGCCGCAGATATTGGATCTTATGTGGTTGGCAAATTCTTTGGACGCATTCGGTTATCTAACATCAGTCCCAAGAAAACCGTTGAAGGAGCCGTTTTTGGTGTGTTTGCCAGTGTGTTGGTGGCGATCGCAGGCACCTGGATTTTAGAATGGCAGGGATTTCCACTGACTGGACTGGCGCTAGGGCTGATGATCGGCATTACCAGTTTACTGGGAGATTTAACTGAATCGATGATGAAGCGAGATGCTGGAGTCAAGGATTCAGGTCAACTGATCCCAGGACACGGTGGAATTCTCGATCGGGCAGATAGTTATGTATTTACTGCTCCCCTGGTTTATTACTTTGTTACTTTGCTGCTACCTGCTTTACCGTATTGATCAGTAGTTAGATGCAACAAAAAGATAGAGTAGATGTAACAGCAAGATAAGAGATCTAAATCTCAATGGCAGTACCGGATTACCAAAGTCTAATGTTGCCTCTGCTTAAGCACGTCGGAACTCGTGAGGGTGAGGTAACCACAAATGAGGTAGTTGAGGTTCTGGCACAAGAATTAAATTTGACAGAAGAAGACTTAAGAGAAATGCTTCCTAGTGGAAATCAGTCTACCTTGAGCAATCGAGATGGTTGGGCTGCAACGTAAATGCAATTTGCCAGGGCATTACAAGCACAAAGAGCTAACAAGGGGATTTTTATCACTACATCCCGATTTACGGAAGAAGCAAGAAGTTATGTATCTCAAATTAGCAGCAAGATTGTCTTGATTGATGGTGAACAGTTAACCAGCCTGATGATAGAAAATGATGTTGGTGTTTCAACGGTGTCTCTATATCCAGTTAAAAAGATAGATAGCGATTACTTTGATGAAGGCATTTAAGTACCGCGCTGCACCGAAACGCTCCAAATAGTTGGTTAAGTTCAAAGGCTATCTACGTCCGAGAGCGCGATATCTGGGTAAAAGTAAGGACCCCAGTTTGACACTTCTACTTTGGCATCTGCCATAAAAACTTTGCAGCCTTTGCCTTTCAAGTGAGGTTTCAGGACCGTTGTCAGGTTGATGGCGATCGCGTTATGGGTTAAAGTACCTCCGGTCATGGCATAGGCTGCGCCATCAATGTACTCATATTTGATGGGTTGCCGGGACTTCCAGGTGAGATATTCGTCCGGGGTAAATCGTTGCGGGTGAGGGCTGCAAAACTAGGATGCACCCTCAGGAATTAAACCAAATGGGAGGGTTTAAATTTATGAGTTTTTGGATCGCGTAATTATCCATGCTCATCAACACCACGAGTGAGAAGATTTTGCATTAATCCGGTATAGATAAGCAGGCTCTCGGCTTCACGGGGAGCCTGTTTGTCTATAGTTCGCGTTTGGAGAAATGGTATTACGCCGAGAATCGCGTCGGTTTAGGACATCAGTGTACTAGAGCGGAAAATACACTGTAATTAGGTTGTGGAGCACTGAAGCCGCTACTACGAATGGCTAACAGTTTTCCTATTCAAATCTGAGGGTCTTCTACCGATTTGGATTTGGATTTGGCCCGGGCAGCACTTTTTCTTAAAGCCTCTAATCGAGTTTCGTAGCGCTTACGATTCTTCTTAGTAGTTGATTGGTCAATCAAGATCTTCAAGGCACTTCCCAAGCTCTTATAAGCGTTTGGTAAGGTGTAGCCGAATCGAGTGGCTAGAGCGATTGCCTTCTCATCGGCTTCGATCGCCTCCTTCAAGGTTTTTTGACCATTGTTGCGCTGGTAGAGCCGGAAGCCTGAAACACCACAGAGGGCTAAAGCTAACACCAACAATAAGCCATCTTGTACCCAAAGCTCACCCACAGCACCGCCCAAACCAATCGCGAGAGCCGCCATTTCCCAACCATCTCTGGGAATCGTGTCGTTTTGAATCCGAGCCACTTCATGCCAGAAGAGCAAGTTTCGTTGATCTAAAGCCAGAGCTTCCCATTTGGTCAAGTCAACCTGAATCTCGACTTGATCCTTACCAATTTCTTCTGAGGTAATCAGGGGTGGGTTGACTGCGGTGGAGGCTTCTACAGTCACCCAACTGCGTAGTTCGGGCGGCAATAAGTTCTTCAACCGTCGCAGTTCACTCAGATCAGCTCTAGCAGTAGAAGTGGCGTATGAGGTCATGGATCTAACCAAAAGTATGCAATTGCTTTTCTGGAGTATAACGACTTTTGCCCATATGCTTTAATTCCAACCACCTTCTATAACAGCCTCGTAACAATAGCCGCTATCAGTGCGACTTCATCAGGGAAGATTTTAGAAGGAGTTAGAGCGATCGCCCACTCCAGATTTTTCTTAATTCCATCTTAGCTTTTAACTCCTGGTTTAAGCGCGAGTTTGATGAGTGCGTTTTCAGATCCATAATAAGCCTCGCTTATTGCTAAAAAGTTAAAAAAAGTAAGTGTTTGGCAATGAAGTAGAGAATTAATAAAGCTTTTATGGAATTGGCTAACTCAACTATGTTTCAGTAAATATCAGCAGGAGTTATAGATTGCATTGGTCAGACCAGCCAGGATGGATATATTCCCAGAGCGTCACACATTCAACCGGATTATTACTGGGGAGGTAACGAGATGGAGCGCAGTTCAATGATAGATAAACTGATCACAGCCATAGCTTTAACCATAGCACTCGGACTGTTTGCATCTCTTGAGCACATATCCAGCTTCAAAACGTTAGCCTATCCCATCCTGACTGCTGATCTTGAAGGCTTATCTCTTTACCTCCAAAACAGATAAGGCCAGAGAGCTTTCTTGTCTCCGAACGTTTCTAGGGTGTGAATCGAGTCAGGATTTTAGTTACAATTAACATAAATCACTTCATCATGGTGTTCCGTCCAAACTTGCAGACACCCTCATTGCGGCAGTCATCTAGCTGTAGCAGATCAGATCGCTGAGATCGCAATGCAGCCTATTTGCTGCGAGAGAAGATAGAATTTGACCCTATTTTAGAGGCGCAAGCAATGCTTGCGCCTCTAAAAATATGACTAAAAATCCACGATTAACCTGATGCATTTTGGTTATTTTAACTATAATTAGATCAATTCTTCCAGTTCTGCTACCTGTAGCTTCCCCCAAACCTGGGGGGCGGATGGTTTTAGTATGAACAACCCATAGCATTAAATAACCCATACTATGAACAACTCAGAACTTTCAGTTTGTCCTGAAGATTACAGTCTTCTGACAGACTTTTATCAGTTGACCATGTCGGCTTGCTACCTTGGCGAAGGGCTGGATCAATGCCGCGCCAGCTTTGAGTTATTTACCCGGCGCTTGCCAGAGGGGTTTGGCTATCTGATTGCTATGGGGTTAGAGCTAGCCTTGAACTATTTGCAGCAGTTGCGGTTTAGCTCAGAGCAAATTCAAGCGCTACAAGCCACTGGCATTTTTGCTCATGCACCCGATCGCTTCTGGGCTTTATTGGCTGAACTGCGATTCGAGGGCGATGTCTGGGCAGTTCCAGAAGGCACAGTGGTCTTTGCCAATGAGCCAATCTTGAGAATTGAGGCTCCTCTCTGGCAAGCGCAGTTAGTAGAGACCTATTTGCTTAATACCATCAACTATCAAACGTTGGTGGCTACTCGTAGTGCCAGAATGCGGGATGTTGCCGGAACAGCAGCAATTTTGTTGGAGTTTGGTAGCCGTCGGGCGTTTAGTCCCCAAGGGGCTGTGTGGGCAGCCAGAGCCGCTCTAGCGGCAGGCATGAATGCAACTTCCAATGTTCTGGCGGCCCTGAAATTAGGACAAACCCCGGCTGGCACGATGGCTCATTCTCTGGTGATGGCTTTAAGCGCTTTGGAGGGTACAGAAGATCAAGCATTTGCGGCATTCCATCGCTATTTCCCCAATGCCACTTTACTGATTGATACCTACGATTCGATCGCAGCAGCGCAACGGTTAGCAAACCAAATCCAATCTCAGGGGCTTAACTTAGCAGGGGTTCGTCTGGATTCTGGGGATTTAGTGACATTGTCTCAACAAGTGCGATCGCTCCTTCCCCAAGTGCCCATTTTCGCCAGTGGAGATTTGGATGAATACGAAATCCTGCGTCTGAAAGATGCAGGGGCCGTGATTGATGGATATGGTATAGGCACAAAGTTGGTGACTGGCACGCCGGTGAACGGTGTCTATAAATTAGTTGAGATTGCAGGAATTCCAGTCATGAAAGAATCGAGCGGCAAATTGACTTATCCCGGACGCAAGCAGATTTTTCGACGATCGGATAGAAGTATCGTGCAAGGCGATCGCCTTGGTCTTGTGACTGAATCCCCACACTCTGATGAAATAGCCTTAATGCAACCTGTGTTCAAGCAAGGAGAACGACTAGCTGCCCCAGAACCGTTGGCTGCGATCGCCGAACGGACTGCCGCCTCAGTTGCCTCTCTGCCCGCTGCTGCGCGTCATCTCCAGCAGCCTCACCCCTTGCAGCCTGAACTTTCCCTCGCCTTGCAAGACCTGACAACCGCCACTTTAAGGCAGCAGTCTAAGGAGACGTAGACTTCCCCTAAATCTTTATTAAGCAAAAGTTTGAAGCCATCAAGGTCTTCCTCTGAGCCTACGCAAAATCAAACCAGTGGTCTACCAAACTTAAGTTTGCCTGGATGATGCATTTGGGATTTTGGATTTTAGATTTTAGATTGAATCTAAAATCTAAAATCTAAAATCTAAAATCTAAAATTTTGACGCTACTGACTAAAGTTGTCTTGGTGTACTACTAAATTCTACCTACTAAAACCATCCCTGTATCCTCACTATGATGCAAATCGCTCTATTTGGCACCAGTGCTGATCCACCGACCGCTGCTCATCAGCAAATTCTGTATTGGCTCTCCCAGCGGTTTGACTGGGTGGCAGTTTGGGCTTCTGACAATCCCTTTAAGTCTCACCAAACTTCTCTAAGACATCGCTCCGCCATGTTGCAACTGCTAGTGGAGTCGTTGAATTCACGACGCACCCAGACTCCTGCTAACGTCCTCTTTTGTCCCGATTTGAGTAGTCCTCGTTCTCTTGTAACGGTCGAAAAAGCCCAGCAACGTTGGCCAGGGGCAGAATTTACTCTTGTCATTGGGTCTGATCTCGTTAACCAAATGACACGTTGGTATCGGGTGGAAGAGTTGCTAGAGCAGGTTAAGCTACTGGTAGTGCCACGACCGGGATATCCTCTGCTAAAGGATAATTTGCAGCAATTGCAGCAAATGGGTGCAAAGATCGCGATCGCCCAACTTCGAGGACTTCAACTCTCCTCAACCGAGTATCGTGAAGCAAGAGATCCTAAAATTGTGATCCCTCCCATTCAGGCTTATATACACCGGGAGCACCTCTACGAATGCCAGGACACGCCAAAAAGTCTGGTAACGCAATCTCCAAGCGGCTACTAGCCGACTTCAAAGTCGGCGTAGATAGTGTTATTTTCTCGGTGGATACGGATCAAAATCGCCTACTTGTACTACTGGTTCTTCGTAAGGGAGAGCCATTTTTGGAAAAATGGAGCCTACCTGGAACTTTGGTGCGCCATGGAGAATCGCTAGAAGATGCTGCTTATCGCGTCTTGTCTGAGAAAATTCGGGTAGAGAATCTCTATCTAGAGCAGCTCTACACCTTTGGTGGGCCAAATCGCGATCCGCGTGAAGCTAAAACCAGTTTTGGCACTCGCTACCTCTCTGTCAGTTATTTTGCCCTCGTCCGCTATGCCGAAGCAGAACTGATTGCTAACGAAGTCAGCGGCATTGCCTGGTTTCCCCTGAATCAAGTGCCAGAACTGGCATTTGACCACAACAAGATCCTGGAGTATGGATATCGCCGCCTCCGCAACAAACTGGAGTATAGCCCAGTTGCATTTGAAGTTCTCCCCGAACTGTTTACCTTGAATGATCTTTACCAGCTTTACACCACGATTTTGGGAGAAAACTTTTCCGATTACTCTAATTTTCGTTCCCGTTTGCTGAAATTAGGGTTTCTATCAGATACCGGCATCAAAGTGACACGCGGAGCAGGCCGTCCTGCCAGCCTATACCGTTTTGATGCAGAAGCCTTTGCACCGTTCAAGGACAAGCCCTTAGTGTTTATTTAGATTTCTATGAAAATTGCGATCGCCCAACTCAATCCCACCATTGGCGACCTTGCCAACAATGCTCAACACATCAAACGGGCGGCGCAACACGCTGCTGATTGTGGGGCACGGTTGTTATTAACTCCCGAACTGTCGCTCTGTGGCTATCCTCCCCGCGATTTGCTCTTGCAGCCCAGGTTCATCAAAACCATGCTAGCCACTCTTGATCAGTTAGCTAGAGAGTTGCCTCAGGAGTTAGGAGTACTGGTCGGAATCGCTACCCCCAATTTGCGATCGCTGACAACAGGCGGCAAAGCACTATTCAATAGCACGGCCTTTTTACAAGCAGGAAGAATCCAACACCTGTTTCACAAGCGTCTACTACCGACTTACGATGTTTTTGATGAGGTGCGCTACTTTGAACCAGGAGAACGGAGTGACTGTCTCATTGTCGATGGCATTAAGGTAGGCGTAACTATTTGTGAGGATTTGTGGAACGACGAACAGTTTTGGGGCAAGCGCAGCTATCGCATCAATCCTTTAGATGAATTAGTCGAACAAGGGGTAGACCTGATTGTCAATTTGTCCGCCTCTCCCTATAGTCTCAACAAACAAGCGTTACGAGAAGCAATTCTGCAACATGCTGCTACCCGTTACCAACTGCCGATGCTCTACGCCAATCAGGTGGGAGGAAATGATGACCTAATTTTTGATGGTCGCAGTGTGGGATTCGATCGCACTGGTAAATTAATCTGTCGTAGCCGCGCCTTTATGACTGATTTACTCTGCGTAGAATTTGAGGAAACAACGCGAGATTTAACCGCAACGATGCCAATAACAACAGCGTCGTCCTCGGTGTCCTCTTGGGCAGCGATCGCCCCTCAACCTGATGGTGAAGCCGCCGAAATTTGGGCGGCTCTGGTTTTAGGCGTGCGGGACTACGTGCGGAAGTGTGGCTTTCATAAAGTTGTTTTAGGACTGAGCGGCGGCATTGATTCATCCCTGGTGGCCACGATCGCTGCTGCTGCCGTTGGTTCCGAAAATGTGTTAGGCATCCTGATGCCATCTCCCTACAGTTCTAATCACTCCATTGATGATGCTCTGAAACTGGCGCATAACTTAGGCATTCAAACCCAAACCTTACCCATTGGCAATTTGATGAACACCTTTGATCAAACCTTAGCGCCCTTATTCAGTGGTACTGAATTTGGCATTGCCGAAGAAAATCTGCAATCGCGCATTCGAGGGAGCCTGCTGATGGCAATCTCCAATAAGTTTGGTCACTTGTTAATTTCCACAGGCAATAAATCCGAAATGGCAGTGGGCTATTGCACGTTGTATGGTGATATGAATGGGGGATTGGCAGCGATCGCAGACGTTCCTAAAACAAAAGTTTATGCAGTCTGCCAGTGGTTAAATTCAAACCTGAGCAACAGTAGAACATTAACAGAAACGTCTCCAGGATTTGAATTTCTGCCTGCGGGCACAACTGAAATCATTCCTCAGAATGTGCTGCTGAAACCCCCTAGTGCTGAACTAAAACCGGGACAAACGGATCAAGATGCGTTGCCTCCTTACGACCTTTTGGACGATATCCTCGATCGCCTGATTCATCAACATCAGTCTTTAGAAGAAATTGCAGCCAGTGGTCATAATCCAACTGTTGTCAATCAAGTGATTTGCCTCGTCTATCGGGCAGAATTTAAGCGAAAACAGGCTCCTCCTGGATTAAAAGTTACCGATCGCGCCTTTGGTACGGGGTGGAGGATGCCGATCGCTGCAAAAAATACCAGTACCCCACCCCCCAAAGAAACTTGAGAAGTTGGCGGTCACTGAGCTATGGCGTGCCTAAGAGACGTAGCAGATTAATGACTAATACCACCCTTCTAGTAGGCTGCGGCTTAAGTTCGTCGCCTATTTTGTGGGTGGGGTGCTTCGCACCCCACCCACAAAATAGGCGTTAGATTTCCGCCGCAGCCTACTAGACAATTTGCTTTAAGCGCAATTGTTCCAATTGAGAAGGTGCGATCGCCCCATATTCTGTAATGATGGCTTGAATCAAATAGGCCGGTGTGACATCAAAGGCTGGATTGTAGAACTCAACCCCATCAGGACAAATGAACGTTTCGCCAATCTTATAGACTTCAACTGGATCGCGTTCCTCAATTGGAATCTGATTGCCATTGATTAGCTGGAAATCGATCGTGGAGAGGGGAGCCGCCACGAAAAAGGGTACTTGGTGCGATTGAGCAATCAGGGCCAGACTGTAAGTGCCGATCTTGTTGGCTGCATCACCATTAGCTGCAATGCGATCGGCTCCAACGACGACAGCATCAATCATGCCTCGTTGCATACAATGAGCAGCCATGCTATCGGTAATTAAAGTCACGGGAATGCCTTCCTGCACACACTCCCAAGATGTAAGTTTGGCCCCCTGTAAGCGCGGGCGGGTTTCATCGGCGTAAAGGCGTTCTAACCGACCTGCGGCCCACGCCGATCGCACCACACCCAAAGCAGTACCATAGCCAGCCGTCGCCAGGGCCCCTGCATTACAATGGGTCAACAAACGTAAGCGCTCAGGAGTCAGAGGTAGGGCAGCCAGTCCATGCATCCCGATCGACTCACAGGTTTGCAAATCTTCGACTTGAATGGTCTGAGCTTGCTCCAACAACACCTGCCGCAGATGGTCTACTGGGCCGATGGTTTGCCGCGCTGTTTTCATCATTCGATCAATCGCCCAAAACAAATTTACCGCTGTCGGTCGGGTTTCCCGTAGGGTCTGGGCGATCGCTTCTAACTGGCTGAGAAATTGAGTGCGATCGTTTGTTTCAATCTCTCTTGCTCCCAAATACACACCATAAGCTGCCGCCACCCCGATTGCCGGAGCACCCCGCACAATCATGGTTTTGATGGCTCGCGCCATGTCCTCAGAACGGCTAATCTGAACAACATCGTATTCTTCGGGCAGGCGAGTTTGATCAATCAAAAGAACGTGATCATTTTTCCAGAGAACGGGATAGACCTGATTGGGAGACATGATTTTCAGGAAAAAATTTGAGAAAGAATCTGCCAGGTTTTCACTTTAAATTGGGATGAAATGCTTGAGATGCCAGCGTTCATAAAATTACTAATAGAACTTACGCACTTCGTGCGAAAAACCAGAATAGTTGGGGATTTGTAGGGCGCAATGCGCCCTACAAATCCCCAACTGCGTCAGTCCTAATTAGCTAACAGTTATAAGATAATTTAGGACCGTTTAGATGTCTACAAGACAAATCATCAACAGAATTCTTGAGTGATATGCCACCATTCTAGAGTCTCTGGATCTTCGTCAAAGCTAAACAGGTTAAGATGCTGGGGATTCTCTAAAAGTTCTTTGGTGAGCAGGAATCCCGCGATCGTCCAGCTCTGATACTTTCTAGACGCTTTTCCGACTAACCGACCATTGCGTCCGTCATAGTACTCTGGCCACTCATCTTCACTGAGGCGCTTCTCCATGATCTTGAGTGCTCTCCAACCCAGTTCAGGACGACCTGTTTTCAAAGCAGCAGCGGCTAAGAACCAAGTGAGTACGGGCCAATTGCCGCCATTGTGATAAGACCAGGCCACATTTTTGGGATCGCAACCAGTCAGAACCCGCCATTCCATATCTTCTACTGCTGGAAAACAGATCTTCAGGGGCATATATCCCACCAGATCAAGCCAGCGCTGCTCCACTAAATCCATAATCATTTGCGATTCTCGCTCACTGGCGAGGGAAGCATTCACGGCCATTAAGTTACCAAGCGAGAAGAACCGAAAATCCATCCGTGCTGGTCCCAAATTCCCTGCCAGATACCCTCCTTTTTCCGGCATCCATTCTGTTACCCATTGCGGGATTGAATCTGGATAAATATTAAATTTATTGATGGCAGTTTCACCAAATTCTTCGCCTTTAAAGCGATAGATGGCGTTGAGACGTTTCAAGTCAAGCCAATAATACTGACGAATGTGAAAATTTAATGCACTCAGGCGGTGGCTGATAATCTGCTTGTAAACGTCGCGCTTGTAGCCAGGAAGTAACAATTCTTTAGCCGATCGCAAAGCCGCATAGAACAACGCCTGAATCTCCAGAGGATGCCCATCCACTCCCATGCGGCGATCGATCATAAATGCCCCATCGGGCACCAACATGGTGGGATACATATCGAAGCGATCGGCTAAACAGAGTTTGAGAATCCAGACAATACCTTGTTGGAAGTCGCTACGGTGTGCTAAGTCCATATCACCTGTAGCTTTGACATAAGCCCTCAGGAGAATGAGCCACCACAGGCAGGAATCTACAGGGGTAACCCGGCCGATCGCATGTTCACCAAAGTCAGCCGTTAAATATTGATTTTCTCCCCAAGACTCGACCTTAAAGCTAGCAGGCATCAAGCCCAAACCCGCATTAAAGCAATCCATCTGCTTGTCGCTAGTTTGCAGTTTGAGCGTTTCTATGAGAAAGTTCCGAACGATTTCGGATTTGTTATTAATCAAAAAAACCAAGGCTGATGAGACAAAATCTCTCACAAAACATTGGTCATAATTCAGGGCTTCCACAGTGGGGTCACAGGCTGCAACCGTGCCAACGGGTTGTCCACGATAATAGACAATGGAATTTTCCAGTAATCTCCAACCTTCTTTGACGAGGTTATTCTCAGTGATAGTCATTAATGAAGCCGTTTTCATAGTGAATCAACCAGTTTAGAGTGCAGCAGCAGGTAATGTGAGTTAAATGAGGGATGAATACAAGCAGTTTGAATTCAAGGATCTTGATTCAGGCAACTTTGAATTGTGAATCTGCAACACAATGGGTTGCAGATCAATTTGGGTGGGAATAAGAAGGTGTAATGAATTCCGGGTTAAATTAAAGTTCCCTTCTTAAGAGCCATTAGAACAGCACTCAAAAAGTAAATTAACCAAGAAAATCTTCATTTACTTGGCAAGGGCAATCCACCAATGATTCAACCTGACAGCTAACGTTTCTCTTGAGGAAAATAATCATTAGTTGTCAAAGATGCTATTGGCTGGAGCGGGTTCGATTTGATTCTCTCAATATTTGAAGGGAAATCTAAACGCCTTCAGACTTCTGCCCCAAAACATTCTCAAAAATCAAATAGGATTCCTGGGTGGAAAAGGATTTTTGTGAATCAGAGTATCGTCCCCGTAATCGATTCTCTGATTGAATGCAGAAATTAAGTTTGAAATGTAAGGTCTAAATGTAAGATTTGGCAGAATGTTAGAAGTGTGATGGGTCGTTCATGATTAAGAATTGGATGCTGGTAAAACAGGAAGAAATTAACAACCTTGATTGATCAATGACACCCAAAAAGAATTTAGAATCAGACGGAACGCAAATTTGGTCTGCTTGTGCAGGTTTTAACCGAAGGTGGCTTGATCTGCACAGGCAAACTATTTATTGCTTGGATCAGTGCCAGTTCACGCTCTATTGAAAATTCAACAGCGAAAGACACTTTGACTGCCTGGTTTTGTCTGTTTGATACATTGAGCGAGTCTTTGATTTTTTGTGCGATCGCTTCTTATCTTCTGACTGGGTCGTTGCCCCTTCAACGCTCTCTGACAGTGCAGCTTCCGCTATCGTTGAGCACAGTATTAAGCCTGTGCAGAGGTTTTTTGCAAACTTAAAATTAGCACCCACGTTTGCAGAATCTCCAACCATCTGTCCAACAAGGTGAAAGAGGCATAGATTCAATCCTGTTTTCAAAGAAACTGAAAATGAATCAATAAAAATGAGAAAGCGGCATCAAAAAAATCATCCTGTAATCCAGAATAGTGGCTACAACAGGCAGTCTAGGTGAATTCTTTGTGAGACAAACCGAGAAATTGAGACAAAATAATGAAGATTTTGTAGCAGTTGCTCATCAGGATGTAACACTTTCCAAAGAAACGGGCGATCGATTCTGAGTTTTAACAAGTCGCCCCTTGTTACCCCTCATCAGTAGAATAGATGTACTTGCTCTAGTAGTCTGTCAATTTTGATTTGCGGGGTACCCCGCAAATCAAAATTAAATTAAAGGAATCTTTGAGGGGTCTGTGACCGCTCAAAAATTCCTTGACAGAACACTAGTTTCCACGAGACGACGTAACTTTTAGGAGACAAAATTGATCATTATTCTCTGTACGCAACACAAAGGAGGATCGGGAAAAACCACACTTGCAGTTCACTTGGCAGGTATTCTAACAACTCAATTAAACCGTATTCTTCTTGTTGATTGTGATACACAGCGAAATGCCTGGTTCTTTTTCTTCCGTACTAAAGCTCAGTCACCGTTGGAAATAAAAGACTATAGCAATCGATTATCAATTCTCTGGAATCCTGAGCGAGAACCAATTAGGCGAATAGCAGATACTCAAACTTATGACTACATCATTCTTGATATGAGTACACCTTTGCCTGAAACTGTTAAAATCATAGTTGATAATTATCCAGACATTGTATTTATTCCTGTTAGTAAGCATCCCTGGGCAATTGAAGGTCTATCTGACACCTTACCAGTCATTTCAAAATTGGAAGAATTTGCAGGGTTTACTCCAAAAGTTGTGGTCGTCCCACTAGGCTCTAATAAACAAACAATCTGCGAAAAAATCCAAAATCTACCAAGCTTGCCAAGCAGTTATAAGCTAGCCAATCGCATGAAAGACTTGAATAAAGAAGTAGATAGAGCCTTGGACGAGGGCAGCTTTGTTTGGAACTATCCAGGTCTTGAAAACTTAAGCAGTTATTTCAAATCTCTTCTAAGTTAATCCTGATACAGTTTAACCTGGAGAATTTCATGACAGCAAAATTTCTGCCAAAAAACCAAACGATAGAAAATGGGGCGGTAGAGTACCTGATTTCTTCAGGCTTTGATAAACGTGATTCTGGTCTGAATGAATTAACCTTAAAGGTTTACCTTTCTGAATCTGAAGAAAAGAAAGTTGAGGAATACTGTAGGGTTTTTGGTGTATCTGTACGGACTATGCTGAATTCTTGTATACACTACATCATTTTTTTGTCTGAAAGGAAAGGGATTGCAGTCAAGGATTTGCAATATTACCCTAAACGTTTAGGCTCCAACTGCCATGAACTTATACTCAATGCTGAAACGTTAAATAAGCTTAAAAGATCTGGTGTAGAAGAGATGGGAGAGGTAGGCAAGTATGCCGTTGCAGGTATCAAAGTTTTGTATGAAAAGAATTTATACATTAGAAGGAAAAGCTCTAGTGGCAAGCTTAAATGAAGCATGTATAGTGAGCCAACAACTTACTACCTAATTAAAGGCATTCTTCAAGCTGAGAATGACTCAAAACAAAAGCTTGGTCAGAGATTTGCAAATTGTCTTCGACTAATAGCCGGACCACAAGGACCAGACGATGGTGTTGATGGTTCAACTTATTTTGAAGGAAAGAAAATTCATTTTCAATCTAAATTGAGCAAGAAACTTTTAGACAAAGATGAAGCTCGAAGATATTACTCAGACATTAAATATCACAAAGCTGATGTCAGCATCATGTTGTCTGGAGTTGGATATAAAGAAACATTCATAGAGCGTCTTTATGGTCATCCAGATATTGAGCAAGTTGTAATTCATCTATTAACTTTGCAGGATCTATTGGAAAAAACTAAAGCGTTGCAAGACGCTTTGAAAGACCTTCCACCTCTTGAACAACTAGAAAAGATTGTGAAACTACAGACGGAGTAGTGTGGATAGCAGGGAAGAAATGTTATTGTCCTAACTTCGCTGAATACAGCCATATATTGGGCATAAAAGCAAAAAGTAGGGCAATTTGCCCTACCACTTCACGAAAGTTTTCGTTTTCAGATGGAAACTACTCGGCTACCTGTGGTAGCAGTTCTCGCTTCTCACCCAGCGATACTCTGACTTTGCCATCATCATCAACATCGACGATCGCTACATCGCCCGATTTGATGCGTCCCGACAGGATCTCTTCAGCCAAAGAGTCTTCTAGCAAGCGCATGATGGCTCGACGCAGAGGTCTAGCACCATAGCTCTGACTGTAACCTTCTTCGACCAGACGATCCTTAAATTTCTCGGTAACTTGCAAGGTAATGCCTTGCTCAGTCAGGCGATTGAAGACCTCGTGCAACAGGATATCGCCGATTTGTTTGACCTCGTCCTTGGTCAACTGACGGAAGACGATAATTTCGTCAATCCGGTTGAGGAATTCTGGACGGAAGTATTGCTTCAACTCTTCGTTAACCAGCGATCGAATCCGGTTGTATTGGGAATCAGTCTGGTTCTCGGAAGCAAAGTCGAAGCCAAGGCCACCGCCGCCCTTCTCAATCACCTTAGAACCAATGTTAGAAGTCATGATGATCAGGGTGTTCTTGAAATCAACTGTGCGCCCCTTGGCATCAGTCAAGCGACCATCTTCCAGGATTTGCAGCAGCATGTTGAAGACATCAGGGTGAGCCTTTTCAATCTCGTCAAACAAGACCACAGTGTAAGGACGACGACGTACTGCTTCGGTCAGTTGTCCACCCTCGTTATAACCGACATAGCCCGGAGGGGAACCAATCAGCTTAGAAACTGTGTGCCGTTCCATGTACTCTGACATATCCAGACGGATCATGGCTTCTTCAGAACCGAAGAAGTAAGCGGCTAGCGCTTTGGTCAATTCGGTTTTACCAACTCCAGTCGGACCAGAGAAGATAAAGCTGGCGATCGGTCGATTAGGGTTCTTCAAGCCCACACGCGCCCGTCGAATCGCCCGAGAAACGGCTTTGACGGCTTCATCTTGACCAATCAAGCGCTGATGCAGCGTATCTTCCATGTGCAATAGCTTTTCAGACTCAGACTCTGTCAGCTTATTCACAGGCACCCCTGTCCATGAGGCAACAATGTGAGCAATGTCTTCCTCAGTGACAACAGGAGAGTAGTCTTCACCGCTGGTAGATTCAGATTTCTTGCTCTGGGCGATCGCCCGGATTTCTGCCTTGATTTCCATTTCGCGATCGCGCAGTTCCCCAGCCCGGTCAAAGTCTTGAGCACGCACTGCATCATCTTTCTCTTTGAGAATTTGACGCAGTTGCTTGTCTAGCTCTTTAGCAGCGGGAGGGAGTTGCGAATTGATCAAACGAACTCGTGACCCTGCCTCATCGATCAAGTCAATTGCTTTATCTGGCAGGTAGCGATCAGAAATGTAGCGATCGGACAGCTTGGCGGCTGCATCCAATGCTTCATCAGAAATTTTCAGCTTGTGATGCTGCTCATAGCGTTCGCGCAAGCCCCGGAGGATTTCAATCGTTTCATCCACGCTCGGTTCACCGACCATAACGGGTTGGAAGCGGCGCTCCAGAGCGGCATCCCGCTCAATGTGCTTGCGGTACTCGTCTAAAGTGGTGGCACCAATACATTGCAACTCACCCCGAGCCAGAGCAGGCTTAAGAATGTTAGCAGCATCAATTGCACCCTCAGCGGCACCTGCACCAATCAGCGTATGAACTTCATCGATCACCAAAATCACATTACCAGCCTGACGAATTTCATCCATGATTTTCTTCAGGCGCTCTTCAAACTCACCCCGGTACTTCGTGCCAGCCACCAAAAGACCGATATCGAGAGTAACGACCCGTTTATCTTCCAAGATGTCAGGGACATCATTATTGGAGATACGTTGAGCTAACCCTTCAGCGATCGCCGTTTTACCCACCCCTGGTTCTCCAATGAGAACAGGATTGTTTTTGGTACGACGACCGAGAATTTGAATCACCCGTTCGATCTCTTTTTGCCGACCCACAACGGGGTCAAGCTTACCCTCAGCGGCCATTTGGGTGAGATTCGAGCCAAATTCATCTAACGTAGGAGTCTTGGTGCGACCCTGGCTGCCACCAGTAGAAACCTCAGCCGTTTCTCCCAACATTCGGATCACTTGAGTCCGAACCTTGGAAAGATCAACTCCAAGATTCTCTAGAACTCTGGCGGCAACTCCTTCCCCTTCACGAATTAGTCCTAGAAGCAGGTGTTCGGTGCCGATGTAATTGTGACCTAGCTGACGGGCTTCTTCTAGAGAAAGCTCTAGAACGCGCTTAGCCCTTGGAGTAAATGGGATTTCTACAGCAACGAAGCCAGAACCTCGACCAATAATTTTTTCAACTTCGATGCGGGCATCTTTGAGATTAACTCCCATCGACTTGAGAACCTTGGCAGCTACGCCAGTGCCCTCCCCAATCAGACCCAGGAGGATCTGTTCAGTACCCACAAAGTTATGACCCAGGCGACGAGCTTCTTCCTGGGCAAGCATAATCACCTTAATGGCTTTTTCTGTGAAGCGTTCAAACATGGCGGTTCTCTATCACCTGCTGCGTGCCGGTAAATGGATTCTAGCATAGAGAACCCTTTCGATTGTTACAGGTAAACAGCCAGAGCAGAGTAGAAATAGCCGAAGTTCTACTGAAACCTTCCACTCTACCGCTGGCGATTAAGAATTTATGCAATTTTGTCTATCCGAAGAAATATCTTTCTGAAGAATGTGTCGCCAAGTCAAGTGGGAAATTTGCGGTAAAGAAAGTTCATTTGATACATTTAGCAGCCAGCCAGTGTGTCGGAGGCGATTGCTTATCTCTGCCTCCCACGTCTGCAATACCTGAACAAAGCAGGGTTCTTGTAATCCTTTGCGCCATAGGATGAGGGCATCTTCCTCTGTATCTGGGTAGTATTTGCGTCGTCGCCCGACAGATTCAAATCCAAATTTTTGATAAAGGGCGATCGCCGCCTGGTTGGAAGCCCGGACTTCAAGAGTGGCCCACTCTAATTTTCGTACCCATGCTTTAACCATCAGGGTGAACAGTAATGCTTGACCCAAGCCTTGCCCGCGATAGTCAGGATGAACCGCCAATAAGGTGATGTGGGCTTCTTCTAGAATGGCCCACAAACAAGCAATTCCCAATAGCGGTTGAGATGAGGCGATCGTCTGTTGTAAAACGATGAGTTCACTATTAGGGCTTGCTAATTCGCGCCGGTATCCATCAAGTGTCCATAGTCCATGTAAACACAGTTGATCCAGTTCTACGGCGGCAACCAGGAGGTCAGTTGATAAAGGGGTTAAAGCTAGCTGAAACATGCCAATCAGTTCGTCAGGTTGGAGTATTTGGCTCAGAAGGCTCAATAGATTTCAAGCCCTCTTAATATTCAGGTTGAATGCTTGCACTGCATTCAATCTACGATACCCACCGGGATATTCCATTCTTCGACCACCATAATTCTCTAAGGAATAGAAAAGCACCCGACACGAACGGCTTAATTTAACTTGTGAGAAATCTCTTCAGGCAGAGCTTATTTTAAGCAAGCTTTCGATTGTATACTGGATTTTCGTCTGAAAACCAGTGCTGAATAGCGGAAACATAGCCATGTTGCGTGCGGATAGCTGCTTTGTTGGCATCTACACAAACATAAGCATGGTTGGGCCATCAAGGATTGGCTAAGCGCAGGTGGTTTTCGCTCAAGTTGCATTCACCATTCACTGCTAAGATCAGCAATCTTAGCCCTTGCTTAGGATGCCAATTTTAATTAACCGACCTTACATCTACTTATATCTAATAGTACGTAAATAGTACGTATGGTGCGGTCACACTTTTCACAAGAAAACTTCTGGTTTTGTCTATTCCCTAAATCCTTTAGTCATCAATTTCCTATTGAAGGACATCTATCTGCATGGTAACAATTTCTACTCCCGCCGTAGCAAATTCTAGTTTGCAATATCTTCCCACTGCTGTATCTACTCAAGGTCGTGTTATTTCTCCAAACCAATTGTTGCTGCCGCTGACGGCTCAGGTGAATCCGGTTGATTATTTAGAAGTTGGGGGTTGTGCTATCCCAGATTTAGTTCACCGCTATGGTTCACCGCTCTACATCCTGGATGAAGAGACTTTGAGAATTGCCTGTCAACAATATCGAGAGTCTTTTCAGCGTCATTATCCTGGAGAGTCGCTTGTCCTTTATGCTTCCAAAGCCTGGAGTTGTCTGGCGGTCTGTGCGCTCGTTGCTAGCGAGGGGTTGGGCATTGATGTCGTCTCTGGTGGCGAACTCTATACTGCACTACAAGCTGGGGTGAATCCAAAGACCATCTATTTGCATGGCAATAACAAATCCTTACCTGAGTTGCAGTTAGCGATCGAGTCGGGTTGTACGATTGTTGTGGATAACTGGTATGAGTTGAAGTTGCTGGCTGAGCTTGGGGCTGCTATCTCAGCACCGCTTGCCACCTCTTCAATTCGGATGTTAATTCGAGTCACACCAGGAATTGAATGTCATACTCACGACTATATTCGGACTGGACATTTAGATAGTAAATTTGGGTTTGACCCAGATCAAATTGATGCTGTTTTTGAATTTGTGAGCCAACATCCTGGCTTAAATTGTGTAGGTTTACATGCCCACATCGGTTCTCAAATTTTTGAACTACAGCCCCACCAAGACTTGACAAAGGTGATGGTACAGTGGTTGACTAGGGCTACTCAATATGGCATCTCCATTCAAGAACTAGATGTGGGTGGTGGTTTGGGCATTCGTTACACCGAAACTGACGATCCACCTTCGATCGAAGCTTGGGTACAGGCAGTTAGTCAGGGAATTGCACAAGCTTGTCAGTCCGCGCAGGTTCCTCTACCCAGGTTATTGTCCGAGCCAGGGCGATCGCTCATTGGCACAGCCTGTGTTACTGCCTATACGGTAGGCAGCCAGAAAATGATTCCAGGTGCGAAAAACTACATTAGTATAGATGGCGGGATGTCTGATAATCCCCGTCCGATCACTTACCAATCGGTTTATCGGGTTGTCTTGGCTAGCCGTATGTCTGCTAACTTTACGGAAACGGTGGCAATTGCTGGAAAACATTGTGAGTCTGGCGATATCTTGGTTCAACAGGCGCGGCTACCAAAAACTGAACCGGGAGATGTTCTCGTCGTTATGGGAACGGGGGCCTACAATTACAGCATGGCTTCCAATTACAACCGATTGCCTCGTCCGGCAGCGGTATTGGTGCATCAAGGTGAAGCAAATCTTATCCTACAAAGGGAAACCTATATGGACTTAGTTCGACAAGATCGCTTGCCTGAGCGACTCATCTGCAACGATTAGCTCCCATCTCAAAAGATGAGGCGGAAAGGATAGGGTCACTGTTCCCTGAAGATGTGTGTGATTTAATCCAAGGATCTGATTGTTCTATCTGATCACTTCAAAGACTGTTATTCTCTCCTCTCTTGCTGGCATTAACGCATCAGGTACGAACCTTTTTCTCCTATTCCATCACTTTGTAGAGCCAAACGGCTAATCCAGATTCAATTCAGATGGGTTCTTTGTTGAAGCAATGGTTGGCAAATCTTGACTGGACTCGGCTGATTGACATTGGGTTGGTCTTGATCCTAACCTACATCGTGTTGATAGTGATTGGCGATCGTCGCACGTTATGGATGGTCAGGGGATTGATTATCCTAATGCTGGCAGCTGCCCTCAGTCAGTACTATGGGTTGGGGCTACTTCACTTTGTGCTGGAAAAATTGGTGATTGGCTCTGCGGTGGCCATGGCTTTTATCCTACAAGCGGAGTTCCGGCGTTTTCTAGAACAACTGGGTCGAGGGGAGATTTTGCAATTACTGCAACCTGTCCGCGAGTCGATTCCTAAACCAGATAGTGTCGTTGATGAAATTGTGGATGCAGTCAAAGAATTGTCCCAAAACCGAACTGGGGCCTTGATGATTTTGGAAACTAATCGCCCAATTGATGAACGCGATTTTTCAGTTCCGGGGGTGCGCTTGAATGCAGAAGTCTCTAAGGAACTGCTGCAAACTATTTTTCAAACAACGACCTTGTTGCATGATGGAGCCGTTTTAATTCGGGCTTCGCGAGTGGTGGCAGCAGGAGTCATTTTACCGATTTCTGAACGGACGGCCTCTCGCCAATTAGGAACCCGTCACCGGGCTGCGATGGGAATTACTGAACGAGTCGAAAATTGTATTTGTATTGTGGTTTCAGAAGAAACCGGTTCGATTTCATTAGCTGAAAGGGGTGTTCTAAATCGACCATTAACTAGTAGTAAATTAAGAGAGCTACTACTCTCACGCTTTTCTCAATCGGTTGAGCGTGAAGCAGTCGCTCCCCAACTACGGAGTCTGGGCCGCCAAATTGCCACCAAAATGATTGCGCTGGCAACTCAAATCGCTCATCTCCTATCTTTGCCTCTTCGGAAGAAAAAATGACAGTAAACCCAACTGCACTGCGAGAACTCCCTGCGGATCTCAATCGAGAAAAGCTCCCAAGACATGTAGCGGTAATTATGGACGGTAACGGCAGATGGGCGAAGAAGCGAGGTCTGCCACGCATCATTGGGCATCGGCGAGGTGTAGATGCCCTCAAAGAGATTTTACGGTGCTGTAAGGATTGGGGAATTGAGGCACTGACTGCCTACGCTTTTTCTACAGAGAACTGGGGACGACCCACCGAAGAAGTTGATTTTCTGATGACTTTATTTGAGCGTGTTCTCAAGCAAGAACTGCGCGAAATGAAAGCTGAAGATGTTCACATTAACTTTGTCGGTAATCTGGCGGCCCTGCCTCGATCGCTCCAAGCTGAGATCGATCGCTCTGTGGCAGAAACTCGGCATAATCAGGGAATTCATTTCACGATCGCCACCAATTACGGCGGGCGACAGGAGATTGTACAAGCCTGTCGGGCGATCGCCACACAAGTCCAACGGGGCTTAATTCAGCCAGAGCAGATCGATGAAGCGCTATTTTCCAATCATCTGTATACAGCAGGTAACTGCGATCCTGACCTGTTGATCCGGACAAGTGGTGAAATGCGAGTCAGTAATTTTTTGCTCTGGCAGGTGGCTTACTCGGAATTCTATATTACGGAAACCCTTTGGCCAGATTTCGACCGGGCTGAGTTCCATCAAGCGCTGTGGGACTATCAACAGCGTAATCGGCGATTTGGCAAGGTTTTAGTGCAGGATAAGGGGTAAGGAGATGAGGAGGTGAAGGGAGGAGAAAAACCAGGCTTGGGATTGGGCGGATGATCCTGCTGCTTATGCTCCTCTGTATTAAAGCTTTACGGTCCAGAAAAAATTGCCTCGTCCAGATCCTGGCGACTGAGGGAATATTTGAAGGAGCGGTGAATGTCTCGTCCCGCTTCGCCTGTATTGAAATAACAGACGGTCAGAGAATCTACATCCAGGCAAATCTTACCAGACCAATCAGCATGATGAATTCGCCAACAGTGAACATCATCACGATCGCGCTCGCATCCCTTGGAAATTAACCATTGTTCGATCTCAGGCAGTGGGTGGTTGTAGAGGGGCGTATCAGCAGAGGGCAAAGACATAGATTATCACTCACTCAATTGCAATGGATGGGGAAAATTTATGGTGTTAACACTGGAGGATTGAGCAGAGGACGGGGGGATGGGAACGATCGCAGGTAAGGTGGGCTGAAGTGTCAGTTCTCCTCGAGCCAAACCCACGGTGATGAACAGCAGCAAGCAGGCAACAAAGGTTAACCCCAGAATGAACAGAGCAAAAATTTCACCTGCCGAGAGGGGGCGATCGGTGGGGTCTAGATAAGCCGAAGTCGAGTATGGCTTTGACTTGCTAGGACGGTTTAAATCAGTCGGCGGTTGAATCACCGAAAACCGGGAATAGCCAATTTTCAAGTCGTAGGCCAGACGGCGATCGGGACTGCTCAATGTGGCATAAGCCTCGTTCAACTGTTGAAATTTAGCAGTGGCGATCGCTGGCGGTAGGGTTGTAATGTCGGGATGATAAAGTTTGCTCAATTCCCGGTAAGCCTGCCGAATTTTTTGAGGAGATGCGGATGGGTGCAATCCCAATAAGTGATAGTAAGTTGGTTCTTGTTCTGGCATTCCTGTCCCCTGTGCTTCAGTTCAAAAAAACTCGGCTCGCATTAAGCGAATTTGAGCAAGTGTGAAGATTACGGGAATGATTCGAGCATAGTTAGTCGCGATCGTCCGCCAGCCTAAATCGGCAAAAAACCAGGCCCACAGTGCTGGCCCCAAAAAAGCAAAGGTCGTTCGAGCCGCCGTATAGCGGGCCGTATTTACCACCATACCTCGACTAGCGGTTTGTAGAGCGATCTTCGCCTGTAACTGAGCTGCTGCCCCCACACTGGCTCTTGCTAGCGTTTGGGTAGCGATTTGATGCGTCGCTGTGTGGATCGCAATCTGTCGGGCAATTTGCTGAAGAATCCACGGAGCGACCACCGAATGAACTGCCAGTGCTCCCCCGCCTTTCAGCGCCAGTCCAACTTGATCTTGTTGGATTGTAGGTGAAATTTGTTTTACCAGTTGCGCTTCAGACAGAGCTTCTTGCAGTTCCCCAACGATTCTTTGTCGATCGAGGTGAGGCAACCGCTGCCAGGCCCGCTCTAACAGATTGAGAAAAATTTCGGCTTCTAGCTCGGCGGTTGAATAGTCTTGACCATAGGAAATTTTTAAGTGGCGACAGACTTGAATCAACACATGTCGGTAACTAACCTGGTTTGTCTTACGTCGTAATACCGTAATCCCATCTGCCGCTAGAAACCGGAAGCGATCTTCTAAAGCATCTATCCATGCCTGACGATCGCGACTCTGCACATCAATCGGATGTGGGACGCAGACGTAATCCAGGGGATTGAACTTGCGGCTAAACAAAATTTCTGTCAACGTTTGCAATTCATCATCCGTCGCCAGTTCCAAACCTGCTCTTAGCTCATCCACGGGCTTCTTACTCCCCAAACAAATTTCTTACTCCATAACCCTTACATTTGACGGTCAGTTTGATTCAGCCTACTCAATTCCCTCTCCAGAATTCTCTGTTGGGGAAAGCAGCGCTTCATCATTCATCCCAAATATGCCTGCTGTTCCATATTCTACTGAATCAAAGGATGGCATGTGATGCAATTGGCATGTGATGCAATTGTAGAGGGGATGTGTGGAGGTTGGAGCAGTATGGCAGTTGATGTAGTTGTTGTGGGAGCAGGCTTGGCTGGACTGGTTTGTGCTCAGCAGTTGCAAGCTCTGGGGCACAGTGTTGCTGTGCTCGAGAAATCGCGGGGGGTGGGGGGACGAGTCGCCACCCGGCGCTTGGCGGATACCTGTGCCGATCATGGCTTGCGCTATTGGGAGGAGCAGGGAGGGCGATCGCAAGCTCTGATCCAACAACTGGTAGAACAAGGCATTTTGCACCAATGGACAGATCAAATCCAGCAAATCTGGGCTTCAGGACAGGTAGAACCCTTTAGAGAGACCCATGCCTGCTACTATGCTGCTCCAGCAGGTGCAACAGCAGTTGCCAAGTTTTGCGCTCAGGGATTAGATATTCAACTGAATCAACGGGTGCAAGCGATCGTCTCCCTGCCTGACCATAGATGGCAAGTGCGCTCAACCTCGATCACAGATGGGACTGAGACAACAGTGCAGGCGCGGGCCGTAGCAATCGCCATCCCTGCTCCCCAAATTTTGCCACTGCTAGAGCCAACTGTAACTGGCTTGCTGCCATTGATCGCCAAGTTGCAGACGGTTCAATTTGATCCTTGCCTGAGTGCGATCGCGGTTTACCCCCGACCAGAGCCAAGTATTGGAGGAGAAATTGCCTGGAAAGCAATTCGCTTTGTTGATGATCCTGATATCGCCTGGGTGAGTCAGGAAAGCAGTAAACGGGATGGAGACGCGCTGGTTTTCGTAGTACACAGCACCTCTCTCTATGCCCAACACTATCTAGATGCCTCTGATCTCAACCCAGCAGGGCATCACTTAATCACCAAACTGTCACACCTTGGCTTACTTGCCGGAGAACCCACAATCCTACAGGTGCATCGTTGGCGATATGCCTTTCCCTGCCACGGTTGGGGCAACGATGAGTGCATCGTCTCGGCATGTCATTCCCTGGTTTGTGGTGGCGACTGGTGCGGCACAAGTTGGCTCAGCAACAGGTATACAGAAGGTGCTTTGCGCTCTGGCTTGGCAATGGCTACTGATTTGCACCAGCAACTCAAAGGGGAATTTGGTCAAGAGTCCAAACGAGTCAAATCGGTTCTGTCCTGATTTGAATTGGGCGATTGTGTAGTTTCCCATAGTGTGAATCCATCTAAACACCCCAGTCCAGCTTTGCTGAGATTGGTGCTGAGATTGGTGCAAACAGGTTGAATGTGTGGAGAATTCAGTATGCCAGCGACACGACCCCAATTGTCAGTCTTATTGGAGCCGGTCAATCAAGCAAATTCCGTTGCAGAGGTAGAGCATTTAACTCCCTCGTTATCGATTGAGGCAATTACACCACGCACTCCTCCCAAAATCACAGAGATGCGCCGCCGAGTCGGTGCTGTGGCTACGGTTGCTGTTGCCATGACTTCTGTGGCGATCGCCAATGCAGTAGGGCAAGCTCCAGAGTATGAAGGGTCGTTTGAACTCAAGGTCAAGTCTGTTTCGCCGTCTGGGGACGAAGTACCTACTGAAGCAATCACATCACCAACCCTTCAGGCACAAAATCAATCACTGCCGATCGCTATAGATGAAGAGACACAGATTCGTATTCTGCGGAGTCCAAAAGTGCTGGACGAGGCGATTCAGCAATTGCACTCCCAAAAGATTGAGTTGGACTATGACCAACTCAATCGTCAGTTAGAGATTGCGATCGCACCCGATCAAAGCCTTCAGATCTCTTACCGCGATACAGAACCGCAGCGGGTGCAAGCCGTGCTCAATCAATTGGCTGAAACCTATGTGTCTTACAGTCAGGATTGTCGGAGTAGCGATTGCAAAGGATTGGAATTTATTGCCACGAACCTGCCACTGATTCAAGAGCGCATGAGTGGACTCCGCCAACAGATGCAGCAATTCCAGCAGCAACATGGAGTACAAAATCTTGAAATTGAACAAAAAGCACTGTCTTACCGGTCTAACGAAATTTTGAGGCAAGAGGCAGAAATGGCTCAGCAGGTGGAAGCCGCTAAGAGCACGTATATGACTTTGCAACAGCGATTAGCCCTGCCTGCTGAACGAACGATCGCCCTAAATTTGTTGAACCAGGATGCCCAATATCGAATGGTGTTTGCTGACTTACAGGCGATTGAATCACAAATTGTCGCAGAGTTTAGCCATTTGCAGACAAAACCAGGAAATGTGCAGGTGCTCTACACGCAACATCAAATCCTATTGCAGCAATTGCATCAAACGGCCCAAGGGGTGCTCGAACGTCATCTGACCAGTCCTGAACTGGATTTACAAGATCCTCTATTTCAAGAACCTGCCCAACTCGAACTTCTACAGCAGTGGGTGAGTTCGACCCATTACCTGCAAGTTTTGCAAACACGTCAACAAACGATCGCACAAATTAAAACTGCCCTGCAACAGCAGCGCCACCAATTGACTGGATTAATCCATCAATACAGTGATTTGCAGTTGAAATTGCAAACCGAAACACAGATTTTGCAAGAGTATCTCAACCGTCGAGCAGCTTTACTGAGCCAATCTGCCAAGCAGCCGAATCCAGTCTGGCAGGTGGTTGCCTCGCCCGAATTGATGACCAACTCAGACGGTGAACCAACTCCAGTCGCCCAAAGTCCCTATCAAAATATTGCAGCAGCAGCGGTTCTGGGGGTGCTGATGGGGATTGCGGTAGCAACTGCGATCGATGGACAAACTACCCGCATCCCTAGTTATGCGGATTGACGCATCGCAGCATATTGAATGCCTCGACTGTCAAGGAGCAGAGATAAAACCACAGAGGCCCAGAGAACACAGGGGCAAAGTTAAAGATCACTGGATGCACTTGAGAACTAATGGTGCAACAGTTGAGCCGCTCGATTAAAGGCTTGGGAATAGATGCCTTGAATTACCAGCACCGTTGCCGCTAGGGTGACAAACGCCAGCATGAACATAATCAGCATTTGGTAAGCAGCGGCATTGATGGGACTGACCCCACTGAGTAGTTGCCCAGTGATAATCCCTGGTAACGTCACCACGCCTACGACGGTCATGGCGTTGAGAGTCGGGATTAATCCAGATCCGACGGCTTCTCGACGATAGGATGCGATCGCCTGATTGGGAGTAGCTCCTAAACTCAGATGCGTTTCAATGTCCAGACGGTGATTGTTGAGGCTGCTGACAAACCGTTCTCCCGCGATCGCCGCCCCGCTCATAGCGTTACCCAATAGGATGCCAGCCAAAGGTATAACATATTGCGGTTCGTACCAGGTTTCTGGCCGAATCACTGCAAAATTGACGTAAACCAGGGTCAACAGGGTACTGATGGACAGTGCCCCTCCAACGATCGGAATCAGACGAGGAATTTTCTGACTAATGCGATTGCGGGCCACGACTGTAGCAATGCCAATCATTACAGCAATCACTGCCAGAACTAAAAAGGGATTGCGAATCGAAAAAACGATCGTCAGCAAATATCCCACCACCAGCAGTTGCACAATGGTGCGGCCTGTGGCGATCGCCAAGCTGCCCTCTAAGCCCAAACGGAACCAGGCCGAGAGGGCGATCGCCGCCGCAATCAAAGCCAGCGATAACAGCAGTTGTAAGGGAGTTAGTTCAATCAGTTCAGTCATGTTTGATTTTAGATTTTAGATTTTAGATTTTAGATTTTAGGACTTATACCATTTTGGGTGATATGTGCATGATTTCAATTACCAGAACGGTTAGCTGGTCAAGCATTCTGCAATCCAAAATCGGAAATCTAAAATCCAAAATGGTATTACGCACTTTGTGCGAAAACCCAAGAAAGTTAGAGAATTTGTGGGTCACGAAGCGCCCCACAAATCCTCTAACTGCGTAAGTCTTGAGATTTTAGATTTTAGATTGAATCCAAAATCCAAAATCCAAAATCCAAAATGAATTAACGTGGCAAAACTGCTTGAGTTGCTTCCACCAATGCCGCAAATAACCGAGCGTGAACTGAGGACACGGGGGACAATTCTGGATGCCACTGCACTGCAATCATCCAGGGATGTTGCTGATGTTCCATTGCTTCAATCAAGCCGTCTTCAGCATAGGCGATCGCCCGCCAATCTTGAGGAATCGTTTTTACGGCCTGGTGATGCCAGGAGACGACAGTGGTGAATGTTGTTCCCAAAATCTTGACCAACCGGGTATCGGCTTCCAGTTCTACGGCATGTTCACAGGGACGACGCGGGTGCTCTAACCGATGAATAACTTGAGTCCCATAGGCTTCAGGCACATGGGCAATCAAATCTCCGCCGCTGGCAACGGTGAGAACCTGCATCCCTCGACAAATTCCTAAGACGGGAATATCAGCACTCAAGGCTCGTTGGGCCAGATCCATCTCAAACTGATCTCGTTCTTCATCCACTAAATAAATGGTGTGATGGGCAATACCTCCATATAAGTCTGGTGCCAGATCGCCACCCCCCGAAAAGATCAAGCCATCCAGTCGTTCCAGTAATCCTCCAGGGTCGGGCTGGTTCGGGGGAATCAACAAGGGACTCCCCCCTGCTAATCTGACGGCATCAATATAGGTTCTAGGAAGAGAAAACTCTCCCGATTCATTACGGCTATGAGTAGTTATACCGATGAGAGGCGATCGCCAGCTTCCCAAGGGATTTCTCCTTAAAGTCTACAAATAGGTCTAGTCATCAGGTTAACGCTACAACGTTAGTTCTCACTCCTAGTAGTCTGTCAATTTTGATTTGCGGGGTATCCCGCAAATCAAAATTAATTTAAAGGAAGTTTTGAGGGGTCGTGACCCCTCAAAACTTCCTTGACAGACCACTAGTTTTTGTGGGTTTCGTCCCGAGTAGAGCTTGGTAACGAAGCTAACAAGGTCATCAAGTGGATGCTCCTGCCTTCAGAGAGTTACGATCTTGCAGTAGAACTGTCTACATTGGCAGACAATGTTGTCAGAAAACCTAACAATTTAAATATGAGAACGAAAAGTTCATCTCTACTTCGCTCTACTTACATTTCTACGGTTTTCCTCCCTACCATTAGAGCCATATTCCCGATACAGTAGTAATCAGGAATGATACAAAACTTTACGGAGGTGGGGGATAGACATGATTTCGAGAGATTTTTTGCTGAATTTTTGCCAGCAAGCCAAATTGTCTTGGATTGGGCTAGCGCAACTAGAGAGCAATCGATTCACCTCCGTAGTGGGCAATCTGCCTGTGGTTGGTCAGTAGTCCCTAAGTGGCGCACACAGAGGCTCTACAACGTTCGGTGGTGTGCAATGGGACTCTGGGCAATGGGACTCATTGTTTGTGGCGCAGACTTTGCCCATCGCAAAATTTTAGATGAGAGACATCAACCATGTTTGAGTATTTTACTGAAAAAGCGATCGCCGTCATTATGGCTGCCCAGGAGGAAGCTCGCCGCTTAGGGCATAATTTTGTCGGCACTGAGCAAATTCTTTTAGGGTTGTTGCAAGCTAAACCCAGTATTGCAGCAATGGTTTTAACTAATTTAGGTTTAACGCTAGAGGCGACTCGGGTTGAGATTGAGCGGCAGATTGGCCGTGGCTCTGGCTTTATTCCAGCGGAAATTCCGTTTACTCCCAAAACCAAGCGGGTGTTTGAGCAGGCTTTCCAGGAAGCTCGCCAGTTGGATAATCGTTACATTGGTCCAGAGCACCTGCTGCTGAGCCTAGTACAGGAGCAAGAGAGCGTTGCTGTTAAAGTCCTCAGTAGTCTGGGCATTGACCCTGCCAAAGTGAGGACAGAGGTGATCCGTGCCATTGGTGAAGCTGAAATGGTGCCTGCTGGCAGTCGGCAGTCGGCCCATAGCGATCGCCCTAAGCGCTCCAATACCAAAGCCTTAGATGAATTTGGCACGAACTTGACTCGTCTGGCTGCTGAAGGCAGACTTGATCCTGTAATTGGACGAGCACCGGAAATCGAGCGAGTTGTACAAATTTTAGGAAGACGCACGAAAAATAATCCTGTCTTGATTGGGGAACCAGGAGTCGGTAAAACAGCGATCGCCGAAGGCCTGGCTCAACGGATTGTTAACCAAGATGTTCCCGATATTCTTCAAAATAAACAAGTCATTAGTCTGGATATGGGTTCGCTTCTAGCTGGCACTCGCTTCCGGGGTGATTTTGAAGAACGGATGCAACAGGTGATTGAGGAGGTGAAACAGTCCGACGATATCATTCTGGTGATTGACGAAATTCATACGTTGGTTGGTGCGGGTGCCTTTGAAGGCAGTACGGATGCCGCCAATATGATGAAGCCTGCGTTAGCACGGGGACAATTGCAATGTATCGGTGCCACCACTCTGGACGAGTATCGCAAGCACATTGAGCGAGACAAGGCTCTGGAGCGCCGTTTTCAGCCTGTAACTGTCGGTGAACCGAGCGTGGAAGATACAATTGCCATCCTCCACGGGTTGCGCCAGAGATACGAACAACACCATCGGTTGACAATGAGCGACGAAGCACTGGAAGCAGCGGCGATTCTGTCCGATCGCTATATTCAAGATCGATTCTTGCCAGATAAGGCGATCGACCTGATTGACGAAGCAGGGTCTCGGGTACGGTTCCGTCATGCGATCAAATCGCCTGCACGAGAACTAAAGCGAGAATTGCAACAGGTGACTCAAGCCAAAGATGCTGCGGTTAAGCAACAAGACTTTGATCAAGCGAGTAAGTTGCGCGATCGCGAATTGGAGCTAGAGGTACAGTTGCGATCGGCTTCCAGCCAACAAACTGCGCCCACTACAGAGGCATTAACTCCCTCCCCTGTGGTGACCGCAGAAGATATTGCCCAGGTTGTGGCTGCCTGGACGGGTGTGCCTGTTATTCGCCTGACAGAATCCGAGTCGGTTATGCTGTTACACCTGGAAGATGTCTTGCACGAGCGGGTAATTGGTCAAGAGGAAGCAGTTAAGGCAGTGGCTCGGGCCGTGCGGCGCTCTCGCGTGGGACTGAAAAACCCCAATCGTCCGATCGCCAGTCTGTTGTTCTCTGGGCCAACAGGAGTGGGTAAGACTGAATTAGCTAAGGCCTTGGCTGCTGCGGTCTTCGGCTCTGAGGAAGCCATGATTCGGATTGACATGTCTGAGTTCATGGAATCCCACAACACCTCGAAGCTCATCGGCTCCCCTCCAGGCTACGTGGGCTATGACGAAGGAGGACAGTTGACCGAAGCTGTCCGCCGCAAGCCCTACACGGTTGTGTTGATGGACGAAATCGAAAAAGCCCATCCCGATGTGTTCAATCTGCTATTGCAACTCTTAGAAGATGGTCGTTTGACTGACTCTAAAGGTCGCACGGTGAGCTTTAAGAACACCATCATCATTATGACCTCTAACCTGGGGTCTAAGGTGATTGAGAAGGGTGGAGCCAACCTTGGTTTTGACTTCGCTGGAGAAGATGTTCAAGCGGCTGAGTACAATCGGATTCGTGCTCGTGTCACCGATGAGCTAAAGCAGTTCTTCCGTCCAGAATTGCTTAACCGCCTTGACGAAATTATCGTCTTCCGTCAACTTCAAGCTGAAGAGATTGCTCAAATTGCCGATCTCTTGATTCAGCAAGTCGCTGTCCGTCTGGCTGAGCAGGGCATGGGTCTGGAAGTGACTCAATCTGTAAAGGATCGACTGATTGCCGAAGGCTATAACCCTAGCTATGGTGCTCGTCCCCTGCGTCGTGCTGTGACTCGTCTCATTGAAGATGCGATGGCAGAAGCGATCCTGTCGGGTCTAATTGACGCAGGTGACACGGCAATTTTGACCTTAGATGACGATGGTCAAATTAAAGTGGAGCGATCGACCACCAAAGTGCTGCAACCCGTGAGCTAACACTCAGTAGTCCCAATGTAGACCTGCAACTGATGCTTGGCTCAGCGATATGAGATCAGTCATATGAGAGGCGATCGACTCAATTACCTCTCTGTAAAACAGCCATAAGACAAGGGGCTTAAGCCCCTTGTTTTGTCACTTGTGTTGTCAAACGTATTCAGCGCTCTGGCTTGGCTATCACAGCCTGATGAGAAGCTGGAGCTTCAAAACAGCATGACCAAGCGAATGCCCGGTAGCGAAGGAACTCATAAACGATTCGCAATGGCAGCGCAACTGACCCGAACGGGTCGCTAATTCTCTTTAAGCTGTTTTCGCCGTCGGTTCGCTCCTCTGTCTACTCAAGAGTTCGCTCGAAAAATCGCTCAAGCATCGAACTCACGTTTGATTAATTCGATAAATCTATTGACATTATTTCTCAATAAACTTACACTGAATCTCAAGTGTTCTCCTCTCAAAGATCGGCAGGTGGGGTTGGTCGAATGGCTGATCCCCCTTTTTATTGAAATCTCATTAAAATTAAATTTTGAAATCTCCTGGCAATAGTTTGGGCGTTGCTGAATGGCAGTATAAATTAAGAGTTGTCATGCTGTAGCCTGCTTGCCGTGGGTATGTAGCGTAGCGAAATGAAGCATCTGGGCTGAGATTCTGAGTCCACAGGACTCGCTTCGCCAATGCTCCACTCCGTTGCGCTCAGAATGACATTTCATACTTTGTTCAGCAACGCCATAGTTTACCTGACCTGAGCGCTAGTGGTCTGTCAAGGAAGTTTTGAGGGGTCATAGACCCCTCAAAACTTCCTCTAATTTAATTTTGATTTGCGGGATACCCCGCAAATCAAAATTGACAGACCACTAGTGCAGCGTCACAACTAAGAATTAGGGATTTACTTTGATTCGCAAAATTGACAAGGCACCAGTGGTTTGGGCGACCAAACCTCTCAACTAGATGCAATCATCACATTACTGGATTTAATCACTGCAAATACTTCCTTTCCTCTTTTTAATTCCAGCTTGTCAGCCGAGGTGCGAGTGACAGTCGAAACCAATTCAACTCCAGGTGCGATCGCCAATATCACTTCAGCATTAACCGCCCCTTTGACAATTCGCTTCACTTTTGCCCTCAACAGATTACGAGCGCTAATTTGCACCGCTGGTATAGGTGCAGTATCAACGATGCCCACCTCTTCTTCCTCTAGGTCTTCAGATAACTCGATCGCAGTCACCTCTGACGACTCAGTAGGCAGCGATCGCCCCATTTGACGGATCATCTGCCTCAAGATCTCTGTTTTAGTGCGCTGCGTTTGCTGACAGATCTGTTCTAAAATCTGGCGCTCTTCGTCTGACGATTGGAAAGTAATCCAGCCTTGCTCTTTTCTTGGCATTGTATAATACCAATTTAGTTGGTATAAGGTTGGTATGATTTACAGTGGTTTTTATTCTAACGGTAAATCTTACTGGCAAGTGCTTATCGCAGCTATTTATATAACTCTATGCCTCTCCAATTTCTCCAGGCAAATTTATGAAACGCAGACATTTTCTCGCATTCCTGAGCAGTTCTCTGGCCGCTCTCTTGCTAACGATTGGACTAGGGGTGATTGCTTCTGCCCCCGCTCAATCTCAATCTGCAACCCTTTTAATCGCTGCCGCCGCCAGCTTACAAGATGCGCTGGAAGAACTTGATCCCATGTTTGAATCTGCCAATCGAGGGATTACCGTCAACTATAACTTTGCAGCATCGGGTCCGTTGCAACAGCAAATTGAGCAGGGCGCACCTGTTGATTTGTTCATCTCGGCGGCTACACGCCAAATGGATGCGTTGCAGGAAAAGAATTTACTTCTTGCCAATACTCGACGCAACCTGTTAACGAATGATCTGGTGCTCGTTGTGCCACGTAATTCCAGACTGGGTCTTACCAGTTTTCGCCAATTGACAAACGCTAATGTCAGACGTATTTCCGTTGGAGAACCTCGCAGTGTTCCAGTTGGTACATACACTGAAGAACTGTTTGAGAATCTGGGAATTTTGGATGAACTTCGTCCCAAATTGGTATATGGCAACTCGGTTCGGAACGTGTTAGCAACCATTGAGAGTGGAAACGCTGATGCTGGCGTAGTCTACACAACCGATGCTCGGATCTCAGGTCAGGTGACGCAAGTAGCAACGGCTCCCAGCAATTTGCATTCTCCCATTGTTTACCCGCTGGCGGTCATTGCAGCCAGCCGTAATCAGGAAGCTGCCCGGACTTACGCTCAATTCTTGACCAGTAGTCGGGCCCTAGCGGTGTTTAGAGCGTATGGTTTCGGTATTGCAGAATAATAGAGATAGCGCGATCGCATCAGCTTGACTGGATAGTTGAATTGTTGCCGATTCAAAAGTAATGCTGCTCTAACACATAACACCTTCTCCTCACACGTTGCTGGTTCAACGCTTTTTCAAATGATGACTGTCGATCTCTCTCCATTATGGATTTCTCTTAAAACCGCAGGGCTAGCAACGATCGCCACATTTTTCACAGGAATCGCGGCTGCTTACTGGATGCTAGACTATCGGGGTCGATGGAAGTCCTTTATTGAGGGAATTTTTGTTTCACCGTTGATTTTGCCACCAACCGTTGTGGGCTTTTTACTGCTGCTATTGTTTGGTAGAAATGGTCCCATCGGTCAGTTCACCTCTCAGTTTAATTTCACAGTTGTCTTTACCTGGTATGCAGCAGTGATTACTGCCACCGTTGTTGCGTTTCCCTTGATGTACAAAACTACCTTAGGCGCATTTGAGCAGGTGGATAGTAGTTTGTTGCAAGTTGCCCAAACGCTTGGGGTATCCAGAGGACGTATTTTCTGGCGTATTCTCGTGCCGCTTTCTATACCAGGGATTCTGGCGGGCACCATGCTGGCTTTTGCCCGGGCGTTGGGCGAGTTTGGTGCAACCTTGATGTTGGCAGGCAATATTCCGGGACAAACGCAAACGATTCCCATGGCCATTTACTTTGCGGTAGAAGCAGGGGCGATGAACGAAGCCTGGTTGTGGGTCATGACCATCCTGGCAGTTTCCTTATCGGGCATTATTGCAGTTAACTTATGGCAGAAACAATATGAGCGCAGGATTCAGAATAATTTTGGTATAATAGAAGCGCATGAACCAATTAACGGTAGAGAGCACAGAAGTACAACATCTCAATTAATACCTGTCATTAGACCACAGTTATCTCATCCCCAATCAGGATTGCTTGTCGATATTGAGAAACAACTAGCAAACTTTACACTTAATACAAGCTTCACGGCTCATCAAGAAACTTTAGGCGTGTTGGGGGGTTCAGGTTCAGGGAAAAGTATGACGTTGCGCTGTATCGCTGGAGTTGAAACACCAACTAAAGGCCGAATTGTCTTAAATGGTAAAGCATTGTTCGATTCAGATAAGCAAATCAATCTACCCAGCCATCAACGAAAAGTGAGTTTAGTGTTTCAAAATTATGCGCTATTCCCTCACATGAGTGTTATCGAGAATATTGCGTTCGGTTTGCACCATCTACCCAAACCCTTGCGATTACAGCAAGTCAATCAACAGCTTGCTCTAGTACAGTTGCAGGGATTGGGCGATCGCTATCCGCATCAACTCTCTGGCGGACAACAGCAGCGAGTGGCGTTGGCAAGAGCATTAGCGATTGAACCAGAAGTGTTACTGCTAGATGAACCCTTTTCCGCCCTCGATACCTACCTGCGCGCTCAACTCGAACGCCAATTGCTCGAAACATTATCTGGCTATTCGGGTGTGGCGTTGTTTGTCACCCATAACTTAGAAGAAGCTTATCGGGTGTGTGAAAAATTAATGGTGATGTCAGGGGGGAGAGCGATCGCCTACGACTCAAAACATCGGATTTTTGAGCATCCTCAGACATTGCGGGTGGCACAACTGACGGGTTGTAAAAACTTCTCTCGTGCCACTGGGGTTGGCCCTAATGCGATTGAAGCGCTCGATTGGGGTGTAATTCTACAAGTCACAGCAGCGATTCCTGATGGCCTTACAGACGTAGGAATTCGTGCTCATCAAATTAGCATCATGTCTGATCCCGATGCAGGCTTAAACAACGTGTTCCCTTGCTGGCTAGCCTCAACCAGCGAAACCCCGCATCGAATGACCCTTTTTCTCAAGTTAAATACCAAGCCTACCAATCCGCAAGATTACCATATGCAGGCAGAAGTGTTTAAGGAGAAATGGCAGGCGATTAAGGAGTATCCATTTCCCTGGTATATCCGGTTTGATCCTCTCCGTTTGATGTTAATGGTTAGCTAGAGCCAGATCAGATAATGGTGCGTGAGTTCGACGAGCGGTTTTTCGTGGGGGTGGGCTGCGCCCACCCCCACGAAAAACGGCGGTTATCGAACTCACTTTAATGGTAAAAAAATCGGTTTCTAGCGCTAACATGAGGTAGCATAAAACAATCTTCCGGTTCAGAATTCTCGCGTCCAAATTGTTAGCAAAAAATTGCAGTTTAGGAGTGAAAATATGGTTGTAGGGATTAAAAGAGTTGTTGGATTGGCAGTAGGTGCAGTTTCGCTCTTGTTTATCTCAACTGCTGCGATCGCCCAGGAAGTAACTTCTGAAACTGAAGGGCAGGAGGAATTTGGCACAGTTCAAGAGGCATTTATCGATGCGTTTTATACGCGGGGACAAACATTTTATAGAAATCGGCAAATCCCCAGAGCATTCACCTGGTTTCTTGGCCCCTTCCCCGAAAACGACATTATTGCAGATGGTCGAGCAGTCAATCGAGTTTATCGCAGTGCTTTAATTCAGCAAGCTGAACTTGATCCACTCATTCGCACAGCAGACTTGCCCAATCCATTCGATACGTCTCTCTTGCTCTTACCAGCAGAAGTGCAGCCCCTACCCCCAGCGCGGCCAGCACCCTTGCCAGTGTTTCCTGAGCCTGCTCCGGTTCCTGCTCCTATCGTTGAGCCTGTTCCAGTTCCAGGACTCTATTAGGGGACTCCTTTGTGTAGGACTCCTTTGGGGATAAAGACCCTGCAACTGCTGTACATCCAGGGTGCAGGGGTCGAACCTGCCTGAGGCGAATTATGAGTTCGCTGCCTAAACCGCTCGGCCAACCCTGGTCAGGCTACTATTCTAGCCTGAAGATGGGTCTAAGATGCAACTGGCATTGGCGATCTGTTAGGTTTTTAGACTAGGTTTTTAGACATGGTTATAAGCATTTGTCTGTCAGGCATCTGCAAGTTTTCGAGCGTCTGTACATTGAAAATCGTGTCCTGATGATTAATATGGAATTCTGAAGAAGGTTATATCCAACACGCTAGATGAGTGCTAAAACAAGACTCGTAGTCTTTGTTAAACGATCGCATCCGGTTGGGCGCTGAGGATCGTTGAGAGTGAGATGAAAATTAATCCTACTGTTGCCGTTACGCTATTTCTGTTGTCCCTGATGGTAGGGGCGGGTATTTTCAGTGGCACTTGGGGCTACACGTTAGGGCGGCAGGCCTTAAAGGGAATTACTCAACCAGATATTCGACCAGGAGCCAATATTGGAGAAACCGAACCCATCCCGGCTCGTCGAGAACAAGTCGTCATCTTACGCGAGGAGGATATCCTGGTTGATGTCAAAGCGCGGATTGCCGGCCAAGCAGATGAAACGGTTCCTGCTAATCCAGGAGGGCCACAAACTAAGGCTTTAATTGAACAACCGATCGATACAGCCCCGCTTCAACCCAATGAGCAAGTTGGTTTACCGATCGCAACTCAATCGCAGGGAGTCACTTTGCAAGTTTTGGCACTGCGGCAACAAGAGGATCAATTTATTCTAGAAGTCAGCTTACAAAATCAGGGAGACCGTCCCTATCGATTCTCCTACAGCTTTATTGATATTGTTGATGATCAAGGTCAATTACTTGATGGATCAACACAAGGCTTACCTGAAGAGGTTCCCCCCACAGGGGAAGTTTTTTCTGGTACGATTGCAGTTTCAGCAACATCGCTCGGTAGTTCTAGTCGCCTTTCTCTGGCTTTGGTTGACTATCCAGATCAGCAATTAAAGTTGCAAGTTTCAGGAATTCCTGTAGTCAGGTAGTTGACCGACGAAATTGGACTTGCGATGCTTGCATGGAAAGATATTAATCGGCGATCGTGCTACTGCCCCTTATTTCCATCAATGATTCCACTTGGTGCTAGTCTACTTGTGATTGACCCTCCTGCTTTGACAGGGTCAGATATTTTTTTACGACTTCTGTCTGTTTTTTTGTTGATCGCGATTAATGCTTTTTTCGTTGCCGCAGAATTTTCGATTGTCTCTGTACGCCGTTCCCGGATCAACCAGTTAGCTTCGGCTGGAGATGTTCAGGCCCAATCGGTACAATACCTTCAGCGCAGTATTGAGCGCTTGCTTTCAACCACCCAGTTAGGGATTACCCTCTCTAGTCTGGCCCTGGGTTGGATTGGCGAAAATGCGATGGCAGTGATTATTACCCACTGGCTACTCCTCTTACCGCTGCCGCCTCAAGTGGCACCCGTTATTTCCCACTCCCTGTCCATTCCTATTGCCTTCCTCCTCATTGCCTATTTACAAATTGTTTTAGGCGAACTGTGTCCCAAATCGCTGGCGCTGATTTATCCAGAGGAGTTATCTCGATTTCTGGGAAAACCCAGTCAGGCGATCGCCCGCATCTTCAAGCCGTTTATCTGGATCTTGAACCAATCCACTCAATTATTATTGCGGTTGATCGGTATCCGTAATTCAGGTGAAGGGTTATATAACCGTCTAACTCCGGAAGAATTACAACTGATTATTAATACTTCCAGTGAGTCATCAGGTCTGGAGGAAGAGGCCAGAGAACTGATCAGCAATGCTTTGGAATTTGCTGAAATTTCGGTGCGAGAAATGATGGTGCCGCGCATTGATATTGTCGCTATCTCCAAAGACGCGACTTTCCAGGAGTTACTACAGGAAGTGTCCAGTTCTGGTCATTCCCGCTACCCTGTGATTGCAGATTCTTTAGATGATGTGCATGGCATTATCTACTTTAAAGAACTGGCGACTCCTTTAGTTGAAGGCGTTTTACAAATGGATAGTCCGATTCAACCGTGGATTCGTCCGGCTCAATTCGTCCCAGAAAATCTGCCAGTCAACGAACTCTTGCCCATGTTGCAGCGCACTGGGCAAGCCTTAGCGATTGTGATTGATGAATTTGGCGGCACGGCAGGGTTAGTCACTATCAGAGATTTGGCCGCCGAGATTATTGGGGAAACTCACGAACCCGAAGACGAAGAAGAACCAGCTATTCAAATCCTAAATGACCATACTTTCGTGGTTCAGGCCCAAGTCTACTTAGAAGAGGTCAACGATTTCCTAAATTTAGACTTGCCGCTGTCGGAGGACTATCAAACCTTGGGTGGGTTTGTTATTTACGAAATGCAAAAAATTCCCACTGTGGGTGAAACCTTTCAATTTGGTGGATACGAATTAACCATCGCTTCAGCCGAAGGGCCGCGTCTGCACCAAGTTCGGATTCAACAGTTAGAACCAAAGCTACCAAAATTGCTTCCTGAAAATGGGGCGATCGACTCCAACGAACACTTGATGAATAATTAGGGGGAGGAGTGCAGATCCCCAAAAGCGCTGGGCAGAGTATTAGTCCTGTCTGGTGAGTGAGATTTCCGATGGCAATCAGCCCCCAAACAGTTCAAAATAGAGATAGGAAATCCTGTCACCGGGTAGTCAGTAGTTTCACTCAAAGTTGTTTACGTTTGACTACAAGATTGCTGTGATAATAGCATCCTTTAGATATTTCTGACTAAGGCACATAGAATACATTGCCATTTTTCTAAGTGGCGTTTGTATTTTTTATAGATGCTTTTTCTGAAAATCATAGACGCTTTCTCATGGAGCAAATGTATGGAGCAAACTGCACGCATCGCTAAAGATGGTAGGACTGTCATTGTTCTGACTCCAAGTGGTCGGCTCGACATTACAACCGCCTATCAATTTCGCCAAAGACTGCTGGAATGCATTTCAACAGTCAATCCCCATGTGATTGTGAACCTGGAGAAAGCAAACTTTATTGACAGTTCGGGGTTGACCTCTCTAGTCGCAGGGATGAGAGAAGCCGAGCGTGTGCAAGGGAGTTTTCGTATTTGTAGTATCCATCCCGATGCCCGACTTGTCTTTGAAGTCACCTTAATGGATTCTGTCTTTGAAATTTTTGAAACAGAAGAGCAAGCTTTGACTGGACTGTCAAGCGGATTGGTGAGTTGAATTGTTTTCGCCTTGAGCTATGGAATAATGAATCTATATCGTTTTTAGATGCTCCCGTGAATAACGCCCGCACCGTTTCTGATACTAAAAGAGCCTTTTACAGTCTCCACACTCGTCCAATTAACTCGATTTATCGTCGAGTTGTAGAAGAGTTGATTGTAGAGATGCACCTCCTCTCGGTCAACGCAGACTTTCACTATGATCGCATTTATGCTTTGGGTGTAGACACTGCTTTTCGTCGGTTCATGCAAGGTTATCGACCGGACAAAGACCTGCCGTCTATTTTCAATGCGCTTTGTAGAGCAATGGAGTATGATCCACAAACCTTGCAAGCGGATGCTGATCAGATAAGGGCTGAGGCTTCTCAGTTATCAACTGATGCTTTTCTCAAGCTAATCAATCCTTTAGATTCAAATAATGGACAGGACTTGTTTGTGCAATTGCGTCAGGTGGCAGATAATGCCAATTTCAAATACAGTCGCTTATTTGCTATCGGCCTATTTAGCTTGTTAGAGGCGATCGATCCAGACCTGATCAAAGATGAGAAGCGACGCACAGAGTCCCTACAAAAGTTGTGCGAAGCCCTACATCTCTCAGAGGAAAAAGTTCAACGAGACCTGGATCTCTATCGCAGCAATTTAGAGAAGATGACTCAAGCTCAAGTGGTGATGGAGGATATTCTCAAAGCTGAGCGCCGCAAGAAGGAAGAAAGGGTCAAGAGTAAAGATGCGATCGCATCTCCTCCCACCCCCTCCCAAGATTCCTGAGTCTTGCTTAATTCAAAACGGTCTCTCCTTCCCTTATGATCAACCCAGAAATCTTTTTGAGGGTGATTTATGCTGAGAGCCGCAGACGTAATGACAACCGATGTGGTGCTGGTACGGGGAGTAACCACCGTCTCTGAGGCGGTTAAATTGATGAAGGCAAAACGCTCGTGAAGTTTGTGCCAACAAAGGCCCAACCTCTAAAGAGTGTGCGGTGGCGTGGGATATTGTAGAAGAACTACAGGCAGAAGCAGCTCATCAAAGAGCCGAGGTTCTGCAAAAGACTGCTTTTGAGCAGTATTGTGAAGAGAATCCGGATGCTTTAGAAGCCAGACTATACGATCCCTAGTTACTGGTTGTAGAGACTGGTTGTAGAGACTGGTTCCCAAGATCCCGCTTGGGAACGCTAGCCTGGAAGCTCCAGCTTCCCAGCCTTTGCAGATTTCAAGCATTGTCCAAATCTGGCTAGACTAGATTTTGATTGACAACACCGATCGCCTTCTCATATAGTTCCTGAACAAGCAGAAGACTGGCGAAACTCGCCTCCTGCCTATCTTTCAGGAGCGAGAGTCCTCTCCTATCCCGCTTCTGTCTAAATTGACAACAGCCATTTGCTTTTTGCAGTTAAGATGTAAAGTCTAAAGTCTATTGGTGAAATTGCCTGCTGTATCTATTGCAGGCTGGTATTTTAGGGTTCGAGTCTGAATTCTGCTGTCAATTCCAGGATTGGAGAGATTGGGCAATGGAAGTAATTCTGGAAAACTTTTGGGGCCAGGTTCTAGAACAGTTGCAACTACAACTCAGTCCTCCCACATTTGAAACCTGGATCAAATCAGCAACGGTAGAACGGTTGGATGGAGACTGCCTGGTCATTTCCACACCCAATCCATTTGCCCGGAACTGGATCCAGAAATACTACATTAAAACGATCACCGATGTTGTGCAAGAGATTCTGGGGCGATCGGTAGAAATTCATATAACGATCAGCCAGGATGGGGAGATGGATGCTTCCGCCTATCCGGCCGAGGTGCTTTGGCCCATTCCGGTTGAGGTAACCCAGCCGGAAGCAGTCGTGACTCAACGGGGAAAACCAACGGATTTGAATCATAAATATGTTTTTTCTCGCTTCGTGGTTGGCTCTAATAACCGCATGGCCCACGCCGCAGCACTGGCGGTGGCTGAGTCGCCAGGACGCGAGTTCAACCCTCTCTTTCTTTGCGGTGGTGTTGGATTGGGTAAGACCCACCTGATGCAAGCGATCGGCCACTATCGGTTAGAAATCGATCCCAATTCGCGGGTGTCCTACGTTTCCACAGAACAATTCACCAATGATCTGATTACTGCCATCCGCAAAGACAGTATGCAGAGCTTTCGGGAACATTACCGAGCGGTCGATGTGTTGCTGGTAGATGACATTCAATTCATCGAAGGCAAGGAATACACCCAGGAAGAATTCTTCCATACCTTCAATACTTTGCACGAAGCTGGACGGCAGGTGGTGTTGGCTAGCGATCGCCCCCCTAATCAAATTCCGCGCCTGCAAGAGCGGCTGTGTTCTCGCTTCTCAATGGGATTAATTGCCGACATCCAGGCTCCCGACTTGGAGACCCGCATGGCGATTTTGCAGAAGAAGTCTGAATACGAAAATATTCGCCTGCCTCGTGAAGTAATTGAGTATATTGCCTCCAGCTATACCTCTAACATTCGCGAGTTGGAAGGAGCCTTAATTCGAGCAGTCGCCTACATCTCGATTTCTGGGCTGCCCATGACGGTGGAAAACATTATGCCTGTGCTGAATCCACCGACCCAAAAAGTCGAAGTCACGCCAGAAATTGTGATTGGTGTCGTATCTGATGCCATGCAGATCTCTATTGACGATATGAAGAGTAACTCTCGTCGTCGCGAAATCAGCGTTGCTCGCCAGATTGGCATGTTTCTGATGCGCCAGCACACAGCTCTGAGCCTGCCCAAAATTGGGGAAGTTTTTGGTGGCAAAGACCATACAACAGTGCTTTACAGCTATGAGAAAATTTCCCAGTTGAAAGACACCGATCCTGAAATGGCTCGTACTTTGAGGCAATTGAGCGATCGCATCAACCTCTCAGGGCAGGCCCAGCAATCTCGCAAGTAAGACAATTTTGGCTTTGAGATTTGAGATTTTGGATTGAGAGCATCTGAATATTGAAAAAATCGCATCCCCAAAATCATCCAGCAGTTCTCATTTTGGAACAGATGTTTGGTTTTTCGCCCCCGTTGGGGGCGAAAAACCAAACATCTGCTGGGGTTTCAGGTCGCCGACGGCGACCTGAAACCCCAGCAGATTTTCATAATGAGAATTGCTGAAAATCATCAAGAGGTCTTGATTTTATGCGATAAATCGACTATAACTGGCACTTACTCTCCTGAGTAGCGGTTAGGAGCCTATCATGCGCCGACGTTCCCATACAATTGCAGCATCCTCTGCCTCAATTCCATCTCCCCTCCATCCAGTTTTGCGTAGCTCTCTCAACAGCCTGGATGTTGATCTTGAAGAAGAACTGGCCCGGTTTCGGCGCTTACACGATCGCCAGCAAGAAAAATCTCGCCGCCGCTGGGGTAGACGCGATCGCCAGCTAGATTTTGGGCCTCAACCCTTCTCCTGCACACAGACCTCTACGACATTCAGTGCGATCGCAGATCCATTAGTCATCAATTCTGACTCTCATACTGAAACTAGCCAGTATCCTTCACCCTTTGAGCCGCCCCTTGAGCAGGTTCAGCCACATTCTGGAATGACTCCTTTAGCGCTGATGGTTCCACCCACACCACCTTCAGAGTTGGTTACTTCCGCAGCGCAGCAGCAGATTCAACCCGTTGATCTATCGGATGATGGGTCAGGTCATTTATCAGAATCGCCTTATGGCTTAGCAACTCCAGATGAACCTGAAGATTATCTAGAGTCATCTGAAGAGTTGCTCAAAAGTTTAGCTGAGGAAGAAGCTGAGTTGCGAGGAGAAACGCAACCCGGTGTGCTGGAAAGCCTGCTGACCCCTTTGGGTATTGGTTCCATGTTGCTACTGTTACTGACTAGTGCGACGTTTGGTTATTTGATGATGAATCCTGCTGCGGTTAGCCTGCTGGGATTAGAGCCAACCGTTGATTCTGGCAAGTCGGCAACTGGAGCATCTACAACTTCACCCGTTGGTGGATCGCCTTCTGTTAACATCCCAGAAGCACCTAATTTGGCTGCCGATGAATTTGTAGATCTCAACTTGGAAACGTTGAGTAATTTACCTCAGAATGCAAGTGCTTCAATAACTCCAGCAAGGGATGCCAATGCAGCACCTGCAAGCTCGACCAGCTTGCCTGAAAAGACACCTGTTGCTGCACCAGCCCCAACCCAACCTTCCCCGGAACCCATTGCAGAGCCATCTCCTCATGCTGCGTCTGCTCCAGTGACAGTGCCTCGCTCTACCCCAGCAGCGGCACGTCCTGCTGCTCCTGCATCTCGTCCTGCTGCCACCAGAGAGCAGCCCAGGCCGATTAGAGAGCGCCCCGCTCCGGCTGCTCCAGCCTCACCTACTCCGGCTGCTCGTCCACCCGAACCGGCTCCTCCGGTTGCAGTTAACCGATCGCCCGAACTTCCCCCAGATCCCATCCCCGCCGCTCCATCGCCCGCGTCTCCTACAAATCAGACCCCGGCTCCTGTCCGTCAGGATCTCTATTACGTAGTGACTGAATACAATGGCGATCGCAGTCTTGAGCAAGCGCAACAAGCCGTAGATGAGGCTTACGTCCGCAACTTCCCAGATGAGGGGGCGCGGGTGCAAATGGGAGCCTTCAGCAGTGAAGTGGGAGCACAGGAACTCATTCAGGAGCTTGAGCAACAGGGCATTGCTGCGGAAGTGTTACAGCCGCCCGACAAGTGAATAAAATCAATAGGGCTTAAGCAATTGGGGGTTTGGGGGCACGAAGTGCCCCCAAACCCCCAATATCTCGGTTTTTCGCACAAAGTGCGAATATCAATTCTCCTTTAAACGGCTCACGTTCGACCCTTCCCGACCTCCCCTTGGTAAGGGGAGGTGCCATAGGCGGTGGGGTTGCGGTAGGTAGCGTTCTTTAGAGAATCGGTAAAGTCGTCATCCAAGTCTCAAGCATAGTAACGCTGGTCTAACCAAACGCGCACTGCGTCTTCTGAATCGAAATAACTGTTTTGTTCAGTCATCGGATCATAGACCTGCCATACTATTGCACCAGAGCGATCGCGGCGTAGGCTCACTTGAGGTTCTAGTCGTTCAGAAATCCTCTCAAGCAACCGCGACAACAATTTTCTGACTGTAGTGAGCCAATTAGAAGGCTGATGAGTAGGTGTTCCCGCTGTGCGATTCGTGGGAGACAGGAACAATTGGGAATCGTTTGTGGTGACTTTCATCACGCCACCTCCATGAACTAATGTTACGTTTTCTTGATCTATTGATTTAATTTATCTATTTTTCTGATTACCTGCAAAAGGTATCGTGCATAGCGGTGATGAATCGTTTTCATCAATCAAATTCTGGAATTCTCCGAATAGGTGTCGTGTTTTAACCACTTCAAGCGCTATTTCCTCCTATATGAGAGATTATTTTCTGTGTTCTCTGTGCCTCTGTGCCTCTTTGGTTCCAGAAAACCTTGGGTTGTCTCAAGTTGCATGGTAAGGTTTCAGCATGGTGAAATTAGTTCATGTAGAAGGAATTAAGCTATCTCAATTACGAGCGCTTGTGGCAGTTGCCGAAACTGGCAACTTTAGTGAAGCTGCCTTGCAACTCTCCGTTTCCCAATCTGCAATTAGCCATGCGATCGCCACCTTAGAAGATGAACTTGGAGTCGTGTTGTTATCGCGAGGGCGCTACGGGGCGAGACTGACTCCAATAGGCGAACGGGTATTGCAACATGCTCAAGCCATGCTCCAGTCGCTTGATTTAATTGGGCAAGAAGCAACTTTATCCAGAGGGTTAGAAAAAGGACAGGTACGGATTACTGCGTTTCGTAGCGTCGCTTCCCATGTGTTGCCTGAAGTCATTGCCAAATTTAAACAACGATATCCTGAAATCGTGGTGACGGTGACAGAATATCGAGGTGATGATGGAGTTGAGCGAGAATTGCGTGAGGGTAAAGCCGATATTGGGTTCACTTGTATGCCAACCAACCACGAGTTTGAATCCTGGGAGTTTATGCGGGATGAGTATTTGTTGCTATTGCCGCCCAATTGGTCGCTCCCAAAACTACCCCTGACCTGGGCAGAACTGGAAACTTATTCTATGATCTTGCCGCCTGAAACAGACTATTGCAGTCTTCTAATTCGGGGACATTTTGGTAAGTTAGGTCAACGGCTGAACGCAGCCTATGAAATTTTGGAAGACTCGACGATTATCGGCATGGTAGCTAAAGGGTTGGGAGCAACAATCATGGCTCGCTTAGCGGCTGAACCGTTACCACCAGAGATGCAAGTCTATTCCTTACCCGTTCCGTTAGAGAGAATCATTCGAGTAGCAATGCTGGTAGATGCTCTCCATCCACCAGCAGTTTTTGCATTTCTGGATACATTGAAGGAATTGTATCCTCCCTGTCATCGCGTTGAGTTAACGTGAATTCGATAATCGCCATTTGGAGGGTGCGGCGCGGCGCGCCACACCCTCCAAATGGCGGTTTTTTGTTGGGGCGGGCTGCGCCCGCCCCAACAAAAAACCGCTCGTCCAGCTACAACTCTTGCTCATCGCCTATCCAAGGAACTTGAGTCAGGTCAGCAAAAGAAATACAGCGTTCCTCCTGTTCCAGTTCTTTGATGCGTTGCCGTTCTGCGTACATGAGTTGCTGGTATTGCAAAGCCTGGTCGGGTTGAGCCACAAAATCTGTTTTTTTCCACTGGTCGCTGAAATAGCGATAGCGTTTTTCACAGATAATCCGTTCCATACAAGCGGTGGTTGTCCGGATCACCAGGGTAGGTCGCATCAGGTCGCGTTGGGCTTTCTCATCCAGTTGGAAGAGGGGTTGAATCAGTTGAAGGCGATCGGGAAATTCAATACAACAATCCTGCAAATAGGCAAGCAGATTGGTTTCTGGTTCCAGTTCTAAAATTTGTTGCCAGAGAAATCGATGATGAGAGATGCTGAAATCCAGATCACGGGCATCCAGTGCCTCCTGAATAACTTGTCGATGATCTGGAGAATGCAGATAGAGACGGAGTAGTTGAGCTTCTGATTCTTCCAGGAGCGTGCGATCGCCCGCAGTTTGCCATTTTTGCCCCCGGCCATGCCAGCGCTGTCCCCGCACCTGGGTTCGCAGATCGGATTCCAGTTGGACGGTTAGACGGGCATCTCCCTGGCTCAATAACTCAGCAGCAGAGTGAATGTAGTGAGTCCGCAGGGTGGCGTTGGGCAGATGCCCCAAGAGCTTGGCGATCGCCTGTACACTCTGTTGAAATTGGTCAGCGCGGGTCAAATCAACTCCATCCAGTAATTGTTGAATCTGCCAATCTAACCAAAGAGGAGCCTGCTCTACCAGGGTTTGATAATCCCCTGAGCTATGGCTTTGTAAAAACTCATCGGGATCTTTGCCCTGGGGAATGCTCAGCACCCGCAACTGCACTTCTCCCTGATAGGCCAAATCTGCTACCTCGCCGATCGCTCGTTCTGCCGCTTTTGCTCCTGCTGCATCGGTGTCAAAATTCAGCACAATTTGCTTGGATTCGGTGTATCGCAATAGCTGGCGGACTTGATGCAAACTCAGGGCAGTGCCCAAAGACGCGACTGCATTGGTAATTCCGGCGGCATGGAGAGCAATTACATCAAAATAGCCTTCGACCACAACGGCTCGGTCTTGTTTGGCGATCGCCAGTCTGGCTTTATCCAGACCAAATAAAGTTTTCCCTTTGTCGAATAGTTCGGTTTCAGGCGAGTTCAGGTATTTAGGTTGCTCGTTGGTTAAAGTTCGCCCCCCGAAGCCGATCACCCGTCCTTGCAGGTCGTGAATTGGAATGATCAGGCGATCGCGGAAGCGATCATAGTAGCCACCGCCGCCTTGACGCGCCACAATCAAGCCTGCCTGTTCCACCAACTCAACTGGATAGCGCTTCTGCTCGACCAGATAGCCATACAACGTCTGCCAACTGGCAGGCGCGTAACCCAACTGGAAGTTTTGGATAGTCTCTTGACTCAATTTGCGCGTTGATGCCAAATATTCCAAAGCGATCTGTCCTTGTGGTTGGCGCAGGGCATGTTCATAGAAGCGGGTGGTTATAGCCAAAATTTCATACAATTGCTCCCGCAAGGTCAACTGCCGCTGGAGTTCCTGCCGTTGAGAAGCTTCCAGAGTTTTGACTGGCACCTGATAGCGCCGGGCCAGATCCAGCACCACTTCCCCAAAGGAATGTTTGCCCAACTCCATCAAAAACTTGATGGCATTTCCCCCCGCTCCACAACTAAAGCAGTAATAGAATTGCTTAGTCGGACTGACCGTAAAACTGGGCGACTTATCGTCGTGGAAGGGGCACAATCCTGTAAAATCTTTACCCCGCTTGCGTAATACGACATGTTCGGAGATGACATCAACGATGTCCACTCGCTGTTTCACAGCTTCAACAGTATCGGGATGGAGACGGGGAATTTCCATAGGGTTGATTCACCTGAGTGAGGAGCAGTTTGGGGCACCACAGCAGCACAGAGAGCGCAGAGAATTGGATTGACGAGGAATTGGTAGCGATCGTTAACCCTGCGCTGCCAACCAAATCCATAAACCAGTAGTCTGTCAAGTTTGATTTGCGGGGTATCCCGCAAATCAAACTTAAATCAAAGGAAGTTTTGAGGGGTCTGTGACCCTTCAAAACTTCCTTGACAGACCACTAGTCGGACTGGTGAAGTCGAGTAGGGTTTCTCTCAGCGACTCCGCTGCCCAGGAAAGTTGAGAGCGGGGCGATCGCAAAATCTAGCAGTTCCCTAAAGCGCCTGATGAATAGCCAGGTCACTCAATTCAGAGTAGCCTCTTCCAGAACTGCTTCTCTTCGAGTCATGTTTAACACTACCCCTACCTCCCTTCGACTCAGGTGTGCAAATGGTGTGCCATGATGGTTGTCACCAATTTTATTATGGAGTGACTCATAGATTTAGATGAGGAAAGCGCGATCGCAGCGATCGCTTGTTTCTGCCTCTCTGTGCCCTCCGTGTCTCTGTGGTTCAATCTTTCCTCTGCCTCGTGACGAAAGGATAACCCCTCGGTATTATTGTGATTCAGACTCGATACAGGGGGAGTAGGTGATGGGACGAATTTTTATTTCAGCCGGACATGGCGGGTTTGAATTTGGAGTGAGAGATCCAGGAGCGATCGTCGGGGAAACGACAGAAGCCCAGGAGATGATTCTACTGCGCGATCTGATTGTGCCAGAGTTGCGATCGCGCGGCTTTCAAGTGCTCTCGGTGCCAGATGACTTAAGCGCTCAACAAACCATTGACTGGATAAATAGTCGCTATCGGCCGCAAGATGTGGCGATCGAACTGCATGCAGATACCTCCAGAGATCCGACACTGCGAGGGGCGACGGTTTTCTACATTGCTTTAAATGAACAGCGCCGTCAACATGCTGAACTCCTGCTGTTTGCCTTGCTACGGCGCGTGCCAGAATTACCGAGTCGCGGCACTCGACCTGATACCCAATCCAATTTGGGCAGTTTAGATTTTTGTCGAGGATTATTGCTGCCGTCGCTTTACATGCAAGTTTGTTTTCTATCAAATGCTCAGGATCGTCAGGTCTTAACCAGTAAGCGGCGAGAGTTTGCCGTTGGCATTGCTGATGGTCTGGCAACCTGGAGTCGTGCTGAATCAGGAGAAACTTCCCCAGCGGATAGCTTTCCCGTGATCAATATCAATGTCAATGGTGGCATTTATGGGGAGCAGGGAATTCTGGTCAACCATAATGCTTATGTACCCATTGATTTGATCGATCGTTTGAGCATCGATTTGACCCGTCAGCCCAATATCGGGCGGATCAGTTATCGCAATATCGTTTATGTCCGGGCGGCTGATTTAAGAAATTTGCATGTCTCTGTGGAATGGGACAATGCGACCCGAACCGTCATCCTACGCACTTCCACAGGGGTTTGCCCCGGTCAACTCGATCGCATCATGGGTTATGGCAGAACCACCGAAGTGCAATTGATGATGTTTTTGAAGAGCAATAATGAAAGTTCGCTCAATCAGTTTCCTGAACTGCCTAAGTTGTATCGAGAAGAAGGTGTGATTGAAGGAGTCAACTATGATATCGCCTTTGCTCAGATGTGTGTTGAAACTAACTTCCTACGTTTCGGTGGCACTGTCCGGTCTGAGCAGAATAACTTTGCCCGTTTAGGAGATGTGGGCGGTGGACCAAGTGGGGCCGCTTTCACCAGTCCGCGCATTGGTGTGAGGGCCCACATTCAACACCTCAAGGCTTATGCCAGCACAGAACCCATCGTCCAAGAACTCGTTGATCCGCGCTTTCGCTTTGTCACACGCGGCATTGCTCCCCTCGTAGGACAACTTAGCGGTCGTTGGACTGCCGATCCCAGGTATGGCGATCGCATTCTTTCAGTTCTTAGGCAACTGTATGAATCCACAGGGATTTTGTAGAGCGGGGTGGGCAAACAAACCCACCCCACTGTTACATTCCTGGTAGGTTCAAGCCACCGGTCAACTCTTCCATACGTTCGCGCATGGTTGCAGTGGACTTGTTATAAGCATCAATCATGGCAGTCAGCACGATGTCAGACAGCACATCGGCTCCTTCACCCAAGACATCGGGCGAAATTTCCACCCGACGTGGTTCCTGGTTGCCACTCAGAATCACTTTGACCAGACCCCCAGCGGCTTGACCTTCAATTTCCATTTCCTCCAGTTCTTGTTGGAGCCGCTTTGCTCCTTCCTGAACCTGTTGAGCTTTTTTAAGTGCTTCGGTGAGTTCCTTCATCTTGCCGAGACCGAAACCACCAAATCCCTGTCCTCTTGTCATGTTGACCTGCTGTTAATGTTTATGGTTTAGCGAATGTCATTGCGATACCTAAGCTTAGCACTCCTCTCAAAAGGGGAGTCATTGACCAGGAATCAACCAAATGGGAAAGAAGCAATTCGTCCATTCTATGACAGAGCAAACCGACTTGCCTCTCAACAAATTCTCTCCATCTTACAACCCTTGTTGCTTCATGTGACTCAATAGCCAATTAGCCACTGTCGCCCTACGAGTTTTGCGGGGCACCAATTCGTTAACCTTATACCCCTCAAATCCTAATTCTTCCTTCAACAATTGCTTATGCTCTGGCAAAATCGAACGGGTCAACTTCACTGTTGCCGGACGGCTTGCAATGAAATCAGGCGGATCTGGATACGGTTCACGCCAGGTTGGATCAACGGCTGTATGATCCCAAGTACCAGTGGTCTCATCGTAGCGATATCCCAAAGCGCACCAGACTAACTGATTTACAACATCATCCTCCAGCGTATCGTGCAGGATGGCCCAAATTGTGTCAAGAGTCAGAGCAGGTAAAGGCATCATATCGGGGAGAACCGAATTTCCCCTTTTGTAAAGGGGGATTAAGGAGGATAAAACCAGGGTTTGTGCTTGATTACCGAGATGTGTATACACGGTAGCCCAAAAAACTGGGAGATTCTTTTCCAGAAATCGCCTCAAGCCGAATCAGCCGAGCGTTCCACAATACTGCTGAGATAGGCGATCGGCTTCTGCCACCAGTGTCGCAGTCGGTTGAGACAGGCCGCTTTGCGCTTGCATTGCCTGTTGTAAGGAAGGTGCAGTCGTGTGAATTTGGTCAACCAGAGCAACCAAACGATCGCCAAACTGGGTATCAGCTTTAATGTGGCGCAGCAGAGAGGATTTCAGAACTTGCAGATGCAGGTTCGTCGGATCAGACTGAGCCAGGGTCAAAACCACATCGGTGTGAGTCCGCTTGAGTTGGTCTTGCACGGTTTGCCGTAGGGTTTGGATATCGGTCTGGCATCGGGCGATCGCTTCACTGTCAACCTTCTGACACAATTGCTCAAAAGGTCTGGGAAGAATATAAGCAACTACAGCGTCAATAACCTCTGCCATAGCACCTCCGTTACTTTCAGGATGACTCGCGTTTGCAGATTGAGTACGCACTCTTGTTGGAAAATAACGATCAAACATATTTGCGATTAAAGCCATAATTGTTCTCCATCAATGAATCGAGGTCGAGTCACCGATCCCGATACATGCGGAATCTGCCTCGCCCAACTTCTTCAGTTTGAGCGACACTCCAGCAAATTGCCGACTCAAAATCAGTAGAGAAATCCGGCTATTACCAGGGTTGTTTTCACTCGTTACTTTGCGCGTTCTAGTGGTCTGTCAAGAAATTTTTGAGGGGTCACAGACCCCTCAAAAATTTCTTTAATTTAATTTTGATTTGCAGGATACCCCGCAAATCAAAATTGACAGACTACTAATCGTTGACGTTTGTGGAGGAGATGCTGTTGAGAGAGGCATTAGCAGCTAGAGAGGATCGAGGGTAGAAGATTAGGGGCGGAGGATAACGATCAGCCGTTTGAGGAAAAGATGCAGCGGTTGACAGCAAAATTGGAGGAGTAGTTTGCAGCAAGTGCCAAACTAGAAGCAGTAATTAAAGAAAATCTTAGGAGGCTGGGGCTATGAGTCCTTTACTACAACAGATATTGCAGGAAATCAGGCAGCTGACGACAGAGGAACAGTTGGAGGTTATCAGCTATGCGATCGAGCAATTAAAACAGCGCACAGTAGCCCAGACAAACCCAAAACGAAGTTGGCGAGAACTACGCGCCATTGCTCCTGACGTACTTGATGGACAAGATGCTCAAGCATGGGTTAACCAATTACGCAATGAGTGGGACGAACGGGAACAACGAATCTTTGAAGGATTATGAAGCTTGGAACCGCTTTGTATCAGGTCAATCGATTCTTTTTGGATGCTGCTCCAGTGATCTATTACATTGATGCGAATCCTGCCTATTTTGACCTTATGGATCAAATCTTCACCTGGATTGAGTCCAATTCAATTCGTGTTGTTACATCGCCAGTGACTCTAGCAGAATGCTTGATCCTACCCATACGCCAAAATAATTTGTCTCAGCAGCAATTATTTATCGATATTATTACAGCCCAAGATACGGCTGATTTTATTGAGACGACTGCTTCAATTGCCAGAACTGCCGCCGAAATTCGCGCCAAGTACAATTTGAAACTACCTGATGCCTTACAAGTTGCAACCGCGATCGCCTCTAACTGTGAGGCATTTTTAACCAATGATGCTCAACTTAAGCGAGTCAATGAGTTGAAGGTGTTGGTGGTGAGTGAGTTGGAGAGGTAGGCAGCCGATGAATGTTTGTAAAGAGCAGTTTGCTGAAAGTGACATTAACGACATTACCCAGATCCAGCCCTGCCAGATTCGGCTAAATGTGTATCAAGACTGGTTTTATGGCAGTCATGCTAAAGCCGATGATGCCCAAATTCAGCAATTGTTGCCGAATGCCCCTGTCGTTGCGGCTGTCGCTTGAATTGGAGAAAATCAAAATACTGAAGGCTTGACAACTTCAGACTTAATGGGTTCCTGGAAGCATCGGGCACTCAATCAGGATACGTAAGGTGGAGATGTAAAGCTTGAGAAAGAATGCCGAAGAAAATCAGGGAGTTAAAGGCGATACTGCGAAAAGCAGGCTTTGAATGTGTCCGGATTCGAGGCAGCCATGAACGATGGATTCATCCAAACTTGCCAGAATTACCTATTACGCTGGCTGGCAAAGACGGAAAGGATGCGAAACCTTATTTAGAAAAGCTAGTAAATGATGCGTTGCAAGAACTAGATGCCAAGGAGCAGGAAGAAGATGAATCAACTTAAGTATCGGGTCAATATTGTCTGGTCTGGAGTAGATCAGGCGTATCTGGTAGAACTGCCAGAATTTGCGACTGAGATTCAGCGGTATTTTACCGATGGTGATACCTATGAGGAAGCCCTGCATAATGCCCAGGAGGTATTGGAACTGCTGATTGAAAGCTATCAGGCAGAAGGGCGACCTTTACCCCATACATGGAGTTGAAACCATCATGACAGAAAATTATAGTTCTGAGCCACCCTTGATTGATTTGCGCGATCGCCCTTGCCGGGTTTTCTTCTTTTGAAGCAAAACTCATTGAAATCACTGATATTCCCAAACAAACCTGAAAAACTGTTAAAGATCTCTAATTTTCCCTAAAGTTTTCGTCTAGATTAAAACTACTCTGGGAATGATTACTTAGGGGCTGGCAGATTTAGCAGCCAGTGGGGGCAATCTTGCAGGAGTCAGGACGATGCCGGAGCGTTTGCTGCAACTGGATGATGTTCGAGATTTGGGTAGCCCGGAAAAAATTGCATCCCTGTTTCAGAGGCTTGGCTACAAGGTCATCCTGACTGCCCAACCTTTGCAAATTGAGGATTTGGGGCTGTCTGGTAGAAGTACTGAGGCGATCAATCACGCCTTTCTGATTGCAGACCATACCAAAGGAGTTGAGAGCTTACAGGTTTTGCTGTTCCAGTTAAAAGCAGAGGAGTGGGAATCGCCCAGTGTAGCGAGCAACCGGATGAAGGCGATCGCCCAATCTTTGATCAAACGCCCCTCTAACTTTCTGTTGCTGGCGGTAAACCCAGAGTATGACCGATTGATGCTGGTCAATCCGCGCAAGAGCTTTGATGCCGCGATGAACGTCAAGATCAGCATTCGTAAACTGCTGATTGATCGGACGAATCCCACCGCCTATGACCGCGATCGCCTGGAAGCGATCGCCGCCCGCAACCTCAACCCAGCAGAACTCTACAAAACGCAGTGTGAAGCCTTTGATGTTGAAAAGCTAACCAAAGATTTCTATCGGGGTTACAAAACGCTGTTTGAGCAGGTACAGAGAACTGTCAAAGTCCACAATGCTCATCCTTATTTTGATGATCCTGACCGATTGCACCAATTTTCTCAACGGCTGCTGGGTCGGATCATGTTCCTCTACTTCCTGCAAAAGAAGGAGTTTTTGGGGGGCGATCGCCGTTTCCTTACCAACCAATACCGTCAGCTAAAGCCGGATGTAGACGATACCGACTATTACGCCCAAGTGCTGGAACCGTTGTTTTTTGAAACGCTGAACCAGCAACGCCCAAACCTGGAATCGAGATGGGGCAAGATTCCCTATTTGAATGGAGGACTGTTTGATCGAGATTATGGGGAAGGGGTGAAAGATGCCGCAGGCAGGGATACACCAACCCAAATTCAGCTACCCAACTCGCTCTTTGATCCGGGTAACCAGGAGGGAATCCTGACATTTTTCAACAGTTACAACTTCACCATCTCAGAAAATGTGCAGGGAGATGAGGATGTGGCAGTTGACCCAGAGATGTTGGGCAAGGTGTTTGAGAATATGCTGGCGGCTGAAGAACGGGGGCAAAGCGGTACATTCTACACACCTAGAGGGATTGTTAACTTTATGTGTACTGAGGCGTTGTGTCGCTATCTGGCAGACCACAGCGGCATGACCCCAGAAGCGATTCGGGAACTGATTTCCCTTGACCTTGACACACCGGATGCAGAGATCAACAAAAAGCTGAGTCCAAAGCAGGCAAAATCGCTGAAGCAGGCGATCGCCCAGGTGAAGATCCTCGATCCAGCAGTGGGGTCGGGGGCGTTTCCGTTGGGGATGATGCAGGTGATTTTAGCCGTGCGGCAGGCGATCGCCCGTCGGGAAGGAATGACGGTGCAACGGGGTAGCCTCACCATCAGCCAGTGGAAGCGCGAGATTATTGCCAACAACCTGTATGGGGTGGACATCAAGCCAGAGGCGATCGAGATTGCCAAACTGCGAATGTGGTTGTCGCTAGTGGTGGATATTCCTCACATAGAAGATGTGGAGCCGTTACCCAACCTGGATTACAAGCTGATGTGTGGCGATTCGCTAATTTCCACCATCAATGGAGAACACATCATTCCCGATCCACGCAAAGAGAGCCAGCAACTGACGCTAATGGTGTCGCCGTTGCGGGCTGAAATTCAAACCCTGATTGATCTGGAACAGCAGTTTTACGATGCCAGTGCGGAGGAACGCAAGGGGTTAAGAACAAAGATCCTGGAGGCAGAGCGATCGGTATTTGTGACCGCCATTACCGAACAGCGAGATGCCCTCAACGCCAATCTGAAACAGGTCACGCAAAACCTGAGCCAATTGCAGCGCCCCTCCAAAGACCTGAAACAGCGACAAACCCACCTGACCCAATCCATCGCCGCCCTGAACCAATTTGAACAGCAGGTCTTGAGCGGAGAACGTTCCCTCACCTTCTTTCAATATCATCTACATTTTCGGGATGTGTTTGAGCAGGGTGGGTTTGATGTGGTGATTGGCAACCCGCCCTATGTGAGGCAGGAGCAATTCAAAGAGCTAAAACCCGCCCTTCAGCAAGACTACCAGTGCTATACAGGAACCGCCGATCTGTTTGTTTATTTCTACGAGCAGGGCATGAACTTATTGAAATCTAGTGGATATCTCACCTACATTTCCTCAAACAAATATATGCGATCGGGCTATGGCGAAAAGCTCCGTAAGTTTCTAACCGAGCAGGGAACGATTCACCACCTGATTGATTTTGGCGATGCCAACGTATTTGAAGCGATCGCCTACCCCAGCATTTTGTTGATTAGCAAAAATAAGCCCCAAGACCACAGCGCCCAAGCACTCACCTGGCAACCCGACTACGACCTCGACACCTTCGCCTCTATCTTCAAAACCCAGAGCTTCTTGATCTTGCAAAAAGAACTCACTCCCGACGGCTGGCGACTGGAATCCTCCGCAACATTGCGATTACTAGAAAAATTGCGAAATGCTGGAACCCCACTGGGCGAATACGTCAACGGACGATTTTATTACGGCATTAAAACAGGCTTGAACGAAGCCTTCGTCGTAGACCGAACCACCCGCGATCGCCTCATCGCCGCCCATCCCTCCTCCGCAGAAGTCCTCAAACCCTTTGTGCGTGGACGCGACGTAAAACGTTGGAGAGTAGATTTTGCAGATAGATATTTAATTAAGATCGAATCTTCCGAAAACAAATGTCATCCTTGGTCTGGTCAAGCCGATGCACAAGCTGAAAAGACTTTCGCAAAAACCTATCCTGCCATTCATGCTCATTTTTCTAAGCTTAGAGAGGCTTTAATTAGACGATGTGACCAAGGTAAGTATTTTTGGGAATTGCGATCGTGCATCTACTGGCAAGAGTTTGAGCAACCCAAAATCATTTATCCCGATATTTACGAGCGTCAAAGTTTTACTGTAGACACAAAAGGCTTCTTCTCTGGAAATACCTGCTACTTCATCCCAACTAAAGAATCTTGGTTGTGTGGACTACTCAATTCAGTTTGTGTTGAGTGGTTTTACTCGAATATTTCTAATAGTGTGCGAGGTGGATATTTGCGGGCATTTAGCGATTACATGAAGCAAATCCCCATTCCTTACGCTTCAGAAACCGACAAACAAGCCATCAGTGCCCTTGTGCAACACTGCCTCGATGCCAAAGGGCAAAACGTCGCCCACTGGGAAGCGGAAATCGACGATATCGTAGCGCGGCTCTATGGGCTAACCGCCGCCGATCTGACGATTATTCGGGGGGAAGGGTGATGCAAATCTTCACCGACTATCAAAACCGTGCCCTTCGCCTGACAGACGAGCGGTTAGCCCACATCCTTGACCATCCCGAAATGATCGGGCTAGAGGCTGAAATTGCGATCGTGCTACAAACTCCCCAAATTGTGCGTCAGTCTAAAACCGACAGCCAGGTTCACCTTTACTACCGCTATTATGATCAAACAATGGTGAGCGCAAAATGGTTATGTGTCGTGGTCAAACACCTACCCAATAATGCGTTCATCATTACTGCTTATTTAACCGACAAAAGACTTGTTGCTTTATAAAAGGTTCTGAAAGTGTTGCACAGACTGCCTTTCCCCTCCCTATCCGAGTTAAGCAGCTTCTAAGTAAAAGTTCCACAACCCAGCCGCTGTGAGCATGAGGTGATC
>Ga0224723_1000011_pt1 | contig 112990 bp, 102 predicted proteins | sample Balambano_FR2_Me_FD_161647 | JGI IMG/M metagenome (GOLD analysis project Ga0224723, IMG submission 161647) | Freshwater sediment microbial communities from Lake Towuti, South Sulawesi, Indonesia - Balambano_FR2_MetaG | ecosystem: Environmental > Aquatic > Freshwater > Lake > Sediment | place... | reverse complement strand
CCCCACCACTCGTCCCCTCATCCCGGATCGCACCAAAACCATCGACACCGAAGCCTGGATTATGCGTATCCTGCTGACCCTCGGTGCCCTGTGGCTGCTAATGGGCGTGGTACTGCCGCTGGTGCCCATGATTGGCCGCAGCTTTCGCGACACCAATGGCAACTGGGTGGGCTTAGGGAACTACATCAAGTACCTGACGACTCCCTCGTTAGTGCAATCGTTTATCAACAGTTTTTCAGTGGCGCTGACCACAACGCTGCTCTCGGTGGGCATTGGCTTTATTTACGCCTACGCTCTGACTCGCACAGCCATGCCAGGGAAGAAATTCTTCCGCACGCTGGGGTTGCTCTCGCTCTATATTCCCCCTTTGGCCGTGGCGATTGGGTTGATTTTTCTGTTTGGCAACCAGGGTTTAGTCACCACGGGGCTATTCGGCGCACTGCCAGGGCTCAACATCAACCTCTATGGCTTTAATGGCATTGTGTTGGGAGAGTTGCTCTACTGCCTGCCCCAGGCCATTATCATTCTCACCACAGCCCTGAACCTGACCGATGCCCGACTTTACGAAGCGGCTGAGGTGTTAGGAGCCTCTACTCTCAAGACCTTCTTCACCGTTACTCTACCTAGCGTCAAGTACGGGCTAATTAGCGCTATTTTTGTCTGCTTCATCCTGGCCTTTACCGACTTCGGTGTGCCCAAGGTGGTGGGCGGCAACTTCAACGTGCTGGCTACGGACATCTACAAACAGGTGATTGGCCAGCAGAACTTCGCGATGGGGGCCACTATCAGCGTCTTTTTGCTGATTCCCTCAGTGCTGGCCTTTGTGCTTGACCGCGTCGTGCAGCGGCGGCAGACGGCCCTGGTTAGCGCCAAGTCGGTGCCGCTCCAGCCCAAACCTAACCCATCCTTGGACTGGGCCATGTTTGCCTTCTGTGCCCTGGTGGTGCTGTTTGTGGTGACGGTGTTTGGCACCATCATCCTGGGTTCTGTGGTGCGCACCTGGCCCTACGACTTTTCCCTCAGCCTCAAAAACTACGACTTTAGTAAAGTGGCGGGCGGGGGCTATGGCGCTTACTGGAACAGCATTCGCATGTCCCTTTACACAGCGATTTTTGGCACAGCGATTGTGTTTATCGGCGCGTATCTGGTGGAAAAGGGGCGTGGGTTGCAGTGGTTGCGCTCGGCCAAGTATTTTCTCTCCACCATTCCCCTGGCGCTGCCGGGGCTGGTGCTGGGCCTGTCCTACGTGTTTTTCTTCAATAACCCGATCTGGCGGATTCCGTTTACAGGGGCGGCTATTTACAACCCTTTCACGGGGCTGTACGGCACCATGGCGCTGCTGGTGATTGCCAACATCATTCACTTCTACACCGTCTGTTTCTTAACCGCCACCACCGCCCTCAAGCAGATTGACCCAGAATTTGAAGCGGTGTCGGCCTCCATGTCGGTGCCCTTCTACAAAACCTTTTGGCGGGTCACCATGCCGTTGTCTCTACCCGCCATTTTGGAAATTGGCATCTACTTCTTCGTGAACGCGATGGTGACGATTTCCGCCATCATCTTCCTCTACCCGGCCAACCTGCCCCTGGCCGCTGTTGCCATCGTGAACATGGACGACGCTGGCGATATTGCTGCTGCCGCTGCCATGTCTACGCTGATTGTGTTGACCAGCCTGGGAGTACGGCTGCTGTATTCGTGGTTGACCAGGGGGTTGAGGCAGCGATCGGAGGCGTGGTTGAGTCGGTAAAGAAATTTTGGATTGGCGATTTTGGATTTTGGATTGGCCGCACAACCAGATCTATGTCCAGGTTAGCGGCAAGGGGAAAGCCTGTAACGATTATCCTTGCTTTAATCCAGCCTGCATTCTGCAGGTTGACCAATAATTAACCAGGGGCATAGTCATAGTTCATCACATGGATCGAAACGATTGGCAACACTAAGACTTGTTGCCGGAACTTTTCTAGCCGAGATCGCACCGCTAAATCAACCTCACTTCATGCTTTACATTAACCGCAACATTTTGTCAGTGACGCAAGAATTAAATAGCCGATGGCTGAGTCATTGATTTAGCCTGGTATGGGGATTGAGACGCAGATATCAAGCAGCCACCTGATAAATGCCAAACCCGCTACAAGACATGGAAGCCTGAGTCATGGCAGAAACAACCGCTCCCAGCATTCGCCAGATTATCGATGAGATCTACCGCACTGAGTCGCGACGGGTCTTTGCTACCTTGATTCGCCTGCTAGGGAATTTTGATTTGGCCGAAGAAGCCCTCCACGACGCCTTCGCTGCCGCTGCCGAAAAGTGGCCCGAGGAAGGAGTGCCCGCTAAACCCCGATCCTGGCTCGTGTCCACAGGCCGATTCAAAGCGATAGACACCCTGCGCCGTGGTACCCGCTTTGATGCCTCCCTAGCAGATTTAGCCACCAGACTCGACAGCGAAACCTGCTCGATTGAGATCACTGATGACAGCCAGGTCGAAGACGATCGCCTGCGGTTGATCTTCACCTGCTGCCACCCGGCTCTATCTCCAGAGGCGCAGGTAGCGCTAACCCTGCGGGAGGTGTGCGGCCTCACCACCGAAAAAATTGCCAGCGCCTTTTTGATTTCGCCTTCGACGCTAGCGCAGCGGATTGTCCGGGCCAAGGCCAAAATTCGCGACGCTGGCATTCCCTATCAAGCGCCGCCAAAAGCTGACCTGCCAGAACGCCTGGATACGGTTCTACAAGTCATCTATCTGGTATTTAACGAAGGCTACGCGGCTTCTTCAGGTTCATTCCTGACGCGGGCCAATCTTGCTGAAGAGGCGATTCGGCTGGGGCGACTGCTGATGGAGCTACTGCCCGATGCTGAGGTAATTGGCCTGCTGGCGTTGATGCTGCTGCAAGAATCACGGCGAGAAGCCCGCACCTCCCCCACAGGCGATCTAATTTTGCTGGAAGACCAGAATCGGTCTCTGTGGAATACCGAGCAGATTGTTGAGGGTCGAGAACTGGCGCAGCAGGCGATCGCTGTGGGGCCAGTTGGAGTGTATGCGGTTCAGGCTCAGATCGCGGCTATCCACGCCGAAGCCCCCAGTACCGCCGCCACCGCCTGGAACCAGATTATCGCCTGGTATGACATCCTATTCCAGCTTCATCCTTCCCCTGTTGTTGAGCTAAACCGAGCCGTTGCCATAGCGATGCAAGATGGCCCTGCCAGAGGATTGCAACTCATTGATGACGTCTTGGCACGGGGTGATTTGGCAGATTACCACCTGGCGTATGCCGCGCGGGCCGATCTCTGCCGGCGGTTGGGCAAAACAACCGCTGCCCGAGACGCTTACCAGCAAGCCCTATCGCTCGTCAAGCAAGACCCAGAACGTCGTTTCCTCGAAAAATGCCTGCAGGAACTGGAGTTGAAACATCCTGCGGGATAACCATTAAAAAAATCGTTCCCTTGTCGATTTCCCTCCTCCCTAACCGACTACTCCATGTAAGCGACAATTTCATACTCAATTTTGGAGGTTGACGTGAAATTTATCTGTCTGGGATACTTCGACGAAACGCAGTGGGATAGCCTATCCAAAGCCGAGCAAACTGCCCTGATGGAAGACTGTTTTGCCTACGATGACGAACTCCGACGGGGCGGACACTTTATCGGCGGAGAAGCCCTGCAAAGCGTTCAAAATGCCGCGACGCTACGGCACCAGAATGGCCAGGTAATCGTTACCGATGGCCCCTACGCCGAAACCAAAGAACATCTCGGCGGCATTTTAATCCTGGAGGCCAGAGACTTGAACCACGCTATCCAATTGATGTCACAGCATCCCGGAGTTCGCAGTGGCCCCTTCGAGATTCGCCCGGTAGATGAGGAAATCAATGCGCTGGTGGCAGACCGCGAAACAAGACTCCAGCACAGCTAATCGCATTTGAGAGTACTGGCGACTGCACCCACGCTCAACTCAAACTCATCGCTAACACATCCAATAATCACCAGGAGAAATTTCTATGAAAGTCATGGTACTGGTTAAAGCCACTCTCGATTCTGAAGCTGGAGTCATGCCCACCGAAGAAATTCTGACCGCCATGGGTCAGTTTAACGAAGAACTCGTCAAGGCTGGCATCATGCTGGCGGGCGAGGGGCTGCATCCCAGTTCCAAAGGGGTGCGGGTACGGTTTTCAGGTAGCAATCGCACCATTACTGATGGCCCCTTTACCGAAACCAAGGAATTGGTGGCTGGCTTCTGGATCTGGCAAGTGCAGTCGATAGACGAGGCGATCGCCTGGATCAAACGCAGCCCCTTTCAAGACGGCGAAGTCGAAATTCGTCCCATTTTTGCCGATGAAGACTTCGGCGAAGCCTTTACCCCAGAACTGCGGGAACAGGAAAACCGCCTACGGGTCGAGATGGAAAGGCAGCGGTAAAGTTGAACCGTTGGTTATGATTCTGCCGTGCTGCCGTTTGTGGAACATAGCTCATGGCTGAAGTTCCCAAATTAGGGCAGTGCGGCATCAAGGCATATCTGCTGCCTTCGAGAGCGTTCAAAGCTGGCATCACTCGTCCTTGGTCGATACGGAATCCAGTCTCCTGGCGATTTTGTGAGTTAGCCTTCCTACTCAAAATTCAAAATCCTTACTCTGAAATCAGTAGCCTAAGCAGCTCCATTTCACTGAGTACCGTAATGCCGAGTTTCTCGGCTTTTTCTAGCTTTGAGCCAGCTTTTTCTCCAGCTACAACGTAATCTGTGACTTTGCTGACGCTGTTGGTTACTTTGCCGCCAGCCGCCTCGATTTTTTCCGTTGCTTCTGAGCGGGTTAGGGTCGGTAGGGTACCGGTGAGCACGAAGGTTTTGCCAACCAGGGAGCCATCATCACCTAAAGTGGCGGGCTGTTCTGTATCGGGGGTGGCTAGTTGAAGCCCTGCCTGTTTCAGGCGCTCAATTAAGGTCTGGTTGGCGGGTAGAGCAAACCATTGGGCCACAGCCTGGGCAATTTCGGGGCCGATGGTGTGAACAGTTTCGATGTCCTCTGGGCTAGCGACGGCCAGAGCCTCTACGGTGAGAAAATGCTGAGCCAGGGTTTTGGCATTGACGGTGCCTACGTGACGGATACCCAGACCGTAGAGTACCGAGGGCCAAGGGCGGGCTTTGGAGGCGGAAATCGCCCCCACTAGTTTTGTCGCCAGTTGCTCACCCATGCGATCAAGAGGTAGCAGCTTTTCTACGGTCAACTCATAGAGGTCGGCGACGGAATGCACCAGGCCCTGCTCCACAAACTGCTTCACCCACTTTTCGCCCAGCCCTTCGATATCCAGAGCGTCTCGCCTGGCCCAGTGGATGATGGCTCCCTGCACGATGGCCGGACAAGAACTGTTGATGCAGCGGGTCACGGCCTCATCTTCTGGTTTGACTAGGGCAGCCCCGCACCTTGGGCAGTAAGTAGGCATGACGATGCAGGTAGCGCCAGCCGGACGCAATTCCGCCATTACCCGCACCACTTCCGGGATAATTTCCCCAGCCTTGCGCACAATTACCGTGTCGCCCTGGTGAATGTTGAACTCGGCCATGCGATCAGCATTGTGCAGGGTAGCTCTGGCTACGGTTGTCCCGGCCAGTTGCACTGGGCGCAGTTCGGCCACTGGAGTGACGGCCCCTGTGCGTCCTACCTGAAAACTCACCCCCTCCAGCAGCGTTGGCACTTCCTCCGCCGCGTACTTGAGCGCCACCGCCCAGCGAGGAAACTTTTGGGTAAACCCCAGCCGTTGTTGCAGGGCAAAATCATTCAGCTTAACCACCACGCCATCGGTCAGGTAGGGCAGTTTGGCTCGTTTCACAGACCAGTCGTCATAGTAGCGCTGTACATCCGCCGCCGCTTGACACAGTTGGCGATTGGGATTGACTCGAAAGCCAAGGGATTTCAAAAGTTCGAGAGCTTGCCATTGAGTCAGAGGGGAAGCGGGGGAGGCAGGAGATTGGGAAGCCGAGGAGGTTTCGCTCCAATGCACGGTGTAGGCAAAAAAGTCTAGTTTCCGTCGGGCCACGATGCGCGAATCGAGCTGGCGCAGGGTGCCAGCGGCGGCGTTGCGGGGGTTGGCAAAGGGCGGCTCATGGTTGGCCAAACGCTCCTGGTTGATTTGCTCAAATACATTAAGGGGGAGGAAAGCTTCGCCGCGCACTTCGACTACGGCAGGTAGCCCATCGCCCTGAAGCCGCAGCGGTACAGCGCGAATGGTTTTGACATTTTGGGTAATATCCTCACCGGCTACACCATCGCCTCGCGTTGCCGCCCGCGTCAGGAGGCCGTTTTCGTAGGTGAGAGCCAGAGCAGAACCGTCGATTTTTAGCTCGGCCACGTATTCTGCGGAGCCAACATCCGGGGCCTGCCGCCGCCAGCGCTCTTCCCAGGCGCGGAATTCGGCCAGGTCAAAGGCATTTTCCAGGCTGTACAGCGGGATGTTGTGGCGCACCGAGTTGAACTGGGTGGCGGGCTTTTCGCCCACGCGCTGGGTGGGGCTGTCGGGGGTGACCAAGTGAGGATGGGCCGATTCCAGCTCTTGCAGCTCGCGGTAGAGCCGGTCGTAGACCTCGTCGGGCAGGGTGGGTGCATCCAGCACGTAGTAGGCATAGCTGGCTTCCTGAAGCTGCTGCCGCAGGGTTTGCACCCTGATGTCTGGTGATTGTTCGTTGGCGTTTGGCTGCATCCAACCTCTCTTCAAAACCGCTCAGTGGCTAGTTTAGCGCTGTTACCTGGCCCTTTATAGCGGGGAAAGTGGGCCACGGCATAGCTCTCTCAACCGCGTGACTAACCCATTGGGTATTGACTTAGACAATCGATTGCGAAAAAAATCCAAAATGGTTACTTGTGATACAACCATGCTGGTTAGTTTTACCAATTCTTAAGGGGATATACCAAAGGGTAGAGTTCTGTTCTGTGGTTTTCTGTTAAGGCGCTATTTTCTATTAATGAGGGTTGTAAACCTATGAGTGATCGCAGCCGTTCCTTTTACTTTTCGCGCCGTCAGGTGGTGCGGGGGTTGCTGGCTACTTCGGCCTTCGGGCTCACCGCTAAGTTCAGTTCCGGTTGTGCCCAGTCTTCAACTACTGGCGAGGCTGGCGCTGAGGGCGGAGCTGTGGATGAAATGGTAGTGGGGTTTCTCTACGTTGGCCCCAAGGACGACTTTGGCTATAACCAAGCCCATGCCGAAGGAGCCGCTGCTATGGCTAACGTGCCGGGCATCAAAATTGTGGAAGAGGCCAGCGTTCCAGAAACTACAGCGGTGGCCGAAGCCATGCGCAGTATGATTGAGATTGACGGCGCTAAGGCTCTTTTTCCTACCTCTTTTGGCTATTTCGACCCTTATATTTTGGAATTGGCGGCAGAATTTCCTGATGTGCAGTTCTTCCATGCTGGTGGGCTGTACCAAGATGGCGTGCATCCCACCAACGTCGGCAGCTACTTTGGCTTTATCGACGAAGCTCAGTACATTGCCGGTGTAGTGGCTGGGCACATGTCTGAGTCTGGCAAGTTGGGGTTTGTGGCGGCTAAGCCGATTCCTCAAGTTCTCCGCAATATCAACAGCTTCACGTTGGGGGCGCGTTCCATCAATCCGGCTGTAACGACCCAGGTAATCTTTACCGGTGATTGGGCAGCCCCTGTCAAGGAAGCTGAGGCCACCAACAGCATGGCCGACCAGGGCATAGACATCATTACTTGCCACGTAGACAGTCCCAAGGTGGTGATTGAAACCGCCGAAAAGCGAGGCATCTTCTCATCGGGCTATCACGCCAACCAAAGTTCCCTAGCGCCTGAGGGCTACCTGACTGGGGCCGAGTGGGATTGGTCCAGTATTTACACCTCTTTGGGTGAGCAGTTCATGGCAGGCAAAACCTTGATGAATGGTGACATTCCTCACATTCTACGGGGCGGTCTGGCCGATAAGTTCTGTAAGATTTCGCCCTATGGCCCAGCCGTGAGTGATGCCGCCAAGACTGATGCCGATGCTGCTATTGCGGCTGTTGAATCTGGCCAGGTGACAATCTACGAAGGGCCGCTCAAAACCAACGATGGCAAAGAGGTTGTTCCTTCTGGCAAGGGCCTACCTATTGACGACGTTGAGCTAGAGAAAATGGATTATTTGATTGAAGGCGTTAACGGATCGGTCAGCTAGTTAGGAGGCCCCTATGCTTGCAAATCAGCCGTGGCGACGGTCTCTAGAAGCTGTTGCGATTCCTGCTGGAGCCGTGTTGCTGGCACTGCTCATATTTGGTGTATTTTGCGCCTTGGCTGGCGCTAACCCTTTTCAGGTCTATGCCTCAATTTACAAGGCCGCCTTTGGTAGCTGGAGCGCCTGGCAAAACACCTTGATTCGGGCCTCACCCCTGATGCTGACGGCCCTCTGTACGGCTCTACCAGCCAGGCTGGGGCTGGTCATCATCGGTAATGAGGGGGCACTGGTGGTCGGTGCCCTGGCCGCTACGTTGACTGGCCTGAGCCTGGGTGCATCCCTGCCGGGGCCAATGGTGCTGCTGGCGATGGGCATAACCAGCCTCGTGGCAGGTGGGCTGTGGATTATGGCCGTAGGGGCATTGCGCCACTACCGAGGGGTAAATGAGACGATCAGCAGCTTGTTAATGAACTACATCGCTATTGCCCTAATGAACCACTTGGTGCAAGGCCCGCTGCGCGACCCTGGCTTTGTGAGCAAGCCCTCCAGCGCCGAAATTGTGGAAGCCGCCTGGCTGAGCACCATTCCCTCTACTCGCATTCACTACGGGTTAATTTATGGAGTGATTGCTTGCTTTCTGGCCTACTTCTTGATTCAGCGCACCACCTTTGGTTTCGCGGCTAGAACGGCTGGGGGCAATATCCGGGCCGCCCGCATTGCGGGTCTACCCGTTGGCAAGTTAACGCTGGCCGTGTGCTTTCTAGGCGGCTCCTGTGCGGGTTTGGCTGGCATGGTCGAAATTGCTGCCGTGCAGCGACGGCTAAATGAGTCTATTGTCTCGAACTATGGCTACGCTGGGATTTTGGTGTCCTTTGTGTCGCGTCACAATCCCCTGGCCATGATTGTGGTGTCGATCTTGCTGGGCGGCATTTTAGCCAGCGGCGGCATCTTGCAGCGCTCTCACGACCTGCCGGATGCCACGGTGCTGGTATTTCAGGGCATCGTCTTTTTATGCGTGCTCTTCAGCGACTCCCTGTACGGGCGGCTTGCCATTTTTCAAGATCGTCCGGCCCGGGCGAGTGGAACTGTGGCTTCGGCGTAGGATTCTGGATTTTGGATTTTCGACTATAGGGTAGGCACTGTCCATCATCAGGGAGAGGGTTTTCTAGGAATTCTCTAAAGCTCTCAAATCTTTCTGGCTATTACTACTGAGGTTAACCAATGGCGGCAGAAGCACTAGGCTGGTGGGGCGTGCCCCTGGGCATTTTGGCAGGCACTCTAAGGGGTAGCGTTCCCTTTTTGTTCGTCAGCTTGGGAGAGTGCCTGACTGAAAAAAGCGGCAAAATCAACCTGGGGTTAGAGGGCACGCTGCTGATGGGGGCGATGAGTGCCTATGCTATTTCATACCTGACCTCAAACTCAGTAGGCCCGTCCCTGTCTCCTTGGCTGGGGGTATTGGTAGCTGGGTTGGCTGGAATGGTGCTAGGAGCTATTCACGGTTGGCTGTCTCAGCAGCCCCGCGTCAACGATGTGGCGGTGGGCATCGCCATGATTATTTTTGGCGGCGGGCTGGCCAATTTTCTGGGTAAGCCCTTTATTCAACCCCAGGCTCCTCAGTTGCCGACCCTTGACGTAGGCGGTTGGAGCAGCTTACCTGCGGTGCAGTCGGCGCTGCAAATTAGCCCCCTGTTTTTGCTGGGGATTGCCGTTGTACCGCTGATGAACTGGTTCTTTAGGTCCACCCGCTGGGGGCTGTACGTGCGAGCCGTGGGCGACAGCCCGGAAGCTGCCAAGGCAATGGGCATTTCTATCTTTAATGTACGCATGGCCAGCATTGTGGCGGGTAGCTTTTTGGCGGGTATTGGCGGGGCGTCTCTCTCGCTGTATTACCCTGGCGTGTGGACAGAACGCATATCAAGCGGTCAGGGTTTGATGGCTGTAGCCCTGGTTATTTTTGCCCGCTGGCAACCCTGGCAGTGCCTTTGGGCCTCGCTACTGTTTGGCGGTGCTCAGGCCCTAGGGCCAGCCTTCCAGTCTGTGGGCATTGACTCGTACTACTATCTGTTCAACGCCGCCCCCTATATTCTGACTCTGCTGATTATGATTATCACCTGTTCTCCCAAGCAAACTTTAGTCGGCGCGCCTGGTGCCTTGGGCAAAGAAGACTAGCCCAGCCGTCCAATTTAGGAGCCAGCCAAAATCCAAAATCCAAAATCCAAAATCCAAAATCGACCTCGGCTGTCGCCCTGTGGGATTATGGCCACAGGCCCCATTGAGAGTCACCATGAGCAAAACCGAACAGCTAATTCGCCTGGCAGAAGATGAACTAACGGAATACAGCACCGATGCCCGCAAAATCGAAAAACTACGTCGCAAATTCAGCTTTGCGGTTCCCTACGCTGAGCAAAAGGCCATTCGAGACGAAGTAGCCGCCAGTATTCCCAACAATTTCATTGCCAAACTGGTGGAAGAAAATCGCCAAACCATCGCTTTACCATTCTGGGGGATTGGCGGATTGGGCTTGCTGTTGGGTATTTCCGGCCAGCAGCCCCTCGACCTGATAGCCACCGGCATTGGCTTTTATGTGGCTTTTCAAGTCCAAAAGTGGGGGTGGGAACTCCAGGCCAAGCGTTTAGTGATCCAGACTCTGGATGCCATCGACGCCAGCGTGAAAAATCCTCAGCCTGACGCCGCTTGAGTAGGGTTCTGGGCATCAAAGTCAGGAGTCAGAATCCAGAAGTCAGAATCCAGAAGTCAGAATCCAGAAGTCAGAAGTCAGATTTCTACCAATAGAAAACTCAGTTAGAGATGGTGAGGTTTCTCCCCAATGACCTTTGCCCCTTGAGTTTCTAAGCTCAGGACATGGGTGACTGCCGACTGGCCTTGCTCCTGCCAGGCCAGCGTCATGGCTTTACTAACCTGGGCGGCGGTTTGGGCTGGGGCCAGAGCCAACAGAGTCGGGCCAGCGCCGCTAATCACCAAGCCGTAAGCGCCTGCGGACTGGGCGGCCTGGGTTACAACGTCATAGCCTGGAATCAGGGTTTGGCGATAGGGCTGATGAATGCGATCGCGCAATGCCGCCCGCAGCCATTCGCCGTTGCCGGTTTCCAGCCCCCGCAGCAACAGCCCCAGGTGAGACGTGTTAAAAATCGCGTCGGCTCGGCTGTAGGTCGCCGGTAGCACCTGCCGCGCCGCCGTCGTCGATAGCTCAAAGTCTGGAATAGCCACAACCGGGGTAATGTCTGAATGCCAGGTAATGGGACAGAGGGTTGACACTCCATCGTCACCAACTACTACCAGTTGGCAACCACCGACCAGGGCCGGCACCACATTGTCGGGATGACCTTCTAGGGCGATCGCCATCTCAATCAAGGTCGATTGCGGCAAGGGTTGCTGAGCCAGCGCATTAGCCCCTAACAAGCCCCCTACGATGGCCGTAGATGAACTACCCAGACCACGGGCCAGGGGCACGGTTAGCTCAATATTAATAGCCACCGCTGGCGCGGCTAGCCCTTGTTGTTTGTAGAACTGGGCAAAGGCTTGGTAGGCCAGGTTAGATGCATCGGTGACAACCCGCTCCGCCTCAACCCCAGACACCTCAATGTTGACCGTTCCTGGTGGCCCATCTAGAAGCGTGAAGTGAAAGTGGTTGTAGAGAGTTAGAGCAGCCCCCAGGCAGTCAAACCCAGGCCCAAGGTTGGCCGTAGTACCTGGCACAGTTACAGAAATAGCCACAAACAAGCCTCCAGAGGCAATGGAGCAGTCAGGCCAAGGATAGTACCACTAAAACTGTACTGAAAGTTTGCCTCCGCCCCGTAAAATACTATGTCGGGGGTCAGTTAGTCAGAGGCTGAATGGGGACTGGCAATCTAAACCCGTGCCCGCTTGTGCCACTGCTAGCTCAGGTCGCCTGACGTTCCATAACAGAGTTCTAACCATTGGAGTAGCATTGTGGATTTATCTCGTATTCCAGCGCAGCCTGAGCCCGGACTCATTAACGTGTTAATTGAAATTCCCGCTGGTAGTAAAAACAAATATGAATTTGATAAAGATCTAAATGCCTTTGCGTTGGATCGGGTGCTGTATTCTTCGGTGCAATACCCCTGCGACTATGGCTTTGTGCCCAATACTCTGGCCGATGATGGCGACCCCCTGGACGGCATGGTGATGATGGATCAGCCCACTTTCCCTGGCTGTATTATTCCGGCTCGACCCATTGGCATGCTGGAAATGATTGATGGCGGCGATCGCGACGAAAAAATCCTCTGCGTACCGGTTAAAGATCCCCGTTATGCACACGTTAAATCCCTAAACGACGTGGCTCCCCACCGGCTCGACGAAATCGCTGAATTTTTCCGCTCCTACAAAAACCTGGAAAAGAAAGTTACTGAAATCCTCGGCTGGCAAAATGTTGAGAAAGTGCAAGCTTTGGTCAACCAGTGCATTGCGGCCGCCAAATAGGGCCGGTAGCTACCTAATCTACCTAAAAAGGGGCAATACCGTGAATGAGGTATCGCCCCTTTTTTCCATCAACATATTGGCTCAGGTAGTTGCATTCACGCATCAAGGCTGGATCACCACAACCATGCCCAGGACACCAAGCATTCTTCCGTGCCCTCTGTGCCTCTGTGATAAATCAGAAACCGCCTACCAATACCGACCAGAAACTAGTAGAGTTCTTCTTCCTGGTGAGTAATGATAGTGCAGTCAGAGGTGGGGTAAGCCACACAGGTCAGCACGTAGCCATTACCAATCTGCTCATCATCCAGGAAAGATTGGTCAGATTGATCAACGCTTCCAGCAGTGATTTTGCCAGCACAGGTAGAGCAAGCCCCAGCCCGACAAGAATAAGGCAGATCTAAACCCTGCTCTTCAGCAGCATCTAGAATATAGGTATCATCATCAACGTCAATGGTTTGATTGAGACCTTCAGCCTCGTTGATCAGCGTGACCTTGTAGGTTGCCATGATGCTATCCTCTCATCAAATACAGATTCAACATTTATCCGCAGAACATCCTTAGAACACAACAGTTCCAGGGCTTGCTCTAAGCAGATCCAACACATTCTGATACTACGGGAAAACCTGAGGACTGTCTTGCCTTTTTTTCCTCTGGCTGAACGGGATTCGTAATCAAACTCAGAAGTTACTGATTGGTTTACTTATAGGTGATGGCGTTACGCCAGGGGCTGAATTGACCATAAAATAAGGGGCAGTCTTTTGTAAGACCGCCCCTCAAAGATTTGACTTTCCCACTTTGCTATCTGGATTGAGAGTATTTAACCCCACGATAGATTAAGTCATCATTGCTAGGCTGCCTCCCAGCAATATGGAAATGCCGTCGAGTAGCGGGGGCACCACGATAGCGACCGATGGTTTCCACGCCATCAGCTTCCAATTGGGGTAGCTGAGCTTCGTACTGGGCACCGCGATATAATAATTTCATGGCTAGAGCTCCACATGAGGGACGTTATCAGGAGAGCTACTTGACGCGAAGGCTTAACTATCAAAACCTAGCGATGTTGAGTGACGCTATCTTGACAAAAACAGGTTCAGCCAACTTTTCGGGCAAACTGTAGCTCCATATACAGAATACTGAAGCAAAGTTTGCATAGCAAGTCTCAACACCCGATCCGCAATCAAAAGTAATGGATTTATCCTGCTTGGCCCCCGAAGCTCCAAATCCCCTCTAACTCTTCTGGGTATTTTCCGACAGTTGCAGCGTCAATTCGGCCTGGGTTAGAGTAGCCGCTACCTGGCAAGCCACCTCTGGCGAGAGAGTAGACTGGGTTTCAGCTAGAAAATCCAGATAGCCGTTGAAAGTGCGCATGATGATTTGCTTATGTTGTAGCACGACCTATTCTCCAAATCAGAACGGGTTAATTATAGAGATTGCTCGACTACGGTTTTGGCCTTTTAGCTGGCGGAATCGCCCTAATGAGAGAGCCTTCTCCCGGCGCTAGGGCGATATCGTTATACTGTTACCCGGCTTTGTTTCCTCTCCGGGTGTTTTAATGGCAGATTTAATCCTCTTTTGGCACCGGCGCGACCTGCGATTGGCCGACAATGTAGGGCTGATGGCGGCCCGCGATCGCAGCCCCCACGTCGTCGGTGTCTTCTGCCTCGACCCTGGCATCCTCAAGGGTGATGATGTTGCCCCAGCCCGAGTCGCCTACATGATGGGCGGCCTGAAAGTGCTGCAAGATCGGTACGCTAAAGCCGGTGGGCAATTGCTGATTCTTCAGGGCCAACCGAGTCAGGCTATTCCAACTCTGGCGAAAGCTTTGGGAGTCACAGCCGTCTACTGGAACCGCGATGTAGAGCCTTACTCTCGCCAGCGCGACACCGCCGTTGTAGAAACCCTCAAGGAGGTTGGCATTGAGTTTCGCACCACCTTTTGGGATCAACTCCTCCACGCGCCGGGGGATGTACGCACCGGCGCAGGTGCCCCCTACACGGTATACACTCCCTTCTGGCGCAACTGGAGTAAGCAGGCTAAGCCCGCCCCATTGTCCACACCAGAGGGTCTGAAGTCCCTTAGCTCTAATCAAAAAGCAGCAGCCGAAAAGGCTGGTTGTCTTGCCCTGCCCAGCGCTGAAGATTTGGGCTTTAGCTGGTCGAATGGATTTCCTGTAGAGCCGGGTGAACTGGCCGCTCAGGAGCGCCTGGAGCAATTCTGCCAGGACGATCGCGCCATTGGTACCTACGATGAGCAGCGTAATTTTCCCAGCGTAGATGGCACCTCGCGATTGAGTGCAGCGCTCAAGTTTGGAGCGATCGGCATTCGCACCGTGTGGGCAGCGGCTGAGGCCGCTTACCAGCGTTGTCGTAGCGACGAAGGCCGCGACAACGTTAAAACCTGGCAGCAAGAACTGGCCTGGCGAGAGTTCTATCAGCACGTGCTGCATGCCTTTCCAGAGCTGGCCGATGGCCCTTACCGCGCCCAGTGGAAAAACTTTCCCTGGGTCAACAACGAAGACCAGTTCCAAGCCTGGTGTGAGGGGCGTACAGGCTACCCCATTGTCGATGCGGCTATGCGCCAACTCAACGAAACAGGCTGGATGCACAATCGCTGCCGGATGATTGTGGCCAGCTTTTTGACCAAAGACCTGATTATCAACTGGCAGTGGGGCGAAAAATACTTTATGCAGCGCCTGGTAGATGGCGATTTAGCCGCTAACAACGGTGGCTGGCAGTGGAGCGCCTCCAGTGGTATGGATCCGAAGCCGTTGCGAATTTTTAACCCGGCTAGTCAGGCCCAAAAGTTTGATGCTGAGGCCGAGTACATTCGTCAATGGGTGCCAGAGCTAACCTCCCTGGATACGGGCTGGCTAGTCACGGGCAAAATTCCAGAGCGCGAACGCGAACAGACTGGCTATCCGCCGCCCATTGTTGACCACAAGACGCAGCAGGCACTCTTTAAAGACAAGTACAAGGCGCAGAAGGGATAAATCAAACTATTGATACCTGTCTGCTTTGAATGGATCCATAGTCTCTAGACAATCTCTAGGCTATCGATATTGGAGTACTCAAAATTTTCTGACAGCCTCTGAACGTTTGCTTCTAAAAAAGCCGCAACAATCATTGCATCCCAATGGGATAGACTAAAGCGGCTCATCAGATTTTCAGCACGATCAATAACGCTCCACGTTGGAATGACGGTATACCAAACCTGCTGTAAGTCACGAACGTATTGATAAGCTTGCACCCTGTCATAGCCTACTGGTTCTAGCTTGCGACTGGCTGCCAAATACTCACAGGCAACTTGCCAAAGTAACCCACCGTCCATCAGTGCCGTCACCAGAGAAATCGCCGTTTCTTGTGTGACTGAATCACGAGGATCATTGACGTAAATCCAGGATGTTAGTATCAGGTGTTTGGAAAAAGGCTGTCCTAAGCATAGTTTGTCATTAGAAGACTCAAAAATGCTAAACCTTGGGTAATGTTTGCTTACTTCATAGGTGTAATTGAAACACTCTTTGGCTGTTCAAACATGCGCTAACTGGCTTTACTATTGAAGTTCTTCCTGAAGATTCTCTTCCTAGTATTTTTCAGTTCGTTAAGGTATTGCTCAAAGTCGTTTTTTATCCTCTAGCAACCAAAGAGATTAACTTCATAAAAGAGTGTAAGAGAGCACTGCGACTTAACCAGCATTCTACGAAACCACTTCTCTTAAGAAGCCATCTCTAGCTGATAGCGATTTAGGGCCACGGTAAACTCTTTATCAATGACGCGCCCAGCGGAGTCTATACGGCGAATCATTGCGGTGTAGGGCACATCATGCTGGAGCCAGCGACTGGCCACATGAGTCACCCAAAGCTCGTTGTCGCAGAGGCGGAAGCAACCACCCACGTCATCCAGCAGCAGATAAGTGTAGGTCAGCCCGGTGCGAGGGTTTTGGGTAGGAAACACGCCCACCCGCTGCAGCAATCCTGACAACTGTGGTGAGTCAGTAGTTCCATGAGGGCTGGTTAACCCCTGCACCATAGCCTCTAGTTGATGGCGGCTAGAGGGCTGGAATAGATCGTAAAGGAAACCAGGCAAGTAGGGTGCGGTCGCGGTGTCTAAGGGGTCAGGGATGATGGCCTCTACTCTGTTCAAGTTGGGGTGAGGATCCTCGTCGAGAGACTCAGGACTTTCGGCTAATGCGTTTCCATCGACGATCTGTGGTGAAATGTCCGCAGCTTTAGCGCCGCCAGAAGATGCCGCCACCTTGCGTGGGTAAATCGGCTTGGGATAGTGAACCGTAGCTTGCTTCTGACGATAAGTCGGCTTTGGCGATGGAAGCGACGGGCTGGCGGTAAAAGCCTGCTCCGCTGATTCCGCTAGCACTGGTTCCTCAGTCTTAAAGCCCAAGGCGGCTATGCCAAAAGAGCTAACAATCAAAACAATAGCCAGTGTCACCCTTGGGTTGGTTTCGTTGGGAACCACCGCAATGGGATGAAAGCTCAACTGCGGCACAACAGCAGGGGAAAATACTGGCCCTGCGACCTCAAAATTAGGATAAGCAGAAACTGATTCAGAACGCTGAGGTAAATCAGTCGCGCCAGCTGCTGTACCAGACCCAAATAAGCGGCTCCAGGTCTGTGGCCCAACAACTCCATCTACCTGTAATTGTTCGGCTTGCTGAAAGTTACGCACCGCCTCAGTAGTGAGGGGACCAAACAGTCCATCGATTTTGCCCTGGTAGAGGCCGAGAGTTTGCAGTCGAGTTTGTACCACTCGTACAGCCTCACCCTGGCTACCCCGACGCAAAGTAGTGGGTTTTTGGGCTGCGCTTGAAGCTTGGTTCACTGACGCTTCCGCAGGGCTGGCCGGTAAGGTTTGAGCCAGGGCAGGAGGGCTGCTGAAGGCTAGTTTCAGCATGGCTCTGGCTAGTTTAGGGGTGTTCGTTATTCTAAGCTTGGCCTGCGTCCTTTGTTGACTCAAACCTGGAGGGGGCGTAGCCGCAGGCTGAGTCGGAGAAGAGGTTTGTAAATCTGGGGTTAACCAACCAACGGGATATAGCATGGTTTCCTACCTTATCAGCCGTGTTCATCCAGCACCCAACTGAGAGATAGCAACCTCTCAGTTGTTCTTTCTAGCCGTAGGAACTTTATCCGGAATATCCCTGTCCTGTTATGGTTTGCAACCCGCTGCCAGAGGCAACCTTTAGAGTATTCAGGGCAGTCCAAAGTTTAATCCACACGTGGATAATTATTTTGTGCGCCCAGATTGTCGGTGCCGCAATTGTACAGATCCTGGCCTACGCTATATAGATAAGTTACCGAGGTTTGTGCCTACCCAGCATTATCGGTAGCAGTCGGTCGCATACCCAGAGCTTTCTTGAGGTATGGCATTGGCCCCTTTTCCTTTAGGCAATTTCAGGCTGTGACAGATACTACAAGCTACAAAGACACGGTTCTTCTTCCCCAGACCAACTTCGATATGCGGGCCAATGCCACCAAGCACGAGCCCGAAATCCAAGCGTTTTGGGCCGAGAACAAAATCTATGAAACCCTGGCCGAAACGAATCCTGGCGATGTCTTTGTACTCCACGACGGGCCACCTTACGCCAACGGCGACCTGCACATTGGTCACGCCCTCAACAAAATCCTGAAAGATACGATTAACAAGTATCAACTTTTGCAGGGTCGCAAGGTACGCTACGTCCCTGGGTGGGATTGCCACGGCCTGCCAATTGAACTGAAGGTGCTCCAGGCGATGGATGAGGAGGCGCGGGCTAATCTCACGCCGATCAAGCTGCGCTACAAGGCCAGAGCCTTTGCCCTCAAAACTATTGATCGTCAGCGAGACAGCTTCAAGCGCTACGGCGTCTGGGGAGATTGGGAACATCCCTACATGACCCTCACCCCTGACTACGAAGCGGCCCAAATTGAGGTGTTTGGTCAGATGTACCTGAAAGGCTACATCTACCGGGGGCTTAAGTCCGTCCACTGGAGCCCGACCTCCCAAACCGCCCTGGCCGAGGCCGAGCTAGAGTATCCCGAAGGCCACACCTCGCCGAGCATCTACGCGGCGTTTCCAATGGTGAGTGCATCGCCAGCGGCCCAAACCGTTCTAGAGCCTTACCTAGGGGAACTGGGCGTAGCTATTTGGACCACTACCCCGTGGACAATTCCGGCCAACCTGACGGTAGCCGTGAACCCTGACCTAACTTACGCTGTGGTAGAAGTGGCCTCTGGCAAACCTTTCAAGTACTTGTTGATTGCCAAGGATTTGCACGAACGCATGGCCCCGGTGCTCGACTCTGGCCTGATCATCAAGGCTGAGGTCAAGGGCGCGGCTCTCGAGCATTCCACCTATCGCCATCCACTGTTTGACCGAGAAAGTCCCATCCTGATCGGGGGTGACTATGTGACGACGGAATCCGGCACCGGCCTGGTGCATACGGCTCCCGGTCACGGCGAGGAAGACTTTAAGGTGGGCCAGCGCTACGGTCTGCCCATCCTCTGCCCCGTAGATGAAAAAGGCGACATGACCGAAGAAGCCGGGCCATTCGCCGGGCTGAATGTGCTCAAGGATGCTAATCCGGCAGTAATCAAAGCTCTGGAGAAAGCGGGTTCCCTGCTTAAGCAAGAACCTTATGTCCACAAGTATCCCTACGATTGGCGTACTAAGCAACCCACCATCTACCGGGCTACCGAGCAGTGGTTCGCCTCGGTAGAGGGTTTCCGGGAGGCGGCTCTCCAGGCAATTCAGAAGGTCGAGTGGATTCCAGCCCAAGGGGAAAATCGAATCACCGCCATGGTGGGCGATCGCTCCGACTGGTGTATCTCTCGGCAGCGCACTTGGGGTATGCCCATCCCGGTATTCTACGATGACGCTACAGGCGAACCGCTGCTGAATGAGGAAACCCTGGCCCACATCAAAGCCATCTTTGCCGAAAAGGGGTCGGATGCCTGGTGGGAACTTTCCGAGGCGGAACTTTTGCCAGAGAAATACCGCAACAACGGCCATACTTACCGCAAAGGCATGGATACGATGGACGTGTGGTTTGACTCTGGCTCCTCCTGGGCGGCGGTGGCCCAGCAGCGGGAAGGGTTGGAGTATCCGGTGGATATGTATCTGGAAGGGTCTGACCAGCACCGGGGCTGGTTTCAATCCAGCCTGTTGACCAGTGTGGCGGTGAATGGCCATGCCCCCTACAAAACTGTGCTAACTCACGGCTTCACCCTGGATGAACAGGGCCGCAAGATGAGCAAGTCGTTGGGGAACGTAGTGGATCCTCAGATCGTGATTGAAGGCGGCAAGAATCAAAAGCAGGATCCGCCCTACGGGGCCGATGTGCTGCGGCTCTGGGTGTCGTCGGTCGATTACTCCTCCGACATGTCCTTGGGCAGCAGCATCCTCAAGCAAATGGCAGATGTCTACCGTAAAATCCGCAATACGGCCCGGTTTTTGCTGGGCAACTTGCACGACTTTGACCCCGCCAAGCACGCCGTGCCTTACGACCAATTGCCAGAACTGGATCGCTACATGCTACACCGCATGACCGAGGTGTTTGCCGACATCACCGATGCCTTTGAGACCTATCAGTTTTTCCGCTTTTTCCAAACCGTGCAGAACTTCTGTGTGGTAGATTTATCTAACTTTTATTTGGATACAGCTAAGGATCGGCTGTACATCAGCGCGGCAGAGTCCTTTCGTCGCCGCAGTTGCCAGACCGTGCTGGCCATTGCCATCGAAAATCTGGCTCGCGCTATTGCCCCAGTGCTTTCCCACATGGCAGAAGATATCTGGCAAAACCTGCCTTACACTACGCCTTACCGCTCTGTCTTCGAGTCCGGTTGGGTCAAGCTGGATGAGCAGTGGTCACAGCCTGCGTTGGTAGACTTGTGGAGCCAGTTGCGTACCATTCGTCAGGAGGTGAACAAGGTGCTAGAGCAGGCTCGCACCGGCAAGGATATTGGCTCTTCCCTGGAGGCCAAAGCTCTTCTGTACGTGGCCGATGCCGACCTGCGCCATCAACTCACAGCCATGAACCCTACGGATGCTGTGGCTCCCCAGAGCAATCATGTCGATGAGTTGCGGTACCTGTTGCTGGTGTCTCAGGTGGAGGTGCTGGAAACTCCAGCTTCCTTGAGCGGCCTTAAGTACAGCAGCGAGTCCGATGCATTGGGTATTGGCGTCGTCGATGCTGATGGGCAAAAGTGCGAGCGCTGCTGGAACTATTCCATCCATGTCGGTGAAAATAGCGAACATCCGTCCATTTGCGAGCGCTGCGTTGAAGCCCTAGCGGGTAGCTTCTAACCAAATCGTCGGTGGATGCTATAACTCAGGCCAAGCCCAACCTTCAAACCTTTGCGGATTTTCTGGCCTACGACAACCGCACAGATGGCTATTACGAGTGGCTTAACCGCAGTGTTAAAATGACTCCACCCATGCAGGGGCAGGCGTGGGGCACCCAAGAATCGGCAGAGGCTGCATGAGCGCTCTGGCGAGAATTTCTGGCTCACGGTTACGGGATGACATGGTCTCTCAGCTTTACTATCTGTTACGATCGCGCACCGACGGCAGCTACCTAGCCGCCCATCCTACCCCTGGTGATGTCTTAGATCCTGACCAGCCCCCTCCCGCTGGCTATCTGCTAGTTTTCACCGCCGACTACGAGGCCCTCAGCTACCTCAATACCCATGCGCCCGACTACAGCGACAAATTTGCTGTAGAACCTATTACCCCCTCTAACCTCAAACCCCTGCTGAGCCGCTGGAACTTCCAGGGACTGGGCATGGTGCAGGATGCCCGGATTCCAGAGGTGGAATTTTTTAATCGGGCTAAATAGCCCGCTAGTACTTAGTGCCTAATTCCCAGTTTCCTGACACCGTAACTTCCTATGATCAATCCCGTAACAATTCCGCCATCGATACTGTAAATGGAGCCTGGGGTGCCACACTAAATAGAGTAATAACCTTTGTAGCTTAGCTCTAGCCTCAAGCCCTGACCTGGAGACTCGCCTATGACCAGCGCCACGCTGTCTTCCTTCTCGATTCCGGCCCTAGCCGATGATTTGCCCACCATCTCAGGCTGGGAGGCAGAGATTGAGGCTACTTTAGCTAGCCAGGAAGCGGTCTTCTTGCCGCGCACGAATCTATCGCTAGAGCAAATTTCGGCAGGCTTTGCGATTGCTCTGCATATGCACCAGCCCACCATCCCAGCCGGAGCCGAGGGTGAGTTAATCAACCACCTGCAATACATGTTTGAGCACCCTTTCGAGGGAGACAACCACAATGCTGGTACCTTTGCTTACTGCTATGCCCGCATGGGCGACTTTATTCCCGAACTGGTGCATCAGGGCTGCAATCCCAGGGTCATGCTCGACTACTCGGGCACGCTGCTGTGGGGGCTTCAGCAAATGGGGCGGCAGGATATTTTGGATAAGCTGCGCCGGTTGGCCTGTGACCCGGCCTACCAGCCCTATGTGGAATGGTTGGGTACCTGCTGGGGACATGCTGTTGTTTCATCAACCCCAATTCCCGACTTCAAACTGCACCTGCGCGCCTGGCAGCACCATTTCGCGGCCATCTTTGGGCTAGAGGCCCTAAGCCGGGTGCGGGGCTTTTCGCCACCTGAAATGCATCTGCCTAACCATCCTGATGTCCTCTATGCCTTTGTTAAAACCCTCAAGGAGTGCGGCTATCGCTGGCTGCTGGTGCAGGAACACACCGTAGAAACGCTAGATGGCCAGGGGCTTAGCCAGCCTCATCTGCCTCATCGTCTGGTGGCTCGCAACGCCTATGGCGAGGTTGAGGAAATTGTCGCCCTAGTGAAAACCAAAGGGTCTGATACTAAGCTGGTCGGGCAAATGCAGCCCTATTGGGAAGCTAAAACTCTTCAGCCAATGCCGTTAGGATCCGTTACGGTGCCACCGTTAGTTACACAAATCAGCGATGGCGAAAATGGCGGCGTGATGATGAACGAGTTTCCCAGTGCCTTCATGCGCTCCTGGCACGAAATGCGTGAGCAGGGCGGTGGACGCACGGGGGTAGTGGGCTTCAACGGCACAGAGTATTTGGAACTGCTGGCGGCGGCAGGCTGTGGGGCAGCGTCCTTCCCGGTCTGTCAGGCTGTGGGGCAGCATCGTCTCTGGCAGCAAATGGGAAATCACACTGGGCCAGAGGCCGTAGCAGAGGCGATCTCGGCCATTCGGGCCAGCGACGCTAGCTTTTCGATGGAGGGCGGGTCTTGGACTAATGATCGTAGTTGGGTGCAGGGCTATGACAATGTGATGCAACCAATGGAGCGGCTCAGTGCCCAGTTCCATCAAACCATCAACCGTCAACTCGCTGCCCCTGGTTTGGAGCCTCTAGAGCGGCAGTACCGCTATCGTAACGCCCTGCTTTACCATCTGCTGCTACAAACCAGTTGCTTTCGCTACTGGGGTCAGGGAGCCTGGACAGACCACGCTCAAACCCTCTACCAGCGTGGTCAGGCGATTTTAGCCCACGACTTCGCTTAGCTCGTGGCTAGTCAAACCTTTTGCTACTGTACTGAGAAAATAGGCGCTCGATTAAAGTGGTATGGTTTACAATATCTTTACTTAAAACTCATACAATGGGACTTACTTTAAGGTACTGGTACCCCCGGAGCTGAGGTTAAGCTTCAACTCCGTTTTAGTCATCCGGATTTCTCACATTTGTAGTGGAAAAAGGATTGAGTAATATATGGGTTCCTGATACAGGCGCTATGCTGTTGTCACCGCCCCCTGACGGCTCCGCTGCAGGGTCATTAGCCTAGCACTTGCCGTTTTTTGCAGTCACGACCTGTACCGTCAACCTATGCTTTCATCTCCTCATACCGACAACGCTCGCCCTTTTTTGACCTGGCAGCGCATTACCGATTGGGCTCAAGAACATTATCGGTCTAGAACTTTCAGCAAAGATGAGCGCATTCCTACTCGCGCTGGCTTGCTGTATCTGGTCGAGCGTGGGTCTGTACGGCTAGTTGGCACCAGCCAGTTGGCCAGCGATGCACCCCGAACGGCTCCAAATCTCGACAGCGAGGAGGAATCCCTCAGCGCGATGGCTCTAGCCGGTAATGAAGAGGCATTCCTAGGCTTTGTTGGGGCTGGGCAACCCTTTGAAATTGTCGCCCAGTCTCCGTTTAGCCTGCAAGCCTTTTCCCATGTGGATCAAACCACCGTTATTTGGCTGTACTGGAGCGACCTAGACAACTGGCCTCACTTTCGGCGAGAGGTGCTGGATGCTTTTCGTTACCATCACCAGCGTAAATTGCTCTGGCTCAGTACCCTTGGCCAACGGCGTACTATAGATCGATTGCTAGGCTTTCTAACCCTGCTGATTGAAGAATTTGGCGAGCCTTGCGAGTCAGGCTACTACCTTCCCTGGACGCTTACCCATGCGCAAATTGGCAGCGCTATCGGCTCAACTCGGGTTACAGTCACCCGGTTAATGGGTAAGCTCCGGCAGCGTAAGCTCATTCACATTTATCGGGATGGCTTGATTGCCATTCCTGCTCAGCACAGCGTCGCTAAACAGGCTTGAAGCAGTTCCTTAGTTCTGGTCTAAAGCCGACCAGAATTTTTATCTGCCTCACTTTTCGTAACAAAACTTAACTCTCGGATTCACTGGCTAGGTCGAGGAAGATTGGGGTGGATTGATATAGGGATCGGCTACCGGCGGGGCTGGTGGCTTGGAGCCGTTTTTCTCACTGCCAATCGCTTTAAAGTTAAGGGGCAGGTTTGTGAACTGCGGCAGAATTTCCTCCGTAAAAGCTGCTGCCGCTTTGGAGCGATATCGATTGGGGTTAAAAATGACCGACAGTGTTCGGTTAACGACTACCGAATCAATTTTGGCGCGGTGTAAAACACCCATTTGCAGCTCTTTTTCAATCGCCGAATTAGACACAAAGGCGACACCTAGCCCCGACTGCACTGCTGTTTTAATCGCCTCAATAGAGTTGAGTTCCATCTCGATTTTCAGGCGACGGGTTTCTATCCCGCAGCGAGTCAAGACCTGATCAATCACTTTGCGAATAGTCGATTGCGAGTCTAAGGCAATAAAGTGGAGCTTATACAAATCGTCGCGCTGAATCATCTCCTGATTGGCCAGAGGATGGTACATCGGCATAATCAGTGCGAGTTCATCTTCGGCGTAGGGCACTCTCTCTAGAGAGTCTTGTAATTCAGGAGGAACTTCGCCCCCAATAATGGCCAAATCTACCTGGCCATTGGCTACGCTCCACGAAGTGCGGCGAGTAGAGTGCACATGTAGTTGTACGGCTACATCCGCGTATTTTTGGCGAAATAGCCCAATCATGCGGGGCAGCAGATAAGTACCTGTAGTTTGACTAGCGCCAATAATCAGGGTGCCTCCCTGCAAGTTTTGCAAATCCTCAATAGCTCGGCAGGTTTCCTGGCACAGACTGAGGATGCGATCACCATAACTCAGCAGCAAATGCCCGGCCTCTGTTAGCTGCGCCCGCCGTCCACCCCGGTCAAATAGGGGGACATCGAGCTGACGCTCCAGGTTCTGCACTTGAAGGCTAACTGCTGGTTGGGAAACATAGAGACTATCCGCCGCTCGCTTAAAACTGCCCTCTGCCGCAATGGCTTTGAGGATGCGCAGTTGGTCGAGGGTAAAAGGAAGGTCAGACATGGGCATTTACCCTAACGTAGAGAATTTTAGAAGGCCAATAAACAAGATGGTAGTTCAGGTTTACGCTGACGCTCTAAGTCGGGCCACAGTACCTTAGCTAAGGCCAGTGGTTTATAAGGCTGCCATCCTTAGATTACTTGTTTCGGGACACTCCCAAGAAAAAATTGGCAAGATACTCCAAGGTTTTATGAAACGTCAGGTTGTTCAGACCCTCCTGAATTTACCCGGCCTCTCGGGAGTAGCGCTGATTGACGGACGCCAGCGCCTCGGCTGGGCTGGTTCGCTGCTCAAACTGGCTGACCAGCAGCAGGCGAACTTGAACCAGGGAATTCAACAGGTTGTAACAACCACGCCCGCTGGGTTCGACAGCGTTGCCTTCTGCTTCACAGACTATCTGGTTTATATCCATAAACTAGGGCCTGAGCAGGTTTTGCTACTGCTTATTGCCAATCCACAACAGCTCAACTACCAATCCCCTCTGAGCCAACTTCAAGCCGCCCTGCTAGCCGAATCGGAGGTTGCCGAATCGGATGTTATAGACTCTCTAACTCAGGCTTTAGCCCACTGGCAAGGCCCCAATCCTTGTGCTGGCGAGGTGGCGGCGGTTTCCTTCACCAACGAACCCGGCCTGGCTACAGGCTCCATAGCCCAGGTTAGCTCTGTTGAAATGATCGAGGCCCTCAACCATGTTAGTGAGGGTGCCACGCCATACCTGGGCAAAATTATTGTAGCTAACACCTGGAAGCAGTCGCGTCCTGACCATCCCTGGCTGGCTCAGTTTGACATTCAAAAAGACGGCCATTTTGTTATGGTACCGCTCTTAGCCGAGCCCCTTACCGCTGAGCAGCAACAGTGGATACGCGACTGGGTTGCCGCCTTTATCGAGCGCGGTGGGCGTACCATTCGCAATTTTCGAGGGCTGGTTAGCGACCAGGTATCACCCCAGGATAAAGCATTGCTATTTGGCTAGGCCGCTCGCTGCCCATAGCAAGCTTTCTAAGCCACCGTCGAGGTTCCACTTAACATCTATCGTTGCGGGAGCAACCGTTGCCCTATGGTTAAAACTGTTCGCCTTGAACCTATTGCCCTGGAAACTGCCATTGAAACCAACAGCAATCTTTTGTCGGTGTTGTTGAATAAAGAGCTAGATGTGCTGAAGGAATGTGGCGGACGCGGTATGTGTGCCACCTGTCATATTTATGTTCAGGCAGGCATGGAGGCGCTTACTCCAATTAATCGGCGAGAACAACGTACTCTGGAGGTGATCACCTCCTGCAAATCTAACTCCCGGCTGGCCTGCCAATCACGGGTGATTGGCAACGGCGTGGTGGTTGAGCTGCCGCCAGGTATGTATGTGAACTCGCTGCAAGATATTGAAGCGCTAATTGGTCGCCGGGCTGAGCAAGACCTGCTGCATCCCATTACCGGAGAAGTGCTGGTTGAGCAAGAAAAACTGATTACCCGATCGGTACTCAAGCAGCTTGAAGACACCGCCAGCTTTAGAGTTGGGGAATTCTTTACCCACAGTAAAGATTGCTAAGTCAGGGCGCATCCTCGACTTTTGGGTAAAGGCGAAGCGGTTGATACCAGCTCTTACTGTGCATCTGCTATGGTAAGGCAAAGGCATGGTTGAGTTTTTTGCTCATTATCTATGGAACCCGCCCCTCAGCTGACGATTCGCCACGAACAAGTCTTGCAGGCTACCGTGCGTCATTATGTTGCCACGGCAGAGCCAGTGGGGTCACGAGCCATCGTTCAGGAGTACCATCTAAAGGTTAGTCCGGCTACTGTGCGTAGCACGATGGGCTGGTTAGAGAAGTATGGCCTGCTTTACCAGCCTCATACCTCGGCTGGCCGGGTGCCCTCGGACTTTGGCTATCGACTCTATGTGGATCGCCTGATGAGCCCTTCCGGAGGACTGGGGCAAAAAATGGATGCCATTCTATCTGAAGAACTGGGTTGGACTGGCTGGAGTCTTGAGGCCCTGCTAAAGGAAGCGGCCCAAATATTAGCTCAGGTGAGTGGCTATCTGGCTTTGGTAACGGTGCCCCAGGCTAGCGCTGCTCCTATTCGTCACATTCAACTCGTGCCGGTTGATGCGGGTCAACTGTTGCTGATTGTACTGCTCGACTCGTTGACAACTCAATCTGTGATTGTGCAACTGCCAAAAACCTCGCTGGTTGGTAGCGACGAAGTAGTTTGCCGACGGGAAACAGAAATTCTCTCAAATTTTTTAACTCATCATTTGCGTGGCCGTCCCCTGTCAGAGGTTGCTGGTTTAGATTGGAGCCAACTAGACAGCGAATTTCAGCGCTATAGTGCGATGCTGTGCCAGGCGTTAATGGAGATGTCCCGGCGATCGCATATGTCTGGCTCTATTCAGCTTGTAACTAGCGGCTTAGCTGAGGTGCTACGCCAGCCTGAATTTGCTGATTCTCAACACATCCAGGCGATTGTCAGGCTTTTAGAAGAAGAGCAAGATCAACTGCGGCCTCTATTTTTTGAAGCACCGCCTGTTACGCCTACCGCGGCGGCTTCTAGCGTGCGGGTTTGGATTGGGTCAGAAAACCCTATCGAGCCTATGCGGGGCTGTGCGCTAGTGGTGTCTAGCTACACCAAGCAAGACACTTCTCTGGGTAGTGTTGGGGTGTTAGGGCCAACCCGAATGGTCTACGAAAATGCTGTGGCGGTTGTTCAGGCTACCGCTGACTACCTCTCTAACGCTCTCAGTAACTAAACTAAAAGCAGCCTTCCGTTGAGGATGGCTGGGAACTAGCCGCCTGTGATTATTACCGAGCTTCTGGCCATTTTATCTATTGCCGCAGCAACGGGGCTGCGGGTAGCTCTGCCACTGCTGATTATTGGGCTGATGTCCGGCCAAACACTGTGGTCTAATGTGCCGTTGTTGTCGGGCCTGCCGCCAGCGCTGCTGCTGGGTGTGCTGGTTAGCTGGTCAGCGGCAGAATTGATGCTGTTAAAAGAGCGCCACAGCCAGCGACTGTTTCAGTTAACAGAGCTGGTGCTGAGTCCGGGTGTAGGTGCCCTGGCTGGCGTAGCTATTGCTCGCACCCTGGGGTTGACCGGCGGCTTTAATATCATTGTCGCCTTGGTAAGCGCACTGCTGGCTCTAGTGCTCCAGCTTTTGCAGGTAGGCTGGTTCTATCGGGTTCAGCGCCCACCCCAGTGGGTATTGTTTGGGGTAGATGGCCTATGCATTGTGCTAGCTCTGCTAGCCTTTGATGCACCTCGCCAGGGTGGGCTAATTGCGCTGCTGCTGCTCTGGCTGGTAATCCGCACCTCATATACCTGGCGAGCGTGGCCGCAAAGTCAGCTAAGCAACTCTCCTTCAACCCACGGTGAAGGGGCAAGAATCCGTCGCTAGGTTGCCACTAAGCTAATCCATAACCAGTGGTTTGGGCCGTGCGTCTACCGAAGCTTTGTTTGAGGTAGCTTACAAGATACCCACGAAATGAAGAGGACCGTGCCCACTAACTAGCTCTAGCAGCAGCGCCAAAAACCCGACCATAGCCAGTCTACCGTTCCAGACCTCAGCCACCGGAGTAAGGCCCCAAGCAGAGCGTTCAGGCGGGTAAATTTTGACGCGCTTCTCAGGTTGAACCACATCAGAAAACAGTTTGCGGGACGAGCTCAGGGCTTCCAGCACCATGTCCGCCATGTCGTTGATGAACTGGGGGTGAGTGTTCAGGGCCGGAACCCGGTGGAACCCCTCAATACCTGCTTCTTCGGCTAACTCGCGATATTCAATATCAATTTCTTGCAGCGTTTCAATGTGCTCAGACACAAAGCTGATGGGCACTACAACTAAATCCTTCACCTGCTGTTGGGCAAGGGTGGCAATGGCATCCTCGGTGTAGGGTTGAAGCCACTCCACTGGGCCAACCCGGCTCTGGTAGGCCAGGGTATGGGGGTTGGGGCGGTTGAGAGATCGCATGATTAGCTCAGTACAGTGCTCAATCTCGCGCTGGTAGGGATCACCAGCCTCTTCGACATAGCTCACGGGCACCCCGTGGGCACTAAAGAAAATATGCGCCTGGTCAGGATTTTCTAGCTTATCTAGCTCCTGAGCGATTAGATCAGCCATGGCTGCCGTGTAGCCAGGACGAGCATACCAGGATGGAATTACGGTGTAGCTAATGCGGTTGAGGGACGGATCTTCCATCCAAATTCGCTCTAGCAGCCGAAAGCTAGAGCCACTGGTGCTAATGGAAAATTGAGGGTAGAGAGGCAGCACTACCAGGCGCTCGATGCCATCGCGCTTGATTTGAGCCACAGCCTCTTCAGTAAAGGGGTACCAGTAACGCATACCGATGTAGATGTTAGCCTCTTCACCCTTGGCAGCTAGGGCCGTTTTGAGGGCATCCGCCTGTTGCTCAGTGATGCGCCGCAGAGGAGAACCACCGCCGATTTGTTGATAGTTTTCCTGCGATTGCCTAGCACGGGAGTTAGAAATCAGCCAGGCTAACGGACGCTGAAGCCACGGAAAGGGCAACCGAATAATTTCTGGATCCGCAAACAGGTTAAACAAAAAAGGACGAACATCTTCAAGCTGTTCTGGCCCGCCCAAATTTAGCAGTAAGACCCCAACGCGACCCATAGCCCTATCAGTGGTTTCTAAACGTCATAATCTTTTATTATCGTAACAATTTCTTGCCAGTACCCTTAACCTGGCTAGCAAATCATCGAGGTAACTTCTCTATCAACCTGCCCTGAAGCAGACAACTTGATAGTAACCATTCCTAATTTCACTTATTCTACAGGTTTGCTGGGAGTTTCTTAGAATTGTGGATTGAACAGTTTGAAATTGTCTATGGGTTCTTCAGATAGCCTGGATATCGCCATTGCTAAACTCAATGACCGACTCAAAGCCGCTCGCTTAGGGCTGAGAGTCGAGCGCCGGGGCAGTCTGCTGTCGCTCCGAGGCACATTGCCGCCCCGGCCCGGTAGCCATCGCCTGCGGCCCCATCAACAGCGCATTTCCTTGGGACTACCTGCTACCAAGGCTGGACTCAAACAAATCGAGCAAGAGGCTAAGCTAATTGCCGCCCGTCTAATTGAACGCACCTTTAACTGGGCTGACTACCGGCTAGCGGACGACGTGGCGGAGCCTGAGAATGTCTCGCTAGACGACCAGATTTCTCAATTTCAGCAGCATCTGTTGAGCCGTCCAGGAGCGGATATAGCCGCCTTGGCCGCCCTTAAAACCACCTGGGAAAAAGCCTACGCCCCCTACCTGAAGAAGCTGTTAGCCCAGACCAACAAGCAGCCTCACCAATCTCTCGGAGCGGCCATTGTAGCCACCTTAGAAGCGTTGCCGCCTCACTCCCGTAGCCGCCAGGTGGGCTGTACGGCCTTAAAAGCCTTTGCCGAGTTTCATCAGATTGCCTTACCAAAAGACGTAGACACGCTGTGGGGCAGCTACGGCAGCCACAAAACCCAGCGTCGAGAACTGCCCTCTGATGAAGACATTCTGGCCTGGTACGATTGCATTCCCAACCCAGCCTGGCAAACGGTATACGGTCTGATGGCAGCCTATGGCCTGCGCAATCATGAGGTGTTCTTTTGCGATCGTTCCGAACTAATGGCCGGGGCAGTTGAGGCCCGTATCACGGTATTAGAAATGACGAAAACCGGTCTCCACGATGTCTGGCCATTCTATCCAGAATGGGTCGAACGCTTCCGGCTTCGTCAGGGCCACCTGCCCTCAATCAACACTGATTTAACCCAAACCACACTCCAGCGGGTGGGCCAGCAGGTAGCGCTTCAATTCAAGCGCTATGGCGTGCCCTTCTCTCCCTATGACCTCCGCCATGCCTGGGCTGTACGCACCATCCACTTTGGCCTACCCGACACGGTAGCGGCTCGTATGATGGGGCATTCTGTTGCCATTCATACCCGCACCTACCACCGCTGGATTACCCTGCGCGACCAGCGACAAGCGGTGCAGACCGCTCTCCAAAACCGGGCTGGGTCAGCCCCATTCTAAGAGAGAGCAGCCACGACCATTCAGGTGCCTCTGAAGCCAGAGGTGTCCTAGCTAACTCAATATTTGGTTTCTGATTTGATAACTTAGGCTGAACATTCAATCTATAAGAAATTGAAAGATTTAGCGATAGGCTAAGAAACGTAAAAAGAAGATGTAAGGATGTTGCGTTTTCTAATCGCCGGCCGCGAGTTTTATGAAAATTTTACTCGTTGAAGATGATTCCTCTACCCGCGAGCTGCTGGCATTTCACTTGTCGGCTGCACGTTACGTAGTGGAGCAGGCCACGGATGGGGCCACAGCACTGGAACTTGCTATGCTGTGGAACTACGACTTAATTGTTTTAGATATCAACCTGCCTAAATTAGATGGCATACGTCTGTGTCGTCATCTGCGGCTACAGGGGATGACCACTCCCATTTTGATGATTACGGCCCAGGATGATACGGCTGATGTGATTAGTGGTCTGGATGCCGGAGCCGATGACTATGTCACTAAGCCCTTCGATATGCAGGGTGTGCTGGCTCGGATTCGGGCGCTGTTGCGGCGAGGTACAACCACAACAGCCATGCCAACCTTGGCCTGGGGCCAACTCTGCCTCGACCCAAACCTGGCCCAGGTTACTTACTGCCATCGGGTAGTGCCCCTAACTCCCAAGGAATATAGCTTGCTGGAGTTATTTCTGCGGCATCCCCAGCGAGTGTTTAGCCGCAGTGCCATTCTTGACCAGCTTTGGACTATCGATGACTCTCCTACCGAAGGTGCCGTCACTAATTTGGTCAAAGATCTGCGTAATCGCCTCAAGCGCAGCGGCGTTGTGGAAAATATTATTCAAACAGTGTACGGTCTTGGCTATCGGCTCCGGCAACTCCCTGCTTCGACAGAAGCCCCGATTCAGACACAACCATTACTAGCAGTAGCCTCACCCATACTGTCGGAAACGGCAGCATCCTCTCCTAACTTGGCCAGCATTATCGCTCGTTTTCAAGCCTCTATTCACCAACGATTGGCCATACTTGAAGACGCTATCCGCAGCCTTCAGGCAGGTGGCTTAGACCAGCAACAGCGCCAAGTGGCCTGCGATGAGGCCCATCGCTTAGCGGGTGGGTTGGGTACCTTTGGTTACGACGATAGTTCGACTTGGGCTCAACAAATTGAGACATTATTTCAACTAGAGGGAACGTTGGGGCCTTCGGAAGTGGCTCAGCTCTCTCGTTGTGTTCTTGCCCTAAAGCAAAGCCTAACGGCTCAGCCAGACAAGCAGACAGCTTGCCCTAGTTCCACGCCCTGTTGCCAGATTATGGTGCTCAATCTAGAGCCTGAGCTAGCCGATGCCATGCAGCAGATGGCCTTGATGCGGCAGTGGCGGGTAGACCTGGCGCTCACATTAACGGGTTTGATGGATGCCATTCATCAAAGAGGGGCGGACGGGGTTCTGTTAGCTCTCGATCCAGCCGGGCCAGATACGGCCAGACTAGCGCCGCTACGGGAGCTTAAGTCTCATTACCCAGATCTCCCAGTGCTGGTACTGGCTTCCCACGACAGTCTGGAGGAGCGGGTGCAGGTGGCGCGGCTGAAGGGTGATTGCTACCTCACTACCCCAGCAACTGTAGAGCAAATCCTGGCATTCTTTGACCAGATTTTATCTAAGGCTCAGCCGTCCGAATCTCAGGTTATGGTGGTTGATAATGACCTGGTGACCCTTTCTACCATTGATGAGCTACTTACTCCCTGGGGCTTGCGTGTCATTGGAGTAGACGACCCCCGCCAGTTTTGGAACAATCTGCGAGAAACCCAACCTGACCTACTCCTGCTGGCCATTGATATGCCTACGTTCAGCGGCATTGAACTCTGTCAAGTGGTGCGGCAAGATCCGCAATATGGCAACTTGCCCATTCTAATGATTGCGGCCTATGCTGACACAGTCACCATACATCAAGTCTTTGAAGTTGGCGGGGACGACTTAATTGGCAAACCGATTGTTGGGCCAGAGCTAGTGACCCGCGTGCTGAGCCGCATTGAGCGATCGCGACTGCGCCAACAACTAGAGCAAATGCGCCAGCGCCAGATAGTCTACTGGGGACAGCAAGACAAAACTGATTTCCTGACCCAAGTTGCCAATAGTCGCCACTTTGATGCCTTTCTGCGGCAGCAATGGGAGCGTCATTGTCGTGACCAGGCCCCGATTTCCTTAATTCTATGTACTCCCGACAACTTCACAGCCTATCAGCAAACCTATGGGCTGCAAGCCAGCCACCAGTTACTTCGGCGCATGGCTCGAACGCTGCACCACGCGGTTAACCCCAACATTGATTTGGTGGCTCGCTGCAGCGATATTGACTTTGGCATCGTGCTACCCAATACCAACCTGGATGGAGCCCTACGAGTGGCTACACGCATTCAGCAAGCCATTGCCCAGCTTTGTATTGCCTGCCAAGCGGATCAGCAAAGCCACTGCATTAGCCTCAGCCTGGGGATTGGGGGCACCACACCAACGGCAGCCATGAGCAGCGACCACTTGCTCAAGACAGCTCATCAGGCGCTTCAAGAGGCTAAGGCACGAGGTGGCAATACGTTTTGTTTGTATCCCATGTAGCTCATTTGAGGAAGACTGGGATGAAGTTTTCGTTGCGTACCCTGCTGATTGTGCCGTTTCTGGTACAGGTAATCGGCATTACCAGTTTGGTGGGCTACCTGTCCTACCGAAGCGGGCAGCGGGCAGTTAGAGATCTGGCCAATCAGCTTATGGTAGCAACGGCGCAGCAGGCAGAAAGAGAACTCCAAAGCTATTTACAACTTCCTCAACTGGCCACCCAAATCAATGCTCACTTGATTCAGGTAGGGCAATTAAACTCTACCGATTTTGTCTCCCTAGAGCGCCATTTTGTAGATCAACTCAAGCTCTTCCCACAGCTTACTGGCATTGCTATTACCAACGAAGCCGGAGCTTTCTTAAACGTGGCCCGTCCACAAATGGAGGGCGAAATCAGCGACGCTTCGTTAATTATTCGCAGACGCAATGTAACCTCTGTAGATGGAATTGTGTATCGCTACCAGGCCAATGGCGATGGCCAACACCTTACCTTGCTGGATCAGCAGATTGATAGCTTTGATCCTCACCGTGATCCGCCGGATAACCCCTGGTATGTGGCCGCTCAAACTAACTCTAATGGCCTTTGGCGACTCGTTGTTACTCTAGAGCAGGGGCAGGATGATCCGCGTCTGATTATGGTCAGATTTGTGCCTATCTACAATGCAGCAGATCAATTAGAGGGGGTCTTCAGCACTGGCATCTTGCTGACTGAAATGGGCAAGTTCTTAAATAATCTCATACCCAATGACCAGGGGCAGGCGTTTTTAATTGAGCCAAATGGCTATTTAGTGGCCACGTCAACCGGCGAACTGCCCTTTAACTCTGAGGTAAACACCAATCATGCTGAGAATGTGGCCGTGGCTCCCCGACGTTTGCAAGTTGACCAAAGTAGCCATTCCTTAACTCGAATGGCTGCTCAAGGATTGCTGGCGCAAAACTCTGACTTTAGCACCATTCGTCAACCACAATTTTTGGAGCTGTGGTTTGAAGGGCAGCACTACTTTGTTAACGCTAGTCCTATTGACGATGACTTAGACTGGCTGCTGGTAACGGTTATCCCCAGTGCAGAGTTTATGGGGGATATCTATCCGAATCTAGCTCGTACCGGGCTTCTCTGTGCCCTGGCCTTGTTCGGTTCCATTGGTCTTGGTATTTGGACAGCGGAATACATCACTAAACCCATTCTTTCCCTTCAACAAGCTACCCAGGCGTTTACCGATGGCATGGCTTTTGTGCCGCCAACTTTGCCCACCCGAATTAAAGAGGTTGAAGCGCTGCGGCAAGGGTTCGATCAAATGGTCGGGCAGTTAGTAACCTCGTTTGGGGCGCTACGCGATCGTGAAAACACTCTGGCTACCTTCCTAAATGGCGTGCCTGTGCCAGTTAGCATCCATGACCCCACTGGCCAAATGCTGTTTCTTAACCGGAAAGGGCGTGAGCTTTTGGTGCAGGGCATGGCCGAAGCTCCCGCCGAACGGTTGGCGGAGGTGTATCAACTCTACAGAGCGAGTACCAATGAGCTTTATCCAACCGAACAATTACCGGTTGTAAGAGGGCTACGGGGAGAAACAGCCTATACCGATGACATCGAAATTGACCTGGGTAGCCACCGGATGCCGCTGGAGGTACATACTATTCCCGTGTTTGATAGTGCTGGGCGGGTGCGCTACTCTATCAATGCCTTTCAAGACATCACCGAGCGCCGCCAGGCCGAGCAACTGCGGGCCAACTACGAGCGAGAACTTGAACAGCGCGTCGCCGAACAAACGGACTCCCTGGCTCAAGGCGAAGTGACCCGTCAGGCGCTCATTAGCGCCATTCCTGATTTGTTGATGCGGGTTGATCGACAGGGCAGTATTCTGGAGATTTATAATTTAGAAGCGGTACATTGGCTGGGGGATAAGAGCACACCCTACCAGCAAATTATCTATAACAACCTACCCTCGGCCATTGCTGCTGAGCGTCGGCGCTGCATAGAAGCGGCCCTGGCCACTAGCGCCATCCAGCGACATGAGTACGAGTTTTCTATCGATAGGCAAATTTACTACGAAGAGGCGCGAATTGTGCCTGTTACCCAGGATGAGGTGCTGGTGGTAGTGCGGGACATTAGCGAACGCCGCAAAATTGACCGCCTTAAAGACGAATTTATTGCCATTGTTAGCCACGAGCTACGTACCCCACTGACGTCCATTCGGGGGGCTTTGGGCATTTTAAATTCTGGCGTATTGAACAATCGCCCCGAAAAGGCCCAGCATATGTTGAAAATGAGCTTATTCAACACAGAGCGCCTGATTCGCTTGGTCAACGACATCCTTGACCTGGAACGTCTAGCCTCTGGCAAAGTGAAGCTGGTTAAGGAACAGTGTCAGGTCAAGGAGTTAATGCAGTTAGCGCTTGATAGTGTGGAAGCCATTGCCCTAGAAGCCGACATCGCGCTTCACCTGACATCGCTAAAAGCTACCGTTTGGGCCGCCCCAGATGCCATTGTGCAAGCCCTCGTCAACTTACTTAGCAACGCCATTAAATTTTCTAACCCAGGCCGCTGTGTCTGGCTAAGCGCTGAGGTTTGGGGCAACGGGTCGAAACATAGCCCAGACCACACAGTAGATAAAGAACCAGACAACCTGGCTCATCGCTCCGCCCCTTCACATTCCCATATTCTCTTTTCCGTGATTGATCAGGGGCGCGGCATTCCAACTGATCGGCTGGAATTCATCTTTGAGCGCTTTCAGCAGGTCGATGTATCAGATTCTCGCCAGAAAGGAGGTACCGGCCTGGGCTTAGCCATCTGCAAGAGCATTGTTGAGCAACACGGTGGGGAGATTTGGGTAGACAGTGTACTGGGGCAGGGCAGTCGGTTCTACTTCACATTGCCGATAGAACCATCATGAGTAAGCGGATATTAGTAATTGACGACGAGATGGATATTCGTGATGTTGTCTGCCTGGCGTTGGAAGAGTTTGGCGGCTGGCAAGCTAAAGGAGCCGCCTGTGGGGTAGAAGGGCTTAGCGAGGCACAAGCTCATCCTTGGGACGCTATTTTGCTGGATGTGTCGATGCCTGACCTGGACGGTGTAACAGTGTTTGAGCGGTTGCAGGCTAACCCCAGCACCCGCTCCATACCTCTTATTTTTCTAACCGCCAGAGTCATACAGGGTGATCGCGATCGCTTAATGGCGCTGGGGGCTGCCGGAGTCATCGCCAAGCCCTTTGACCCGGTTTTGGTTTGGCAAGAGGTGGCCAACATCCTGCATTGGTAAGCAAGAACTTACTAAAGAAAGCCCCTAGGCCGGAGTAATCATCAAAATCAGCGCACGCTTATCCAGGGCTTGCACTTTACCGGCATCACCAATGTCTTGTACAATCCGATCCAACAATTCACTGGCTCGGTCGCGGTGCTGGTGTTCACGCCCACGCAGGCGAATCAAGAATTTTACCGAATCGCCCTTCGAGAGCCACTCAATCGACCGCTTAATGCGTAGTTGGTAGTCAGACTCACCCACGTTAGGTCGCAGCTTGACCTCTTTTAGCGATGGCTTGGAACTCTGTTTTTGTCGCTTGCTCTGCTGGTATTGAAGCTTACCGTAATCCAGAATTTTAGCGACAGGTGCATCTTTGCCATTGGAAACCACCACCAAATCGAGCCCCTCGTCTTCGGCCATCCTGAGGGCCTCGCGAGTATCAATGAGTCCCCGATTCTGGTTCTCATGATCGATAAGCAGCACCTGAGGTGCGCGAATTTGCCGGTTTACCAGTTGAGTCTTAGAAATAAGTCGTTCCTCCAAGAATTCGCCAAGTAGAAGTGCCGTTGACGCTTAGCGCCAGGCAGGGTAAAAACCTCGGTTAAGATATCAATAGAATAGCCCAGGATTTGGCTACCAGTGGTATCGCAATATCCGGTCTTAACAAAATGGTAGAGCAGCGTGACCGACTACTTTGCGACGGTAGCCCGTGGGTTGGAGTCCTTAGCCGCGGCTGAGTTAGCCGCATTGGGGGCTAAGGCGATCACCCCTGAGTTTTGTGGTGTAGTGTTTACGGGCGATCAGCCCCTGCTTTATCGGGTCAATCTCTGGTCGCGGCTGGTGTTCCGAGTGCTAGTTAAGCTGGCCGATGGCTCTTGCACCGATGCTGAGAGGCTCTATCACAGCATTCAGCGCATTGACTGGCGGCCCTATTTACCCCCCGACAAGACTCTGGCTGTAGATGTAACGGGCAAAAATCCTCGCCTCAACCACAGCCACTTCACGGCCTTGCAGGTCAAAAACGCCATCGTCGATCAGCAGCGGCAGTACTGGGGGGAACGATCGCCTATTGATACCCGGTGGCCGGATGTACGAGTCAATATTCACATCCGGGCCGACCGCTGCACCATTAGCCTGGATAGTTCTGGTAGCAGCCTGCATCGGCGGGGCTATCGAGCGGCTGTAGGTGCTGCACCGCTAAAGGAAACCCTGGCTGCGGCTCTGGTGCAGCTATCCGGCTGGGCTGGGGAGGTGCCGCTCATTGACCCTCTCTGCGGATCGGGCACGCTGCCGCTGGAAGCTAGCCTGGGAGCGCTAAACATAGCGCCAGGGCTATTTCGGGAGCAATTTGGTTTCCAAACCTGGCCTGATTTTGATGCCAAGCTATGGCAAGCGCTCTGTCGAGAGGCTGAGGCAACGCGACAGAAACAGCTTAATGCTTTGGTGTGGGGGTGCGATCGCGATTTAGAAGTCATTCACCAGGCCCAGAGCAATGCCCAGTGCTGCGGCTTAGCCGAGCAAATTCAATTTTTTCAGCAAGAACTGGCTGACTTGGCCGCACCAGCCGACAGCGGCTACATCCTCTGCAATCCCCCCTACGGCGAACGCCTGGGCCAGAACGAAGACCTGGGAACGCTGTACAAGCTATTGGGCGACGTCCTCAAACAGCAATTTAGAGGCTGGACAGCTTTTGTGCTAAGCGGGAATAAGGAGTTAGCCAAAACCATTGGCCTCAAATCAGCCCAGCGCATTCCTGTCTATAACGGGTCGCTACCTTGCCAGTGGATGAAGTATGAGCTGTATTAGTCGCCTTACTATCGGCTTGACAGGCGTATCAGATGAGGCTGCACTCGGCCAGGTTCCCTGCTGCTAGAAGCCAACACCACTCGGTTACGGCCCGCTTGTTTAGCCTCATACAAGGCATCATCCGCGCGCTTTATCAACCCTTCCAGGGATTCACAGGGTTCTGCCAAAGCCACGCCAAAACTAGCCGTGACTTGCCCCACCAGGGTATGGGTATAGTTGGCCAATTGCTGACGCAATTGCTCAGCCGTTTGATAAAGCTCCTCCTCCACAGCCGGGGTCACAATCACCAAAAATTCTTCGCCTCCCCAGCGAGCCGCCATAGCTGTTATGCTTAACTCGTCTTGCAAAAGCCGAGCAATTTGGATTAACACTTGGTCTCCAACTCCATGCCCAAAGCCATCGTTAATTTGCTTGAAATGATCGACATCAACCAGTATTACTCCTGAGGTAGAAGCCTCTGGCGTTGCTTTATCCAAAGCTAGGGTCAAGGCCCGCGAAGCAGCTCGACGGTTAGCCAGATTCGTGAGGTGATCTAAATCGGCTTGCACAGCTTCGGCCTGAGCTTTAGCAAAAGAGGTTTGCAACGTGGCAAGAACAACAAAGGCCCCAATATAAAAGGGGTGCGACATCATCATGTGCAAGAGGTAGGGAAATAGCTGCTCTTGGGCTGGCAATTCGCGTTCTAACCAACCGTGCACTACGCTGGAGACCACCAGGGAAACATAAATCCCTCCAGAGGCAATAGCGGCCTGTTTTTTCCTAAGAAAAAGAAATATGGCTGGATAACAGAGTGGATACCACTGACCAAAGGTCGATAAGCTGTAGTTGTCTTGAACGGGCGAATAACCCCAAATAATAGCCTGCAAAAATACGACTTCGTACAGTACAGTAACGCCCACCGTGCCTGCTACAGCCCAATTATAGGCTTGGGGACGCACCTGCAACAGCACCAAAGCCATACTCATAGAGCACAGCATGGTGGGATAGGCAATTTGATCAAGCGGGTTAACATCGTGCCGAATCAAGGCTTCGCTAGCCCACATTCCTGAAATGGCTAGCAAAGCAATCGTGAATAAAATTTTTAGCCACCGCTGCTTTAAAGCCTGAAGTTTTTCTAGTTGATCCGCTTGAGAGCTTGAGAGCAGTAAGCTTTTTAACATGGCAGGATGCCCTTCTCGTAAGCACAGCGCTCTATACCTCTTATCCCAAGCATGCCCCAGCACTAAATCCCGCGATAGAGCTTGCTGATCAACAGGAAAATCTTCAGCCAACCGGCTGAAAACAGGGTAAGTTCCAGCCTACAGCGTTTCTGAAGCTAGTGACGTACATGGATAGCTATACCACACAAGGAAATGCTGTATAGCTACTTAACAGAGCGATGACGCTTTGTAGTCGAGATTAGTGCTCGTAGATCGGGACTTTTTTGCCTTGACCAGAGGCAAATTTAATCTTAATGAAGGTCTGTTGCTAGCGGGGGGAGTAGGTCAGCGATCGCCACACAAACCGAGGTAAAGCCAGCATCCGTCGCCAGCGCCAAGGTTCTTGATAAAGGCGGTAGAGCCACTCTAGATGGTTATTGCCCATCCAGGCGGGGGCGCGAGTTTTGACCCCGGCCCAAATGTCAAAGCTACCGCCAACCCCAATCCAGATGCTCTGAGGACAGAGGTAGCGATGGTCACGAATCCACATTTCTTGACGCGGTACCCCCAGCCCCACCAAAATCACACTGGGTTGAAGGGCTTCCAACCGCTGCAAAAACTCTGGCTGTTCTTCAGGGCTTAGGAAGCCATGCTGGGTACCGATGATATTGATTCCAGGTGCCTGACGTTGCCAGTACAAAGCTGCATGGTCAGTAATTCCAGGGGCACCGCCATAGAAGAAGGCTGTTTCGTTGGCGGCCAACCGTTTCAGCACGTTGGCGGCCAGTTCAATGCCTGGAGTGCGCTGGATGCGTCGTCCCTGGGTGCGAAAGTAGAGAACCACCCCCGCTCCATCGGGAATGACAAGTTCGGCGTTGACTACAATCTGCCGCAGAGCTGGATTTTGGTCAGCCTGCATAGCCATTTCTGCATTTAGGGTGACGATGTGGGTGCCTCTGCCCTGGCGATGTTGCTCTAGCAGCCAGCCAGCATAGTCTGGCCGCCAGTGCACTGGTAGGCCCATCACCCTGAGGATATTGACCGAATCTGAGCGTTCTGTCACCGCCACTGCCGCCCTCCTGTTGTCTGAATCTGAAGCGCCCTAGGTTTGGTCAGGCATTCACCTTAAACCAATGCCAATCCTACTCGATTACTGTGGCGTTAGGCGCTAAAACGAGCGCCTATCCTAGCCAGAAACATCCGCAAAGCTGGCCTGACAGTACAAATACCGCATGGGCAATTGTTACATTCAGGCTGACAGCTTTATAGGATACTCAAGAACGTCTCCCATTCATCATGTTTGGTCTAACTAATCTGACTAGATTAAATGACCTTAGCCTGTTCTAACCGGCCCCAGCCCTACCGAGAAACTAGCCATGTCTATCAGCCCTTCCCTAAAACGCCTCTGGTGGATGATTGCCGCTGCATCTGCGATGATTGTGGCTGTAGTTTACCTGGGCGTAGTGCCTGCCATCAAGGGCCAGCCTGTTTCACTGAAAACCTTTGAAGAAAAGCTTTTGAGCGATCGCCTCTTACCCTCCGAAGCCATAGACAATGCAGCGGTCAGCGGTGGCATGAGCCGGGGTGGTTCCTTTAGCCGACCGTCATCTCCAGCACCATCGCGGTCTCCCAGCCTGCCAGCCCCCAGCCCCCGCTACGACTATGGCTATCGCTCGGCTCCTGGGCCTGTGATCGTCCCTTACCCAACCTATGTCCCGGCACCGGTATATGTAGGGCCAAGCACGAGCGGAGGTGGTGGCGGCAGTTTGTTTTTTGTGGTGATTGTGCTGGGATTTATCATCCTGCCGGTTGCCCTTAATTACCTGCAATCTGCGGCCAAACCGGGTGATGCGGCTGCTCCAACCGGTAGCCAGAGCGAACTGCTTAACGACATTGTCACTGTCACCCGTCTACAGGTCGCTCTTCTGGCAGAAGCGCGAGAACTCCAGCGCGACCTCACAACATTGACCTTAAATGCTGACCTCACGACCTCGGCTGGTCTAGCCGCTCAACTCAAGGAAACTGTTCTCGCGCTCCTACGCCATCCCGACTACTGGACCCATGTGCGGGCTGAGTCGCAAACGGTGATGGGGCGTAATAAAGCCGCAGAGTTGTTTGATCGCCTTTCGATTCAGGAGCGTAGCAAGTTTACGGTCGAAACTCTGGTGAATGTTGGCGGTCAGGTGCAACAACGGGCAATGCCGTCTGGCCCCAGTCAAGAGGTGGCCTCTCACATTGTTGTCACTTTGCTCTTGGGCACCGCTGACGACCGGCCTTTGTTTAAGTCCATTAGCTCTGCCAGCGAGCTTAGAGCCGTGCTTCAGCGGCTAGGCTCTATTTCCCCGGCCTACCTGCTGGTCTACGAGTTGCTCTGGACTCCCCAAGACGAGGCCGATAGTCTCAGTAGCGATGAGCTACTTGCCAATTACCCGGAACTTGTCACGCTGTAAAGGTAAAGTCAACGTGGGCCTTAAGCCATTTTTTGCTGCCCTTTGGTAGCGGGGATGGTGTTTTTACTACGCAGGGTTACATTCACCCCATCATTTGACTGCTCAATCACCAGCAGCGGGGTCGGTTTTGCTTTTTGATCCCAATGCATGTAGGCAATCCGGCCCTGAATGGTGGGTTGCCAACGGGAGTTTTCAGTCTGCGGGCTCATAAAGTTTTCGATGCATTCAATCAGTTGACTAATGGTGGCTGAGGTGGCCTGAGTAGGCAGTTTAGCCAGCTTGACTTGAATCCGAAACAGCACCCGCTTTTTAGCTCCAGGGTCATCGCTGAGCCTGTACTCAACATCAAAGATTTCGTCCACGACGCGAGGCTTGCTGGCCATGCCAATCAGCCCGGCTTCGGCCTGACGAGGCCGCAACGCCACGGTAATTTTTTGCTTCACCTTCACCTTGAGCTGATTGACAATCGCCGCATGGAAGATATCCTCTTCCATCCGCATCCGCAGATAGTCGAGGTTGCACTCACGAGAGTGGATTAAATCAGGATTGCGCTCCATTTTGGTAATGGTCTGAAGCGCCAATCTGACTTTCTTTTGCAGCTCTTGATTTTTATAAGTTTCAAACTTGAGCTGTTTAACCAGTTGCTTGGTCCTGAGATGAGACATTACCCCTAAAGCCACAAGCAGCACCAACAGCCCGCCACTCGTTAGCATCCAGGGATTTTCAGTTAGGGATTGCACCTCGGTGTTAACAGGAGCCTGAGCCAGAGAGGTATGAACCAGGGCTGGAGAAGTCGTCATGGCAGGTGTAGGGTAAGCAAGTATGGCAACTTCTTTAAAGATTTCCCGTCCGGCTGTAGATGTCATCTGAGGCAGTAATAAATTGGCGATAACTTCACAGAATGCTGCCGATTCAGAAACTGGGTTCCTCTTGTGAGTACCTGGCTCTGTTGTGATTGCAAAAAAACGGTTTCTAGGGGTGGTAGAGTGTGGCTTGCTAGAATGATGGCCACCTCTGCATCAAGAACAGAATGGTTGCAAACCCAGACCTTACATCAACCAGCCTATATACCCAAGATTTTGTTGCCTGGGTAGAGCAAACTGTAGCGCTCCTGAAAGCAGGGCACCTTGACCAGGTGGATTGGGAAAATTTAATCGAAGAAGTGGCTGATATGTCACGGCGAGAGCGCAGGCGGTTAGAAAATAACGTGATTGTGATCCTGTTGCACCTGCTGAAATGTCAATATCAGACCACTCGACGGACCGGTAGTTGGAAAAGTAGTTTGCGAGAACACCGTCGCCGGGTCAATCGAGATCTTAGCGACTCGCCCAGCTTAAAGCCTTACTTGCTAGAGATTTGGGGTGACTGTTACAGGGCTGCACGAGACCAAGCCGCCGATGAAACTGGCTTAGAACCTGAGGATTTTCCTGAGGTTTGTCCTTACCAACTTACTCAGGTTTTGGATGCCCAGTTTCTTCCCCAGTAAGTGACTGGAACTGGTTGGTCATATTCATCCAAATCGAGCAAGTCCTGTGTACCTAGGCAACCTGCCTCTCTTCCTAAATCAGGGTCATTTGACTACCGTTTTCGGGAAGTGTGCCCTCGTCATACCCCAGGTGGCGACGGGCAGCCGGAGTAACCACGCGACCTCTGGGCGTGCGCTGCAAATAGCCAATCTGCATCAGATAAGGTTCGTAAACCTCCTCGATAGTCTGGGGATCTTCACCCGTGGAAGCGGCCATTGTATCTAGCCCGACGGGGCCGCCGCCAAAGTTCTCGATCATTACCGACAGCAGGCGGCGATCGGTCCAGTCGAGGCCGCAAGGGTCAACATTAAAGAGTTCCAGGGCTTCGGCAGCCATCGCTTCGGTGATGGGGCCAGCGGCTTTGACTTCCATGTAATCTCGCACCCGACGCAGTAGGCGGTTGGCAATGCGGGGGGTGCCCCTGGCGCGGCGGGCAATTTCCTGGGCACCGGCAGGTTGGATGGGGGTTTTAAGTACGTCTGCCGTGCGAAGAACAATTTGAGTCAGTTCGTCGATTTCGTAGAAGCGGAGCCGCTGAATCAGACCAAAGCGATCGCGCAGTGGCGAGGTCAAAGCTCCCACTCGCGTTGTTGCTCCCACCAGGGTAAACGCACAGAGGGGAATGCTGCGAGTGCGGGCCGACTGCCCCTTGCCAATGGTGATGTCCAAGCGGGCATCCTCCATAGCTGGATAGAGGATTTCCTCCGTTACCCTGGGCAGGCGGTGGATTTCATCGATAAATAGCACATCCCCTGGCTTCAGGTTAACCAGCAGGCCAGCAATATCACGAGGGCGCTCCAAGGCTGGAGCCGTGGTAATTTTGCAGTCCACGCCCATCTCCTGAGCCAAAATCAACGCCATTGTAGTTTTGCCCAACCCTGGTGGCCCGTAGAGCAGCAGATGGTCGAGAGGCTCCTTTCGAGACTTAGCGGCTTTGATGGCAATATCCAGCACCTCTTTGAGGGCCGACTGGCCAATGTAGTCCTTCAGGCGTTGGGGCCGCAAGCTATCTTCCGGAGCAGCGGCTTCAGTGGCCTGAACGTCTCCTCCCTTTACCAGCGAGAGGGCAGGTGGCTGCTCTGGCAGTAGGGGCTGAATCACCTCCTCCCCGACTGGCGGCGGCACCGAGGCTCTAGAACCAGCCTTAGAGCGCGGCCTTTTCACGGAGTCATCAGAGTTGTGAGAAGAAACAATGGCCATAGGGAACTGCCAGCAGCAAGCTCTCTTATCATACTGGGGTGCAAATGCACTATCAAGGGCTATATGGCCAAAGCCGCCAAGAGTAATACACTCGCGGCTCCTAATAACATTTGTAGCCAGCCAGATTCTTCTGATTCGGGCTCTTTGCTCAAGTCCTTTTCAAAGTCACAATTCAAGCAGCGATAGACAGAGGGCTTATGCTCGACTACCGAGTGCTTGCCACAATTAGGGCAGTGAACGCCAGAAAGAGTAAAGGGAAAGACTGTCATCGTGGTTCACCAAGATAGAGTTGACAGACGAACCTGAAGAAATATCTAGCCTATAGGCTTAACTTCCTATGGCAACAAGCATCGCGCCAGTAATGCCAAAAGGCGATACACAAAACTTCGGGAAAGCTCAGTTCTGAATTCAGGATCTTATGGTGACGAATTCAGGTTTAGTTTGGCTCTATCTTGCGGTAGACCGTGATATGCGACTTTTTAAGGATGTGAAACAAGTGCATATCCCTAGAAAATGCTTATCAGATTGAGGTAAGTCATTTATCAGCGACTGCTTGCTGTAAAGTTGGCTCTCGATTACCAACCATTCATCAAAGCGCCTTTCATTTAACAATGCCCTTGGAGGTCAATGTGAGCAATCCTAGAGTTGAAAGAGACGGCTACGATCCTCATCTGGTGCCTGCTGAAACAGCGGCTCGCAAAGAACGTGAGGGTGATGCTTTTAAGCAAATTCCTGAGGAAACTGTACCAGAGGCTGACCTTGACACCACGGGTGGTTACACCGTAGATCAGGAAGGGCTCATTAACAACTATGCTGTTGAGCCGGAAATGTACATTGATGAACCTGGTGATCTGCGGGCTGAACAAGAGGCTGAAGAGGCTGAGCGGCAACAAATTTTGCGGGAAATTAACCAGACCCGCGAGGAAGGCCAGTTAACCTCTGACTCCGATGAGCGCGGCAAGGGTGTAGGGATAATCTAAGCCCTTAGGCCGCACTGGAATTGTGTGATTCTTTAACCTTCTGAACGATTCAGAATGGGTAGCCGCGACAATGGAAGCAGGTGGAAACGCCGTTCCATTGTCGTTTTTAGTGAATACCGGGGCGGGCTATGTCGAGAGGTGAGGCGATGTCGTTAGCCATGCTAAAAGAGATGATTCACCGCTATTACCAAGCTGGCGCCAGGGATCTACACGGATTAGAACTGCAAGGCTTAGATTTGCAACATACGCATTTGGCCAATGCTGACTTTCGGAAAAGTAATTTAACTAAGGCCAATCTCCACCAAGCCAACTTGACCCACATTAACGGCTATCAGATCATTCTGGCCCAGGCTGACCTGCGCGAAGCATCCCTGGCTAATGCCGTATTAATTCAGGCTGATCTCCGCAAAGCCCAATGCCACCGGACCACTTTAGTTAATGCTGATTTACGAGAAAGCTGCCTGGCCCAAGCCGACCTCAGCCATGCCAATTTGGAAGGGGCCAACTTGTCGGAGGCTGATCTCAGCCATGCTAATCTTTACTGGGCTAACCTACGCCACGCTAACCTGCGTGGGGCCAAACTGACTAATGCCGATTTGTCTGGGGCTAAGTTTTGCCAAACTGTCATGCCAGATGGGGTTGTGCGTAATGAGAATTGCTGATTTTGCATACGTCCTAAATTTTTCTATGGTCTCCCTTCAGCAATGTCATGGCTACGCCCTCCAACCTTTTGCTCAAGCTCAGCCGCAAACTGTTCAACCAGGTTCAAGACCAACAAGCCTTCGTTAAGGTCCTTACCGCACCGCAGCCCTACCCGGCTGCTTTGCTGTGGATGCAGCCCCGACCCGACCCCCCCCTGCCCTTTGCTTTGGAATCACCATTGCCCTGGCAACCTGCCTGGGTTGATCGGTTAACGCCAGGTCAGCGTCCAGGACAGCATCCCTTCCACGACCAGGGTGCTTACTATTGCCTGGATATGGCTTCTGTCTTCTCCGCAGCGGTATTGGCGGTTATCCCTCCGTCAGTCGAGTCGGTGTTGGATTTGTGTGCGGCTCCGGGGGGCAAAAGCCTGCTGGCGTGGCGCATACTGGCACCAACTCAGCTTTGGTGTAACGAGGTAATCCGTAAGCGAGCAAAAGTTCTTATTGCCAACCTGAAGCGCTGTAACGTGACGGATGCCCTGGTGTTTAATCTAGATCCGCAAGTCTGGGCCGACCAGATGCCTCATACCGCCTCAGTAGTGATTGTAGATGCCCCCTGTAGTGGTCAATCGTTGCTGGCGAAGGGCGACAAGGCGCTGGGATGCTTTCATCCGGTGAACATCAACCGAGACGCCAGCCGCCAACGGCGAATTTTGGGCAACGCGGCCCAGACCGTAGCAGCCGGAGGCTACCTGGCTTACATGACCTGCACCTTTTCGGCGGAAGAAAACGAGCAGGTGGGAGCCTGGTTTCTCAAAACCTTCCCCCAATTTGAGCCTGTAGACATTCCCTTACTACAAGACTATGCCTCTCCGCTGGCGGACTTCCCTTGCTACCGGCTGTGGCCTCAGTCTGGAGTGGGAGCAGGGGGTTTTACCAGCCTGTTTCAGAACCAGGGTGATACGCCCAAAGGAACCGTATCCGAGGCGTTTATGGCAGCCTATGGATGGAAGATTTTTGAAGAGAGATAAAGAGAAAAGGGAAGAGAAAAAAGAGATTTGTTAAGATATATGTACACGCTCTCTTATGCGAAGTCACAGCTATTGACCAAATGCTGGAGTTTGCTAAATATTCTCTTTTTATTGCCTCTATCTTCCTTTTTCCGTCCCTTGTTCTATGACTTCCCCAACTCGCTCAGAATCTTTGACACCTACTCCCTCTATCACTTCTGACAACTGGCAAATTAACTTGCTCTATGACGGCGACTGCCCTCTGTGCGTGCGAGAGGTAAATTTTTTGCGGCAGAAAGATCATGGACGTGGCCTAGTGAAGTTTACAGATATTGCTGATGACCGCTACTCGGCTGAGCAGAATGGTGGGGTTGACTACGCTACGGCAATGGGACGCATCCATGCGGTGCTAGCCGATGGCACTGTCATTAAGAATGTCGAGGTGTTTCGACAGGTCTATCGGGTATTGGGAATCGGGTGGATTTATGCCCCTACGGGCTGGCCCATTGTTGGCCCAGTGGTAGATTGGCTTTATGGTGTGTGGGCAAACTGGCGATTGGCCTTAACCGGGCGACCTAGCCTAAAAACCATCCTGGCTGAGCGAGCGGTGCGTTTGGGTGAGGATTGTGGAAACCGCTGCCAGGTTTAGCCATTTTCTACCGTTTACGGATAGTAAATCGCTAGCGGGGACTTTATCCGGAGTAGATGGTTAACAGGCTGATGGCTCCAACCTATTCAGGTCGATGCCCAATTCATCGAGGAGCCAGTTAGTGACTTGCTGGCGTTCACCCACAGTCAGGTAGAACCGACCTGTATACCGGAGCCGGTCGTTAATGTCTTCAACATCGGCTAGTGTAAACAAACCTGCTATGGTACCAATGGTACACAGCACATCGTCTCGTCCCTGCTGGTCTAAGCCGCCGTAGCGGTAGCGGGCAATGTGCTGGCCGAGCTTGTCAAAGTCGTAGTTCTCTTGGGCCAAGCGCTGCTTTTTCTCGTCGGGGATGGACTCCCCAGCGGCTATTTTGGCGTAGTCGGTGTCCAGCATATTGAGGTGGACAATTTTAGGCTGCTGATGGAAACTCAAATCGCCTCCTCTGCATTAGTACTTTGTTGGGATGGCTACAGGCTCAGCATCAAACTGGCTCGCCAAGTCTTAGAAAGCCTTCAGCATAGGCTAACTTTCTTAAGGAATGGGATTTTGTTGGATATTTTTCAGGAATGGCGCTGGCTTGTTGCATCCTGTAATACAGTTTTCCTTCTTTCAGAGGAAAGTTAGCCTAGCGAGCCTCAAGCACTCTGGCTTGATAATCGGCTTCGGATAAGAGATCACCGCTATGTTCAACCCGATCAAGAAACACTTTGCCCTCTAGATGGTCATACTCGTGCTGAAAAATGCGGGCAATAAACCCCTGCCAAACCTGTCGTTGTGGCTGCCCCCAGCGGTCTAGGTAGGCCACTTCTACTGTACAGGAACGCCTCACCTGGCCCCTCGTTCCAGGCACGCTCAGGCAGCCTTCCCAGCCTTTCTCCATTTCGTCACTGGCGGCAATCAGGCCGGGATTTAGCATGACCGTTGGTTCCATCAGAGGGGCATTGGGATAGCGAGGGTTGGGGCGCGACGCGACCACTATCAGTCGCTGAGCGCGACCGAGCTGGGGTGCAGCAAGGCCCACCCCGTTGGCCGCGGTCATAACCTTTAGCATTTGGTCTATAAAGGGCTGCAAGCCAGGGTCGCTGGGATCCTCAATGGCCTGAGATGGCTGCCGTAGCAAAGGATGGCCCAGGGTAATCAAAGGTGTAGATGGATCCATATCGACATACTCTAAAGCTGACAACGCTATAACATTCCTTAAGAATCTGTAGCATTCCTTAAGAATGCCAAAACTTTTGACTAAGATCATGGACTTCGAATCGTTAAATCTCGTTGACTTGTATACAACGATTATCGTTATGTTTAGGTTGTCTCCAGGTAGAGCAGGCACGCTCTCCATGCTAAACCAAAGGCTCAAGGGCAGTTAGCCTACAGAACACTATATATAGATGTCTAAACACTTTCTATGCTCATATCTAGTACTCTAGAGATCCGGAATTTGCTAGTTCTGGCAAACCGAATTTCCATTGATAGTGCGGATCCAGACGCTGACTGAATCCATCTATAGCTCTATTCCCCCTTAGGCTCATTGCACCGTTACGAGGTACCCCGTGGATCAGGCCCTAAATCGGCTCTGGGAGCAAGTGCTAGGCCAGCTTCAGATGCAGCTTAGCCCTCCTACCTTTGAAACCTGGATCAAGCCTGCTCAGGCCCAAACCCTGAGCGATAGTGCTCTGGTAATTTCTACCCCTAACCCCTTTGCCCGTAACTGGGTTCAGAAACACTATCTGAGTACCATTGCCCAGGTCGTACACGACATTTTGGGTAAGCCCGTAGATGTGCAGGTCACTGTTGTGCCAGAGGGAGAGAATGGGGCACCGGTGCCGCTGTCTGTTGCTAATGGTCAATGGCCCAGCCCTTCAGCCCTGCCACGCCCGGCTGAGCCAGAGCCTCCCAGCCCTGGCCAGGCCGCCTATAACGACCTCAACCCTAAAGCTGTATTTGCCCGGTTTGTCGTCGGCTCTAACAACCGCATGGCTCACGCTGCCGCGCTAGCTGTGGCCGAAGCACCAGGGCGAGAATTTAACCCCCTGTTTTTGTGCGGCGGTGTTGGGTTGGGCAAAACCCACCTGATGCAGGCCATAGGGCACTACCGCCAGGAGATTGCGCCCCACGCCCGCGTGGCCTATGTCTCTACGGAGCAGTTCACGAATGACCTGATTACGGCCATCCGTAAAGACAGCATGCAGCATTTCCGCTCTCACTATCGAGATGTGGATATTCTGCTGGTGGATGACATCCAATTTATTGAAGGCAAGGAATACACCCAGGAGGAGTTTTTCCACACCTTTAACACCCTCCACGAAGCCGGGAAGCAAATTGTGCTGGCAGCAGACCGTCCGCCTCACCAGATTGTGCGACTGCAAGAGCGACTAATTTCCCGATTCTCGATGGGGCTAATTGCTGATATCCAGCCGCCCGACTTTGAGACACGTATTGCTATTTTGCAGAAAAAGGCCGAATACGAGCAGGTGCAGTTGCCTCGCGAGGCCATTGAGTACATTGCTTCTAGCTATACCTCCAACATTCGCGAACTGGAAGGAGCCTTGATTCGGGCGATCGCCTATACCTCCATCTCTGGACTACCCATGACCTTAGAACACCTCACAGCTGTACTCAATCCCCCTGCCGAAAAAATGGAAGCCTCTCCCAGTGCGGTGATGGTGGCGGTGGCTGAGCATTACCAGGTATCTGTAGAAAACTTAAAGGGTACTTCTCGGCGGCGCGAAATCAGCCAGGCTCGCCAGATGGGTATGTATCTCATGCGCCAGCACACCAACCTGAGCCTGCCCAAAATTGGCGATGAGTTTGGCGGCAAAGACCACACTACGGTGCTTTACAGTTGCACCAAGGTAGAAAAGCAGCTTAAGCGTGATTTGGATCTAGCCCAGACCGTGAGACAGTTGAGCGATCGCATCAACTTGGCGGGGCGTAGCTAGGGACTTAGCAGCACCCACCACCAACGTAATGCCAGGTAGAAGGCGTAATCGTAATATCTGTATGATGACTGAGTGCTTTGGCGGTTTTGTCGCACACAGCCGCAGGTAAGCCTTTTTTCAGGTAATGGCCAGCTTGGTCATCAAAATCCGCTGCTGGGCCGATGTAGATAGCCGTTTTGCCAGTGAACACACAGGCCCCATCGTCGGGGATAGGCACTTTGAAAGACACAGTATCCAGGCTTTCTAGCAGCAGAGGCTGATTTAGCCCATATTGAGCAGAATCTAGCAGTCGATAGGGACGGCGGGCGCGCACTTCGACCTGGCCAAAGCCAGCGCTTACCAGGTGCTGTATATAGTCTTCATAGGGTAGTGCCCCAGACAAGCAAAGGGCACGCAGGCGATCATCTTGCTGCAAGTGAGTGGGAATCGGACGGGTGGCGATGGGGTCGCTCATGATCAATCGTCCACCGGGTTTGAGTACACGGTACGCCTCGCTGAGCGCCCGCTGCAAGTCCTCTGGCTCAAAAATGTTGAACAGACAGTTTTGAGCAACTACATCTACGGAGTCAACCGGTAGCGGTAGGGAGAAAGCATCTCCGGCCAGCAGTTGCACAAAGCTGGGGTTAAACCAGGAGTTCACCTCTGCCGCCGCAGATAGATTTTGGGCCGCAGCCTGGCGCATCTCCTCCACCGGGTCAATGGCGATAACGGCTCCCGGTCGGCGCGAGAAATAGCTGAACTGGAGCGCCTCCAGGCCACCACCAACGCCAACGTAGGCCACAGTGGGTTCTCCAACCAGTTCTGCCGGGTGTACGGTAGTGCCACAGCCGTAGTTCATTGTCTGCATACGGCAGGGAATAGTGAGTCCTGGCATCACCAGCGGGCTGCTCTGGACGCAGCAGAGGCCAACTTCGGGAGTAGTGGCGACTTCGGCGTAAAACTGGGCAGTAGAGTCTAGGTAGCTCATGGAGTGATGATAAGTGGCTAAAGAGGTTGAATAAGGGAGCGTGTACACGAGGGATATTAGAGGCCAACCTATCCAGATGACAGACGGAGCCTACCCCATGAACTACAGACAGTTTAATTCTACCAATTGAGAAAAAGCTGAGAATTCCCTGACAGAGGTAGCTAGTTTGGCTAAGCAGCTAGAATCGGGGGCTTGATCTGCCAGGTGTAGTCTTCGGCCAGTTCTAGAACAGTTTGGTGATACTCGTTGAGCGATTCGCGGTGGCCAACACTGATGAAGGTAGTGCCTAGCTGACGCAGATGGTCGTAAAGCTGGGCTTCGTTGGCCAAATCCAAAGCGCTAGTGGCTTCGTCGAGAATGACAAAGTCGGGCTGGTTCAGCAAAATACGGGCAAAGGTGAGTCGCTGTTGCTCACCCAGAGAGAGAACATCGCTCCAGTCTTCTAAGGCGTCAAACCCACCGAAGCGCTCGTCTAAATCGGCCAGGTTAACTTTTTCCAGTGCCGCTTTGAGAGTGATGTCGTCGATGTCCTGGTTGATGTGGGGGTAGAGCAACTGCTCTTGCAGACTGCCCATCACCATGTAGGGCTTTTGGGGCAAAAACAAAATCCGATCCAGATCGGGCCGTTGAATGGTGCCGCTGCCAGAGTTCCAGAGTCCGGCGATCGCCCTTAGCAACGAACTCTTACCGCAACCACTTGGCCCCACAATTAACAGTCCCGTCTGCTCAGGCACGGCAATGGAGAGATCTTCAACCAGGGTGCGCTGGTAGTTGGGGGTTTGCAGGGTAACATCTTGCAATGCCAGGTAATTGGTCGTTTCCAGATGAATGATAGGCCGCTCGACCGCTTCTTCCTCCTTGGCTTCCCCAGTTTTTCCCGTCTCCTCCACGTCCTCAACGTGGTTAAGCGCCTCAGCAAAGCTGTAGAGTCGGTCTATCCCGGCCCCAAAGGACGTTAACTCCTGAAACCGCGCCACAATCACGTTCAGGGAAAAAAATACCCGCACAAAAGCTCCCTGGGCTTCAGACACTTTGCCAACTTCCAAATCTCCCCCAAACACTGCCGGAGCAACCACAATAGCCGGCAGCACAAAGGGGATGAACTCGTAGGCATTAGTCAGGGCATTGAGATTAAGTTCCCACACAATGAGCCGCTTGAAGTTCTCGAAGGCAGCCATAAAGCGATGATTGACTTGGCTAGCTTCCTGGGTTTCACCCCGGTAGAAGGCGATTGCTTCGGCGTGTTCTCGAATCCGCACCAGGCTGAAGCGAAAGTTGGCCTCTCGTTTAAGCTGCTCAAAATTCAGCCTTACCAAGGGTTGGCCAAAAATCAGCACAGTTACCAGCGTACCGACCAGGGCATACAGCACCAAAAAACCAACCAGAGCTTTTGAGATGCCCCACAGTACGCCGCTAAAGGCAATCACCTGCAGCACAGAACTCACTACCACCAGCAACAGCGCTAGAGATTGCTGGGTAAAGTTCTTCACATCCTCAGCAATGCGTTGGTCGGGGTTGTCGATGTCGGGCTGAAACTGCTGGATATTGTAGAAAGCGCGATCGCGAAAGTAATCTCCCACGAACCGTCCGGTTAACCAGCGCCGCCACTCTAGCCCCAGACGCTTTTGCAGATAGTCGTACCCGGCCAGCAGGGGTGCATAGGCCACGAGAACGACAATGAACACCAGCACCGTTTCCCAAAACCTAGCTTCGTCCTTGGCAGACAGAGCCGAAATCAGCACACCTCGCCTGTTATTAAGTACAACACTGAGGCCGGTATAACCCAGCAGAAATACCCCAATCAGCAAGAGCAGGCCCAGGGCTTTCCATTTTTCGTCGCCTACCCAGTAGGATTTGGCGATTGCCCAAAATCGTCTGAATCCCGTGAAGTTAAATCGTTTCATGAACGTGTAGACTCTCCGACTGCGCAATGGTGCTGGAGAGATCTTACAAAACCTAATGCTTTTCCGCTGGAAAACAGGAGGTTAGCGAGCCAACTCTGGGCGTCAGGAGGGCGATCTAGGCAACATAGGTATCTAATATCAAAATGCTATTGTTAGCGTGCAAAATCTATCCATTGAGGAAACGAGTATGACTCACCGACGGCCTACAGGTGTCACTATTCTGGCTATCCTTCAGTTTATTGGTGGGGCCTTGAGCCTTTTGGGCGGTTTAGCCCTGATGGCTTTCGGAGGAAGTGCTGTGAATACTGGGGCAGGGGAGGTAGCTGCTATACCGGCCATGCTGGGTATCGTCCTCATCCTAAGCGGCATTATTGGTTTAGTTGCTGGCTATGGCCTATTTACCCTTAAAGGCTGGGGGTGGCTTTTGGCGATTATATTCTCAGTCTTAAATATCATCAGCGGCCTGCTGAATTTATTTCAAGGAGCTAATATCCCCTCCACGATTATTAATCTTGTTATTTCAGGGCTGATTCTGTACTACCTTTATACACCCGTCGTGAGACGAGCTTTTGGGAAACTCTAAAGAGGACATCAAGTTGGATTTAACCTACTCTTGAGCGTTTTCTAGAGGAGTTAGCTAACGTTCTTGTAAGGCATTCTCGTAGAGCAATTGGATACTACAGGTAAACCCAATGCTCATCGGTTTCAGGCTAAGGTTTCGCTCAGCTAGATAATTTGAATAGGCCAATCATAACCGAAACTTTTCCATGCATTACAGCATAGAGTAAGCATTGGCTGGTCGCGCTGCGATGGTAACTTCTCGGTTAGAACTTCTCCTGCAAACCATTCCTCAAAATCGTTGGCATCGGGCTACTTGGGCCGACTACGTGGCTCTGCGCGACGACCCCAGCCCAGAGCGAATCAGACTAGCGTTTAACGAAGGATGGCTTTGGGTCACGATGGGTGCAGAAGGAATCAGCCACGCAACAGTCAGCGATTTGTTTATCATGATTTTCGGATTTTGGGCTATCCAGCACCCAGAGCAGATGTTTAGCTCTTTGGGGCGGTGCCTGTTAGAGCGGGCTGAAGTGCGGGCTAGCGCCCCTGACCTGGTACTTTACATTGGGTCGGACTATCCCCAGTGGCAACCTGGCGAACCGAGCCGTATAGACTTGACCCGCCACCGTGTGCCCAATTTGGTTGGGGAAATTGCCGATACTACCCTGACCAGCGACCTGGATGAGAAGAAGCACCTGTACGTGGCGTTGGGCATTCCTGAGTATTGGGTGGTAGATGTGCGAGGGCAGCGGGTATTTGCCTTTTTGCGGCAAGAAAATGGTGAATACCAGCCCTGCGAAACCTCTCAAGCCCTGCCAGGGCTGCCCATTACCCTACTGGACGAAACACTGCGACGGCTAGCTGAGGGCGCCAACACAAGCGCCGCGATTTGGCTGAGGGAACAGATTATGCAGCTAAGCGCCGATTGAGTCATCCACCAGCACCAGCCAGGCTAGCCCTGAGAGAACGAGTCAGCCCAATCCTTAGCCCAGTGCAGGTGCCGATGTACTTCCTCCAGGGTTTTGGCCTCGCTGTAGAGGCGTAGCACAGGCTCGGTGCCGCTAAAGCGAATCAGCAGCCAGCTCTCATCGGCCAGGGTGAACTTATAACCGTCAATAGCAAGGCAGTCTTTCACCGCTTTACCGGCAATCTCTGTGGGCGGCTGGGTGGCCAGCTGATCCAATAGTTTGGCCCGTACCTCCATGCTGGCCAGGGGCAGGTCGATGCGGTCGTATTCCGAGACGTAGCCGGTTTTATCTTGCAAAAGGCGGTAGTAATCGCTCAAGTCCAGTCCGGAGGTCACTACTGCCTCTAGGACGTAGAGGGCCGACATCAGCGCGTCCCGTTCGGGGATGTGGTGGCCATAGCCAATGCCGCCAGACTCTTCGCCACCCAACAGCACAGCCGACTCTTGCATGCGGTCGGCAATATATTTGTAGCCCACCGGAGTTTGGTAAAGCGCTAACCCATGCAGCTCGGCCACAGCGGGGATTAAGTTAGAGCCACTGATGGTTTTAACAATTTCACCACTGTAGCCACGGCGAGTTTTCAGATGGTCGATGAGAACTGGAATCAAAATTTGGGAACTGAGGAACTGGCCGTGGCCATCAACGGCAGCGATGCGATCGCTATCTCCATCAAACACCAGCCCCACCTTCACGCCCCCGTTAGCAGGTTGATAGTCCTTCACCGTTTCCAGCAGTTCACCCAGGTACTTGGGCAGCGGTTCTGGAGGATTGCCGCCAAATAGTGGATCGGCATGGCGGTGCAGTTCATGGGTGCTTTCTTCGCCCAGCAGCCGGGGCAGCCCACCTGAAGCTGCACCGTGCATAACATCAGCAAAAACCGTCAGCTTACCGCTAGAAATGGCAGCTTGAATGGCCGCCACATCCACCTCAGCCTGGAGCGCGGCGCAGTATTCAGGCCAGGGGTCAAAGGTAGTGAGCTGACCCTTTGGCCCAATCGGGGTCGGGGGATGGGGCAACAGCGCCTCAACCTGCTGAGTCACCTCCGGGGAAACTGAGCCGCCAAAGGCCCCCTTAATCTTCAGCCCAGAGTAGGCCGGGGGGTTATGGCTGGCCGTAATCACAATGGCCCCCAGCAATCCCCGATGTTTGGCCGCAAAGCTAAAGGCGGGAGTGGGGGCATAGTCCTGAGAAAGCTGCACGTCAAAGCCCTGCTCTGTAATAGCCTCAGCGGCGGTGCGGGCAAACTCAGCCGAGAGAAAGCGGCGGTCATACCCAACGGCTACCGTGCGGCTACCTGTATTTTCCCCAAAGCAGCGATGTAGTACATGAGCCGACACAGCCGCCACCTGAGCCACTCGCTCAAAGGTAAAGTCGGCTGCAATAATGCCGCGCCAGCCATCGGTGCCAAACTTAATGGGTTTTGGGGTAGCCGGAATCGGGCCAGTAATTGCTGCCATAACCAATTTCCAAACGACAGAGCAGGGGGAAAGCGAACCGTTTTGTCTGTAAGTTTACCCAGCGAATTGACAGTCTGCACGGTTCAAGGGCGTTCTGAATAGACAATTCATCCAGCCCTGAAGGTTAGTGAAAGTTTTTCCAAAGAATAGGTTCCAGTGTCCTGACTGCGCTGCCGTGGCCTGAAGCACTAACGTTCAGTCGTTGGATATACCTAGCTAGCTCCCTCAGCTTAGTCAAGTCCCTGGAGGATATGCTGGCTGGATAACAGGGCATTCAGCCCTACCAAGCCCTGAAACCGACCCTGCTGAGCCGTCATCCCCAGGGCAATCGCCGAGGCTTGGGGAGAGTTGCGGACAAATCGGGGCGAAGTATTGATGTAGACTACGGTGCTGTTAATCAAGCGGGTGAACTGATGCGCTTCTTGATAACTCTCGGTGACTAGACTATTAGCGTGACCGCTGCTATGACGGTTGATCCAATTAGCCGCGGCATCTACGTTTTCAATCCGGCCCAGAGCGACGGTTTTTGCCAAAAATGGCTGGCCCCAATCTTCAGGTTGAGCAGGTTTGAGGTCGGGCATCTCAGCCATCATCGCCTCGTCTCCCAGTACCTCAAACCCTTGATCCCACAGCGTACTGCACAGTTGGGTGATGGTAGAACTGCTACAGCCAGGATGAATCAACACTTTTTCAATCGCGTTGACGGCATCGGGTTCACCTCGATGGCTATCGAGCACCATATGAGTGGCCGTTTCTAAGCTTCCGGAGGCTGACCAATAGAGGTAGCAGTTACCCATCACGGTAGGGAGTACGGGTACAGCAGCTTGCCGTATCACCTGGTTGACCAGACTGGGCCGTCCGTAGGGAATGACCAGATCAATCTCCTGATTCTGTAGTAGCCAGGAGCGGGTTGCATCGCCCTGATCCTCAGACAGAGAAAAAATACAGGCTGCCGGTAAATCGACGTGGTCGAGGGTGCGGTGGAGCACTTGCAGGATGATTTGGTTGGTTTGACTGGCCTCGTTGCCACCTTTGAGAATCAGCCCATTGCCAGTGCGAATACACAATCCGGCCATAATCGTTGCCAGTTCAGGAAATGCTTCATAGACAAACGCCACTACTCCCAAGGGCACAACCTGGCTGTAGCCAGTGACGGTTTTCGTTAGCCGACTAATAGGCGGCGGACTTAGCCAGCGGGGATCGCCCAGGGTGGCCAAACGACGCAGAATTTTGCTGGCAATGTGTAGACGTTCAGGGTTGAGCTTAAGCCAGTCTAAAACTAGCTCAGGTACGGCCATATCTAAACTGGCCTCTAAATCGAGGGTATTGGCTTCTAAAATCTCGTCTTGGGCATCGTCTAGGGAACTGGCTAGCCTGTCTAGTAGTTGGCTGTGAAGCTCGGCCCCAGCCAATCTGAGTTGGTAACTAGCCTGGGCAACTTCGCTAACGGCAGCACTCAGGTCTGCCTGGGATGCAAGTGTAACCATAGGCTAACGCCGAGAAGCGACCCAAAACATAGCCACCAGCAGAGAAGACACCGCCAGAGTAGTCAGCAAACGGGTGACGGTTTGGGTGCCCTGAGGCGACTGGAGTGTGGCTAGCAATAGGAAAAGCACCATCAGCCCAAAGGATGCCATCACCAGCAATGGCATGTAGCTAATGCTAAGGGACGAGCGGTCTAGCCGCCACTGTTGGCCTGTCCAGCGCCAGGAGCGCTTGTAGGGATAATGGGTAGATAACTGCTCAATCACGTAGCCATCTTCCTGCACCACAAAAATTTGCTGGCAGCGATCGCAGCCAAATGCTTCGGTCAGGGTAATCGGCTTAATCCGACCGTTGCGGCGGCAGGGGCAAGGGTAGTCCGCGTTTTGATCAATCTTCTGGCTCTTGTAGGTACGCACAGTAACGCAGAGGAGTAGGAGCAAAGCAAGCAATAATTTTCACACTCATTCTGACACAATAACCAAACCATCTTGGTAAGACAAGCGGGGATCATGCCAGGGCCAGAGCTGGGTCTGAGAGGATGACACGTAAGCCCTTAGGCCAACCGTGGGGATCGCTCGAATACAGACAGATGGTTAGTCTGCAATTGCTGACTCAGCCTTTAAAAATGTATTGATTGAGCCTTGAAAATCCTCTAAAACCCATGATATGACAAGGGCGTTGATGGCGAACTTAAGCCTTGCAGCAGGGCAGTATGCATTCTGCTCTGTTTGAATGCTGAATGCTGCCTTAGCCAATCCATCAGATTTATACATAGGGATTACGTTATGGTCACTGAGCGGCTGGATTTAGCGGTGAAAAACTTTCAGCACATGAACCAGATGGTAGAGCGCTATACCCGTCTTTGCCGCGCCTATGTGCAGCTATCCGAGCGATTTCATCAGCTTGATGTTGAGCACATGACCCTCAAAGGTCAAATGGTGCCACTGCTAAAAGCGCTGAAAGCCCAGCAGTCCCGTGTGCAACAGCTACAGGCCGACAACGAGGCACTTCAAACGGCTCTGGAGCAGCAATCGGCTCAGCATCGCCAGGAACTCCATACACTAACTACTGCCTACGAAGACCGGCTCCAAACCTTGGCTCACCACGTAGACGAGCTGAAACCTCTGGAAAATCTGCTTTCCTCGCAAGCTTATCAGGAGCTAGAAGTTGCTGAAGAACAAATGGAACTGGTAGAAGCGACGCTGCAAGAAATGGATGAAGATAGCTCTCCTGACCTGACTGAAGATGAGAAGGTTCTGCTATCGGCTTATCGAGCCGATCCGGATGGGTTCTTGGTAGCTCCTGCCAGCCCGACTCCTGCGCCAGTGGCTGCAGGCGAGAACGCCGAAGAACCTGTGCCGAGTATGTGGCACTATTACTACGATGAACGTCCCCTGGAGGACGCATAGAGGGCCAGACGGCCAACCAGCCAATGGATTACCCCACCCTGGTAGGGCGCACAGAGGGTTTGAATTTGGGCCTGTGTATAGCGCTGGCGGCGTAGGCTGAGGATATTGCCGTAGACTGCGTTGGGGTAAAATGGCACTTCTTCTGCCAGGTTGAGCTTTTGCAAATCAAAGACTTTAGGCTGCGAACCCGGCGCGTAGTCGATCATAATACTGAAGTCATAGCCCCGCTGTTGAAGTGTCTTTAAGCAGTTGAGGGTGCCCTCCAGAAACTCAGGCGACCAACCGCTTTGGCCCTGGGCATAGCGGCTGCCACCGCCATATTCAAACATCACAAGTTCGGGTAGTAGAGCATCCGATAGCTCGCTAAACTGCTTGATAACTATGGGTTCCCACCCTTCAATATCCAGCTTAAAGCCGGTGATTTGAGAAGCAGACACCTGCTCCAGCAAGCTGGCTAGATCCAGGGTAGGCACCTCTTGGGTTCGGCCCGAGGCTCCAAACCAATCCGCCGAGAGAGAACTGAAGTTGGTATTGGCAACACGGGCAAATTGGCCCAGGTGAAGGGTTTGAGTGCCCACTTGGTCGGATAGGCAGAGTTCTAGCAGCCGAATACCGTAGCGCTGGCAAATAGCTTTTAGCTGGGCGTTGGCAGACGGTTCCACCGCTACCGTGGCGAAGCCAAGCTGAGCAAAAAGCTCGCAGTAAAAGGCAAACGTACCCACGCCCACATCGAAACAAAAGCCCTGGCGGTGAGGATCTAGATCAGGCAGGATGTGCCTAAGCAGGGCTTGGCAGCAGGCTTCAACACGCATAAGGCTCTGGCCTAAAAGGTCATGGGCGCAATGGGTTCAATAGTAGGGTCGTACCCGCCCACCTGACTGGTTCGCAGTACCCAGGCTGAGGCCCCGTATTTAAGGAACTTTTGAGCTACTACATCATTGGCCTTGCGGGGCAATACCGTGCGCCAGCTTCCCAGACCCATGATTAGGTTGCGGATGGGCTCATCTTCGATGGAGCTACCCAAATTGAACTCGTTCTTTTCCCAGTCGTGGCGCACGTTGCCCAGAGGTTGCAGGGTCTGCTTCATGTCTTTACCAAAGGCCAGAATTTGCTGGAATGCTTCGACCTGGTCGGGGTAGTGTTGAGCCCACGCTTCTAGATCAGCATCACGGCCAGATAAGTTTCTAGACAGGCTTTGCAAGCTGGCAAACAGAGCTTGGTTAGAATCCTGAGAGCAGTTGTTAGACGGCCCCACAAAGGTGCCACCGGTGCCGTCGCCAATGCGGTAGCGGGCTGTCATCGCTTGTAGTTGAGCTTCCATGCCGCGCAGAGGCGAGTAACGCCTTCCCTCAAACTCATAAAAGCGGCTAAAAGCCTCCAGTTTGATCAAGATATCGCAGGTAGGCCGGGTGCCCAGCCAACCCCGCTGGCGATCGCCCTGGTAGCGCGTCCAGTGGAGGGTACCAGCAATGAGTCCATCGACGTTTTGGCAGTAGACCTGGTAGTAGCGGATATCAAAGCGTAGCTCATCCGCCAGCGGGTCATGCACCACCTCTGCTCGACCGTAGGCAAAGTGGCCAAAGAAGATCGGGCTGAAGGCGGCAGGTTCTTTCCTTTCCCCACCAATGCCGCCGTAGTTGTGGAGCAGCAGCAGGCGATCGCCCACTCGCCAGTCGGCAATGGCTGTAGTAATAGCTTCGGGTTGGTTGTTGTCCAGGGTGGTGCAGAGTACAGAACTGACTTTCCCCTTTTGGGCCACTACGTCAGCCCAGGCTTCTTGCCGAATGTAGCGGTAGGCAGTCTTACGGCCACCAAAAACTACCCGATCTGGCTGGAGACGAAACAAGGCTCGTGGGCCGAGAGCCTGCACCACGAAGGTGCCAGCGCTATTTTGCGCGCCATAGATATACCAGCCCAACTCGTTGTTAGGCGATCGTTCCAGCCCATCCGTCACCGATGGATAGCTCCCATAGGCATCCATCAGGCTAACCGGCGGCAGACTGACCAACTCCTCTGGCCCATCAAAGGTGCGGCTAGCCCGATTGAAGTGGCGCACTCGAAACTGGTCAGTCCCGGTAATGGGCTCCACAAACTGCACCAAACCGTAGTAGCGCCCGGTCACTTCCATTGGCTGGGTAGTGATGCGCAGAGTAGTGCCATCCGGCCCGCTGGTTACTTCCGGATTCTCTACGGCCACAATCATATCGTCATCGGGCAACGACCCGGCTAAAGCCTCCAGCGGATCGACCTGGAGCCAGTGGTTAAGCCGCAGTGGATGAATGACCCCATTGACGCGGCTGCTGTACTCAGCGTCGGCACTGAAGTGGACATCCTGGGTAACGGCCTGAACGAACTTTTGGGTAGTGGGATGGTCGGCCCAGCCTAGTTTGACCACCTGGCCAATCAACCCCTGGTGCGGGTTGGGAGCCTGGTGGATTTCGTAATAAACGCCCTTAAATCGCTCGGCTTTGGGCGGCAAAATTAACCGACCAATCCAATCAGTCAGGGGCACATAGAGGCTGGAGTTGGGGCGCAGATGTAGAGGATAGGTCTGGTGCTGCACCAAAGGATTAGCCTGGAAGATATCGTAGTTGCTGGGCTTGTGCTTGCTATCGAGGGTATCTGTGTCAAGGATGTCGCCCCGCAGGATAGCGTTAATAGTGTCAATCGTCTGTTGGAGGGAACTGCGGCCATCAGCCAGAATCAGTTTAGGATCCAGAATGCCTCCCGGTACCTGGTGTCCTACCGGCCCCATAGGAATAAAGGTAATCTTGCCGCGCCGCTTAGCCCGGTTCCAGTATGAAAGGGGAAATAGCTTCCATCGGCCCGGAAACATCTTGGGGCCAATGCGTTCCACCACATCCTTTTCACCAGCCAGATGGTAGAGATGTTCTAGCTTAAGGATGTTGATGTTGGCGCTGATTACCCCACCCAGAGAAATCACGTCGATGGGAGCACCAATGGCACGCTTCAGGTAGGGGGCGTTGGCGCAAGACATCTGGGCCCCGCCACTATAGCCAATCAAGGTAATTGGCGTACCGCTACCTAATTGATAGCCGTTTTTAACCAGACCGTTATACACCACCTGGGCAATGCCCTGGTTATACAGGGGGCCGTAGCGCTTGTCAGCAGAGACTCCCACAATCAGCACGTTGCGGATATTCACCAGCAGACCTAGAACACTCATGGGGTTGGCGAACCGCAGTTTATCGGCATAGCGCCAGAGAAAGGCCAGAGGGCGATCCTGATCCAGTGGGGAGTTCATTACCGAATAGGGCATAATGCCCCGCACCAGGGCCACATCCTCGGGCAACGTAGGAGCCAGGGTATCTAGAAATTCTTCAATGTCAGGCAGGTATTCAAAGTTGGACTTGCCGATGCCATCCAGATACACCACATAGCGGCTAAATTTCTGATTCTCAGGTGCAGGTTGGGCCAGTTCTCCGGCGTTTACTGTGGTGTTCACATCGTCGTCGTACCAGCCAGCCCACCAACCGAGGGTTTCGAGAGGAGCCAACAACCCGGCCACTACCAGCGCTACCACGCCAATCCACAGCAAATTCAGCACAAACTGAACTGGGCTAGGCAGAGTGGCTAACCAGCCAAACCACCACTGCCGCAGGGGTTGCAGCAAAATTAACACGACCACCGTCGCCAGTGCCATGGCCAGCAAGCCCAGCAGCGTTTTGATTGTGCCATCTAGACTGCGTTGATGACTTTTGTTAGCGTCAGCTACAGGAATGGTCGCAGAGGCCGCTACAGACACAGCACTGGCCGAGGCCATAGGTGGCGGTTCGCCTGTCATGGCGGTGACTATGTCGCTAGAGCGCAACATTCCCAACTGTTGAGTCAGCTGCTCTTGCCAGCGGGTAGAGGCTTCAGCCAGATTGCTTTTCATAGAAGCCTTGATTTCGCGGCGGCTAGTCATTAAATCTACCCCGGCGGCCCGGTTAGCAATGCGCTTGCCCAAATTGGCAATAGGCCGACCAACGGTATTTTGCAGCACTTGCAGGAGTATCCAGCCAAACGCCACGTAGCCAAAGGCGTTCCCAATGCCGACGCTGGTAATCGACGCAAAGCCCACCACCATAGCCAGCAGGTTCCACAGCGAGAGCCAGTTGAGAATCGGCAAGCCCAGATAGGGTAGCGCCCCCAAAAAGCTAAACAGCAGTGGTGCGTAGGCCAGCCCTAGCACTGTCACCAGATCCTCAAAAGATACCTTCACAGACCAGGGAGCAAGTGTAATTAGCCAGGTGCTTAATACCAGAGCCAAAAAGCCAAAGGTAAAAAGAACGGCGTTAATGAGCAGGCTAATAACGAATCGAGCCGGCTTGACCTGGTTGACAAAGAGAATAATGCTTTGGCCAATGCCCTGGGCAAGACCCGCCAGTAGCACGACTAGCAGGGCACCTCGCAGCCCCTGAGGCACCGTGGTGGCAATCCGAAAAGCCTCGTCATTGAGGGCAAAAACATAGCCCAGCACTTCCCAAAAGCGATCTAACATTAGCCTTAACCCTTAATGCCGTGATGTGATTTTACTCCACACCCCTGCCCAGAAACTTGGCCGTTAAATCAATTCAAGGTTTGCAGCAGAAAAAGCCTTTGTTATCGGTAAAATGCACCGCGGCTTCGCATTAGCCACTAAATCTACGAGTTCAGATTTGGTCAGTAATAGTCGTATTCATTGACTGGATTGAGGGGGTCGGGGGCAAAGGCCAGCCAGAGAGGAAACTGGAGCAGCGCCAGGCTAATCACCGATTCGGCTTCATCCACCAGAATCAGTGGCAAGCCACCCTCAGCGGTGATGCGCTCAGCTCGCTGGGCCAGCGGTTCTGGAGCATCAAACAGCATGACCCCCTGGCCAGTGCCAAAGTCGGCCCGCGAAATACCCAGGCAATCTTGCAGGCCGCGCCGCCATTCGCCCAAGCGTTCGGGGCTGTTGGAAAGCACTAGCGTCCGCAGACGGGAGCCATAGAGGGTGTAGAGAATTGAGATGGCCGCAGAAGCAACCAGCACATTTTGCAGGCGGCTGCCCATGCTTTTTACCGCGCCTCGACCCCCTTGGGCAAAAAACCAGTTTGACACTCGCTCAGCGTGGATGGGCTCGAAAGTACGCCGTAATTGCCAGACTGGGCCATAGTAGTCGGGACGCATACGATACTGGTCGAGCAAGCTACGGACGCGGTCGGTCTGATCCCGGAAGGTGCTGGCAACAAACCCCACCGGGGGCGCAGTGGCCTCTGGCTGGGGCCGAGGGCGACGATTGCCAGATTGAATCACTTCCGGTTCGGGAGTTCTGGCCTGGGGAGCGGGGCCAGGTAACACATTCAATTGTTCCGCTGCCGTGGCCAGGTCTTGCAGACTCCCTACTAAATAATCCTTAAACCCCTGCACCCGCATGGCCAGGTCTTGGGAAGCCCCAGCAAAGGTGGTTCGCATCTCGGCCTGAATGCGCTCCTGCCGCCGCTCCAGCTTTTCAATTTCTGACTGGAGGGTACGCTTGCGCTGTTCTAGTTCAACCGTGCCCTGCTCGACCATGCGGCGCAGGTCGCTCTGAACTTTTTGGAACTGGTCTTGAGTGAGTCGGTTATAGGTCGCTTGCAGGTCGGCAATACTACGCTTGAGGTCGGCCTCCTGCTGTTTAAGCCCTTCAATGCGCGTGCTCCAGTCAGACTTCAGCGCCGATGAGTCAGCCATTCCGGTTGTTGGGGGCGCTTCCCCATTGGCCTTGGGCACAGCGGAAGCGGAGAATGACTCGGATTTGGGCAACTCGTCAGCGGTCATGGATATCCTTTTGCATACCTGTTGCCAGCCTATCAGATGACCGACGGCTTCAGGGAGTTAGGGAACTTTTACAGGGTTGGGGCAGTGGGTTTCGAGGCAGGCGCGGAGCTGAGTGGGGCTAAAGAGAATAGGCAAAAAGTGGATACTGTTAATTTCCCGAAAATAGAACAGAATTGGCACCGGCGACCAAAAAATCTCCCAATACTGCCACTCTGCATAGGGAAAGTGGCGAATCTGAGTGGGGCCTCGGTAAATATCCAGCGCGGTGTCGGTAAAGCGCAGCCGCAGGGTAAGGGCTTGCACCAACAAAAACACCCCAAATAGCCCCACCAGGGCAGTCAGCCAGGGTTGTAGCCAAAGGATGGGAGCCTCCTGATGGGTAGCTCCAGCTAGCCAGAGGGCTAGACCCAGCAGCACTGCAACCCCAATCAACACCAAGGGGATGCGATAGCTAGGAGCTAGTTCAGTGGTAGAAGCAGTAGGAGTGGAGGTCACAGGGTTAAGAGGGGAATTCAACAAGGGTAGCTAACCCATCTAAAGTATAGAGGAATGGTTTTCTAGAGATGAGTTATCTATCTCAGATATCGCCTGCTGCGCCGCCATCTTCAACACTTTGGCTGGCCCTAGTGGTGGGCAACAGCCGTCTTCATTGGGGAGCTTTTGAGTCTGACCGTTGGCTGGGAGACTGGCACACGGCCCATCTTTCCCTGAAGCAAGCCAAAGACTTGCAGGCCAGTGGATTTTTAACTGCGAGTTGGCAACCGTTAGGGGGTTTCCCCCCGCTACCAGAGCACGATGATTACCATCACCACCCTGAACTCTGGATAGCTTCGGTGGTTGACGCTCAGACTGACCTCTGGCAGAACTATGCTCATCTGCGCCTGGTCAAAACCGCTCAGGTGCCTCTAGCAGGAGCCTACACCACATTAGGGGTGGATCGTGCCCTGACCCTGCTGGGAGCCGGAGTCACCTACGGCTGGCCCGTGCTGGTAGTGGACTGTGGTACGGCGCTTACCTTGACAGCGGGAAATGATCAGGCTCTGCTCGGCGGAGCCATTTTGCCGGGGCTAAGCTCTCAGCTTAGAGCCCTACACGACTACACCGACAGCCTGCCACCGCTGTCGCTGGCTGCCATGCAGTCCCCAAACCGCTGGGCCATGACCACTGCCGAAGCCATGCTCAGCGGCGTATTCTACACCCTGCTAGCAGGCATTCGAGACTTTATGGCCGACTGGTGGAGGCAATTTCCAGCCGGGCAAGTCGTGTTCACTGGAGGTGATGGAGAGATAATCGCCACTGGACTGACTGCATCCGAAAGAACGCTGACTGAGCGCGTTCACCTTGACCCTAACCTGATGTTTTGGGGCCTGAGAGTCTGTCGTCAAAGATTATCTACAGACCTCTAATGCGCGACTGATGGGCCGCTGTATCAGTGCCATTCCCTGTGTTGGCGTAGGTACCTGCCGCATTGAGCGTCTGAAGGTTACTGACCCGATTACCAGGGTTGGGGTGAGTGCTCAAAAACTCTGGTGGCGTACCGCCCTGGCGTTCTAGTTTTTGCATAAAGGAAATGAAGCCATTGGTGTCATACCCAGCCCGACCCAAGTTGTGGAAACCCCGTCGGTCTGCATCATACTCGGCCTCACGGCTGTTAGGAAGCTCCAGTGCTAGTTGCACGCCCAGGTTGACCAGGGCATCCTGGCGCACTTCCAAGGCACCGGCAATGCCGCTGGCCAGAGCCGCCTGCTGCATCCGTTGAATCACATGGCGGCCTGTAATGTGACCAATTTCATGGGCTATTACCCCAGCCAGTTCGGCTTCGTTACTGGCCGCTTTGATTAACCCAGTGTGGACGTAGACAAAACCGCCCGTGGTAGCAAAGGCGTTGATGCTGTCATCAGCCACCACCTGAAAGGTATAGGGGAGGTTGGGGCGATCGCTAGTAGCCGCCAGCCGCTGACCAATTTCATTAACGTACTGGTTGATGGCTGGGTTAGCCGTATACATCCGCACGCTGCTGGCCTTAAGCTGCTGGTCAATTTGGTTGCCCAGAGTCACTTCATCCCGCTCTGAGAGGTTGCCTAGCTGGACGTAGCGAATGCCCTGAAAAATTAAATCAAAAATGCTAGCTTGAGACGTCGTTGGCGTTGCCAACCCAATGCCCACGGCTAGCACCAGAGCCATCAGGCCGTAGGCCAATCGTCGGTAGTAGATCTGAGAAAATTTGGTAAGCGTTGAAAACATAGCTGTGCCCCAATTGACTGATGTGCAACCGGCCCACGAACCGTTACCAAACCTGATTTCTGGCAACGGCAGGCTAAAAAAAAGACGCACAAAATACCTCAGAAGTGCCGCCCTATGCTTCAATAGTATCGACTTCTAATCTCCATTGCAGACCCTGGAAGTGAGATTGCTCTGAGGCTCTGAGAGTACCCACCGCTATGGCGCTAATTGACTCGAAAGGACGGCTGTTTGGCAAGGTCAGCATTTTAGATCTTGGTGCAGCGCTGATTATTTTGATGGTACTCTTCGGAATTTTTCTATACCCTGGCACGGGTGGCTCGGTGGCTCAGGTGGGTGCTACCACCAAGCCGGTTGAGGTAGATGTGATGGTGCGGGGGCTAACCTCCTCAGATCCGGAAGGCTTGTTCAACACCATCAAAAGCTCTGAGACCACAAGCATTATCATTCGTAACCAACCCTACGGGCAGGTCAAGGTCAAAGGCGCTCAGCTATTGCCCCGCAGCACTGCTGTACCCCAACCCGATGGCACGGTTAAGGCACTGCCCGATCCGCGCCCAGAGCTTAACTACACCGTGGACATGCTGATTACCCTGGAAGGTGATGCTCAAATAACTGAAACCGGGCCAGTCTTTGGCAACAGCAAGGTGAAGGTAGGCACTCCCATTGAGCTAGATGGCGACCTCTACAATTTCAACACCAGTGCTGTTGATGTCCGCGTGTTAGAAGGTCAGTCCTAAGCATTCTCAGTGTTCCTGGCCGGTTCTCTATCGCTTCACATTGTTAGGTCTTTAGCTCCTATGATTGTTGCTCCTGCCACCTCCGCTGGTATCGACTGGTTTGCTCTGGCTGCCCAATCCCTGGCTGGGGAGACTATCAGCCGAGCCGCGGCCCACAGGGTATTGATTGGCCCTGACTCCGAATTACTGGAGCAACTAGCCGCAACCTATCGGGTGCGGCGGCACTACTGGGGTAATCGGGTGAGGCTGCATTTTTTGCTCAATGCTCAGAGCGGCCTCTGTCCGGAGGATTGTCACTACTGCTCGCAATCCAAAATCTCTACGGCTGACATTGAGAAATATCCCTTCTTATCCCAAGAGAAAATTCTGGCGGCAGCAGAACGGGCGCATACGCTCAAGGCAGGCACCTTTTGCCTGGTGATTTCGGGGCGATCGCCCTCTGAGCGCGTATTTGGCCAAGTGTTGCAGACAGTACGGGAGGTCAAAGCCCGCTACCCCATGAAGCTCTGTGCCTGTTTGGGGTTGCTGGATGAGCAGCAAACTCGGCAACTAGCAGAAGCGGGGGTGGATCGGGTTAATCACAACCTCAATACCGCTGAAGCCCATCACAAGGAGATTTGCACGACTCATACCTTTCAAGATCGGATGGCCACGCTCAAAGCTGTGCAGGCAGCAGGGATAACCACCTGCTCCGGTGGCATCTTTGGTATGGGTGAGTCTCATGACGACATTATCAATATGGCGCTCGCTCTGCGCCAGTTAGAGGTCACCAGTGTGCCACTAAATTTTCTAATCCCAATTCCGGGCACGCCCTTTGAGGGCCGCAATGAGCTAACGCCAACCCAGTGCATGCGCATTCTCTGCCTGTTTCGCCTGCTGTTGCCATCTCAAGAAATTCGCATTGCTGGCGGGCGGGAGGTGCAGTTGCGGCAGCTGCAACCGTTGGGCTTGTATGCTGCCAATTCCATCTTTATTGGTGACTATCTGACTACCCCAGGGCAGGCGGCAAAGGCTGATTTTGAGATGATTCGGGATGCTGGGTTTGTGCTGGAAGGGCCAGATGGGGAAGAGATGGAGTGGAGTTGACCACAGAAATAGAAAACACAGACCACATACAGCTTTCTGCCTGTTGCTTTTCACCCCAACGAGGCTCTTACCTGTTGGCGACAAGCGCGCAGGGCTGGGCTTCTGCCAATTAAAAGGCTTTGTTGAAGGGTGGTGGCTATGAGATTGGCTACCGGTAGGCCAGGAAAGTTGGGACTGTCATCAAGGGATTGATAGTGTCCTGAGATGAGCCCGTAAATTTTTAGCTGACCCTCTTCATAGCACCACAGCTCAGCTACCCCCAGGGCGGCATAGGCAGCAATTTGGGTTCTAGACGTGACATCCACTTCAATCGCTAAATCCGGGGGCGGATCCACGGTTAGGTTAATGCGCCGTTTACCTCGCATCTGAGCATGATTTTTGATGTAAAAGCATTGATCAGGCTCTAAACCACTGTCCATGTCTTGGCGCTTAAAGGTGGTTGAACCAAAGCATTCGCAGTCTAGGCCCAACTCATCGAGCAGAAGTTTGACAATATCGCCAATCAGTTCCTTATCGACTTCGTGCTCTGGGGTTGGCATTCTAATTTCGAGAGTACCGTGATAGTAAGCCATCCGAATGGCTCGATGCTCTCCCAATTCTGAGAGAATAGCGTCGAAGTCTTCCCAGCTTAAATCCTCAATTAAAAGTCGCTGGCCTACTGGCACACTGAGCTGTCGTAGTTGCAGAGTAACCATGTTGTTGAGCTAAGGATTTGCAGCAGTGGATTTGAAGACCAACATACTCGGTTTCGCTTGACCTAGCCCGTAGGGACTAGTTAGGGGATTTTGTAACCAAATGCACCAGACTATCGACTAGACGCTTAGGATCCATTGGCATAATGGCTTCGCCATGCATAATCTGCTGAGACATCACAAAAAAGACCGTAGACCCTATTAAGATGCGGGCTGTGGCTTCTGGATCAGGCAAGTTAAGTTCTGGATGATCTTTGAGGTAAGCCGTGAGTTGTTCTACCGCGGGCTTGGTTAAATTTTCTACAAAGGCTTGAGCCAGCTGAGGGAAACGGCCAGATTCACCCGTCACTAGCCGCATAAAATTTTGGTAGTCCAGATCGTGAAATTCGCTGTCAATAGCGTTGGTTACTAGTTTGCGAATAACCACGTCGGGAGATCCCTCCAGGGCATGGCCGCCTGTCACCTGCTTGCAGCGGGACTGGGCCACATACTTAATTAACGCCCGAAATAGCCCTTCTTTATCCTGAAAGTAGCTATACACCGTGGGTTTAGACACGCCTGCTGTGGCGGCTACCCGATCCATACTGGTGCCCGCGTAGCCGTAGTGCAAAAATTCCTGCATGGCTCCCTGCAAGATCTGAATGGCCTTGTCGTTTAACTCCAATGGCCCTTGAATCACCCGCTCCATTCTTTTCCTGTGTACTCTATACGGTCTGTTTCTAGTCCGAAACGGATCTTGGCTGCATTAGAAAACTTAGCTCAAGCCGGTCGGTGGTGCTGTTCACCATGTGCCCAACTTATTTTACCGAACCGTTTAGTTTTATTGGCAGGAGTAAAAAACGCTACGCCAGATTAAGTTAGTCTGAACAATAACCCTAGAGAAACTACCGTCGGTAGCCTCTAGCCAGGTTTAGCCTAGTTTTAGGCTAATGGCTAGCCCCGCACGAGCAATAGCGGGTCTATCCTAGAGGAAGCTAAACTTCGGGTGCTGCCGTTGCTGTCTTATCTTTTTGCCTATGACACCCGCCCCCAACGCAACGACATCTCTTTACCCAACTCAGCACCAGGTTAAGGGCTGGCTGCAGCGGCAACTGAAGAAAGGTTGGCTTAAGGTCTTTTTAGCGGGCCTGTGGCTGAGCTTTATAGCGGCCCACGTGGCAACAGATTCACTCCCGTCTCAGCTGCTGGATCGGCGACTGCAAACGCTGTTCTTTGAAATCCGTGGCCCGATGGCGGCTCCTGAAGATATCGTGATTCTGGCGGTGGATGATGAGTCTTTGTCTCAGGCCGAATACTACCAGACCGCCCCAGAGCAATATCCCGAACTAGCCCCTATTGCCACGGTTCCCCTTCAGCGACGGGCCTACGCGATTGCTATCGAACGTCTAATGCAGGCCGGAGCCAAAGCCGTGGCTGTGGACGTGCTGTTTTTTACGGATAGTGGCTACGGCCCAGAGGATGATGCGGCTCTAGGGGCAGTGCTGGAGCGCTATGGCGATCGCATTGTTCTGGCGGCCATCTATGATGATGCCAACCTGCGCCAGGGTGTTCTAATCCGTCCTCTACAACCTATTACAACCTTTCTAAACACTCCGGTTCAAACCGGCACTATCAACTTCCCAATGGAAGCCGATGGCCGCATTCATCGTCACGGGCGGGCCTACCTGGAGGATGTGCGCCTAAACCTGGCCGACATTGAGGAGACCAGCACCCTAGACAGCGAACTCACCCAGATTCACTCCTTTGCGGAAGCCATCCTGAGCGCAGCTCAAATTGAGCCTCCAACCCCCCGCGGCCAGTTTATTAACTTTCATGGGCCAAACCGCAGTTTTACCCACATCCCGTTTTGGTACATCCTGGATGCTGACCCCTGGGCTAACCAACTTGATAGTGGGCGCTTCTTCCAAGACAAAATTGTGCTAGTTGGGGGCACAGCCAAAATCTTCCAAGACTTTCACCGGGCTCCTTTTTCAGGCACGTTACTTCATCGCAGCCCAATGGCGGGGGTAGAAATTCTCGCCAACGATACGGCCAATTTGCGCCAGGGCAATGCCCTGAAACAGTTCATGGAGTTTTCCTGGCTGCGGGCGATTTTGGTCTTTTCCATAGGGGCCGGATTTGGGGTCTTGCTCTGGCACTTTAACCGACCCATTGCCCGCCTGGGATGGACGGCCGCGATCGCTAGCTTATGGTTCTGGCTTAGTTACCTCGCCTTCTCAATGGGTGGCTACCTGTTGCCGACTGGCGCTCCCATTGTCGGCTTTATTGTGATTGGCGGGGCCTTCATTGTGGCCGATATTGTTACGGAACAATTCCGCAAGCAGCGTCTGCGCCAAACCTTGGAGCAATATGTCACATCCCCCATTGTGCAGGAAATTATTAGTCAGCAAGACGACCTGCAAGACTTGCTCAAACTGCGCGAAGCAGAGGTAATTGGCCTACTGCTGGGCAACCGCTATCGCATTGTGCGGCTGCTAGGCTCTGGTGGGTTTGGCGAAACCTACGTAGCCGAAGATACCCAGCGCCCTGGTTCCCCTATTTGCGTGGTAAAACAACTGCGGATTATGAGCAATGATCCTAAGTCTCACCGACTGGGGCGGCGTTTCTTCTTAGGGGAAGCCGAAACTCTGGAAAAACTGGGCCACCACGACCAAATTCCGCGTCTGCTAGCGTATTTTGAAGCGCACCATTCTTTCTATCTGGTGGAAGAAATGATTGAAGGGCGGGTGCTAAAGGATGAGCTAGCTGGCCGTCGGCCCATGCCTCAAACCTATGTGCTGGAGTTGCTGAAGGGGCTTTTACCGGTGATTGCCTTTGTCCACAGTCAGGGCGTCATTCACCGCGATATCAAGCCGTCAAATATCATTCGCCGTAAGTCAGATGGACGGCTGGTGTTGATTGACTTCGGTGCGGTTAAGCTGATCTCAAACCGTTTGGCTGATACTGAGGCTAACCTCACCTCTACGGTTGGTGTAGGTACCCAGGGCTATATGCCAAGTGAGCAAGCCGCTGGCCTGCCCAAGTTTGGTAGCGACCTCTATGCTCTGGGTATTACAGCGCTAGAGGCCCTAACGGGTGTTCCAGCCTATGCCCTCAAGCGGGATGCTAACGGTGAAGTGCTCTGGCGTTATGAAGTGCCAGGAATTAACCCTAGCTTTGCTGGGGTGCTGACTCGACTGGTGTTGTACGATTTCACAGAGCGATATCAGTCAGCCTGGGAGGTGCTTAAGGATTTAGAAACCGTAGAAGCTAGCCTCAAGAGTCAGCTTGAAGCCATGGTGCCAGGTTCGGCCAGTACAACTTTTACTCCTGACGACAACGTAGCAGATGAAGACGTTGAGGAAAGCACCGATGCTACCCGGCTCTTGCCCCACAACTGGAGCAGCGGCATTGAGATCTCCTCTGAGTCTGAATTTCCAACCATCCAGTGAGTCCTGGGCGCACAGGTCAGCAGGTTTGGGAGGTTGGGCAGTGGATACCCAAAGCCTGTCACCGATCTGCCCTAATGTTTCAATGGAAACATTAGGCGTCAGGTTGGGGAATCGTCACATCAATAGAGGTGACAGACTGATTTGGAGCCAGGCTAGACAGGGGCGGTTGAATAGCCCCCTGGTTGCCTACTACCAGAATGACCAACTGGTCAGGGTTAAGGCGGGCCTGGGCTGCCGTTAGCACATCTTCTGCTGTAGTGTTGCGTACCTGCTCCTGAAATTGAAAGATGAAGTCAGCCGGGTAGTCGTAGTACTCGTTGCGAATCAACCGAGCCAGAGTTTGATCGGGACTTTGGAAATTAAACACAAAGCTGTTGAGTACTGAATCTTTGGCTTGGGCTAGTTCTTCAGCAGAAATAGGGGCGGTGCGAATGCGGGCTAATTCTGCCTCTACCGAACGAATAAAAGGCACCGTTGCCGCCGACTGGGTTTCACCACCGCCAATGAATAGACCAGGATAATCATAACGAGGAGCCCAGAAAGCATAGACTGAATAGGCTAGGCCCTGGCGCGATCGCACCTCATTAAACAAGCGTCCGCCAAATCCGTTTAGCACCTCGTTCATGACGCTGAGGGCAGCATGGTCTGGGTAGTTGAGTTGTCCGCCCAGATGTCCTATCTGAATATAGCTCTGGGTAAGCTGGGGCTGATCCACCACAAACAGCCCTGCCTGAGTCTGTTCTACAACGGGTAACGGAGAGACGGCCAGAGGCGTTCCGCTGCCTTGCCAATCGCCAAAGTATTGCTCAATCAGCCGCTTCATTGTAGCGCTGTCAAAATCTCCCACAATCCCCAAAATGGTTTGCTCTGGGCGAACTGATGCACGATAGAACTGTTCAATAGCATCCCGGTCAATGGCCTCCAGGGTGGCGTACTCAATGGTGCGGGCGTAGGGGCTATTGGCTCCGTAGACCAGCTTGCGAAACTCGCGGGAGGTAATATCGTCCGGGTTGTCGTTGCGGCGAGCAATGCCACCACTGTACTGCCGCTTGAGCAGGTCGATGCGGTCGGGCGCAAAGGCCGGACGCTGGATGACATCGGCAAATAGTTCTAAAACGGCTTCAGTATCTTCTACCAGAGCACTGAAGCTAGCACTGCCTGCAGCTATGTCGATGCTAGTTTCAATTGAGGCCGCCCGCTGTTCTAAAGCCTGGTTGAGGGCATCGGTATCCAGACCTGTGGTGCCGCCCTGTCGCATAGCCTCACCGGTAATATTAGCCAGCCCTATCTGGTCGGCAGGCTCAAAGCGAGAACCGGTGCGAAACGTTGCCGAGCCGCTGACCAACGGTAGTTCGTGGTCTTCCATGAGATACACCACCAACCCATTGGGCAATTCGTAGCGCTCAAACTCAGGAATTTGCACCTCTCTCAAAGTTGGAAACTGGAGTTCATCGTAGTGGCGCGGCGTCAACGCATTGGCCGGAGACTGCCAGCCCAACAACACTACCCCCAACCACCCCAGCAGCATCAGCGCTGGCAGCAAAATCCAGCGTTTGGTTATCCAGCGGGGATACGTAACAAACCTACTCATAGCAACCTATCCGTTAGCAACCTTTGTCTAGCCAAATGTATGACTGTTTCCTAGCCTTATAGCAGCAAGCCGACTGAAATTCCCTTTAGGGCGCAATCTCCTGAGCGGATATTAGTTGGCCTACTGTGCGCTGATTCTCTTGAAAGAGTGTCTGCGCTACTCGTTGCACATCTGCTGCCGAGACTCGGTCAATGGCATCTAAGTCCTTGAATACATTACGCCAATCGCCCGTCTTAGCTTGATATTCAGCTAATAAAGAGGCCATCCCACTATTGGAGGCTAAACTGCGCAACACCCCTGCCCTGGCCTGGGTTTTAACCCGGTCTAGCTCAGCTTCACTAACGGGCTCATTTTGCAGGCGGTCTAGCTCTTGACGAAACAAAGCGCCGATTTCATCCGGGGTGTGGCCTGGGGCAGTCAGCCCATAGAGTAGGAAGATATTGTCGTACTTATCGCCAGGAAAGCCATTTAAGCTGCCAATATCCAGAGCAATTTGGGCCTCTTCAACCACAGATTTATACAGCCGGGAGGTACGTCCCCCCACCAGCAGACTGTCAATCATGCCGTAGATAACGTGGTCGGGATGGCTAATGCCTGGTCGGTGATAACCTTCTAAATACCAAGGCTCAGAGGGCATCTCTAAAGTAAACTGTCGAGGTGCGGTCTGGGTCGGCTCGTTAATGACGGGTTCTGGCGGCTTAGGCCGAGGGCTGTAGCGTCCAAAGTAAACCTCGGCCAGCCGCTGTACCTCAGCTGGGTCAACATCACCAACTACCACAGCCGTTAAATTGCTGGGGCCATAGTAGGTGTCATAAAAGTCCTGAATATCCTGACGGGTAGCCTGGTAGAGATCGGCTTCGTAGCCAATGACGGGGCGACGGTAGGGGTGCTGCTCAAAAACCGTCTCCAAAAATTGCTCAATCATCGTGCCAATCGGGGAGTTATCCACCCGCATTCGCCGCTCTTCGAGGATGACGTTCTTCTCCTCAAAAAATTCTCGAAATACTGGCTCTAGAAAACGTTCCGACTCCAGCGACATCCATAGCTCTAGCTTATTTGAGGGCAGGCTGTAGAAGTAGCGGGTAGCGTCGGCAGCGGTTGTTGCGTTAAGACCAACCCCACCAGCTTGCTGAATAATTTGGCCATAGCGATTTTGCTCAACGTAGGTAGCGGCTTGTTGCTGTAGCGCTTGCAGTTCCTCAGTCAATGCTTTGGCCTGTTCGGTATCACCAGCCGCTTCGGCGGCCAGAATGTCAGCAAACACCGCATCCATACTCTTTAAGAGGGGTTGCTCAGCCCCAAAATCTTTAGTGCCAATGCGAGTTGTGCCCTTAAAGGCTAAGTGCTCCAGGTAGTGGGCAATGCCAGTTTTCCCATCAGCCTCATTGACGGCTCCAACATTGGCGTAAATCATAAATGACACGACTGGAGCCTGCCGACGTTCCAGCACAATAAATTTCATGCCGTTATCGAGGGTGAATTCTGTCACAGCCTCAGCAAGCTGATCCAGGTAAGGCTGAATAGACTGCGCTAGTAGCGTACTGGGCTTAGCCCAAGCGGTAGTTGCCAGCCCTCCCAAACTGACTATCAGAAGGGCACCGGCCAGTACCAGCACTACCATAAATCGCCCTATCGAGCTGGCCATCAGGCTTGCCCACAAAGGCAGTAACTGGCCCTTCTCTGCTGTTTCATCCATAGGCTGTGGTAAAACCCACCAAATCTTCACCCTACAGGATAGTAAAGTTTAACCATCACTGACTATCCTTGGTTGACGGATCACTCATTGCCCTGTCTAGAGTCTGCGTGTAGTAAAGTAAATCAAGCTGACCCTAAACCACGATGTCACTTCACGAGGTTATTTAAGGAAGTCGCGTCAGCGTGTCCTTGAAGGCTCTGCCTGGTTTAATTCAGCGCATTCAGGGCAAATTGCAACGGCATTGGGTTGCACAACTTAAATCGGCAGGGAGAATTGGCGTTGGCACAGGCAATAGACAATTCAAGCCTAGGGCAGTGGAGTCGGCGGTTGTTAGCGGCCCTGTTTCTGGCTGGCCAGGTTGTTATTCATTTAATTTCGCGCCCCCTGCATCGGCGCAATACTATCGAACAGATGGCCGCTGTGGGGCCAGAATCCTTGCTCATTGCGCTAATCACCGCCGCTTTTGTAGGCATGGTGTTTACCATTCAGGTCACGCGAGAATTTTTGAGCTTTGGCGCTGGAGCAGCGGTAGGAGGTGTATTAGCCCTCACGCTAGCTCGTGAATTGGGGCCGGTGTTAACAGCCGTCATCATTGCTGGACGAGTCGGCTCAGCTTTTGCGGCTGAAATTGGCACCATGCGAGTAACTGAGCAAATTGACGCCTTACAAGTACTCAAAACTGACCCAATTGACTATTTAGTGATTCCTCGGCTGGTGGCCTGTGCTCTCATGCTGCCCTTGCTAAATGTGTTTGCGTTTATTACTGGAATGATAGGTGGACTCTTGATTGCCACAACCCAATACGGTATTCCTACCTCAGTTTTTTTAGATTCAGCCAGGAATTTTTTGTCTGTTTGGGATTTAGTTAGCTCATTAATTAAAGCTTTTTGTTTTGGCTTATTAATTGCCATTATTGGCACCAACTGGGGCTTAACCACAACCGGAGGAGCAAAAGGGGTAGGACAGTCCACTACTACAGCCGTAGTGACGGCTTTGCTGGCAATTTTTATCAGCAATTTTTTTCTTTCGTGGTTGATGTTTCAAGGCACAGGCAGTGCCGTTATCAGCAATTTCTAAGCCGCTTGGCTAGTTAGCTAGATGCAAACTCAAAGATCTAATTTTTCTAGAGGAAACCTGCAAAGGTAGACTAATGAGGCAACTAGCTCTCTTGAAAACCTCTTAAAACAACTGAAGAGTGGCCATCTTGACCACTCTCCGTTAAGACTTTTACGTGTGAATAATAACGGCTCTGTTTGTCCGTGTTGAGGATAGAAACACTTACCTAAAAAGCATTAAGTAAGTCACAGCAATCTAGCGAATTAGCCAACTTTTTAGACTACAACTGCCTTGACAATTCTGTGCCTTAACCGACACCAAAGATAAGAATTTTGACAAATGTCAATATCCCAATAATGAATTGCAGCAAGGACAAAGAGGTAGGTTTTAGAGGTCGTCACCAGCCAACTTAAGTTAATAACACAACTTAGCCAGGCTTGTATGGGTATTTAGTTGTTTTTGATTCGTTTAAACTATCACGATTCAGACGACAACCAAGCACCTAGTTACTGTTATTTACTGCTCTTTACAATGATTTGCACTGATAACAATATTGTCTTCACAAGTTAACCTAAGCTTTTTTCTCAGAGCCTTTGCCTGTCTACAAGCTGCTGTAGAGCATGCACTGGTAGAGTCAGTACAACTGGCTGTCGAGAGGTGAAATGCTTTGTCCTGAGGACTATCCTGAGGAATATTCTTAATTCGTCCTGAGGAATGTCCTGAGGACGTGTTATACTCAAGGAGAAGACTGAAGGGCTCAGGGAGAAATGGCCTCCACTGGTAGGTTGAACTCCCGCTGGCAAACTCAAGGCCAGAGCGGTTGACAGTCCATCACCCTCAAAAAGAGAGTGATGCCAGTGCTACCACCGACATCACCAAAGGAAACAACAACACAAGTTAGCTGAAAGTCAGGCCAGCAGGTTCAGTGCTGGTCTTTTTATTTTAAAGGCATCAGGGCTAAATTGTGACGCCGATTTCTTTTTCCCGTCTTTCCCCCTCCTGTCTTCTGGCCCCAGCCCTAGCGAGCTCGCTTCGTTACCCGCCAGGCAATTTCACCATTCTTGCGGTAGCCAGAGCGACTGAAGATGAACCCAGCCTCGAAGAAGCTATCGCCTTGGTCCTCGATCTCACGAGGCGACAAGTCAAGTAAGCCAGCAATTTCGCTGGTGCTGAGCAACCAGCTATTACGAGCAGCCGATTCAAGCCGGTCGAAGTATTGGAGAGGATCAGGCTCTGAAACACCCCCAATGCGAGTGACGACTTCTGACACAATGGCACTGATAAAGCTGCCCAAATCTCCAGGGTTATTGGCCAGGGCCGAAGATGGGCCGTTAGCCTCCTGGCTAGGGCTGCTGCCATTGCCTTTGGGCCGCTGCCGTAACCCCCGCGCCTCAACAAATTCTGCTGCACTGCCCCCTTGATTGATAAAGGAGTGCAATTCGTCCATCAGATACAACTGTGGAGCTGTAATGTAGGCTCGCTTTCCTAAGCGCTCAGGGGCAATGCCAAGCTGCTCCATGCGCTTGTATACAGCACTGCGAGCCAGGTTGTAACGGCCCTCTAGTTGGTTAACGGGAAATCTATCGATTTCGCCAGAATTCATGGTTATCCTCTGGACAGTCCTCAGGATATCAACCAGTATCGCCTAAGTTCTCGTCCTGTGGAAAGTCCTTTGGACGAATCCTTGTTGGGTGTACTGCATACCACAAACTCACCAATAGGTGGGTTTACATTTGGTCAAAACTAATGAAAACATAATCAATATCCAAAATTTTCGTAAGGTACCGTTAGGGGAAAAAGTTTTGGATACTTTTCTAAGGCTTAATAAATGAGCGATATATTTCTGGCTCTATGGGAACTTCTCACTATCCTTGGAACACACAGGTCTTGGTCGATTGGCTGCGACAGGAGTTGACCTATTACGGCGGCATCCAAGCCTTGGCAGCCTCTCTCAAACTACCGCCAGCTGTGATTAGAAATTGGCTAACCAGCCCCATTCCTGCCATTACCCTGGCTCAGGTGGTCGCCATTGCCAACCGTAGACGCTGGAGCGTGCAACAGACTATTCAATGGCTGGGGCTTCAGCCTGCCCATGTGGAAGTGCTGATGACTGAAGACATGGCAATGGATAGCCAACCCGGGAAGAGGTTTGCTTTTTCTAATCTTAGACCTTACTCCTGAGCCCTATCCTTACAATCCACAGCGAGCCCGTTGTTCGGCAATCATACTTTGTAACTGAGGAGTTATCCCCAGCGTAGCGCCCTCATACAATCGCTCAAACTCGCGCTGATAGTGGGCGGCTACCGTGGCGCTGCGAATGACTAATAGATTCTCGTCATTGGTAGTGTTAGCAGCCTGGCTCCAATTTTGAGAGCCTATCACCACGACCTCTCTATCCAGCACTGCAAATTTGTGATGCAGCTTATCGCCCTTAGCCAAAGTTGGCACGCCCACACTGGTAATCGGCTGTACCCAGGGTTGATTGTCAGGATTGAACTTGCAGCGATGGTCGGGTAAAGTCACCCCCAACATGTCTAGCCCTGCACTATAGCTGCGATAGGCAAAGCCTGCATCAATTAAAGCTCTAACGGTTACGCCGCGCTGGGCTACCTGGGCTAGTTGGTCGCTGAGGGTTTGATCTGAGAAAACAAACAGCGCCAAGTCAATGTGCTGAGTGGTTTGTCCGAAAGTTTTGGCAATTAGTCCATTAGCGCTCTGTTCCCAAGGTTGCGTACTGGAGATGGGAGAAAACTGGACTTCCAGCTCAGAGCCAGGTATAGAGACAAGTCGCGATAGACGATGGACTTTTTGCAGACCAAACTGGCTATCGGGTTGCCCAGCGGGGCCATCCCCCCAGAGAAGATTAAATTCCGCTTGAAATAGTCTGGCAATTGGAACACTGGTGATTACTAAAAGACTGTTGGCATTCCCCCGGTTATCAGGATTGAGAAAATCGCCGTGGATGTCGCTCATGGTCCAATTAGCGGAACCAGTGATTACAGTACGGCCATCCACCACCATGAATTTATGATGCATTAGACCGCTACCTTTGCTGCCGTCGGCCGTATCGTCCAAACGGGGTATCTGAGCTTGGTCTAGTATGGTGAGTGCATCTCTCGCGGCTGTTTCTTCAGGACTGAGTTCTCCATCCTGATTTAGATCAACAAACTGGTAGAGATCAACTGCTTTGGAACGATCAAAATCATCTAATCGGTCGATAATTTCCTGATTCTTTTCGGCAATTGGGGTGCTGTAGGTATTTTCGACCACCACACGAACATGAACTCCCTCGGCCTGTTGCTGGGCTAGTGCCTGGGCAATGCCGGGTAGCGTGAACTCATGGACGGCTACCTCAATCGAGGACTGGGCCGATTGAATGGCGTCAATAATCACCTGCTCTAAGTTGTCGCCGTGGCGGGTGATCTGGCGATAGGGATCGGTATAAAAAGCCGCTTGACTATGGTTGAAATAAGCCTGAATCCAGGGATCTTGGGGCAAAGGCTCAATGGTTGCCAGCTTTTCAGCACTGCGAAACTGGCGACCCAGACCCACTACTAAGAGCAGACCAACGCCCAAGCCAATCCCCCAGCGAAACCAGGGAGAGTTCGGTAGGTGCACAGTGGAATCAAAAACTCGTCTACTCCTAGTCAGCCCTGAGACTTGGCTAAGCTAACGACGAGTTTAAGGATTGTGCTAAAGCCAGGGTTCAATCAATGCGTTCAATTTGCCAGAGAATTTGGTTGCCTTCGCGGCGCACCCGGGACACAGACCAGTTACGCCAAGCCCAAAATTCGCCCCGGCTAGTTACAGCACTGGCGTTAACATCCATGAGATCGGCTAATTCAGAACTGGTAATCAAATAGCCCTGCTTAGCGATTTCATCAGCAATTTGCAGAGTTTCGAGCGCATTGCGCAGGTTCTCAACCCTGTCTTCACGGGGTAACGAGTCGAAATTTTCACCGGACAGGGAGGCACCAGAGTCCGCCATGATATAGCGCGTGATCCAAAGCTTAAATCAAGCTAAATTCTATCGTCTGCCTACAGAGTTAACCACCATTCACCCTATAAATTATCGTCGCTTTGCATTAAAGAAACTTATGAGTTCCTAGACTGTCTACTCCTCAAACCGGCTGAGTTTAGTAGCCATAGTCCCATCTAGCCCAGTAGCCACGCACGTCAATGTGAGTAAACACTGAAGAGCTAGCTAACCCACCCCGACTGCCCCACCAGGGGCTGAGCCGGGCATAAACATCAAAGCAACTAACTCCAGGAATCACGAAATCTACCGCATCTCCAGAAAGGTGCCGAGAAAACCGAGCCCCGCCTACTGCTGCATTAGTAGCCGGATCTCGATACCAGGAGTTAATTTTAATGGGTCGATCACCGTATATACGGCGGATTTCTTCCATAGCTCGGGCGACTTTGAGAATGTTATATACCACAGAAGCAGAAGCTGGACGCCGAAATGAGCCCCTATTTCGGTTAACGTGGAGGGCCTCACCCCAGGTAAAGTTACCCCGCACACCAAACTGGTTAGTCGGAAAAATGGGGAGATTAGAGTAGTAGTCGCCCGTAAACCCTGGCAAGATTAGAGCAATACCGCGATCCACTAGGTTAGCTGGTTGAGCCGGGTTGCTATCGTTGGGGTTGTTGCCAATGGTGGTGCCTTCGATTTCAATATCAGGCACGTAGGCATACCAAGTGGTGAGGTTTTTGGGGCCAAGAAAAGCACCTTGCAACGCCACTTTGACATGATTGTGTGCTGGCTGAGCAAAGGAATTGAGCAAAAACACTGTGCCTTTTTTAACGAGTACCTTATCTGAACTAGCGAGTTGGCTAGATTGCACCGGCTGAGTTTTGAAAACCGTATCGCCAGTAATTTTCAGGATTTGGCGTTTGCCCTCGATTTTGGTATCGGGCTTGTAGACAAACCAGGTGCGTTTTTCATCGGGGCCAAGAACGGCATCAGCTAGTTCAATTTCGGCATGATCGCCTGCGGCAGGCTTGTTATTAATCAGCTTAAATTGTGTGCCATTTTTAACGAAAACTTTCTGAGCATCCGTAAGCTGAGACGAGAGCTTGGGTTCTGCTTTAAGCAAAGTGTCGCTAATGACTGTCAGCGAGATCCCCGTTATGAGTTCTACGTCAGGACTGTATACAAACCATGATGTTGTAGCTTTGTCGCCTAGGGTTGGTTCTAATAATTCAACCTGCCAGTGGTTATTACCGACTTCAATGTAGTATTGAATATCTAATAAGCTGCCGTTTGTCACCAGCACCTTTTCAGCATCAGTTAATTCCTCAGAAAGCTTGGGCTGAAGCTTGAAGTAAGTGGTTGTTTTAACCCTGAGCCTAACGCCGTGATGGCGGCTCTCTGCTTCTAAACTGGTGGCTTCATCGCCATCATCAGTATCTTCTCCTTCTTCAAGGGGCGGTGGCGGCGGCGGCACAACGCCAGGGCTAGCACCGCCAGCCTGCTCTGGTTCTGACTCACCCGTCCCTATGGAAACGGTCATGGCCAGAGGGGAGTCGGCGCGAGTAAACCATTGCCGCATCCCTTCTACATTCAAGACCTGTTCTTTAGGGTTAGAGGACGATGGTCTCTTTTGAATCCGGGAAATCCACTGATTACCCTGCATTAGGTAAATAGCATCGTCAGTTTCCTTTACCCAGGTCCCCATAATTCTTCCTCGCGTAAACAATGGAGGGGCGGTACGCATCAAAAGCAGCCCTAATTATGAATAGTAAGCCTAAATCCCAGATATGGTGCAGTTTGGCCAAGGAAATCTAGCCTGTCTGAGACAACCTCTTAAAATGTTATGGAATGTAGAAAGAAGCGCAGGTCAAGAGTGTCAGCTTTTGAAGGCGCCAGCTTGGTTTTGGCGGCAATCGACTTTACAGTACAGGAGGAGTCACAGTGGCTGACTATGCCTTAGCACTTGGGGATGTGGTGAAGTTGAAACAGCCCTATCGTCCCAATACTTGGGCGGAGCGCCAAGCACCCGACTGGCCAGGGTTTGAGTTTGGTATTGTGGCAGAGTTTGGCGAGGGTAGTCAGGTCAGCCTATTTCTGTATGACCGGGCAGGGCAACTATTGATTACACCCACGTTGGCGACCCAAACACTGCTGTTACCTACCTATTTTGAGTGCAGCCTAGATGAGTTAGTTAGATACCAAATCGTAACAGATTCAGACTACTTTACAGACGACCAGTAACCTTTCTGCTAGCGGGAGCGGCCAGGTTCACGATAGACCCCATAGGCAGCAAAAATACCCAGTAACAGGCCAAACAGGTGCCCCCACCAAGCCACCATCGGCTGGGTAGGAAAAACACCCCAGATAAAGTAGCTGTAGTTGACTAGCACAAATACTGAAATCAGCAACGGCACAAATCGTCGTTCTAGCCAGCCGATAAACAGCAGGTAGCCAAATAGGGTGTACACTACGCCGCTTAAGCCGTGGGCACTATTCAAACCCAGCAACCAGGTGGCAAATCCACCTCCTAGCCAGCCAATTAGTAGGGTAATCCAATAGTCACGGCGGCTTTTGGCCAAAATCAGCCAGCTAAAGATGACAAACCCAATGCTGTTGCCAATTAAGTGGGCAAAATCGCCGTGGGAGAAGGCAGAGAGAAAAATTCCGGGTATTCCTTCCAGACTGCGGGGATGCACAGGCAGGTTCCACTGACCGCCAAAGAATACCTGGTCGATGATTTCCTGCGTCCAGGGAATAGCCAGCAAGGCAAAGGGCAACCAAAGATTAGCTCTCCACTGAGCCCAGCCCCCGTTAGTAGAACGGGCCGGAGCACCGGAGCGAGCCGGACGAGATGCGGGTGGCGGCGCATTAGAAGCATTCATTTGGGCTTCTAGCCGATCAAGTTTGGCCTGAAGCTCCGACTCATCTAAAGCCATATCTTGCAGTAAAGGCGAGTGGCTTCAGCCTAGCGCTTTCTACCTGGTGATGACCACTCGGTTCGGTGGCGGATTTCCTCTAACTGGAGGAGGCTTTTCTGCCTACAGCCAGTTGCCCAACAGTACGTAGGGTGCCCAGAAAAAGGGGTGTTCCCGAAATTTAGGTTCCCTGAGCACACTGAGTTGGGCATTGCGTAGGGCTTCGGCTTTGGTCATTGTTTTGGTGGCCAGGTAGTTGTAGAACTGGCTCATCAGTAGGGCGGTGGCTTCGTCGTTAACCTGCCAGAGGGTGGCCATGTGTACGATGGGAGTGCCTTCGTAGGTGAGGCGGTTCTCAAAGGATTGACTGGTGAATTCGTTATTCAACAGCACGGTAGCCGGAACTGTATTTTGAATTTCTTGCACTTCTTCCACCACGTTGGGAAGGGAGGAAAATCCCTGACGCGATTCACTCAGTCCTGCGGTCAACACCCGTAGCGCCTGAGCCTCAATGGGTTTAGGATTGACCAACTGCAAGCCAGGGGTCAGAGCCAGACTGTAGTGCTCTAGCAAAAACTGCTCGCCGTCGTTGAGTACGGCCATCGGGATATTCCGCAGCCCGCCATCCAGCACAAAAACCAGGGTATCGACCCAATGCGAAGGATTCGGTACGTTGGTGAGCCTGAACCTGAAGTGGCATGGCCAGCCCGCTTAATGCACAGCCCAAGGGAAGTGACCAGTCCAATTAGCTGCAAGCAAGCCTGCCTTCCATGCGCTTAATGTTACTTAAGAAAAAAGAATTGGCAGGAGCATGCCACGAATCAAAAAAATATTGAAGGGTTGCCGAGCTAAGTTCTGTTAAGCGCTAATTGCAGCTTGCTATGACCACAGCTTGGGGTCATAGGAAAACGCCTCCTACGACTCACCCATTGCTCAAAGAGATATACGCATATACTTATTGCAGCAATTACCTGACCCAGACAGTTAGAAATAAGACCGAGATGGAGGTTCAAGATAACTTTATAAAGTTCTTTAACTTAACAGGCCAACCGCAAGAAATTATGAAAATCAAATAAACCCGATGGGTTTCATCAGTAGTACGGCCACAGAGCCCGTTACAATAGCTACACGGGTTCGTGCATCTATCTCTTGCTGAGTATCCTCACTAGTTATGGAGATAGAGATGAAGAGAACGGTATGGGCAATTGGCCTAACCATTGGCACAGCATTGATGACAGTAGCAGTCGCTGCTCCTGCAGAAGCTGCAATTATCGGGTTTGACCCACTGAAGGGAGATCAAAACCTCGAGTCCTACACTGGCTACGTAGAAGTTGGCTTTACTATTACCCCACTTAGTGGAACTTGGCAACAAGGGCAGATATTTGGCAATCCCACCCCTTCTATTTTGGGAGGGCTGATAGGCAATCCCGAACCGGGCGTATTGAGCATTCTTTTTAACAGAGATCAAAACTTCTTCTTTAGAAGTGTAGATCTTAGCTCTAATAATGCACCTGGCAGCATATACAGGTTCCAGGGCTTCTTAGATGGGCTCTCTGTATTTGATTCGTTCGGGATCATTAACGTCACAAATCAGTTTCAGCGCTATGCTAATCCTGCTAGTTCTATCGAAATTGATGAACTACAGATTTCACTTGATCCAGGGCAAAATTCCTCTTCCTTTAATGTGGATAACATTCATGTTGAACCCATTCCAACTCCCGGATTGCTTCCTGGTTTGATTGGTATAGGCATTGCAACTCTTCGGAAAAACAAAGAGCAGGGTTGTGCCGACCGAACTTAAGGTTCGATGCATTACACCATTGCCTGACTGAATGAGATATAGTCTGTTTCCCAAAATCAAAAGTTTGACGGTCATTTCTGCATCCTGCTAGCTTCAGAACTGCCGTACAGGATTGAGCTTGGAAATCACGCGAGATAATGATGAACTCTACTAATCATTAAAATTATTCTACAGAGATTGAAAAAATACGCTCCGGAATCCAATGCAGATCCCGGAGCGTATCTTATTCTAAGGCTTTGAAGCTAATTTTGAACTAACTTCCTAGAGTATGAGGTAACGTCCTAGGCTGACGCAACAAGGAACCTTACCGAGATTTTATGTTTCTTTAAAGGATAACCGCAATTTGAGAACCGGTGAGCTTAACACCGGGCAGCGTGATTTGGCCCTGTTCATCCAGGTCAATCAGGGTATTAGATCCACTGATACTAACGGCTGTATTGAACTGTGAGCGAGTTAAATCTAGGGCACTCAAATTGAGCTTATCTTGCAGACGATTAAAGTCTTGGATGACATCCATACCAAAGAATTGATCAAACACCAAGACATCTCTACCTGGGCTCGTAGCTGTAGCCCGACGATTTAGAGTCTAAACGCCCTTCCATGTCAACCACCAACACATCGTAGGACTGGCGAGTGCTTATGTTCATGAGAGTCTCCTTGCTAACCACGGCCCAGGAAAAAGCCCATCGCACCAAAACTAGGTAGGCTCGGTAATCAGGCTTTTAGCCCTGGCAGCATCTTGTCACAATTCGCGGCAGATGAATAGTCAGGCTTACCCGTTGGAGAGTTGGGCCACCTATGCCCAGGGCGCTAGATATAGGGGGTGCAGGAGGAGATTTCAGTCTTATATAGATCAGGACGCGAGGCTCCAAAATCAAGAGTCTCTAACTGGGCCGGAATAGATAACTGACTGGGCACCAGGGACATAGACAAATCCAGAGCTGAAAAGGCCAGTCGCTGACTACTCTGCTGAACTAACACCTGTCCCTGAGTAGAGCCGTGGCAGGTGTTGGGTGCCATAAAGGTAGCCGTCAGGCTGTAGAAACCGGGAACCAGGTCAAAAAAGCAGTAGTGGCCATCTCCGCCGGTCACGGTTTGGTCAACGCGGGGGCTGGGCAGCCAGCAATTGCGCTCAAAGGCGTCGAGAAGAATTTGGGCGGTTTTGAGGGTGTCGGTGGTAATAGGCCGACCATCAAACAGATGGCCGTAGCTGGCACTTAGATCGGGGCGCAGTCGTAGCACCGTCCTCAGGGTGGCCATTAGCTCTGCTACAAAGGCGGTCGGGGCCTGGGTAATGCGTACCCACACCTGGGGCATGCCCTCACCCGTGGCGGCATTGGTGATGGTACCGGCGATCGCAACTCGTTGCCTGGCCGTGGACTGTGCCATAATCCCAAATCTCCCTTTACGAATGGGGTCTACAAGGAATGTCTGTGTCAGAAATAGATCTGCAAGCCGCGTGAATTGAACGGCTTGCCAAGAAATTTATCGGAGAGAATCCGAAACGGTACGAATTAGTCGTCAGCCTTAGAAGCGGCTTTTACGTGTGCCAAGACAATAACCCTGAAATATCACCCGGGACTGGTGTAAACGCTAATGCTGGGAATTCTTGTGAAAGGAATTGATCTTAAAATTAAGCGTTCAGTAAGCTATCGATCCTCAAACTAGGCTGATCCTACTGTGAATTAGATTGCTGTTAAAGGATCGTTAAATTAAGTTTGCAACCGACTTGAATTACTCTGAAACTGTGCTGGGTGTCAGGTGCAACTGATAGCGGTAGAGCGCTACAGGCCGATTCAACGCTCTTAAAAAATCGGCATCTTGGGGTGATAGATACACCGCCGTTACCTGCTCAGCGTCTATGACTGGTGGCCGGTAGGTATAGTGGGTCGTAGTTTCTACTTCGTTGAGGTAGGGAATCGCTCCGCCGCGAAAAATTTGCTGGAATCGTTCAGCGGTAACGAACTGCTCCGCTGAAGGAGACTCAGTGGCCCTAGCTGTTACGATGGATTCGAGCTGGCGACCTTCAGCCAGTCGGGTTAGTTGTCGATTTGGATCATTAGGGTCTGTTTTAACGGCCTTGACCACCGCTTCGCCCAGGTAAGCTCTAGCCAAATTCAGCCCGTTGAAGGTGCGATCGGCGACGATTTGTGACCTCAGCACCCGTGGTACCAGACCCATTACCCGCTGAGGCACTGACACAAACCGTACCAGGCAGGTAACCGGCTGGTTCACCATCGCCTGGTTGCTCTCAAAGCCCGGTGTCACAATGTCTGGGGCCAGAGGGGCCGCCAAATCGACCAGGGTGCTGGTTAAAGCCCATGTGCCCTGCATCCAGTCCGGGTAAACCAAATCGCCGCTAGCCTGCGCCAAGGCCATCTTCCCAGGCCACTGGGGAAAGTTCTGCAGTCGCCTGGCCAGGGTGCCAGCCTGGGCTTCTCCACTGCACAGCAGCCAGACTGTAAGCAGCAGGGCCAACCAGAACAGACGACGACGAATTAGCAGCAGCAGGGAGCGAGGCATGGAAATAGCTAGAACTAGAACAAATTTAAATCAGTAACGGCTCCTCGGCTGCTGGATGACACCAATTTGGCATATTTGCCCAGCACGCCCCGCTGGTAGCGAGGGGCAGGGGGTTGCCAAGCCGCGCGGCGCTGGGCCAGTTCTTCCTCAGCAACGTTGAGCTGAAGCAGGTTTTGGTCAGCATCGATGGTAATCGAATCGCCCTCCTGCACAAGAGCAATGGTACCGCCCACAAAGGCTTCTGGGGCGACGTGGCCAACCACCATGCCGTAGGTGCCGCCAGAGAAGCGTCCGTCGGTAATCAACCCAACAGAATCGCCCAGGCCAGCGCCAATAATGGCGGAGGTCGGAGCCAGCATTTCGCGCATACCAGGGCCACCCTTGGGGCCTTCGTAACGAATTACCACCACATCGCCGGGATGAATAGTCTTGGCCAAAATCGCCTTCAGACAGTCTTCCTCTGACTCAAACACGCGGGCCGGGCCGGTAATGCGCCGGTTTTTAATGCCAGTGAGTTTGGCCACCGCGCCTTCAGTGGCTAGGTTGCCCTTTAAGATGCCAAGGTGTCCAATCGCATACATCGGGTTGCTAAAGGGGCGAATCACATCCTGATCGGGACGAGGCTCTACCGGAATATCCGCTAGCAGTTCCTCGATAGTTTGGCCGGTAATGGTGAGTGCATCCCCGTGCAGCAGTCCCTGAGCCAGCAACATTTTCATTACCTGGGGCACTCCGCCAGCCTGGTGGAAATCGGTAGCCACGTAGCGACCGGAAGGCTTCAGGTCGCACAGCACCGGCACCCGCTGGCGAATCATTTCAAAATCGTCGATGGTTAAGTCCACGCCAATGGCATTGGCAATGGCTAACAGGTGCAGCACTGAGTTAGTGGAACCGCCCACGGCCATAATCACCGAGATACCATTTTCAAAGGCATTACGGGTCAAGATCTGACTAGGCAGAATTTGCTGGCAAATGGCATTTACCAAGACATGGGCGGACTTTTCCGCGCTGTCGGACTTTTCCGCATCCTCTGCCGCCATCGTAGAGGAATACATTAGACTCATACCCATTGCCTCAAAAGCCGAGGACATGGTGTTAGCCGTATACATACCACCGCAAGAACCAGCCCCTGGGCAGGCATGGCGCTCTACAGCTAGCAGTTGTTCTGCTGCGATTTTGCCAGCACTGTATTCGCCCACGGCTTCGAAGGCACTCACTACCGTCAGGTCTGCGCCCTCATAGTGACCCGGCTTAATAGTGCCGCCATAGACAAAAATCGCCGGGATGTTCATACGAGCTATAGCAATCATCGCACCGGGCATATTTTTATCACAGCCGCCGATGGCCAACACACCATCCATACTCTGGCCGTTGCAGACTGTTTCAATAGAGTCAGCAATCACATCTCGCGACACCAAGGAGTACTTCATGCCCTCAGTGCCCATAGAAATGCCGTCACTAATGGTAATCGTGCCAAATAACTGGGGCATACCCCCGGCTGCTCGTACACCGGCCTCTGCCCGACGGGCCAAGTTGTCTAGACCCATGTTGCAGGGGGTAATGGTGCTAAACCCATTGGCCACCCCCACAATAGGCTTAATAAAGTCGTCGTCGCCAAACCCCACGGCGCGCAGCATAGCCCGGTTTGGGGTGCGCTGTACGCCCTGGGTGACTACCTGGCTTCTGCGGTTATCGGCCATGCGCTATCCTCTGGGTTCAATTCGTTATAATTTCTATTCCACAGAGTTAGATTTTCCCTCAAAATTAGAAGGATGGTTAGCTCAGCGCTAGATTTATTTGACTTCTGTTATTTAGCTTCCGTAAATCGTTGCATTTGAGATCCCTCTTTGGAAAGTTCTTCCTCTGCATTTCAGTTCCTAGGCCCACCTAGTGAAATTACCGTTGATGCCTTGCTAGAGCGCTATGCTCTGGGTGAACGAGATTTTCGGGGTATTCAGCTAACTGGGGCCGATTTAACCAATCAAGACCTCAGAGGCGCTAATTTTCGTCAGGCTAATCTACAGGACGTCAATTTTACTGCCGCCACCCTGATTGGGGCCAATTTTCGAGAGGCCAATCTCGCCAGTGCCAACTTTCATCAGGCTAACCTGGGGCTAGCCAACTTAATTGGGGCCGACCTGCCAGATGCTTGTCTGGTATCTGCCAACTTGACCGAGGCTGGTATGCGTAGCATCAACCTGGTACGGGCTGATTTAACTCAGGCGGTTCTGCGCGAGGCTAACCTGAACGAGGCCACCTTAAATCAGGCCACTCTGACGCAGGCCGAACTGACCGAAGCTAGCTTGAGCCGGGCCAAGTTGCTGGCGGTAGATCTGAGTCAGGCCAATTTAGATAACGCTAACCTGACCAACACGCTAATGAATGGGGCGCAACTACAAGGAGCCAGTCTGGTAGGGGCGCTGCTGAGCGGGGCTACTCTGGAGGGCGCTAATCTGGAGGCGGCAGATTTGAGTCGAGCTAAAATGACGGGTACTAACCTTGTCAACGTCAATCTCGCCAAAGCTAATTTACGCAGCACCAACCTGAGTTGGAGCGCACTGCGCGGGGCAAATTTGCGGGGAGCAACGCTCTACCGAACCAAACTCAGTTGGTCTAACTTAAGTGGGGCCGACCTGACCGATGCTGTGATGATCAATGCCAAACTTGACTACGCCAACCTGCGGCGTACCGATGTGCAGGGCACGGTGCTACCCGATGGCTTTACCCTCCGCAATTAAGGCGTGGCCCGGTTGCGCTGAAGACGGTGGGCATGGATTTGAGACTTGGAAGTTTGGCGTGGCCAATACACAGCCGTAAGCGCCGGTGGGCTGGTTCTCAAATACGCCACCATCTGGCGCTGTAATACCTGGAGTTGCTCTTGAATAGCCATTACCTCCAAATGCATGAGTGATGGGCCATAGGCTAATAGACTGGCTCGATGATTGTTAGACGATTGACTCTGCAAGCGAGGCCAAGCTGTCAGGCTATCGGGCAAGGCTAGATTAAACCCCAAAGGTAGCTCTGGAGTGGAAAACGCCTGGGCATAGCTGGGGCTGAGGAAACCAGAGTAAGCATCAGCAGTAGGAGTCTGCTGCATAATGAAGCTGAGGCTGATCCCCTGCAAAAAAATACGAAGCTGACTGCTGGCTGCATCAGGTAGTTCTGGCATGAATGGGATGTAGCGGAGATCGGCATTGAGGTTGTCGGGGTCACCCACACTGAGGTGGGAACCGCCAATAGCTGTAATTAGATACTTAGGCCCGGCTAGCTGGGTAAAAGGTGTAAGCTGTTGTCGAGCGATGGGGGTAACGCTGTCGTGGGTGCTGGCCAGCACTAGGGTAGGCACCGTTACCTTGCTCAGGCCCGCTTCTCCAAATAACTGCCCGGTTAGTGGGTTGGTGACGATCAACTGAGTAATCCGCTTGTCCTTTAAGTTGGCATACTTAACCGGCAGATTTAGGGCGGCGCACTGTAACCAATCCGAGGGCGAAAGCTGAACGGGGTTAAGCTGCTGGCAGGTCTGATCTAACTGCCGCAGGTCTAGCGGAGCCCCCGCCAAAGCCAAACCCGTGTAGCCTCCCAGGGAATGGCCAATTAGCGTCACTTGCTCCGTGTTTAGTCGATCGCGCAGGCTGTAGGAGTAAATATTTAGCTTTTCCATCCGATCCAGCACATAGCTGATGTCGCGAGGGCGATCTAAAAACTCAGTGGCTGGCAAAATTCGGCTACCAGAGGCATTTACCTCCTCAGTTTCTGAAGGTAACGACACCAGAGAGGCAACATTGCTACCGGGATGCTCTACCGAAACTACCGTTAACCCGTGGGAGGCCAGATGCTCAGCCAGATAGGCAAAAAACCGCTTATCTGCCCCAAATCCGTGGGAAAGCAGCACCAGGGGGCCGCGAGTTTGCTCACTCCAGTAAATATCTACCGGGATGTCGCGTTCGCGGTTGCGATCTCGCAGCACCAGTTCCCAGCGTTCTACAGGAAATGGCCCAGTGGAAAAGGGATCCACTAAGCCCGCTGGCACTTGGCGAGTTGGTGTCTGGGCGAGTTCCTTGCGGAGAACTCGGCTCAGAGCTGCATTCTCCATCTGGGCGAGCTTAGCCTGGGAGGCCAGGGATAGCAGAGCGCTTAGATTGAGCTCCAGCGTTTCCTGGGGCAACTGCCGTAAAAGGCTAATCAAAGTCAGGGGTTGCTGTGACTCTGCCACACGATCCAGCGCTAACCGTAGATCAATAACATCCAGATTGGGAACCAGAGCTTGCAGCGTATCTAGCAGTTGAGTACCGCCAGGAGTGGCTAGCATCTCATCTAGAATAACCAGACCCACGGATGGATCGAGCGTAATCTCACTCTGTAAGCTGGCTTGCAGGGTAGGAGTCAAGAATGGACGATAAAGGCGCAGGGATGGAGCGACCGCTCCGGTCTGAGCAAACTGGTCAAGATCGTCTAGTTGAACCGTTTGTGAAAGCTTGCCCCAGCGCACAGTAAGGCTATCTGCTGCCACTGCACGGGATCCTAAACTACACCCTAACATCATCAAACTACTAACCAGCGACGCACCAATCGCCGACCGGAGCAAACGAGAGGGAGGAAAAATACGTTGAAGACAGGTCACGGCAAGGAGCGATTACGGACGGCATCAGAGGCTGGTTTACAGTGCCCAATTTTCTCTGTTGATTAGCTTAATCTAAACGACAAAACGACCTCTTGGCAGGGTTGGAACATCAAGTTTTCTTGCAAATCTGAGCAGAGGTTAGCCGCTTTGGTGAAGGTCATTGTTGGTGTTATGGGCCCTGGAGAGCGGGCCAATGAAGAGCAGCGGGCACTTGCCTACAGCCTTGGCCAAGCCATTGCTCAAGCTAAGTGGGTGTTACTTACTGGAGGCCGCAATGTAGGAATAATGGAAGCGGCCAGCCAGGGCGCCAAAGCCAATGGCGGGCTAACCATCGGGATTTTGCCAGGTCGAGATTACACGGGCATGTCATCGGCTGTAGATATTCCCATCATCACTGATTTGGGGGATGCCCGCAACGCTATTAATGTCTTATCCAGCCAGGTGGTGGTTGCTTTAGGAGCAGGGCCAGGCACTGTCTCAGAAATTGCCCTGGCGCTTAAGGCCCAAAAGCCACTTATCCTGCTCCGGCCTGATCTCCAAACCCTGGCTTTTTGGCAAACCCTAAGCATGACTCCCATAGCTACAGCCAACACCATAGCGGCTGTCATTGACGCTATTTCCGAGGGACTATCAACAGGAACGATTGGGAGATAAGCCAGCCAACTAAATCAGGCTCAGTGAGCTGTGTCTACACTCGCTAACCTTCCCAAACTTGTCTATGCTTAATGAGGAAAGCGCCCAACTATCTCCTCCACTATGTCCTATGACTGAGCAAAAACCGCCTCCCAAGGAAGACTTTTTGTTTCCTCGCAGCAAGTACTGGGGAGATTTCTCGCCCCAGCGACTGGCCTTCAACGCAAATTTGCAAGAGTTCGCCCAGCGCGTTTCCTTTGTCTGCAATCTAGAAACGGGCGGAAAAATGGAACCCCTAGAAGCTTACGAAGAAATTAAGCGCCTTTGGAAAGACCTAAAGCGGTCTAAAGCTAATCTGCTTGATGCCAGCGATGAGTTTCCTGACTCTACCGAAGAAGACGTTTAGAGCAAGCCAGTGTCGTAGATCAACCTACTTACCCAACGCCCGATATCTCCAAGCCGCCTATACAGGCAAATCAACAGGCTCCAGCCAACCCGCGCTCAGTACCACCGTCAAGCCCATGAATAGGGCCGTCAGCGTCCAAGTAACACGGTTCAAGGTCGTTTCAGCACTCTTAGTACTGGTAAATAGCTGAGCTTGGCCCCCTAACCCGCCCAATCCGTCTCCTTTGGGGCTGTGCAGCAGTACCAGAGCCGTTAAGCCTACGGCTGACACTAGCCAAAGCACTTGAACAATGGTTTTAACTATCATCTAAATCACAAATCCAGAACAAAACACATCAAACCCGGTAGGGCTTTAGCAGCCCCATCAGGCTCCTAGCACACAAGGCCGTTCAACTCATTCTATCTTAGCCTGTTACCGAGTCCTGGCCCCCAAGCTATGCAGGTATCAAGAACTAGGTACTGGGTATCGGGTGCTGGGCCTGGCACCTGATACCCGTACTTTGCATCGTCTAACAGAGAGAATGACTATATTGAGAGCCGCACTGGGGTGCGATTGCTGCGAATATCAACATCAGCAGGCAGGAACATTGATCGCCCGTTCATTTCCTGGGGTTGAGGTAGCCCCAGAATTTGCAGAATAGTGGGCGCCACATCCGATAGCCGACCATCTTCCCGCAGTTTCACGTCACCACCGTAGGCCGGTACTTTAAGCCGCTCTCCCTCAATCAAAATAAAGGGCACAGGGTTAGTGGTGTGGGCTGTCCAGGGTTTACCATTTTCATCCACCATCTGCTCGGCGTTGCCATGATCAGCAATGATGATAGCCGTGCCGCCTGCTTTGCCGATAGCGTCTAAGAGATGGCCCAGAGTTTCATCAACGGCTTCAACCGCGGCTATAGCCGCTTCCATTTTACCCGTGTGGCCCACCATGTCGGGGTTGGCATAGTTAATCACAATCAGGGAATAAAGTCCCTTCTCAATGGCTGAGACTGCAACTTTAGTAACGGCCTTAGCTGACATTTCTGGAGCCTTATCGTAAGTAGCCACCATCGGGCTGGGCACCAGTTCGCGATCTTCTCCCTCAAAGGGATCCTCTAGCCCACCGTTGAAGAAGTAGGTGACGTGGGCATATTTTTCGGTTTCGGCGGTACGAAACTGCTTAAGGCCGTGGTCAGCTACCACTTCCCCTAGAATATTGCTCAGGTTTTGAGGTTGAAAGGCCACATCTACCGGCAACTCAGAGTCGTACTGAGTCATGGTGACAAAAGAGAGGGGAGTAATTAGCTCTCGTTCAAAGCCGCTAAAGTTGGGATCGACCAGCGCCTGAGTGAGTTGACGGGCGCGGTCTGGCCGAAAATTGAAGAAGATAACCCCATCCTCTGGAGCAATAGCACCTGGGGCTAACCGCACAGGCTCTACAAACTCGTCATTGACTCCCTGAGCATAGGAGGCTAAGAGAGCTTCGACGGCCGTTTGCCCAGTACCTTCGCCAGGGTCAACCATCACCCGATAAGCTTTTTCTACTCGATCCCAGCGGTTGTCCCGATCCATCGCGTAGTAGCGACCGCTAAGAGTAACCAGGCGGCCTAACCCTACCTTGGCGACATAGTCTTGGAGTTTTTGGACGGCTTCTTTGCCTTCGGTGGGCTTGGTATCGCGGCCATCGGTGATGACGTGGATGCAAACATTGTCAATATCCTGGGCCTTGGCCATATCAATCAGACCAAAGAGGTGGTCTAAATGGGAGTGTACGCCACCTTCAGAACATAAACCAATCAAATGCAACTTGCTGTTGCGGTAGCGGACAGCCTGACAAACATTCAACAGTGCTTCATTTTCCTGGATGGTGCCCTCTTCTACCGCATCGGAAATCCGCACAAGTTCCTGGGGCACAACTCGCCCAGCTCCAATGTTTAGATGGCCTACTTCAGAGTTGCCCATTTGCCCCTCCGGTAGCCCAACGGCTTTGCCAGAGGCGCAAATCAACGTATGGGGGTAAGCTGCCCACAAACTATCCATCACAGGAGTCTTGGCAGTGGCGACAGCATTACCGTCGGCGGTGTCCCGGTATCCCCAGCCATCGAGGATAATAAGTACCATCGGCGGCACAGACACTTGATTCATGGGTTAAGAATCCTTGTGATTTTGACGAACGTCTCAGCAATCATACCATCCGACTTTTTGCAGCCATAGTGCCGACCATACATTGGTTTTGGCACTAAAGCCCACGTTTGAAAAGCGATGGCGCAGAGGTCTATAACTCAATCAAATTCAGATAAAGCTTGACTTTATCCAAGGAACTCCTAACTCGTAGGGCTTGCCCTAGAGCAGGTATAACAAAAGCCTTTTGTTAACGGAACTAGTGCTGATCAAGTTCAACAAAGTTTTATAAAAGGGATTCTACTCTACAACGGCCGAATTTTATTAGGCCGCTCCTGTAATCTGCTTAACTGCCGGAATTAAGCCCTTTTAGCGATCGCTGGATGGGCCTAACCCTTATGCATGGTGGATAATCTGGAGACAGCCAAGTGCCGAGAAACACCTTACCCAATTCATCAGACGACTACTCAGGTAGCTACGCCTTAGCCTTCGCCCCCTTAGTGGCTTGCTTTTCGCGCTGCTTTTGGCGTTTAGCTTCGGCCTTGGCTTTTTTCTCGGCTTCCAGGGCTGCATGCCTTTCTGCTTCGACCTCTTCAGCGACTTTGTCGAGATAGTAGTGGTAGTCACCCCGGTACAGACGCAACTCACCATCACGGATTTCCACAATCTTGGTGGCTACGCGAGAGATAAAGTAGCGATCGTGGGACACTAGCAGCACCGTACCCTCGTAGTGCTGGAGGGCTTCTTCCAGCATTTCCTTAGCAGGAATGTCTAGGTGGTTGGTGGGCTCGTCCAGAATCATCAGATTAGCGGGGCGCAGCAGCATTTTGGCTAGAGCTAGGCGAGCCTTTTCTCCCCCGCTGAGAGCACTAACTGCCTTAAACACCATGTCGCCGCTAAACAGAAACCGTCCTAATAGAGTGCGAACGTCTTCGTTCGTCCAATCTGGGACTTCATCGTGAACGGTGTTCAGAACCGTCTTGCTCAAATCCAGCGCTTCTGCCTGATTTTGTTCAAAATAGCTGGGGATCACGTTGTGGGCACCCAGTTCTACCTTGCCGTCGGTTGGGACTTCCAGGCCAGTAATCAACCGCAGCAGAGTGGATTTACCAGAGCCATTTGGCCCCAAAAAGGCAATGCGATCCCCACGTTCTATTAGTAAATTGGCCCCCAGGAAGAGAATTTTGTCCTCATAGCTGTGGGTAAGGTCTTCGATTATCACCACTTCGCGTCCGCTGCGGAGAGCGGGAGGAAACCGAAAATGCAGTGCTCTGACACCGCTATCTGGCGCTTCAATACGCTCAATTTTCTCCAGTTGCTTCTCTCGGCTCTTAGCCTGGGTGCTGCGGGTAGCGCTGGCTCGGAAGCGATCCACAAACGCCTGCTGCTTGGCCAATTCTTTCTGTTGGCGCTCAAAGGTACTAAGCTGAGCTGCAAGATTCTCTTCTTTCTGCGTCAGGTAGGCGTTGTAGTTGCCCAGGTAGGTAGTCGAAATGCCGCGTTCAGTTTCAACAATTTGAGTACATAGCCGGTCTAAAAATTCTCGGTCGTGGGAGACAATTACCATTGGGGTAGTCAGTCCCTTAAGGTACTCTTCTAGCCACTCAATAGTTTCCAAATCGAGGTGGTTGGTGGGCTCGTCCAGCAGCAGCACATCTGGTTCTTGCAGCAGGATTTTGCCCAGGCCCATCCGCATTTGCCAGCCGCCACTGAACTCGCTAACGTAGCGATCTCCATCCTCTGCGGTAAATCCCATTTCGGGCAGAATCTTCTCGATCCGAGCCTCTAGGCCATAGCCGCCCAGGGCCTCAAATCGTCGCTGCTGTTTATCTAGCTCGTGGATGAGTCGCTCTAGCTCATCGGGATCAGCCTGCTCCATCAAGGTAGGAATATGATGCAGTTTCGACTGCACTTCATTAGCTTCTTTAAAAACAGTCCAAAATTCATCTCGCACCGTGTGGCGGGGATCAACCTCAAACTCCTGGGAAAGGTAGGCAATTTTGAGGCTGGGGGCGCGTACCACCGTACCAGTAGTAGGTTCAACTTTGCCGGTAATGATTTTGAGCTGAGTCGATTTGCCCGCCCCATTAACTCCTACCAGACCGATGCGATCACCCGGCTTAACTTCCCAATTAACGTCTTTGAGAACTTCCCCAGTAGGATAAATTTTGCTGATGTGCTCTAAACGCAGCATGGGGAGTCTCCAGAGGTGAAGGACTAAACGAGAGTCCTTAACAAACTTAACAAAAAGCGGGCAACCTGGGGTGAGGTTAAGGTCAAACGATCAGAGTTAACCCCCAGCAAGCTTCGTAAAATCCAAAAATTCCAAAAAAATTAGGGCATAGCCATCGACCACGCCCTAACCGGTCTTTGTAATTGGAATAACCTTGGAAAAGCCCAAAACACCTACTTTTTCATGTCCTTGGCCATTTTGCGGAACATATCCAGGTTAGTGTCAGTCTTGGCGCGGCTAAAGCTGGATGTCTCAGACTTAGCCGTGGATTGGAAGGTGGATTCTTTGAGCTTTTTCTCAACCAGGGTTTCTTGCTGGCCTCTCATAGACTCCATCGCCGAAATCTGTCGGATGCTTTCTTTCTCACCCATTTCGCCCCGCTTTTTAGCGTAGGTGCGCCGAATCGTCTTAACGGTGCGCATATAGTCGATGTTGCCATAGGTCTTGGCATCATCGGGATCGAGATAAAAGGAACCGCCAGCCCGTTCGACGGTTGGCTGGGGCTGAACTCGCACTGGGCGGTCTGACTCTCCAGGGTTTTTGGGTTTGCCGCCAAACAACCCGCGAATAAATCCAGTCATGGAAGCTCTCCTGCGTCTGTGTGGAAGGTGAAGTGGCTAGATCTAGGTAGGTTCTATTGCATAAGGCAAGGCAACCAAACTTGACCCAGCTAACATTTCGTTACTTCCATGTTAACTTTTGTTGGGAGAAAAGCAGAGCCAATTTGCCTGAAATGTAGATGAGGCCAGGCATTGTTCTTTTATGAGAGAGGCTCTATGAACCGTCCCATGAAGCCCCTAAACGATTTGATAAGAAGATTCGATAAGATCGGACGATAGTTTTGACCTGGCTCCAAGTGCCCTAAGAAAATACGGACGCCGTTGTCATTCCTCCCCTCTCCCTCTCTTCTTCCCTCACCCTTTCACCATCTCCTCCCCTCGTCATCCCACCCCATGTCCTCTCCCGAAATCCAGTGGTACCCCGGTCATATCGCCAAGGCGGAAAAAGCCCTGGTTGATCAGCTTAGCCGGGTAGACGTGGTGCTGGAGGTTCGAGACGCGCGGATTCCCCTGGCGACGCGCCACCCTAGTGTGGATCAATGGGTGGGCGATAAGGGACGGGTACTGGTGCTCAACCGGGTGGATATGATTTCTGATGCAGCCAAAGCTGCCTGGGAAGACTGGTTTCGCCAGCAGGGAGAGGTTCCCTTGTTTACTAATGCTCAGCAGGGGCAGGGGGTGAAGGCAATCGCCAAAGCTGCCCAGGCCGCTGGGGATTCTGTCAACCAGCGCCGCCTAGCCAGGGGAATGAAACCCCGTCCTATTCGAGCTGTAGTAATTGGCTTCCCCAATGTCGGTAAATCAGCATTGATTAACCGCTTACTCAACCGCAAGGTCGTGGCTAGCGCTCGCCGGGCTGGTATCACCCGCCAACTGCGGTGGATTCGGCTCTCCGGCGACCTGGATTTGCTGGATGCTCCTGGGGTCATCCCCTCCCGGTTGGATAACCAGGATGCCGCCCTCAAACTGGCCATCTGCGACGACATTGGTGAAGCGGCCTACGATACTCAGCGCACCGCTGCCGCTTTTTTGGATTTGCTGAAAGACTTGGAGCAAACTCAATCTCAAGATACTTACCAGCCAACTCTGCAAGAACGCTACGGTCTTGACTTTAGCCAGCACACTGGGGAAGGCTTTATTGCCCAACTGGCTGCCCAAAAATTTCAGGATGACCGAGAGCGCACCGCCAAGCGCATCCTCAACGACTTTCGTACCGGGCTATTGGGTAAATGGGTACTGGAATGGCCGCCTGATTCTGAGAAAGAGGAGGGTTGAGATGACCATTACAACGGTCTTGGCATACCTCTTAATCGTTAGCTACTTTGTGATGGAGCGATCGCTAAGAAAAGGGCAGCAAGCGCTCAATCTTAACCCTGGATTGTCTGATGCTGGAAGCTCTAAACTATTGTGGCTCAGTGGAATAATCAGTATTTTACTGGTTATGGCCGCGCCTGCTCTTAATCACTATCAAATAGGAGATATTAACTTTGTAACCATTGGCTGGTTAGGTTTGTTTCTTATGCTTTTGGGGCTAGCAATGCGATACTGGGCCGCCAAAATTCTAGGCAAATTCTACACAAGGACGCTGCAAATTATTGAAGACCAGAGAATTGTAGACCAAGCTCCTTACAACATAATTCGTCACCCTGGATATTTGGGTACCTTCTTAATGGAAATGGGCGCGGGACTGGCCATTATGAATTGGATACTATTGTTGGTTATTGTAATGATTGGGATGATGTCACGCGCTTACCGAATTAGCGCAGAAGAGACAATGCTGGAAGCTCATTTTGCAGAAGCTTACAAACTTTATTCAGAAAGAACTTGGAAACTGATTCCTTTTTTGTATTGATTAGCGTGTTCAAAGGCTTAGATTTTGTAGATCAGCCAGTAGTCTCAAACAGCCGATCGCCCCGGTGCAGTCGATAGGCCATTTGATAGGTTTGTTCTTGCGATCGCATGGTGGGCGTGTGGGCGGCCAAAAATCGTGATGCCGCCACCAGACTATGAATACCAGCAGGGGAGTTTCCTAACTGAGAATATTGCCGAAAGGCGGCCTCAATCTCCTGAATCACATGAAACTGTCGGTCTTCACGCAACAACATCTTGCCCAACAACGCTAACAACTGGTCTGGGCTACCTCCGCTGTAAAGGTAACAGCCTACTAATTCTCCGACTCGATTGACCTGTTGTTGCTGATCCAGCAATTCTGGTAATTCCCGCAGGAGTTCGGCTGGGTTGTCTACCGTTTTCTCTGGCTTAGGTAGGCGTGCCGCTGGTACATTCAGAAAGCGATCCAAATACACGCTCATGGCCGCATCAAAAACCCCCCTCAATAGGTCTACTGAAGTAACTCGTCGCAGACCCTGCTGCACGGCGTTGGCGAAGGTGAAGGTGTGGTGAGCACTATCCCAATCATTGAAGTCATTATTTGTACTAAATTGGGCAATTCTCAGAGCGGCGGCGTAGGCTACTGTTCCTGCCAGATCTACCGCCGTACAGCCCTGGCGCAGCGCAGTGAGTAGGCCCTCGGTGATCGCTTCAGCATTATCTCCTAACAGTAGAGGGATGAGCTGGTCGCGATTGTCCCACCTCTCTACTTGCTGCTTCCCTGCAGCTAGCGCCGCTGGCAGTGCGGCAAAGGCTTGCTCTAAAATCGCGGCTAGATCCACTGGGTAACGCCACGATCGCGATTCCTCCATACGAGAGGCTCGGGTGTAGCCCCGCACCAGACTAGTCAGCACCAGTTCTGCATTTTGCCAATCGGTGGCATCCAGCGCTTCCAGCGCTTTGTTGGTAAAGTCCAGAGGATGGCCGACATCCATATAGCGATGGTCAGTCACCGCTGTAAATAGCATCTGAGCTAGCTGAGTCCGAGAGGCCCCAGCTCGGATAGCCGTGGCTAAACAGCGCTCGGCTCCATCGGCATCTCTGACCTCCACAAACTGGCGAAACCAGGTTTGCAACATGGGTACCTTATCCGGGTCGTTAGATTCGGGTAGGGGCTGAATAGGGAACCGAGGCGGCTGGTTGTTAGTGTCTCTAGCTACGGCGGCCAAGCCGTGGGTGATGGCACGGGGTCTGTCGTCCGCCGCCAGGTAGGGCAACAGATTCATCATGCAGGTGTGGATGGTCAAGCCAGTATCCCACCCGCTCTGGCGATAGCTGACGCCAAAGTCCAAGCCCATCCTAAATGCTTCAGTAGCCTGATTACCCTCATGCAGGAGAGCAATCACCGATTTGCCAATCACCAGAGGAATGCCTTGCTCTAAACCGTCTTGCAGCCGCTGGCGATGATGGGCCAGGGCATCTGCATGGGTGGCTAAATTCACCCACACCTCGCCATCACGAATTTGCACCGGAAAGGCCGGTAAATCATCGGCCCAGGGGTCAAAAGTGCCACCACTTGTGACATCAAAGCGGGCATAGTGCCAGTCGCAGGTGAGAATACAGTCTTTTACAGTACCCTTGTAGAGGGGAAAGCCCATGTGGGGGCAGCGGTTATCGACAGCATAAATGGTGTTGTTGGCCTGGACAAGGAGTAAAGTATGCCCGCTAATGGAGATGACTAATCGACCGGTCTTGTATATCTCCTCTACGCGGGCAGCATAAACGTAGTTTTCTTTCTCGTCAGGCATTTTACTTTGGCTCCCTTCAGATAATAGTTGTGCGACTATTGAGTAGATATTGTCACTAATAAGTTTCCGGCATGAAGACTGCTATTGAAAAATCACGTCTCATTTCAGAGCATTTCTCTAAAGCAGTTGAGCAATTGGGGCATGAAGAAATAGAGGTTTTCGTGATAGCGAATACCGGGTTCAAACTTGCTAGCCAGATACTCCAATGCCAATTGCTGAAAACGCCCCTTGTTGCGGTGGGAGGGCCATTCTTTTAGCCGACGGTGTGCATCCAGGTAGTGCCTGAGTTCGAGGTCGTAATCCATAGACATCCCTTCAGTTCACAGTGTAGTGTCGGCGTTGACTACACAGAATCCTAGCTCTATTACCGAAAGAACCCCATGCCCTCTCTACGTTGCTGGGCGTTCTATCTTCCACCTTCCGCCGCTCTTAATAGACCGATTCCCAGTCGGGGCAGTGGCGTTCGTCGTCGGGGCCAAAGGGGTGCATGGCGCAGACTAGGGTATTACCGCCGTGGGCCTGACCATAGAAATTGCGACAACCCACGCAGGCCGGGTAGTTTTGCAGAATTGGCTCAACTGTGCTGTTGAAGGGGGCCGAAACCTCCTCAAACCATTGATCTAGCCCTGAAAGCCCAGCTACCAATGGCCCTAACACCTGGTCTAGTTGTTCTACTACCTCATCCACCTGGCTATTGAGCGAGGCTTCAAAAGGCTCAATGGCCCGGTTAAGGTCGCTCATGAGGTGGTCAATTTCAGGGTTAATGGCGTCTTGTACTTGCTCGGCCCACTGGTCAGTCGTGCGCAAAAGATTGTCAGAGGCGGCGGCTAACTGCTCTGTCAGGTCATCGAGCCATCGCTCCGTTTCCTGGGTTAGTTGGTGGGTAAAGCCCTGGACGGCATCGCCAAAGGCATTCAAAATTTGCTTAGACCAATCATCCATCATGTATTACTCGCCTTTCGCTTTAATACGTCTAACTCCTCACGGAGGGCTGTCACCTGCTGTTGTAGCGCTTCAGTCTGATCCACACTAGCCACGTAGACTGTATCTGCCCCATCGTCAAGGATTTCAATGCGGCGGGGCGCGTCACTGGATCCTTCAACTGGAGACGATGAGGAGGACTGAGCACGGCTGACCATATCGTTGACCAAGCGCTGAGCTTCCTCGGTAGTCATTTCACCGCGGGCCACAAGCTCGTTGACCACAGTTTGGGCCTGCTCCTGTAAATCCTTAAGGGTGTGACCGGCCTTCTCGCCTGCATAGGACGCCGCTCCTACACCCAGGTAGAATGCCTTTTTAACCAATTCACTGAAGCCAGTCATAACACCTGCCTCCCTGTTGCTGAACCTCTACTGTCAGCCTAGGAAACAAAAGGGCCAATTGCCTAGGGGCTATCCACACCATTTGCCCCCGGAGTTAGGCACCCATAGCCAAGCACCCCAAATGCAAAAGACCCGGAGTCCACGCCTGTTACAAGCATCCCGTAATGCTGCTACCTTCCGGTCCTGACATAGTTTGGGCGTTGTAACCGCATGGGTCCGAGTCCTCTCCAGCATAGCACCAGAATGGTGATCCGGGATACGTGGCCTAGCCCCACTGAAAAATAGTCGCGCCCCAGGTCAGCCCAGCCCCAAACCCAGCCGCCACAATGATATCGCCGGGTTGAATGCGGTCGGCTCGAATCGCTTCATCCAGGGCCAGGGGAATAGAGGCCGCCGAGGTATTACCGTGTTCGGCCATGTTGCTGAGAACGCGCTCTGAGGGAACTTGCAGACGCTCAGCCACAGCATCAAGAATGCGCTGATTGGCCTGGTGAAGCAGCAGCCAGTCGATATCTTGTGTGGTTAAGTCGGCTCGGAATAGCGCCTTTTCTATTACCTCTGGAACGCGGCTAACGGCAAATTTATAGACTTCGCGGCCATTCATCGTAATTGGCGAAAAGGTACCCTTTTGGACGGCCAACTCAGCATTCAGAGGTTCAGCCACCGCTTGATAGGGAAGCTTCAGGCAGCCGTTCATAGTACCATCGCTGCATAACTCAAAGCCTAGCAGGCGATCGCGCTGGCCGGCTTGCATCACCACAGCCCCAGCCCCGTCGCCAAAGAGAACGCAGGTGCGGCGATCGCTCCAGTCTGTCCAGCGGGAAAGGACATCGGCCCCAATCACCAGAACAGTGTCAAAAGCTCCGGTGCGGATATATTGTGCGGCGGTCACCAGGGCAAAAACAAAGCCTGAACAGGCGGCTGTTAGGTCAAAGGCAACGGCGCGGGTGGCACCAATTTCAGCTTGTACCTGGCAGGCACTACCAAACAAATCATCGGGAGTAGACGTGGCCAGCAAAATCAGTTGCACGGCTTCTGCGTCTATTTGGGCCATTGCTAGAGCCTGTCGAGCCGCCTGAGCTGCTAAGGAACCTAGCGAGTCTTCTGCAGCCGCGAGGTGGCGCTGACGAATACCCGTTCGAGTCACAATCCACTCGTCGGTAGTATCGACCATTTGACTGAGGGCTTCATTACTAAGGGTAGCGGGCAGGCAAGCCGAACCACTGCCTACCAGAGAGACACCGGGCATAAACTGTTCCACAAGTTATTCTCCGTCTGCGGCGGGCGTTGCAACCCGCTGGTATTGAGCTTGAATGCGATCTAACACGCGATTATCAACCGCTTCTTTGGCCAGCCGAATGGCATTGAACACAGAAGGGGCCTGAGAACTACCGTGGCTAATCACTGTAATACCGGCCACACCCAGCAACAGCCCACCCCCGTGTTCAGCATGATCAACCCGCTGCTTGATGCGGCGCAAATTGGGTTTCAGGACAGCGGTGCCAACCTTACCGCGCAATCCCTGAGGTAGCTCTTCTCGCAAAATTTGAAGCACCGATTCGCCTACGGCCTCGGCAAATTTGAGCAAGACATTGCCCACAAAGCCGTCGCAAACCACCACATCAAACTGGCCCGATAAAATATCACGCCCCTCGGCATTACCCGCAAAGGGGATATTTGGATTCTCTGCCAACAACTGATGCGCCTGGAGCGACAGATCGTCGCCTTTGCTGGGCTCTTCGCCAATGTTGACCAGTCCCACCCGTGGATGCTCTACTCCCAGCACATAGCGGGAGTAGATGGTGCCCATCATGGCAAATTGCTCCAGGTATCTAGGGCGACAGTCTACATTGGCCCCCACATCTAAGATTAAGACCGATTTGTTGGCTATCACTGTAGGAAAAACGGCGCCAATGGCCGGACGGTCAATGCCTTTCAGTCGGCCCAAGCGCAGCAGGGCTGAGGCCATCGCCGCTCCAGAATGACCAGCAGAAACCACAGCATCGGCGCGCTTTTGTTTGACCAACTCCATCGCCACGTTGATCGATGCCTGGGGTTTCTTGCGCAGGGCGCTGAGCGGTTCTTCATGCATTTCAACGGTGCCTTCTGCAGGAACCACCTCAATCCCTTGGAGATGATCGGGGCTGGCCACTGCCGCCCGAATTTGAGCTTCGTCCCCCACTAAGGCGACATCAACATCCAATTCGGCCTTGGCTCGAATGGCCCCAGCTACGATTTCGCCAGGGGCATAGTCGCCCCCCATTGCGTCAATGGCAATGCATGCCCGGTTGAGCGCCATCTGCTATATCTCAAAAACCTTAAGAAATTTTAGCAGACTACTCTTCCCCAGGTTCTACGATTCGTTGGAATAAGTAGCCAGTGCCACGAGCGGTCAGAATCAGTTCTGGGTTGCTGGGGTCATCTTCCAGCTTGGCCCGCAGCCGAGAAATATGCACGTCTACCACACGGGTATCCACATGGCGCTCTGGGGTGTAGCCCCACACTTCTTGCAAAATCTCTGACCGGGAGAACGGCTCTCCAGAGCGACTGACCAGGAGTTCCAGCAGGCTAAACTCCATGCCAGTTAGCCGAATTCGCTCGTCGCCCTTGTAGACCTGGCGCTTGTTGGTATCGATGCGGATAGTATTGACGGAAATGACCCCAGAGCTAGGAATGCCCGACATCCCCGTTTTATCGACCCGGCGCAGCACCGAACGAATGCGGGCCTCTAGTTCTTTGGGCGAAAAGGGTTTGACCACATAATCATCGGCGCCAAGCTCCAGGCCAGTGATGCGATCGGCCACATCCCCCAGCGCCGTAAGCATGATGATGGGAATGTCTGACTCTTTGCGAAGTTCCTGGCAAACGCCGTAGCCATCCAGCTTAGGCATCATCACATCCAACACTACCAAGTCAGGGGCTGTGGAGCGGAAGGTTTCCAGCGCTTCTTCGCCATCGGCGGCAGTGACGACATCGTAGCCAATCATAGACAGGCGCGTTTCGAGGATGCGGCGAATGCTGGCCTCATCATCGACAACTAGAATCTTCTCTTTGTTGCTTTCCAAGGTTTTCAAGGCTCCCTACATAACGCCATATTCTATAAACAAACTCAACGTTTGATAATTAAATTTGGCTAGCTAATAATTGGGCTTAACAGCTCCTTACATTGGTTTATGGCTCTAAATGGCCCGAAGTGTCAATATCTAACAGATCCGTGGGTAATCGATATTGTATTCTTATTGGTTCATGGTTATCGACTGTAATACTTTCATTACAGAGTTTTTTAAGGTTTATTGCAGAATCTGGTCGGGCCTTTCGTCAAGATAGGGAAAGGTTGATACTGTCTGACGGCTATGGCAAAATCCCGGTGTATTTTCGTATGTCAGCAGTGCGGGGCTGAGTCGTCCCAGTACTACGGGCGCTGTCCGATGTGCAGTAGTTGGAATTCGCTGGTAGAACAAGCGTTGCCTGCTAAGGAGGTCACTACAGCCCGACTCCCAGCGGCCATGCGCGGTCGTGGTGCCAAAGCTGCTTCAACCTCCCGGCAGCCCCGGTTAGCCATGACCCTAGAGCAAATTGAAGATCATCCCCAAATGCGGCTGCCTTCTGGCTATGGAGAGCTAGATCGAGTGCTGGGCGGTGGCATTGTACCTGGTTCGCTGGTGCTGTTGGGGGGCGATCCAGGGATTGGTAAATCTACCCTGCTGTTGCAAGTAGCGAATCGGTTGGCGACCCGGCAGCGGGTGCTCTACGTTTGTGCAGAAGAATCTGGGCAACAGGTAAAGTTGCGCTGGCAGCGGTTGGGGGAGGGGGAGAGGGCAGCAGAAAGCAGGAAGCAGGAAGATGAGGATGCAGGGAATATAGTGTCCATTAACGGGGAATCTCGGCTTTTCTTGTTGCCGGAGATTGACCTAGAAACGATTTTGATGGAGTTGGAGGCATTACAGCCTGCAGTAGCGATTATCGACAGTATTCAAGCGCTCTACTACAGTGCGCTGACTTCGGCTCCGGGGTCGGTGGCTCAGGTGCGGGAATGCACATCGGCCCTGATGCAGTTGGCGAAGCGGGCCAATATTTCACTCTTCATCGTTGGCCATGTGACGAAAGAGGGGGCAATCGCTGGCCCCAAGGTGCTAGAGCATCTGGTAGATACGGTGCTGTACTTTGAGGGCGATCGGTTTGCTAGCCATCGGCTCTTGCGCTCGGTTAAAAACCGCTTTGGGGCCACCCACGAGCTAGGTGTGTTTGAAATGGTGGATCGAGGACTGGCGGAAATCAGTAATCCCTCGGCCCTTTTTCTCGGCAATCGTGATGAGCAGGTGCCGGGCATTGCAACCATTGTGGCCTGCGAGGGCACTCGACCTCTGGTGGTAGAGTTGCAATCCTTGGTCAGCCCGACCAGCTACAGTTCGCCGCGCCGGTCTACCACAGGCATTGAGTTCAACCGGCTGCTGCAAATTTTAGCTGTGCTAGAAAAGCGGGTTGGCATTCCGTTGTCTAAGCTAGATGCCTACGTAGCGTCTTCGGGAGGGCTAACGGTGGCAGAACCAGCGGCGGATCTGGGGGTAGCAATCTCGTTAGTGGCTAGCTTTCGCGATCGTCTGGTTGACCCCGAACTGGTGCTAATTGGGGAAGTCGGACTGGGTGGTCAGGTACGCCCTATTTCTCAACTAGAGCTACGGCTAAAGGAGGCGGCCAAACTGGGTTTTAAGCGGGCGATTGTGCCCAAAGGTCAGAGCCTCAATGTAGAGGGGCTAGAGGTCGTAGAGGTGTCACGGGTGGTAGACGCCATTGCCTGCGCCCTACGAAGCTAGGTTTGGCTGAACCTGGCTGCACCGTTAGACTGTAAGCAGTGATGAATAAGGAATTGCTATGATGCCAACCGTCGAAATTTACACCTGGAGCCGCTGTCCCTTCTGCATTCGAGCAAAGGGATTGCTCGATCAAAAGGGTATTGCCTACACGGAGTACTGCATTGACGGCGATGAGGCGGCTCGCAGCGTCATGGCTGAGCGGGCGAATGGACGGCGATCGCTGCCACAAATTTTCATCAACAACCACCATGTCGGCGGTTGCGACGACCTTTTTGCCCTAGATGCCCAGGATGGCATTGAACCCCTGCTAGAAGAGGCCCCTGCGGCTTGAGTTAGCTACAGTACTCCGGATAGCTTCGGGCAGGTTCGGGTACGAGCTTAAAGCGGATAAATCTCATAAAAGGCCACCAGAAGCCACTGCCGAAGACAACACCTTCTCACTATGGCCATTCGTACCATTGCCGTTGCCATTGTGGTTAGGCTGGCGAGGCTGAATCAACCCATAGCCGCCGTGGTTGCGTTCATAGACGACGTTGATTTCCTGAGTTTCGGCGTTGAGAAACATATAGAAATCGTGGTCAATCAGAACCAGTTGCTCTAGCGCTTCGGCAACAGTCATCGGTGGCATAGCAAAGTATTTGGTACGCACAACTTCTTCTGGAAGCTGGGGCTCGCTGTGGTTGAGCACATGGCTGACATCAGTTGCTGGGGTTTCATGGAGAAAAGCTTCTGTGGTTTTACCCAGATTACCGTGCTTGCGATTATTGCGTTTTTCCTTGAATTTGCGGAGTTGGCGGCTGATTTTATCTGCCACTAAATCAATGCTGGCATAGAGGTTTTCGCTGCTTTCCTCAGCTCGCACAATGGCTCCATCTACAAACAGCGTTACTTCTGCGGCCTGCTTAGAGGAAATGCGCGGGTTGCGCGCTACAGACAAATGAACATCTACCTCATTGGTTAAATTCTGGAAGTGGCTAACGGCCCTGAGAATTTTCTGCTCCACATAGTCACGAATTGCATCAGTAATCTCAATATTTCTGCCATGGATAACCAGCTTCATAAAGCGGACTCCTTGAAACGTTGGCCTATGTTCTCACCCTAGCACCTTGTATTCTGTACGACAGAGTCCGTTAGAATCCTTTGCATGGGTTGATAATTCTTGATTCCTGAGAAATCTTATTTACGCGGCTAGCGTCAATCTCTTGGCTCATCCACGGCCTACAACCGAGGCATTGTCCTCTGCAACAGACGTCTCATCTGCTGGGCTATCCGTACCCATTTGTGAGGTCTACAGTCTGGGGCAAGTCCCCTACCCTGTGGCGTGGGACTATCAAAAGGTGCTGGTGGCACTGCACCGTCAGGCTCCTCAACCCGACCGCCTGTTGCTGGTGGAACATCCGCCGGTCTATACCCTGGGCCAGGGGTCAACCACAGCCCATCTCAAATTTTCAGAACAAGACCCGCCCTGGCCGCTGTTTCGCACTGAGCGTGGCGGCGAAGTGACCCACCACTGCCCTGGGCAACTGGTGGGCTATCCCATCCTCAACCTCAAGCAACACCAGCCAGATTTGCACTGGTATCTGCGGCAGCTTGAGGAGGTGATTATCCAAACTCTCGCCAAACTTGGCGTTAAGGGCACTTGCCAGGCCGGGTTGACTGGGGTTTGGGTTGGCGAGGCTAAGGTAGCTGCCATCGGCATTAAAGTCAGCCGTTGGATAACCATGCACGGCTTTGCTCTTAATGTTTGCTCCGATTTGGCAGGTTTTAGCGCCATTGTGCCCTGTGGCATTGCCCACAAGCCTGTAGGCCGTCTCTCCCAGTTTTGCCCTGGCCTTACTATGGCTGAGGTTCAACCGCTCCTCATAGCCAGCTTTGCAGAGATTTTCAATCGGCAGATGATTTTAAGGAACGCCCTACCCTGGCTTGGCCAAACCGCTGGGCCGCACACACACTGCACCGAGACCAACGGTTAAGTTCCCCTGGCGGACAGGGACAGCCACATTCTGGGCAAAGCACACGCTGAGCCGTTAGGCCCTGAGCTAAAGTCGCCCAGCGCTGGAAGCTCTCCTTAGCCGTAGGACGCTCGGTAGGCCGGGTAACAGCGGCTATCGCTCCAGGTTCAAAGCTGGGATGCTGACGTAGCCAGTCGGGTACTGTCTCTGGCTGAGCTGAGACCAGGGTTGGGTTGGAGGTGGCTGGCCGGAACCAGTCGCCGCTGGAAAAGCGTAAATCCTGAATATCAAGCTGAAGTTGCTGATTGAGCTTGGTCAGAATGGTCAACCGTTCTAGAGTCAGGGTTTGTGCCCACATTGGATTAGCGACAGCCACGTAGAGTACCTGACGTGTGAGCCGCACGGGTCTAGTCTGGCGGGCCACCACCGCCCCGACTATCGTGGGCCAATGGTCTAAAATGCGGCGAAACTCGCCTCGGCTACGCCAGCTAGGTTGTTGCTCAAGGTTATGGATGACCCGGCCAATGGCATCGAGGGACATGGTTTGCTCCCAGTTTGTAGGTAGGTTAACCATAATCGAAATCTTAGTTGTCAATTGTGCAGAAATCAGTAGTATTAGGGTGTTCGTTGTCCAGGACGTAGACTCATGGCCCATCCGTCTGCCCCTTCCAGTTCTTCTAACGCCGATGTAAAGGCTGCCCCTAGCCCTTTACTACAGCGGGCATTAGCCAGTCTGATGGTTGACCTAGAGGATGAACTGCTGCGCTATCGGCAGAGCCGCGATGGTTCAGGGCCGGTTCCCGTAGGGAGAAGGCCGCTTAAGTTTCGGGGTAAGCCCCGACCCGCCCCCAGCCTGATTAGCCTAAAATCTCCTGCATCTCAAGCGGCTGGGCCAGTTCGCCCTGGGGCGGCAACTGTCGCTACCCCTCCCCCGCCACCACCGAACCCCTGGCTTCACGCCAGCGCCTATCCTCAACCGACCACAGC